>Ga0214921_10005371_pt1 | contig 18143 bp, 12 predicted proteins | sample LL1505_MetaG_FD_177992 | JGI IMG/M metagenome (GOLD analysis project Ga0214921, IMG submission 177992) | Freshwater microbial communities from Lake Lanier, Atlanta, Georgia, United States - LL-1505 | ecosystem: Environmental > Aquatic > Freshwater > Lake | place: USA: Georgia | collected... | reverse complement strand
TTTAGATATAGATTTTTTAGATATAGATTTTTTAGATATAGATTTTTTAGATATAGATTTTTTAGATATAGATTTTTTAGATATAGATTTTTTAGATATAGATTTTTTAGATATAGATTTTTTAGATATAGATTTTTTAGAACTTTTTTTACAATTTATATTTTTACTTAATTTATTACTAATTTTTTTAATTTTAATTAAATCTTCAATATCAATATTTTCTCTATCAATAAAGATTAACCATCTTTTATTATCTTTTGCTCTAAATAATTTATTATTTTTTTTAATCAATAATGCATTCTTTTTTGTACAATAAGTTATTGTATCTTTAACAAAATCTAAATCTATATCAAACATTTCAGTATTATGTTTTAATTGATATCTTTTTAAATTTTCTTTCATACAATTTTCTATTTCATCTATATATTCAGTTTGATAAATAAATACTATTGGTAATTCACTAATTCTTCCAACATTATATTGACGCATTCTTTTTTTTAAATCTTCAGTTTTACCAATTTTTAAACCTTTGTCAATTTTATCCTCTACTTTAAGAATATATATTAGAGCTTTTTTATTATTTTCATTTATTATTTTTTTATTATTCATTTTAATTTCTAATTGATCATAAAGATTTTGGGCAATATTATCTTTATAATTTATTAAGATTTTTTCAATTTCAATATAAAAATTTCTAATAGTTGAAGCTTTTTCACTACGAGAAATCATACATAATAATTTAGAACATTCATAAGTTAATAATACTTTTTTTTTATTATTACTAACTTTATGATTTTTAGTAGATTTTTCTTTAGATTCATTATAATCTTTTCCTTCTTCAAAGTTATCAATTAATAATCTTTTTAAATGCTCTTTTTTAACATTTAACCATAATGCAATATTTTCTAAATTAATAGTTTTATCATATTCATTTTTACCTTCGTCATGAAATGAATAAAAGTCATCAATAAATTTTGAATCAATAAGTGTAAATTTTTTGAGGAATTCTGTTATTTTCATATATATTATTACATTAGAAAAATTTTTAAAATAGACTAAATTTCAACTATCCATTTTCGGATAGTTGAAATTTAGTCTATTTTAAAAATTTTTTTTAGAAGAAACTATATATTTTTTTATTTTAATTAATATTAATTATTTTATTTTAAAAAATTGTAATTGTATTCATTTAAATATTATTTATTAAATAATAATAAAAAAATAATGAATAATAGTAATCATTATGCCCATAAAGTAGGAATTGCTTATGAATATTTTGTTTTAGAACAAATTAAAAATGATTATGATAAAGTTTGGCATTGGCGAGATTTTCCTGAAAAATTAATGTATGAAAATAATTTAATTAAAGATTATGATACTTTCTGTAAATATAGATATGATATTGGAGCTGATTTAGTTGGTTTTAAAGATAATAAATATTATTTCATTCAGTGTAAAAATTATAATGACACTATTTTGATGGAAAATTTAGCAGGATTTTATTTTTTACTATATGAATATAATTTAACAGGTGTTTTATATTATAATGGCAAATTAAGTCAAAGAGTATTAGATTTAACAACTAATAAAATACAATTTATTAATCTTCCTTTTAATAATTTAACAATATCTAATAATTTAATTGCAAAACCATTAATTATTAGAGATTATCAACAAGATGCATATAATCAATTATTAAATAAAAAGTCTAGTATTCTATGTCTACCTTGTGGGATGGGTAAAACATTTATAACATCTTTAATGGCTAAACATTATGATAATATAATAATATTATCTCCATTAAGATATCTAGCATATCAAACATTAGAAAATTTTAAAAATTATTTAGATTCTGAATATGCACCTATATTAATATCTATTGATGGTAAAAGAAATATTGATGATATTAATAGTTATATGAAAAATAAAAATATTTTTAGTTCTACATATGATTCTATAGATATAGTTATTCAATTAATTAATAAATTAGAAAATGTATATATTATTATAGATGAATTTCATAATCTATCAAATAACAATATAAATGATACTAATAATGATATATATAAATTAATAAATTATAATTGTGATAAGATATTTGTATCAGCAACACCATTAAAAGATTTTTATAATATTACAGATATTTATAATTATGAATGGAATAATGCCATTAAAAATAAATATATTTGTGATTTTAGTATTTACATACCAGATAAAAATGAAAATTATCAAAATTTTGTAGAAATGATAAATAAAATATCCAATAATGATATTAATGAAAAAATAATAAAAAAAGCATATTTTATTTTGAAAAGTATGCTTTTTAATGGAGATAAAAAATGTATATGTTATATGACTAAAATAGATTATGCTTTAGAAATGTGTAATATATTAAATTGGTTAAGTAAATTTTTAGGTGTAGAAATAGAATACTGGCGAATAGATTGTAATACAAAAAAAACAATAAGAGAAAAAATAATAAATAATTTTAAAGAAACAACAAAAATAGCAATATTAATTAATGTTCATATATTAGATGAAGGAATAAATATCCCAGATTGTGATTCAGTATTTATAACACAACCAAATAATAATATGATAAATATAATACAAAGAATGTGTAGAGCAAATAGAATAACAGAAAATAAGAATAATTGTAATATATATTTATGGTGTAAAGAGAAAAAAGCAGATATAATATTAAATTATATATTTGAAAACACTAATGAATTTATAAAAGATAAAGTATTTATTTATAATACTGAAAAAAAAATAATAGGAAAACATATTATAACAAAATTAATTGAAAATAATAATATAAATGATAATATAAATGATAATATTATAACAATTAATAAATTAAAAGAATATATTAAAGATAATAATTTATTAATTAATTTTGATTTACAATTTATTGATGATTTTTATTTTTATTTAAATAAAATAGATAATAATGATATTATAATTAATATAGAATGTGCAGAAAAAATTATGCGATTTTATTTAGAACTACAACAATTAATTACAAGTTGTAAAAATTATTTTATTTTAACAAGAAATGATTTTATTAGTTTTTCTGATACAATATATTGGATTAATGTTGAACGAGATAATTTAGTTAAAACATTAAATAAAAGATATAAAGAAGGAAAAGATTATTTTATTATTAATAAAAATGAAGATGATAAATTAATTAAATTAAATTTTAATGCTATTAATAATAAATGTAATAGAAGAAAATATTATAAATTGACTATTGATTGTTTTAAAAAAATAGCAATTAATTCAAATAGTAAAAATGGAAGATTAATAAAACAATATCATCTAAATAATTTAATCTAAACTAATCTAAACAACATTAGTTTTAACTTTTTTAATCCTAGTAAATTTCTCATTTTTATAATATCCATATAGTTGTCCTTTTTGTCCATCATCCTTTTTAACAAAAACATTTTCATCTTCTAAAATATATGTAATCCCTTTAATTTCAAGTTCATCATATTCTTCTTCTTTCTCTTCATCATCTTCTTGATCATTTATTTCATGATCATTTTCTTCATTTATAATATTATTTTCTTCATTTAATATTATTTCTTCATTCATTTTACTTGATGTTGTCATATTATTTATAATATCCGTTATATTTAATAATTCTTTTTCTAACATTTTTGAATATTCATTATAATGAGATGTTTCTAGTTCTAAAGCTTCGATTCTTTTTAAAATTTTTATTATCATTTTTATTATCATTTTTATTTACTGTGAATTCAGGAAATAAAAAATATCTAGTATTATAATATGATGAAAATAACTGAATTTTTAAAAAAATATTCTTTAATTGATAATAAATTTATTGATGATTTTTATTCATTTTACGATAAAGAACAAAATGAATATGATTATACAATTGATTTAAATAAACTCGCTTATTGGTTAGAAATTAGAAAAGATAATTTAAAAGTATTATTAGAATCTAATTTTTACGAAGATCAAGATTATATTATTGAAAATAAATCTAAAAATGGTAAAGGTAAGGGCAAAGGTGGCAATAATACTAAAGTAATTTTATTAACATATACTTGTGCTAAATTATTATGTATGATATCAAGAACTCCAAAAGCAGATGTTATTAGAAAATTTTATATTGATTTAGAAAAATTAATTATTACTTATAAAGATTCTATCGTTAAAGATCTAAATAATCAATTAGGTATTAAAATTTCTAATAAAAAAATAATAGATGAAAATAAAAATAAAGGATTAATATATATATTAAAAATAGATGATTCACAAGATGTTAATTCTCAAGAACTAATGGATGTAAAAATTGGTTCAACTAATGATATAGAAGCAAGAATGAAACAATATAATGTTGGAAGAATAAATGAATTACCAATTGTTTTTGTTTATTTATCAGACAATATAGATGAATTAGAATTATGTATAAAACAAAATTTAAAATCATATCAAATTAAATATAATACTGAAAATTTTAATATTGATGTTCCTTTTGTAAAAGATACTATAAAATATTGTACAACAAAAAATGCATTATTATTAAAACAAAATAAAAAACTGTTTAATAAAAAAGATAATAAAAAATTCTTAATTATAATTGATAAAGAAAGATTAGATAGAATAGATGAAATAATTGGTAAAATTGATAATAAAATATCTAAAAAATCTACTAAAAAATCATCTAAACAATCTAATTCTAAAAAATCATCTAACCAATCTAATTCTAAAAAATCATCCAAACAATCTAATTCTAAAAAATCATCTAAACAATCTAATTCTAAAAAATCATCTAAACAATATAATTCTAATAAAACTAAAAAATTTATTAAGAAAACTATTAAGAAAAGTAATATCGTCTAAACAACATTAGATTTAACTTTTTTAATCCTAGTAAATTTCTCATTCTTATAATATCTCTGTCCATCATCCTTTTTAACAAAAACATTTTCATCTTCTAAAATATATGTAATCCCTTTAATTTCAAGTTCATCATATTCTTCTTCTTTCTCTTCATCATCTTCTTGATCATTTATTTCATGATCATTTTCTTCATTTATAATATTATTTTCTTCATTTAATATTATTTCTTCATTCATTTTACTTGATGTTGTCATATTATTTATAATATCCGTTATATTTAATAATTCTTTTTCTAACATTTTTGAATATTCATTATAATGGGATGATTCTAGTTCTAAAGCTTTGATTCTTTTTCTAAAACAAAAAGATATTTTGAAAAAGTGGATTATGTTAAATTATCTATATTTTGAAAAACTTGTTATGTAAGGTGATGGTGAAAAATCTGAATCAATAAGAATGTATTTTGTAAAATTAAGAGAATTTCTCACTGAAAATCAACATGTAATCTATCAAGCTATGGAAAATAAACAACATTTAAGTATGTATTCTGGTTTAGAATCTATACTTAAATGCTGTTGATAATAGAAAGATAGATTGGAAAATTGGTAGAACAGCTGATATTATTAAAAGATTAAGAAATTATAATGTTGGTCGAATAAAAGAAATAGATTTAAAATATTTTGCAATCGTAAAAAATTTATTATTAATAGAAAAATGTATTAAATCAACACTTAAAAAGAATCAAGTTATAGAAAATAAAGAAATATATAATACAACACCTCAAACAATAAAAAGATAATAAATGAATCTTATCGTAAATATCTATCAGATAAGAAAAATCAAAATTTATATGAAGAAATTGCTAATTTATTAGGTATGCTTATACAAAAGATAAAGTTAATATTAAACCAGATATTATTATTGGGAAAGATATATAAATTGTTATGAATAAAATAAAAAATATAATAAATATGATAAATAAATAAAATTAAACTTCAGATGTTTTAACTTTTTTACTAGGTTTCTTTTTTGGTTTAATATCTGTTGTTTCAATAATATTTGTTTCAGAATTATTAATCATATTAGTTTCTAAATTATTTTTTTTAGATTCAAAATTTTTAAACATTTTATCAAGTTCATTTGAATATGATAGTTTTGTTTTTTCTAATTGTTCTTTTAATTGCTCAATTTCATTAAAATCATCATATAATGTTTTCATAAAATCTGGTTTTAATACATGGATTTTTGTATTTTTTATATTCTCCATTCTTAAATGACCTAAAACAGAACCATTTGTATTTAATTTAATATAATCACTATCAAATAATGGTTTAATAATATAGTATAAATAGTCTTTATTTATTTTTAGATTATTAAATTTAATCATATGATGTGCATGATATCCTTTTTCAAATTCTAATTTAATTACACGACCACAAGACCCAGCAGTCCCAATTAAAATATCATTTTTATATGCTATATATTTTTCATATTTTTTATTAATAATAACATAATCTGTTAATTGATTATTATTATTTTTTATTAATGGTAAATTTTCTCCTAATATTGATTTTTTTCTAGAGTCCATTTCATTTTTGTAAAAATCATAACCATCTATTAATTCACATATATCTTTTATAAAAACTTCATCCCATGTCCAACTCTTATCATCAGATGTTAATAATTTAATCTTATCACAAATCTCTTTTTCTTTTTGTGGAATTAAATTAGTATTATCTGTTATTGATTTATGTAAATTTTCTAATACAGTTAATTGATCTTTAATTTTATTTATATCTTTTGGTATTGGTATTTGATATTCTTTAATAATTTCTGGACTAATTCGTGGATAACTTGAACCATTTCCCATTTTTTTTAAAAAAGTATTCATTGTTTTTATTAAATAACTATATATATAAATCCCTATTATATTATTTTGTGTCCTAATATTAAAAATTGCACCTGAAATAATCATATTTTCAAAATAATTATTATTATTTATTTGTACTATTTTTTTTGTATTCGGTCTAACACTACAAATAATAATATCATTTATTTTAGGATGTCTTTTTGTTCCTTTTGGAATATCTTTTTTATTTAATTTTGTTTTATTAAAAATTTGATTATTTTCAATATCAGAAATTTCAATATATTCAATATTATCTGGAATTATATATTTATCATCAGGATTTATTTCGCAAATATCCCCCAATCTCTTTAATTCATATCCCTCTGGACAATATGTAATTTTATCTTTACCTTTATAATCTTTATAATTTAAAGAATATACATATTTTTTTTTATCGCCTTTTATCTTAGGTTTAGATATTTCATCATAAGTTCCAATACATAATTGTCTTTCCCATACTCCAATTCCTAACCATTCACCATTTTCATCTGTTTTAATTTCATCTTTTGATTTAACAAGTTTATAACCATCTTTATTAAATTCAAATATATCTTCTTCTTCTTTTTCAAAAACCATTTCAGAAAATTCTATTTGTGATGTTTTATTACCATCATTATGAAAAATAATCATAGAAGTTTTAGTTGAAGTATTTTCAAATGCATCTTGAGGAATTGATATTAAATTAGTTACATTAAAATTTTCAATAATAGCTTTTCTAATATCAGAATATTTTTCATCAAAAAATACTCCTTCTTTAAGAACACCTAAACATGTTCCATTTTCTCCTATCATATCAGCAATAAAAGCTAGAGAACATGCTTCTTTATCATTTGCATTTGTAATTTCATATTCATCTAAAAATTCTTGTATTCTTTTAGAACATGATTCTGTATTAACTTGTTGTTCTATTTGTAATTTTTTATATTCTTCTTCTTCTTTTTTTAATTTAGTTAATTGAATTTTTAAAACTTCAACATTATGTTTTATAATTAATTCATTTACTTTGTCTTTTATAGATTCAATTATACTAGAATCAATAGATTTTAATTCTTTATCTATTAATCCTATATAATTATCAGTTCTAGAAACTTTAGTGTTAATTTTATCAATATTAGATTTTTCCATATTAGCATTTGTTAATTCTATAGTAAAAATACTTTTAATTTCTTCTTTAAATTCATCTAATTTATTTTTAATAAATGTAGATAATTTTTCATTTTTAATTTGATTACCAGATTTAATAATTTTATCTCCTCCATATGGTGGATTTGTTAAAACATAATCAAATTTTTGTTTTTCATTATCATTACCAATAAATTCATCTGTAAATGAATTTGTTCGTCTAAAGTTTTTTTTTGCATCAGGAAATTGTCCTGTTATTGCAAAAATTTCTAAACCAGTCATATTAACAACATTTTGTTCCATATCAGTATGATATATAGAATTAACTTGTGTTTTCCAATCAATTGTAATATTTTCTCTTTCAGCTAATTCTTTAACATGATTAGCATATCCTAATGTAAAACCTCCAGAGCCTCCAAATGGATCTATCATTGTTCTAACTGTATTATCTGGATTTAATTCAATACCAATCTTATTAAAACCAAATTCTGTTATATAACGTTCTGTAAAATATGCACCAAGTTCAGAAATTGCATTTTTATCTCTACCAATAAAATATTCATAAATTTTACCTGACAAATTAATTTTAGATGAATTTTCAGATTGTTCATAACCAACTGGTATTTGATTAATTCTTTTAATAAGTTCAATCCAAATTTCTTCTCTTAAATCTTCAGGTAAAATATAAAAAACATATCTAAATAAATTTCGGCAATCAGAATTTGGTGATTTTTTAAATCCATGTAATGTTATTAAAATTTTATTAATTAATGGACTGATTTTATTTTGATTTTCTGGATCATTTACAAATTTAAATAATTTATCAAAATCTAATATATTTTTTATTGATTCATCTAAATCTAAATCATCCAATCTCGGTTTAATTAATTTTAATCCATAAAATACACAAAAAATTTTCATACCTGTCTGACCATAACCCGCACCAGAATTTCTAAGAAAATTATGAATATCATGAATGTAATCTCTTAAATCATCACGAGTAATAAATTCATATGAATTAGATATTGATTCTATATTAGTTATTGTTTCAGTAATTTTTTTTGTTTTAGTTGTTTTTTTGGTAGTTTTAGAACTCATTTATATATTATTATTATTATATCTAAATAATAATAATATCAATTTTTTAATTAACAAATATATTAATAAAAAAAATTAAATAAAATCATATTCATTTATATCTAATTCATTAGTAAGATTAGTAAAATCTTTATATATTTCATTTGGCATTAATGGTAAATTTAATTCTTTAGCTTTTTGTATATAATTATTAGAATTAATAAAATTTGATTCGCATATTGTTTTCCATTGAGTTTTACTTTTTGGAAAAATAGAAATATCAATATCAAAAAAATTATACCAATTGTACCAATATTTTTTATAAATTATATCTGGATTAATAATTAAATCATTTTCTTTTGCATAATTAATATATTCTAATTTACTTTTAAAATTAAATAATCTGATTTTATCACATAATAATTCATAATTAACTTTTGAATCTTCTAATCCTAAAAAATCATCCCATCCTTTCCATCCAAAAATTTTATAAATTATATCTGGATTAGATGGAATTGTTTTATTGAAATCTTTTTCAACATTATAAATATATTCAAAATAATTTTTATATTTATTTTTAACTTTTTCTTTAGCAATAGAATAAACATCATAACATATTTCTTGAAGTTCTCTAATAATATCTGAATGAATAGAGTATTTTGAATTTATATTAATATTTTGAATTAGTGGTTCAGATTGACCTGATTTTTTTGAATTTTGACTAAAATTAAATGTTTCAAGAAAATATTCTTTTAAATTAGAATCAATTTCAATAATATTTCTAAGAATAATTCTTAAATCAGATGTATATTCATCATTCTTCATATCTATTGTATCATCATACGGAATCATTATATATGATATTTTATTTGGTAAATATGTTAAACAACGAGATAATGATTGTATTGTGTCAATCGTTGATTTTTTCATATCAACAAATATAACACCATCACAAATAGGAATATCAACACCTTCTTGGAGAACTTTTGCACTACATAAAATTGTAATTTGATTAGGATCTTGAAAAGAATTTATAATTTTTTCACGATTTTTTTTAGAATCTGAACCAGATATCATTTGAATTTTATAATTACATATTTTATTTAAAATATATTTGAAAAAATGACAATAAACAATATACGTATGAAATGTAATAATATGTTTAATATTATATTTTTTTATTGTATCAATTAAACCATAAGCAATACGTATATATTTTGAATAAACTTCATTAATCTTATCTTGGTCATCAATATTTTTTAAATTACTTAAATATTCATTAATATTAATTTCTTCTTTAATAGGTTTAATATTTACAGTGATAATATTAAAAGGACAAATTCTTTTTAATTCTAATGCTTCATTTGCAGAAACAGACGCAATAATATTACCATAAATAGTTTTATCATCCATTGAAAAGAAGTTATGACCATCACCAACAAATTCTCTAGTAGTTGCAGTTAAAAATAATTTTTTATTAATTTTATTTGATGTTAATAAAATTTTATAATCTTTATTATTTTTATCATTGATATCATAATTATTTTTTTCTCCAGTTGTTCTATGCGCTTCATCATATATCCCAATATCAAAATTATAATCCTTTAATTTAAATGATGAATTATATGTAATAATAAATATAGATATATTATTATTGTTATAAAAATTATTAATTATATTATCAGAAATATCATCTTCTTCACAACAAATTTTTAAAATATTTTTACTATTATAATAATTTATCCATGTATCAAATGTTTGATTAATAAGATATAAAGATGGAACTATAACAATAATTTTATTATAATTACTATATTTACAAAATAAAGAACTTAAACGAGTTTTACCATAACGACAAAATAAATTTAATATTCCTTTATCTTGTGTTTTAAAATATTCATGTGTTTTTATTAATATATTATATTGATGTGTGTTTAAATTTTTTTTATAAAAATCCTCATCATAAATCATGCAATAATTATCTAATATAAAATTACCAACTAATTTATATAATTCAGTATAATCTTCATTAATAATAAAAATATTATCTAATTTATTTTTAAATTCTATTTCATCATTAATATCATCTTTCATATGATAAAATATATTTTCAGCGATTAATTTAACTTCTTTTTTATTAGATAAAATTTTGAATACTAATATACATGAATATATTAATTTAGTAGAATTAATCAAGTTAAAAGATAAATCTGTTAATATTTTTATTTTAATATCTTTGAAAAACATTGTAGATATACTATTAATTATTTCTACATCAAACATCTAATATATAAATATTGTATTTTATAATTTAAATAATATTTATTTCAATTATTTAACTTAAGATAGAACTTTATTTATATTGATATAAATAAAAAAATTAACAGTTGTAATATTTATACGATGAACTATTATAGTTCATAATCAGATAATAAAAAAATTATATATAGAAATATTATTCTTTCCTCATGAGGAAAGAATAATATTCTATTTAAAAAGAAAAAAATTAATATAATTATATTATATTATATTATATTATATTATATATATGACAAAATTAACTTTGAGAGAATTTTTAAAAAAATATTCATTATTATCAAATGAATTTATAGATGATTTTTATGATATTTATGATTTTAATGAATCTGATAATAATGATTTTATTATTAATTTAGAAATTATTGCAAAATGGTTAGGAACTATAAAAGGTAAACTAAAAGAAACATTAGTTAAATCATATACTAAAAATATAGATTGGATAATAAAAAAAGAAAAAGAAGGTAAAATTTCTAAGTCTAATAAAGAAATTATTTTATTAACTCCAGATTGTTTTAAACGATTATGTTTATTATCAAAAACAAAAAAAGCTGAAGAAATAAGAACATATTATTTAGAATTAGAAAAATTAATCAATAATTATAAAAATTATATAATTGAAGGATTACAAAATACTGTTAATATATTAGAAAATAATCAAAAAGAAATACCAAATTTAAATAAAATAAAAGGAACTGTATATATATTACAATCACCAAAAGACATTGATGGACTATATCGTTTTGGACAATCAGAAGATTTTAAAAAAAGATTACAAAATTATAATTCTGCAAATAGTGATAAAATGATAGTAAAATTTATATATGAGACAAAAAATGCAATAAGAATAGAAGATTGTGTATTGGCACAAATAAAAGAATTAAGATATAAAAAAAGAAAAGATTTTTATCAAATAGATTTGAAACTATTGAAAACAATTATTAAAGACTGTTCTGATTTTACTCTTAAATTTAAAAGAAGAATTAATAATAATATTAAAAAAAATAATGAACAAGATGGTGGTGATAAAAAATATAATTTATATTTATATATTAAAAAGAATTAATTATTTTTTAATATATAAATAAAAAATAATTAATTCTTTTTAAATATAGATAACAATATTTAAAATTTTTATTATATTTTAATATAATAATGGAATTTGAAAATATTTTATCAATTCCAACTTGTGATTTAACATCTAGTCAATTAAAAGATATGGAACTATTACATGGACTAAATAAATTAAATCCAAATGTTTTTTCTTTAATTAAAAAAAGATCTAAACAAACAGAATTTAGAGATAAATTAATAAATTATTTTGGGAATACATGTATTATTTCGGGAATAAAAAATAATATAATTTTAGATGAATGTGAGGCAGCGCATATTATTCCAGTTTCTTTAGATGGTTCATATGAAATTTATAATGGGCTATTATTATCAAGAAATTTACATAAAACATTTGATTCATTTTTATGGTCAATTAATCCGAATACATTTGAAATAGAATGTCATAAAGATGCTGGTTCAATAAATTTATATCCTAAAGATTGTTTAGTAAATAAATTAAATAATAATTTTATTCCTAGTTTAACATATCATTATAATGAATATCTTAAATTAAATAATTTATAAATAGAAAAGATATATAAAAAAATGAAATAAATATTGTATCACAAATATCACAATAATATTATTGTTTTTTTTCTTCTATTGTAGAATGTAGTATTAAATTATGTTGCTTTAGATTCTAATGATTAAAACATTCATAATTACATATTGAACATATTTTTGGTTTTAATCCTCCTCTAATATGTTTTTGTGATTTAACATGTTTAAAAAAAATCAGAATTTAAACTATATTTACATGTTTCGATTTTTGTGTAATATTTTCTATTATAAATATATATTTTTCTCAATATTATAAAAAATTATTTTTAATATTATATATAATTTTTTCTATAATAAATTATATATATTATGAATTTTTTTTTTAGATATTTTTAATCAATTATTCAAAATTAATGAACAAGAAATATTTATTATTTTTGATATAGATGGTAATATATGGTTCAAATTTAAAGATGTTTTGAAAATGTTAGGATATAAAAATTTAAAAGATTCTATTTATAATAATCAATTAGATAATAGATATAAATTAAAATTTAATGAAATAAAGGTGTACCAGTCAATCAGTACACCTTTGAATTTTCAGAAAAATACTTTTTTTATTAATGAATTTGGATTATATAAAATATTATTAAAAAGTAATAAAGATGATGCTAAAATTTTTCTTGAAAAATTTACATTAGAAATTATGCCAGAAATTAGAAAGAATGGTAAATATATAGCAAATAAAAATGATAAAATAGAAAATTATAAAACTGAACTTAATTATTATGATGATAAATATAAATTTGAACCTTCTGAACATGGTTATTTATATATCAATCAAAATAATCAAACTAAAAATGGTAAAATTCTAAAATGTTATAAAATTGGTTATGATAAAGATATGGAAAAACGTATTAAACAATATAAAGTTGGAAATTTTAAATATAAATTATTAGCATACATACCATTAAAAATAGATCGCAAACAAATAGAAAAATGTATAAAAACTAGATTAAAACCTCATTTGACAAAATTAATAACAGATTCTATATGTTATATTAGTTTAGAAGAGCTCAAAAAAGAAATAATTGATTGTATAAATTTTACAAATCAACATATTTGTCATTGTATAAAATGTTCAAAAATGTATAAATTAAATTCTATTGATAAACATAAATGTAATATACAAACAGTATCAGATATTATTGATTATGAAACATCTAAGAATATTATATCAAAAAAATCATTATCAAAAAAATCATTATCAAAAAAATCATCATCAAAAAAATCATTATCTAAGAAATCATCAAAAAAATCATTATCTAAGAAATCATTATCTAAGAAATCATCAAAAAAATCATCAAAGAAATCATAATAATTATATCTTAAAAAATTGAAACAATTATATATAATAATTTAAAACATTCATAAGTTAATAAAACTTTTTTCTTATTATTACTATATGAACTTTTGTAGATTTTTCTTTAAATTCATTATAATCTTTTCCTTCTTCAAAATTATCTATTAATAATCTTTTTAAATGATCTTTTCTAACATCTAACCATGATGCAATATTTTCTAAATTAATAGTTTTATAATATTCATTTTTACCTTCATCGTGAAATGAATAAAAGTCATCAATAAATTTATTAATAAACATCCAAATAGTGTATATATTAGTGAAAAAGGTTTATATAATTTAGTATTTAAATCTAAAATTAAAAAAACAAAATTTTTAGATTGGATTAAAAATGATCTTTTATCACAAATTAAAAAAAAATGGATATAAATATATAATCTTATAAAAACTAATTAGTATAATATAAATATAATAAATATTTAATATTCTTAATTATCTAGTTTAACAATAATATATTATAATTTTTTAACAATAAAATAAATTAAACTAATCTAAACAACATTAGATTTAACTTTTTTAATCCTAGTAAATTTATCATTCTTATAATATCCATATAGTTGTCCTTTCTGTCCATCATCCTTTTTAACATAAACATTTTCATCTTCTAAAATATATGTAATCCCTTTAATTTCAAGTTCATCATATTCTTCTTCCTCTGCATCATCTTCTTGATCATTTAATTCCTCATCATTTTCTTCATTTATAATATTATTTTCTTCATTTAATATTATCCCTTCATTCATTTTACTTGATGTTGTCATATTATTTATTATCTCCGTTATATTTGATAATTCTTTTTCTAACATTTTTGAATATTCATTATAATGGGATGATTCTTGTTCTAAAGCTTGGATTTTTTTTATGATTTCTTCTTGGAGATCTAATGATGGTATTGGTATTTGTATATTAAATAAAGATGTTTTATTTAAATTACCACCACCAATTTGACCAGAGGCATATTTAGATATATCATTATATGAAAACCAATTATATAAATATTTATTTGTTATATTATTATCATGTTTAAAAAACATAATTGCTTCATTACAATACATATCTTTACCGGCAATCCCCAATTTACCAAAACTTAATTTAAAACTCACCATTATTGAATCTTTTTTAACTAATTTTACTGAACTTTTATTAACTCCTTCATCTGTGATTTTTTTAATAGTATCATTAATTATAGTTCCATTTAATTCACTAACTGATACCCATAAATTATCACCATTCCAAAATTTATTTTCTTTTGTAGATGGTGTACCACCAATATCAAATTTAACTATATCCCCTAATTTCTTCATCTCACTTTTACCTCTATACGATTGAAATATTGATTGGATTTGTAATTTTTTCTTTTTGGGAATATTTTCCAACTCGAATAAGAGTTTGGGAATATTTTCCTGAAAATATATAATATCTTTAAAACCATCATAATTTCTATCAATTAAAAGATTAAAAATAGGTTTATCTTTTAAATATTTTATGGTATCTTCTATTTTTGCTGTTTGATAGATTTCATCTAAAAATTTAACTATTTCTTCTTGATGTGATAGAGATAGATTTGGTATTAGAAAATCATTCATATCATTTGTATTTACATGAGGTTGTCCATTTCCATGTTGTAATTTATAAATATTTTCTTGATTAATTTTTAAATAATACCATAAAAAGATTTTATTAATAGAATCATCTTTTGGCTCAATACTAAAACAATCAGAAGCCCATACTTTTTTATCATATTTACTTAAATATCCAGCATAAGAACCAGATTGAGAAACTAATATAGTATTTTCATTCCTATTAAATTCATCATGAAATCCCATTGGTTTTTGTCCACCTCCAATAACTGGATATTCACCTTCATTTATTTGTGTTAGAGTTAATGTTTTTCCTCTTTTTAATTCACATACATCCCCTAACTTTACCCATCCTTTTGTATCATTACTATTATCTGTTTCTATTTTAAAATAATCATCATATTTTAAACTATAATTTTTATCTTTAATATTTTTAATTTTTAATATTTTTTCATGACCTAAATACATTTGTTTTTCTCCTTTACCTTTATCCTCATTTTTAAAATATCCTTCAATATATTTGATTTCACTTGTTGGCAAACCTTTTGTAAAAAATATTACAGAAGTTGCAAAATTAGTATGTTTAAATATTCCTGTTGGTAAATTTATAATTTTAGTAATAGATGTTTTTTCTAATAAAAATTTTCTTAATTTTCCTTCCCATGCATTCTTTTTATCTGTTCCATTATTTAAAATACCTCTATCTATCACAATACCAGCTTGACCACCATCTTTTAATGAAAAATAGATATGTTGTAAAAATAATGCAACTGAATTTTTTATTTTATTGATTGGATATTCAGGAGGACATTTTTCAATTGAAATTCCAAATGGTGGATTTGCTCCAACTTTATCAAATTTATTTTTAACTTGTGAATGATAATTAAAATCTCTAATAGAATCCCCTTTTGATATATTTTGTAAAGATTTATCAAAATTATTTGCCAACATATTAAAATTTAATGTTTTATAAACTTCATCTAAATATTCTTGACCATATATATTATTTTCAATGAAACTTTTATTTGTTTTAAATTTTGATGCAAAACCTAATAAAAAACCCCCTGTTCCACATGCTGGATCATAACATAAATCTGTTTCTTTTATATTTAATTCATCTATTATATATTTAATTAAATCTCTCTTTGTAAAGTATTGCCCACTTCGTTTAGAATTATTTCCTAATTCATCAGCAATCATTTTTTCATATGCTTCGCCAAATGCATCATATGTAAAATGTTCAATATCAATATCTCCAAAAGTTTCTTGTATTTTTGAAACTAATTTTTGAACATCTGAACGATGATGATTAGTAAAAGATGTAAAAGTTTTAACATCAATAACATTATCTGTTAATTTATTTAAATCTTTTGTATATTTATTAAATCTATGAATAATACATTCATTATTATTATTTCTTTTTTTAGTTTGTCCAATATGATTTAAATTATCATCCATTTCATCTTCAATATCCCAAATTCTATCATGATTATATAATATATCAAATAATTCTATTGCTTTTTTATCTAAATCTTTTGATTTATCTTTAATTTCTTTATTATGAATACAATAATTTTCATATAAATATGTAAATTTACAATCTAAGCCAATTCTAATTTTATCATCATTAGAATCAGAATCTTCATCCATTTCACAAATTCGATGTTCAACTAATTTTAATGTAATTAAAGTGATAAATTCATTAATAGCTTTTAAACCATCATATTTTGAATCACCATTACGTAGAATATCTAGACATGATTTAATAAATGATTGCCATTGTAAACTATCCATTATATTTAATTATATAAATTTATATAGTTAAATCTAATTTATTCAATTTTTTAATAAATCTACAATAAATCATTATAATCATTAATTTTATTTAATCTATAATATTCCATTGGATATTTTGGTAAATTAAATTCTTTTGACAATTTTAAATATATTGATTTATTAATCTTTTTAATTGCAGGATATTTTTTATGAAATCTTTTTCTAAATTCATCTAAATTTATATATATATTATTATAACCTAATACATCATACCACGTCCTATTCTCCCATATCATCTTATATCCTTCATATATATCTTCTGGTATCCCCAATTCATCATGATTTAATTTCTTATATTCTTCCCAAAAATCATTCTCTTCATTCTTAAAACTTGATAAATCTCTTATCTTATTTATATGCATCTCAAATGCTTCTTCTGGTGTTAAAT
>Ga0214921_10005369_pt1 | contig 18145 bp, 10 predicted proteins | sample LL1505_MetaG_FD_177992 | JGI IMG/M metagenome (GOLD analysis project Ga0214921, IMG submission 177992) | Freshwater microbial communities from Lake Lanier, Atlanta, Georgia, United States - LL-1505 | ecosystem: Environmental > Aquatic > Freshwater > Lake | place: USA: Georgia | collected... | reverse complement strand
GCCGTCGAGCACGTCGCCCACCGTGAGCCCGGCATTGTCGGTGTACACCCGTGCCTTGCTGCCTTGCGCCAGCAAGCGGCCTTGCGCACCCAGCCAAATGCTGCGCGTGGCGTCGTAACCGTTGTCTTTGGTGTCCTGCGGAACCGGCGCATTCAAAAAGAGCGAAACCTCGCCCGCTGGCGCAGACAGGGTGCCATTCACCGCCAATTGGTTGTCGGCCAAAAGGCTGATGGTGCCGCCTGCGTCGACCCGTACCAAAGCGTCAGTGCCCACCGTCAGTCGGCCCTGCCCGTCACCGGGCAGCCGTGGCCCGGTTGCCGACAGCGACAGGCTGGAGGCTGGCCGGGCCCCGCGCGGCCCCGCCAACGGCAGCCGGGCCGTCGCCGCAACGTCGCCCATGACGTGCCCGCCCAAGCTGGCCGCAGTGTCCGCCAGCACCCAGGATGCCGCCGTGGCGTGGATGTCCGTGCCCGCTTGCACCGACAAATTGCCGTTGGCACTTACCGTGCGGCTGGTGAAACCACCTTGGCTGAAAAACAGCGGGTCAAGCAGCAGCTCGGACGGGCCGCCCGCGGACCTGCCCACCGTCACGTTGGGGGCAGTCAGACTCAGCGAGCCGCCACTGCTCAAACCGAATCCCGCCAGCGTCAGACCATCGCCCAAGGTCAAGCGCTCGTCACCCGCAAGGTTGAATGGCGAGACCTGCACACTGATGCTCCCGGCTTTGCCGGCGCCGAGCTTGCCCGCCACGTCCAGCGCAGCACCGCCTGACACGTCCAAGGCAGCCTGGCTCAGGGTCAGCAGGTTGGCGCTCAGGCTGACGCTGCCGCCGCGTGTGATGAAACTGGCATTGGGGTGACTCAAGGCATCGGCGACAGGCGCCACGGCGTCGCGCAGCAGGTCGTTTTGCCACTGCCCCGCCACATCTAGGCGGATGGGTTTGTCACCGCCCCCAACAATCAGCTGCGCCGGCGTCGATGCCGACAGAGCACCACCGGGCATCTGAAGATCGGCCGCCAAACGGATATCACTCCGGGCGCGCAGGCCAAGCCGTCCCGCCAGGGGCAGGGTCATGGGCTCGCTCAGGCCAATTCCACCCGTGGTGCCCAGCGTGAAGCGGTTAAAGCCAGCCAGCCCCAATGCCATCACATCGATCTGCATGGCCCCCTGCCCGTCGTCGCTGGCGCCTCGTGTGATGGGCGCCTCTGTCCGGTAATAGGTAGCCGGCTTGCCCGAAAGGTCAATGCCACCGCGCAGCTGCAGGTCACGTGCCAGGCTCAAGGGGTCCGCTGCGGCACTGCCCAGAATCAGTTGCCCGCCCAAGGGCGCGCCAGCGGCTCCGCGGTCGCGTTGTTGCTCACCAAGCGTCAGTTGGCCACTCAAGCTGCCGGACAAGGCCATGCGCGGGGCTGCCAAGGTCACTGTGCCAGCGCTGCGGCCCTCACGGTAGCCCAGCTCGAAATTTTGCGTGCTGTTGGCCAGGTTGACCACACCGTCATAGGGCAAGTTGGCCGGTGCCGTCTCCAGGTCGTACAGGCGGCCGCCCAGGCTCAGCTTGCTGGTGTTCACATAACCGGCCTGGTACCGGACCGAGCCGCCGGACACATTGACCAAGCTGCCAGCGCGCAGCGCCAGGTCGCCCTCGGATTTGATGCTCACCGTGCCGCCAGCCGCGGTGAACTCCCCCACTGTTTGGGTTTGCTGGTTCAGGTAGCCGTCCAGGTTGGCCACAGCTATGCCGTTTTTGCGTGCTTTGCGCGCGTCAAAACGCACCGTCTTACCCCGCACCGCCGAGTCGCGCAGCAGCACGTTGTCAGCCAACTCACCGCCGCGCAGTTCGGCGGTAATGACTTGGCTGTCCATGTCCAGTAGCACGTCGCTGACGCCAGCCACATCGATCACACTGCCGCTGGCCAGCTCCACCCGGCTGGCCGTGGGCGCCAATACCGTGGCATTCGGGTCCGGGTTGGCACGCGCATCCAAGCTCACCTGGCCGCCAGGTGCGCGCACCTGAGCGTCTTTTTCCAGCCGAATCGTCTGCCCACCCAGAGTGACCGTCGAGGGCTTGAAGCCAGGGCCGGCCGGCGGGGCCAGCGCGGCGCGGGGCTTGCCAGTCTGGGCGTCAATGTCTTGCAGGTCCGGCAGCACCAGGGTGCTGCTGCCCGGGCCCAGTGTCAGGGTGCCACCCACCTTGGGCTGCGGTATCTCAAGGGGTGTGCTTTTGGAGGCCCCGTCATGCGCCCGCAGCACAATGGAGCCATTCAGGCTCACCGAGGTGGTGGCCGACGCGATACCCGACTGGTTGACCGCCAGCCCGACCATGGTGATGTTGCCGCGCTTGACATCGATCACGCCGGTGGCCGTGTTGGTGGCGCTGGGTGCGGCGCCAGACAAAGCAGCCAGGCCGTCACTGTTGACCTCGACCCGCAGTCCGCGCATGGCGTTGTCGGTGGGGGCCACCAGGTACAGCTTGGCGCCGGCCGCCAGGGCCACCTGGCCGTCAGGCGCACTCAGCAGCCCGCTGTTGCTGACCTGCGGAGCGGCCAGCAAAATCATGCCGTACTGCTGCGCCGTGATGGCAGCCCGCTGCGTCAGGCCATCGGCACTGCCACCCTCCACCACCACCGCGCCCGGTATGAAGTTGGCGCCGAGGGCCGGGTCTCGCGCCAGGTTGGCGGCGGTGCTTGGTGAAATCAAGCCGTCCATGAAACGCTGGTCCTCCAGCTTCAGGCTGGACGCCACCAGGGTGTTGACATTGACGGTGGAGCCCCTGCCAAACAGGATGCCATTGGGGTTGTAAATATAGACCTGCCCGTTGGCATTGAGTGCGCCCTCGATGGTGGTCTTGTTTTGCCAGGCGCCGCCGTCCACCTTGTTCAGCACCCGGGAGGTGCTGCTCGGCATCCTGAAGTTCAGTCTGGCGTCGGCCCCCACGTCCAGGCTGCGCCAATGCAGGATGGTGGCCGGGCCGCTCAAGCCCACGGTGGCCTGGTTGGCGTTGACGCTGTAGGTAGCGGCCGTGCCGCGCTGCAGCCAGTCGGGTGCCTGCACCGGCAGGGCGTTCGTCGGTACGCGAGGTGACTGGGCTTGCACCTGATTTGATAGCAATACACCCGCACCCAGCAAGGCTACAACACTTAAAATGCTCTTTGGCTGGCGCGCCAAAAAGCGCTGTAACGCGCGGGACGAAATCGGCTGTGCCATGGTCAAAACTCCAGGCTGACGCGGCCATGCAGGCGCCAGTCGCCACGGCGTGTACCACCACCCGCCACGTCGCCGTCGGTCAGGGCACGGGCAGCATCCAGCTGTACGCCCAGGCCAGCGGGGCCAGTCAGGCGCATCCCCAAGCCCGCACCCGCCAAGGACGTGTCGCCCGCCTGCCCCACGCCAGCTTGATGGGTGTTGAGCCAGGCTTCATCCACAAAAGCCAGCCCCGTCATGCGCCAGTCACCCTTGCCCAGAGGCAGTTTGACGCCCGGGCTGGTCAGCTCAAAGCTCAGGCGCACCGCCTGGTCGCCAGCGCGCTCGCCCTCCAGAAAGCCCCGCACACTGTCTGCGCCGCCGGCTGAAAACTGCTCGCTTGGCAACAGCGGGCCCGAGGCAGCCTGCCACTCCAGCTTGGCACCCCACTGCCAGCGTGCCATGGCCCGGTACAACTGCAAGGTCGAACGCAGGGCCGAGTAGTTGGCCGAGGCGCCAGCGCGCTTGGCCTCAAAGGCCGTATCCCCATTGCCCAGCAGCCCGCGCACCCCCAGCGTGGCGCTGACATCCAGGGTGCTGGGCTGCGGCTGGTCATTGAGCCAAACGCCCCGATAAGCCAGCGTCAGTGGCGCATAGGTCACTGCCGGCGATGGCGTGTCCACCCCGGCAAAGCGCAGGGATTGCAGGTTCTTCTTGATGTCCAGGCCCAGGCTCAGGGTTTGCGCATAGCCCAGGGCGTCCCCCAAGGGCATGGCGTAGCGCAAGCCCAGAATATCGTTGTTGCCCAACACCCCCAAGCCCGGCGCGTTGTACAGCGTGGCAAATTCGCTGCGCGATGTCACAGCGTACAGAGTGAGTGCGGTGCCGTTCGGGCCCATGGGCCACAGGTAGTTGAGTGACAGCAGCTGGGTTTGTTCTGGCGCCTCGGGCGAGGTTTGCAGCGTCAGGCCCAGACTGTGGCCGCGCTGCCACAGGTTGTCGTAGCGCAGCGAGGCGCCCAGCCGGGTGGCCGTGGTGTTGGCCGATTGCCGGTTGCTCACATCCACCTGGCCGTGCAGGGGCAGCTGGTCATCCACATCCAGCTGCACCTCCACCGTGCCTGGCGTGCGGCCCGGCTTGAGCACGGGCGTGACCTTCAGGTCCGCCGAGCGATTGATCTCACCCAGGCTTTGCTGCAGGGCGGTGAAGTTGGGTACGGTACCTTCCGCCACCGGCGGCATGCGCTCCCGAATGGCACTGGGCAAATGGTATTGCGCCCCCGCCACCCGCAACCGCGACACGCTGGCCTCGGTCACCAGCAAACCCACCACGCCGCCATCCACCTGCTGTTCGGGAATGCTCACCAGCACCGTCAGGAAACCCGCGTCGTGGTAACTCTTTTCCAGCGCGGTGCGTGCCGCTTCCACATCCTGCAAACTGAGCGCTTCACCCAAGTGCGGCGTCACGGCCAAGGCCACCTCGCGCTCCGGCAGCAGGCTATTGCCTTCGATGCGGTATTCCAGAATGTCAAAGCGCCCGTCCCCTTGAGCCTGTGCCCAGGCCGGCGCAGCCACCCAGCCAAAGCACAGAGCAGCCACACGCAGCCAGGCCACCCACCGCAACTTACCGGCCGGCACGCCTAAGCCGGTCCTATCCATCAGATCAAACATACCACTCGCTCCGCCGTCAACCCGCCTGTGCGCAGAACGAGTGGTATGGCCACCCTGTAAAAACCCAGAAGCGGCGCTCCCTCGCGGAAGCGCCGCTCGTTAACTCACACCCAGGCACCCGTCGAGGGCGCCTCTGCCAATCAGTACTTGGTCAGCGGGTAGAAGTTGCTGCCGCCACGGTTGTACGGGGCTGTCGATTTGGGCATAACACCAGCCATGTCCACAGCCGTTGTGGTCAGGCCGTCGGTACCAACAATCTTGTTGAAGATATCGAGGTAAGCACCAGCCAGCTTGGCTGACTTGAGGGCTTGCGCTTCATACACCATCGGGTAGCCTTGTGCAAAACCAACCTTGGCCTTGCTGTTGTGCACCGTGGCACCAGCGCCGTCTTTCGACAGGTTGGGGCTCACACCTTCGAGCTTGACCCACAGAGCGCCTTTGAGCGCGTTGGCTGTCAACTTGTCCCAACCCTTGTCCAGCGAGATCACGCCCAGGGCGTGGCCGGTGGAGTTACCCCGGATGGCGTCCATCACGCCGTCGGTGGTGGAGTGGGTCTTGACCGTCAAGCTGCCGTCCACAAAGTCCACAGCGGTATCACCACCCTTAGGATCCAGGTAGCCGTCATTGGCTGTGTCTTTGCTGTTGTACAAAGCACGGCCAACAAAGAAGGCCTCAGCAGCCGCTTGCGTACCAGAGGTTTTGACGCGGCGGTTCAAGGTGATGGTCTTGGTGTCGCCGGTGGAGCCCAGCAGGGCGTCTGCCGTGGTGACCTTGCCAGTCATCAGCGCTGCGTAATCGGCCTTGCTGATGGTGGGCTGGCAGTCAGCGCTCAGGGTCCATGTGCCACTGGACAGGACTTCGCTTGTCGAGCAGGTGGAGGCCATGCGGTTAGCGGCCACTTCACGTGCGATCAGGGCGTTGTACAGGTTTGCATTCACAGCCACGCCAAAACCTTGCAGGCCAATGGCGGTGGCAGGGAAAGAAGCAGGCTTCCAGGCGCCAACAACGCCAGGCACAGCTTCGTTGGGGCGCATGTCCGACAGGGCCATGTGCAACACCTTCTGCTTGTCAGCGCCCCAGCCGCTGGCGATGGTGGCCTCGGTGGTGCAATCATAGGTGGGGATGGCATCGTAGCTGGAGGTGGAAGCCGTCGTGCCCAAGGTGCAGGCAACAGCCTTGCCGCCGGTGGTGGCTTGCTCGGCGGCGGTGGTGGTCACCAGGGTCGTCTCGGTGCCGTCTGTCGCAGTACCGAGGGCCTTGCCGGTCAACAGGGTGTTGACGCCAGCGAAGGAGCCGTTGGCCTTGTTGTACACCACCATCACGCGCTTGCCGGCGATGCTGGCAATGCTGGAAGCACCGTAGCCAATGTAGGCGATGGTGTTGTAGTCTTTGCCGGCGGCTGCAGTCGCCGTGGAACCTGTACCCGAGATGGTCGCTGCCACGTTACGGACCTTGACGAAAGGCAGGGCGGTGTTGAAGATGGTGCCATTGGTGGTCAGCGCGGTCTTGAGCGCGTTGGCCTGAGCCGATGCGCCGCCGATGAAGAAGGTGATTTCAGGGGCGCACTTGTTAACCAACTGGGCTTGGCTGGTGGCATCGTTGGCAGAAGCTGCCGTGATGGTGCACGAATTTGGCTTGGCAGCAGCAGCGAAAGCGCTGCCGGCGCAGGCCGTGATGCAGGCGAGAGCGACGAGTTTGAGTTTCATGATGATCCTGATAGGTGAACAAATTTGAACGGGTTTTGGGGAGCTACCAGCGTCGTCTCGACACCTTGAGCCCACCCCGTGAACGCTGGCTTCCTTTGCACCTACGGGCAGAATTCAGTCAGATTTGGCCTGCGCTGATCCCCTGTTGGGTGCCGGTGGATGCTCCTCCGCTCACGTGCCGGTATTGTTATGGCCTTGTGTGACAGGCTCACTCGCCAAAGGTTGGGTGGCATGGCCTGTTCGGACTATGCCGGGGGTGTTTGACCTGTTCAGGGTCGCGATTTTCCGGCCGGGCTGGCCCTGGCGCTCAGTACTTGGTCAGGGGGTAGAAGTTGCTGTCGCCACGCGTGAACCGGGCGGAAGCATTCGGAACAAAGCCATTCAGGCCGACTTGACCGACCAGCCCGGTGCCGAGGGTGCTGTCGCCAATGATCCTGGTGAAGATGTCGAGGTAGGCGCCCGACAACTTGGCCGACCTGATGGCCTGCGCTTCGTACACAAACGGGTAGGCGCGGGCAAAACCAACCTTGGTTTTTGAGTCGAACACGGTGGCACCCGTGGCGGGGTCTTTGGACATGTTGGGACTGATGCCGTCGAGCTTGACCCACAGGGCACCCTTGAGCGCAGTGGATTTGCTCAGGCTAAAGCCCTTGTCCAGCGAGATCACGCCCAGCGCGTAGTGGGTCGGCTCGTTCCGGATGGCGTCCAACACGTTGTCGGTGGTGGATCGTGTGGCGACCGTCAGGCGGCCAGACACCACCGGACTGCCCTCAACGCCGCCGAGCACGCTCAGGTAGCCGTCAGCCGCGGGTGTTTTGGGGTTGTACAGGGCGCGACCCGCAAAAAATATCTCGGCCGCGGCCTGCGTGCCAGAGGAGTTGACGCGCCGGTTCAAGGTGATGGTGTGGGTGTCGCCGGCGGTGCCGAGCAGGGCGTCGGCGCTGTTGATTTTGCCGGTCATCAGAGCCGCGTACTCGGCACTGCTGATGGAGGGCTGGCAGTCGGCGCTCAGCGAATAGGTGTCGCCAAAGGTTTCGCTGGTTCTGCAGCTGTCGAGCATGCTTTTGGCCGCCACTTCACGCTCGATCAGGGCCTTGTAAAGCGGCACGTTGACCACCACGCCAAAACCTTGCATACCGGTGGCTGTAGCCGGGAAATTAGCCGGCTTCCAGGCCTTCACGACGCCAGGCACAGCCTCGGAAGGGCGCACATCGGAAAGAGCCAGGTGCAACACTTTTTGTTTGTCAACGCCCCAGCCCGTTTTGATCGCAGCTTCGGTGGTGCAGTCATAGGTGGGGATGGCGTCGTAGCTGGCGGTACCAGCCGTTTTGCCCGATCCGCAAGCAGCCGCCTTGCCAACTGCAGTGGCCTGCTCTTTGACCGTGGTCGTGATCAAGGTTGTCTCTTCGCCCGCGCCGCCGGCGCCGGTCAGCAGGGTGTTGACGCCAGCAAAGGAGCCGTTGGCCTTGTTGTACACCACCATCACGCGCTTGCCGGCGATGCTGGGAATGGTGAATGCGCCGTAGCCGATGTAGGCGATGGTGTTGTAGTCGGTCCCGGCGACGGCCGCGGTCGATTCAGAACCCGTGCCCGACACCGACTGGGCCACATTACGGACCTTGACGAAAGGCAGGGCGGTGTTGAAGATGGCGCCGTTGGTGGTCAGCACCGTCTTGAGCGCGTTGGCTTGGGCCGATGCACCACCGATGAAAAAAGTGATTTCAGGGGCGCATTTGTTGACCAGTTGCGATTGGCTGGCAACGTCGTTGGCAGACGCCGCCGTGATGGTGCACGCGTTCGGCTTGGAGGTTGCAGCAAAAGCGCTGCCAGCGCAGGCGGTGATGCAGGCGAGAGCGATGACTTTGCGTTTCATGGTGATCCCTGGATGCGAACGAATGTGAACGGGGTTTGGTGGGGCGCCGGTTGGACTTGCACCTACGGGTGGCATGACGTCAGATTTGGTCTGCTCGGACCATGCCCGGGGCAGCTTGGCCATTGATGGCGCCCCGGGCTGCAGGTAGCTCCATCAGCCGGGCGACCGCCTGGGCGCGGTTGTGGACATTGAGCCGCTTGAACAGTTTTTGGAGGTGATTTTTAACCGTCAAGGCGCTGATGTCCAGGATGAGCGAGATCTCATAGTTGGTCTTGCCCATCTTGACCCATTCGAGAATTTGCAACTGCCGGTCGGTCAGGTCCTCAATGAGGTTGGGGGTGGGGTCGGGCGCCCCTGCCGGCTGGTTTTTGACACGCATGAGCGTGAAGTGCAGCTGAGGGGCGAGCACACGCAACAGCCAACCCTGAGTCAGCGAGGGCGCCTCCTGAAGGCCGAATAGGCCAATAAAGGACGATACCCCGTCGATCAACGGACCGCTGGCCAGCAGCAAACCGTAACCAAAGCCCATGGCCTGCCATTCTGCGGCCAGAGCCGGCGCAGCTTGCTTGAAAACCGGCGTAACCGCGCCATCGCCAAGCCTGAAGACGCCAGGCCCATCGCAACTGCGCGCCAGACGCGCCAGGTAGCCATGCTCCGGGTGCCGCAGCCTGTTCAACAAGTCAGCCGGGTAGGGGACCGACTGCAAACATTCAAGTTGCAAGGCCTGTTGGCGCTCGTCAAGCAACAGGCCCACCAGCAAGCCGTGCGGCAGCAACAGTTTCAGAGAGCCCTGGCTCCACAAAAAAAAATCGGCGCGGCTGGCAATGTCAGGCACCTCGTCCAAAGCCCTGAGCAATTGGTGCTGTTGGTCGACCGGCAGTTGGGCAAAGTCATCCATTGCCGTAGGGGTCATGTGTTATGCGTCATGCTTCATGCGTCATACCGCCAGCAGCTTGGACAGCAGGCGCCGCCCTGACGAAGCGGTAACCCACGGAGCGCACGGTTTCAATGGATCCACTGAAGCCTGCGGCGTCCAGCAGTGTACGAACCCGCGCCACATACACGTCGACCGTACGGTCTTGCAGGTTCAGGTTGTTTTGCCAGACATGCTGCAGCAACTGCTGTCGGTTGTGCACCCGGTCGGGGTATTTCAGGAGATGGTGAAGCAGCCGATACTCTGTCGGGCCCAACACAATGGGCTGACCGTTGACACTGACCCGACGCTGCGCATGGTTGATGACCAAACCGTCAATCTCGATCAAGCCTTCCGTCTCTGGAGAGCGCGTCCTGCGCAAGATGGCCTGTACCCGGGCCAGCAACTCGCGCACTCTGAAGGGTTTGGTCACGTAGTCATCAACACCAGCCTCAAAGGCAGTGACCTTGTCAAACTCGTCGGTACGCCCCGTCAACATGATCACGGGCAGCCAGTCATCGCGCTGCGTCTCGCGCAGCTGACGAACCAAGGTCAGGCCGCTTTGCCCCGGCATGGACCAGTCAATCAACATCAGGTCCACATCGCGCACCTGCAAATGCGTGAGCGCTTGGTCGACATTCAAAGCCTGCAGAATGCCGTAGCCTGCCATCGTCAGGTTCAGGCTCAGCAACTCCTGAATGGCCGGCTCGTCTTCAACTATTAGAATTTGCTTCACCGTCATCCGCACCCGTTATAACCAGGTGCTCCAACGACTGACTTCTGCACCGGCCGGCGGAGTATGGGGTGCTAACGCTACAATTTTGTTACTAAGCCATGGCGCTGGCCTGGCAACGCTCAGTGCACAATGATCACGGCGAGGTTGGCGCTGCCGGTCTGCACGATGGTGGCCGTGTTGCCGTCTGTCGTCTGGCTGATCATCGCTCGGTTGTCGTTGGAAGATGATTGATCGATGTAGGCCACATTGGCGCTGCCGTTCTGGACGATGACTGCCATGTTGCCGCCGGCCACTTCGGTGATCAAGGCTTCTTGCAATTGCGCAGACGCTTCATTGGCCGAGCCTGAAAAGTCTGCAATGTCCAGCGCCTGGGACAGAGTGGGGACATAGGCCGCTGCGGCAAAAGCCATGGCCATCCAGATCGAGTACCTCATGATGAGACCCGGGCCTGGCTGCTGGGCTGGTCGAGCAGTTCAACAAGGTCTTGGCGCACCTGGTGAACCACACTGTGCCAATCTCCAGGGCTTTCCTGCCGATACAGGCGCACGCTGTCGTACCAAGGGCTTTCACGACGGCCCTCAAGCCAGCGCCAGCAGTTGTCGAATCGGTTCAGAATCCACACCGGGCACCCCATGGCTGCCGCCAAATGCGCCGTGGACGTGTCAACGCTGATCAGCAGGTCGAGGTTCGACAGCACCGCTGCCGTGTCCGAGAAATCGTTCAGGTCCTGCGCGACAGCTCGGATGCCGGCCCGGGCCCATGGTCCGCTGATGTCCGTGAGCTCGGATTCGGCAGGTTCGCCCTTTTGCAGGCTGATCCAGTCGCAGGGCAGGTCGGCCAGCGCCTCCAGAGCCGTCAGTGGCATGTTGCGCCGTTCCTTGACCGCCCACGAGTCGAGGGGGCCGGTGTTGACACCACCCGACCAGACGAGCCCCACACGCGGTCGAGCCGGGCGGGACAAACGGGCGCGCCACAGGGCTGCCTTGGCCGCATCCGCCCGCAGGTAGCCGTGTGGCACGGGGATGCTGTCCAGTTGGGTACCCAGGGCCAGGGGCAGGCTCATCAATGGGCAATACAGATCGCAAGCGGGCAGGGCGTCGTCCAGACCGATCACCTGGTGGGCGCCCTCGACCTGGCGCAGCAGGTCCAGCAGCGGGCTTTGCACCGCCAAAATGACGCGCAGGCCCAGAGCGGCCACGGGGGCGACAAAGCGGCAAAACTGCAGGGTGTCACCCAGACCTTGTTCGGCCATGAGCAGAAGCGTCTTGCCGCTGACACCGCCCTGCCCGGTCCAGCGCGTCACCCCGGTGAGCGCCGGGTGGGTGAGGTCCAGGCGCTGCAAGCGCCGCTCATACTGCGCCCAGCCCCGCGTGTAGTCCCCCAACTGGAGCAGGCACAGGCTCTGGTTCCAGTGCACAGACGGCAGGGCCGGGTCCAAATCGATGGCGGCCTGGTAGCTGTCCAGGGCTTCTGTCAGCCGGCCCAGGGCCATCAGGCCGTTGCCGAGGTTGTACCGGAAGCCGGCCTCCTGCGGCTTGAGGGCAACGGCACGGGTGTAGTGACCATAGGCCACCGAAGGCTGCCCCAGGTCACACAGGGCCGTACCCAAATTGGCGTGGGCCACGGCAAAGTCGGGGCTGAGAGCAATCGCCTGCCGGTAACAGGACACCGCCTCGGTGCTGAGGCGCAAACCCTGCAAGGCCACGCCCTTGTTGCAGAAGGCGGCCGCATAGTCGGGCCGCAGGCGGATGGCCTCGTCAAAGCTGAGAATGGCCTCGTCAAAGCGCTGCAGTTTGTGCAGGGCAATGCCACGATTGAGGCGCGCCTCTGGCAGGTCAGGGTTTAAGGCAATGGCGCGTTCCAGGTCGGGCAAGGCACGCTGGGGGTCATTCATGCCGGCCAGGTAGGCTGCACCACGGTCTGCCCATGCGAGGGCATGGCCTGCGTCCATGGCAATGACCACATTGAAGCAATCGATGGCCGCCGCAGGCTGGCCCAAACCGATATGGGCCAGCGCGAGGTTGAAATGGGCGCTGGTCAGGTCGGGCTGCAGGGCCTTGGCCTGCGTGGCACTGACCAGGGCCTCGGTGTGCCGCGCCAGGGCATTGAGCGCTGTGGCCCGGTTGCTCAAGGCTTCTGCGTAGTCAGGTCGCAGCAGGATGGCTTGGTCGTAGCGCTCCACAGCCTCGTCGTAGTGGCCCATTTCATTGAGGGCGTTGCCGTGGTTGCTGATGGCGTAAGGATTGGCCGGATCGAGCCGCGCGATTTGCCCGAACAGCTGCTCTGCCGACTGCAATTGACCCGAGTGTGCCGCCATGATCGCCAAGAGCGTGAGGGCTTCGCTGCAATTTGGGTCTGCGGCCAGCGCCGTTTGGCACCACCTGTCAGCCTGGTCCCAGGCCATGCGCTGGTAGGCCAGCTCGGCGTATTGCAGGGCCTCTGTGGCGGAGGCGACGGCGGGCGGGGGCAGCGTGCGCAGCAGCTCGGCACTGACTGTGCTGAGCACAGCGTCCCAGGATGCGTCTGAGGCCTGCCTGAACAGACGCATGTGCGGGTACCAGGGGCTGTCTGATCGCGCCAATAGCCAGCGCCAGTCGGGGTTGTCTGGCAACAACACCCAAGCTGTTTGGCCGATAGCGCCAGCCAGGTGCACCAGGCTGGTGTCCACGCTGATGACCAAATCCATCAGGGCACACAGGGCTGCGGTGTCGCTGAAGTCGCGCAGGTCTTCGGTGAATTGCAGCACATCCGGCTGGCTGTCGAGCACACGCTGGTCGTCCGCGCGGATGTCTTTTTGCAAGCTGATGTACTGGTACTCGGGCGGCAGGTGGCGCAGCAACTGCGCCAGCGGCAGACTGCGGCGCTGGTCGTTGATGTGCGCGCTGTTGCCGCTCCAGACCAGGCCGACGCGCGGACGACTGGCGGGGCCGAGGCGTTGACGCCAATGGTCCAGCTTGCCCTCAGACGGCGTGAGGTAGGGCTGGGGCACGGGCAAGTTGTCCAGGGTCAAGCCCAGGGCCAGTGGCAGGCTGAGCAAGGGGCAGTGCAGGTCAAACTCGGGCAGGCTGTCGCCGGCTGCAATGGTTTGCCTGACACCCGGCAGGGTGCTGAGCAGACTCTGTAACGGCTTGTCAACCTCAAGCACCACATCTGCGCCCTGTGCCGCCAGAGCCGGGGCAAAGCGACAGAATTGCAAGGTATCGCCCAAGCCCTGCTCGGCGTACAGCAAAAGGGTTTTGCCCGCCAAAGGCTGCTGCCCCAACCAGAGCGGCTGGGCAAAACCCCGTTGGCGGGAGGTGAATTTGTCCCAGCGCCAGCGCCACTCGTATTCCCGCCAGCCCGCCGTGAAGTCGCCAAGTAACAGGAGGCACAGGCTGTAGTTCCAGTGGGCGGCTACATTGCCGGGCTCCAGCGCGATGGCCTGCTCAAAGCGGGCCACCGCCGCCTGGCTGCGGCCCAGGTCCATCAGGGCGACACCGGCCATAAACAGCGGCTCTGATGACTGTGGCCGCAAGGCACCGGCTTGTTCGAAGTCCGCCAGTGCTTCGGCCGCGCGTTGCAGGGCGAGCAAGGTCTTGCCTCGGCCGCATCGGGCGTTGACGTAGTCGGGGTTAGCCGCGAGTGCGCGGTCAAAGCAGGCCAAGGCTTGATCATGGCGCCTGAGTTCGTGCAACACGTTGCCCAGGTTGTTGCTGACAACCGGGTGCTCTGGACGAAGCGCCAGAGCGGCGGTCAGCGGACCGACCGCCTGCTGTTCCCGCATTGTTCGCGCCATGATCACGCCCAAGAGGTTCAGGGCATCAAAGTGGTCTGGCACGGCGGCCAGAATTTTGTTGCACAGCTGCTCAGCGGATTCAAGGTCGGCCGCGTTGAAGGCTGCCTGCGCGTAGGACATGGCCTCTGCCAGGGTCATGGTGCCCCTGGTAGACGCCGGAGCCATCATGGGCACTGGGTTGGCGCTTGCAATTTGGTTCATGTCCTCGTGTCACTCAGGGATCGCGGGAAGACACGGCCATGACACAAGCGTGCCACTCAAGCGCTGAATGGATCAGGCCCTGATCACACCCCGCCAGCCACATTCAATCCCTTGACGGGAACTATAGGTGGCGTTTGTCAATATTCGATGACAAGACGTCGACAGGGCGCACCCCCGGGGCACGTCAAGCCGCCAACGCTGCCTCGATGTCCTTGGTCAGACTGGCTGGGGCGTCGGTCGGGGCATAGCGCTTGACCACCTGGCCGTCCTTGGCCACCAGGAACTTGGTGAAGTTCCATTTGATGGACTTGGTGCCGAGCAGGCCGGGCGCTTCGGCACAGAGCCACTGGTACACCGGGGCGGCAGAGGCGCCGTTGACGTCAACCTTGGCCATCATCGGGAAACTGACGCCGTAGTTGAGTTGGCAGAATTCGGCGATTTTGTCGTTACTGGCCGGGTCCTGGCCGCCAAACTGGTTGCAGGGAAAGCCCAACACCACCAAGCCCCGTTCACTGTAGGTTTTGTGCAGCGCTTCCAGCCCCGCGAACTGGGGCGTGAAGCCGCAGGCGCTGGCGGTGTTGACGATCAGCACCACCCGGCCCTTGTACTGGCTCAGGACGGCGGGCTGCCCGTTAATGAGTTGCGTGTCGAAATCGTACAAATTGGCCATGATCGTCTCCGGAAAATTCAAAACAAGTACGCGTTGCACGTAGTCCCGAGCGAATTATGCCGCCTACGGCGCTGACTCGCGGGGCAGCACCGCCAACAGCGAAGCCAGCAAAATCAGCGCGCCGCCGGTCAGGGTCTGGGCCGATAAACTGCCCGCGCCCAGCCACACCGACGACACGCTGGCCACCACGACCTCTGAAAGCATGATGATTGAGGTGGTGCTGGCACTCAAGCGCGCCGCACCAAACTGCAGGGCCAAGTTGCCCGCCAGCAGCGCCAGGCTCAAGGCCAGCGCCAGGCCCAACCAGGCCGTGCCGGACAGGCTGGGGCCGGGCACCACCCCGAGCCGCAGGCCCAGAGTGGCCACGGCGGAGGCCATCACCGCGCCGCCAATGAACATGGCCAGCATGCGCGAGCCTTCCGGCGTGTCATTCAGCTTGCGCAGAAGCACATTGGTGAGGGCAAAGCAAAAACCGCCCATCAGCGCCAGCCAGTCGGCCAGGTTTTCGGGTAAAGGCCAGGGCGACCCCGGGGTCTTGAGCACCAGCACCACGCCGCTCAGGGCCAGTGCCAATCGCAACAGACTTGGCGCCGTGGGGCGCTCGCCGAGCAAGGGCCAGGCCAGCAACACCACCCAGGCAGGCATCAGGTAAAACAGCAGCACCGCGCGCACCACGTCGCCCACAGTGACCGACCAGTTGAAGCCGACATTGGTCATGCCGGCGGCCAGCACCAGCAACCACAACAAGGGGTGCCGCAGCAGGCCGCGCCAGGCCAGCGGCTGCAGCGCCAGCAAACCGCCCAGGCCGATCACATAGATGATGGCCGTAGCCCACAGGGGGTGCAGCCCTTGGTCCTGCAGCGCCCGAAATGGCCACCACAGCAGGCCGAACACCAGGGCATTGAAGAGCAGTGCCGCAACGGCCAGTGCCCTAGCGGGCATCAGCCATGCAGATCGTCATTGCGGGCAATCTTGATCAAGTGTTCGATTTCTTCCCGGTGCACCACACAGTTGTGCGCATGCCAGCGTTTGATGAGCCACATCACCCCGGCAATCACCAGCCCGAAAGCGGTGATGGCGCCAAAGGTCGGCAGCCCAAGGCCGGTAGAAAAACTGTAAGCGGCACCCAGGGCCAGGATGCAGGCCTGCTCGTTGAAGTTTTGCACCGCAATGGAGCGGCCCGCGCCCATGAGGTTATGCCCCCGGTGCTGCAGCAGGGCGTTCATGGGCACCACCAGAAAGCCGCCAAGCGCACCGAGCAGGATCAGGAAGGGCGCGGCCAACCAAACATTGTCGATGAAGATCAGCAGGATGATCAACAAACCCATCCCAATGCCCAGCGTGATGACGCGCGGCCCGTCTTCCAGGCGCATGCGCATCGACGCCACCACCGCTCCCACAGCCATGCCAATCGCCACGACCCCCTGCAGCGCGGAGGCCTGGGTGACCGAATAGCCCAGGGCCGCTGCGGCCCAGGCCAGCACAATGAAGCGCAGGTTGCCGGCCACGCCCCAGATCAGGGTGGTGGCCGCGAGCGAAATCTGGCCCAGCCGGTCACGCCAGAGCAAGGTGTTGCACAGCCAGAAATCCGGCAGCAGCGTGATCAGGCGCTGCGGCATGGGCCGCATTTGCACGCCGGTGAGGGGAATGTGGGTGTTGAACCACGCGGCTGCAAGATACACGAAGATCAGCACGAGGATGGCGGCTTCGGGCGGGGTGTCGATGCCGGTGTCGATCCAAGGAAAATCAAAAGCCAACAACCGGGGGGCCAGCACCGGGCCAACCAACTGGCCGCCCAGCAACACGCCCAGAATGATGGAGGCGATGGTCAGGCCCTCGATCCAGCCATTGGCCTTGACCAGTTGGGACGCCGGCAGCAACTCGGTCAGGATGCCGTACTTGGCCGGCGAGTAAGCCGCCGCGCCCAGGCCAACAATGGCATAGGCCATCAGCGGGTGGGTGCCAAACAACATCATCAGGCAACCCGCCACCTTGACGAAGTTGCTCAGCAGCATGACCCGGCCTTTGGGCCAGGCGTCAGCAAATGCGCCGACAAAGGGCGCCAACACCACATAAAAAAGCGCGAACATGGGCACCAGCGCCGCCTGTTGCCACTCGGGTGCCTGGGTACTGCGCAGCAATTGCACCGCCGCCACAAACAGGGCGTTGTCGGCCAACGAGCTCAGGAACTGCGCGGCCATGATGGTGAAAAAGCCGCGCTTCATGCCGAGCCTGCGCGGATCGCCAGGTCTTTTGACTTGGTAGTTATCATATGACTCCGAGAGGTACGGGGTTATATCACGGCCCCAGCGCCATGCCCCGCCCGATTCAAGCCACCATCCACACCGAGGCTCTGCACCACAACCTGGCGCGCGCGCGCAGCGCCGCGCCGGATGCGCGGGTCTGGGCGGTGGTCAAGGCCAACGCCTATGGCCACGGCATTGAACGCGTGTTCGAGGGCCTGCGTGGTGCTGACGGCTTTGCCCTGCTCGACCTTGACGAGGCCCAGCGGGTGCGCGCTCTGGGCTGGCGCGGCCCGGTTTTGCTGCTCGAAGGCGTGTTCGAGCAGCGCGACCTCGAGCTCTGCTCGCGGCTGGACCTGTGGCACACCGTGCACTGCGACGAGCAGATCGACATGCTGGCCACCCACAAGACCAACCTGCCGCACCGGGTGTTCCTGAAAATGAACTCGGGCATGAACCGGCTGGGCTTCACGCCCGGGCGTTATCGCGCCGCGTGGACACGCCTCAACGCCCTGCCGCAGGTCGATGAGATTTCCTTGATGACGCACTTCAGCGACGCCGATGGTGCACTTGGCATTGCGGCGCAAATGGCTGTCTTTGCCTCTGTCACGCGCGACCTGCCAGGCGAGCGCAGCCTGGGCAACAGTGCGGCGACGCTGCGCCACCGCGTCAGCGCCGAGAGCGCCAGCGAGCATCCCGATACCCAGGCGGCGTCCGACTGGGTGCGGCCCGGCATTGCCCTGTACGGCAGCGCGCCCGATTACCCGGACCGCTGCGCGCGTGACTGGGACTTGCAGCCCGCCATGACGCTTGCTTCTAAAATAATAGCAACACAAGACCTGTTGACGGGGCATAGCGTCGGTTATGGCTCGTCTTTCACTGCGGCGGAGCCGATGCGTATCGGCGTGGTGGCCTGCGGCTACGCTGACGGTTACCCCCGGGTCTGCGGCACCGGCACCCCGGTGTTGGTGGGCGGTGTGCGGACCCGCACGCTCGGCCGGGTCAGCATGGACATGCTGACGGTCGACCTGACGCCGCTGGACCGGATGGGCCTGACGGCTGGCATCGGCAGCCCCGTGACGCTGTGGGGGCGCGGCCAGGACGGCAGCCAGCTCGACATCGACGAGGTAGCCCGCCACGCCGGCACCCTGGGCTACGAGCTGATGTGCGCGCTGGCG
>Ga0214921_10005367_pt1 | contig 18154 bp, 17 predicted proteins | sample LL1505_MetaG_FD_177992 | JGI IMG/M metagenome (GOLD analysis project Ga0214921, IMG submission 177992) | Freshwater microbial communities from Lake Lanier, Atlanta, Georgia, United States - LL-1505 | ecosystem: Environmental > Aquatic > Freshwater > Lake | place: USA: Georgia | collected... | reverse complement strand
AATCCGTTCCATAAACAAACTCACCCTTTGGAAGATAAGTAGTCATATCAATCATTTCCATAATGACCGGTGGGTTACATAATTCACCTGTCACCGGAACACAGTCTCCTACTTTAATATCAGGAGTAAGCATTTCTTTTAATTTTTTTGTTTCTGGATTCCAAATTAATAGAGACTTGCTTTCTGTGACTATAACACTTCGCCCGCCAGAGGTTTTTATCTCATAAAGTTCAGTTCCAGGGTCGTGTCTTGTGATTGCTGTAACTTCGCCCCAGGTTACAATACCATCCTCATCTGTAGTAGGAATGTAAACATCACCATTCTTGATATTCAACAACTCCATTTGTCTTTCTGTAAAATGTTGCACAAGTGAAGCGTTGCTTGAATCATCCAATTTATTATCAATCCATCCACCAATCTCCGTATACTTTGCCATTCCATTTTCAATTATAACAATCGGCGTTTCCCATGTTACAGATTTCACTGCGGTGTCAATCAAACCAACACGACCACCCATCGCATGGAAGAAGAGCTCTTGAGGAGAAAGTCCGTTGATATAAGAACTTTCAACAAATCCACGAGCACTTGGGCTATCGTCATATTTAGTAAAATGAGGAAGTGTTCTATGGTCAAAACCATAAGGAATACGCTTTCCATCCACGTTCTGTTGTCCCAAACAAGATATCATGAATGAAATATTCAAATCACTACCCTTTGAACCCGCATTAACCATCGTAACAAAACGATTGTTCTTATCCAAACTCTTAAGACCAATCTTTCCTGATTCTGATGTAGCTTGATTCAAGATATTGTTGACTTGTGTCTCAAACTCTTCTTCATTTGTTTTTCCTGTATTGTTTTCAAATACACCAATCTGTGTTTGGTCAATCAGGTTTTTCACATCATTCTTCTTTTTATCAATTACTGCGATAATTTCTTTGTTTGTTTTCTCATCTGAAAGAAGGTCGCTAATTCCAACACTGAAAGAGCTCGTCTTTAAGTATTCTGTAATAATATTTTGCAAATCATCTATAAAATTAGCAGACGCCATATTTCCATAATCATTACAGACTCTATGAATGAGTCCCTTTGTTCCAGCACCCAACACTCCTTTTTCTAATTGACCACGAACATACTTACCATTAACAATCTCTAAAATATTATTTGATTCGTCTGATTTCTCGCTGTCGTTGAATAGTTTTGTCTTATATTTTAGAGAAATAGGTGGTAGAATTTGCGAAAGAATATCAAAATTGGTTATTAGACCACTTGCACTTTCCGCTTTTTCTAGTAAATTTTGTACGTTTACTCTTTGAAACATCATTAGTAAATTCATAGCTTCACGGGGTGTAAAACGAATATTTTCACGAGTGAAACGATAGCATCCAAGCATAGAGTCCTGATAAATTCCAATAATAGACGAGTTATTTGCTGGACTAATAATTTGATAAGGCACCGCTGCCAAATTTTTTAATTCTGAATCTGACTCCGCATCTTGCGGCATGTGTAAATTCATCTCCATGAATATTCCCCAAGGTTTCCCAAAGGGCCAGACTATACCTTATGCCTTATCAGGTTGATTAAACCATCATATAAGACCCACAACCGTCTAGTCGTTGAACCTTCCCCATGCTCTATCATAGCGAGTTTAGGGGCTTGGCTGCGGATTACCTATTTTGTCCAGTGTTGGACGCATCAATCACCTTTTTACCTTTGGTTTCGGTATTTAACCGAGTTCCTCACATGAGTTTCCTTGTGTGAGTGGTAGTGATTGCTTTAAGGAGTTCCCGCAATTTGATTGTGTTGCTAATTTGTTTCTCAAATTATTAAGAAATTCAACTGCTTGTTTTCTACTTTCGGATAAAGATATATGTACTCCGCCAAAATCAGCTTTACGTCTTTCAATATAAACGTACCAACCGTATTGATTATCGTTTCTTTTAAGTGGTTTAATATATAACTCGTTGTTATCATCTAGCCACTTAATGTTTTCAAACCGTTCATACTTTTGTTTTTCATAATATTTAGAGACTCCCGAGGAAACACGCTTTTTGCTTTCATCTGTGTGAGTAAATACACTTCCACCATTCTTCAGATTGTATCCATTTGGAAACAAACTATCAAATTGTTGAATGTAGTATATTTCTCTATCATTTGCATCGGAAAGTTCACAGCATTCAATCAGTTCAACTACAAAATCTTCAACACCATATTTTTTTATGGCGTTATTAAGATAATGACACTGATTCTTTTTGCTTGAAAATGCTTCTGATACATGACATCTGAAACGTCCTTCGTGTCCATAGGGTCTATATCTCTTATGATTAAGTATGTGTGAAACGGCTTGTCCTACATAACATTTCTCTGTCGCAAGATTTGTTATTTTGTAGATTTCACAATATCTTTGGGTTGGGTCATCTATTATAATGTTTGACAGTCGTTGTCGTTTTGACAGTTCCATTATATCTTTATTCCAAGCATTTCTTTAAGTTGATTTCCTAATTATTTAATTCACAAATTAACTAGGGGGTAGCACGCTTTTCACGCCCCCTGTTGAAGACAAGAGCATTTAACATGACAGTTTATCTCCATCGAAATCAGCATTGTACGGTTTTGTGTCCGCAACATTCATTCTAAAAGTGTCACCTATTTGCATGACCTTTGCGATATGACACATCATACTCATTCTATGAAGAGTCGGTTGTCTGTTAAAGAGAATAGGGTCGCCATCCATCATATGACGGTGTACTGTGTCGCCATTCTCCAAAACAATTGACTTCTTGTCAACATATCTGAGTGTTATTGAATCACCATTCTTCTTTTCAAGAATCTTAGCACCAGGCCAAACGTCTGGTCCATTCTGTACCAATTTTGTCAAGAATGCTCTGTTCACATCATTCACAACAACTGGTTTCGTGATATTCTTCGCAATCTTCATCGGAATACCAAGTTGACGAATAGAAATATTAGGGTCTGCTGTAATGACTGAACGAGCACTAAAGTCCACACGTTTCGCCATAAGATTCCCCCTCATTCTGCCACCCTTTCCATTCAACCTATCCTTGATAGACTTAAGTGGACGACCTGACCTTTGTGCAACAGATGCGACGCCTGGAATTTTATTATCTACTTGTGTCGCAACATAATATTGCAACACAGTAGCCCAATCATCTATCACATTCGCTGGAGCATTATTCTGAATTTTTTCCTGTAGTGTCTTATTCGTCTTGATAATATTCACCAAAATATGGCTCAAATCATCCTCACTTCTCTGTTGAGCATCGTGCTTCACAGATGGACGAACTGCTGGTGGTGGAACAGCCATAACTTGACAAACCATCCAGTCTGGACGTGACCATATAGGACTAAAACCCATGAATGATACATCTTCATCTGAAATTCTCTTGAATATTTTTAAAACCATCTCTGGTGTCATTTTAATAACGATATTTTGTGATTGTTCACTTGAAGCAGAGGCGGTAGCAGCGTCATTCTTCCATAAAGCGTGAATGGTTGCTAGACCTTCCTTGCTAATTTTACTAGGCTGTAAACAACCACAACCGTCTTCTGTGTCTTCGCCACAACGTTTAATGCGACTCGCAAGTGAAAACACATACTTCCATCTAGCATCTCCTGCCATTTTAAGTGCCTGCTTATATTTTTCTTTACTAATCAATAGCTTACTACACTTAAAACAGCAACAACGAAGCACCTTTAGAATTGTGCTTAAATATTGAATATAAAACACAGGTTTTGCTAATTCAATATGTCCGAAATAACCAGGTGTTTGCATATAGTCTAAACCATCTGTGGGACAAATTAGACCAGGCTCAAGAACACCCATCCTTGGATCAAATAATCCACCAATCACAGGTTTATTGTTAACATATGTATCTCTTGTGGTGATTTCCGCAACAGAGCCTTTACGAATTTCATCTGGAGATAATATACTAAATTGAATCCCGATGATTTTAGAAGGATTTAAATATTCGGTTTTTGCGTTTCGGCTCATCTCTTCCTTATAATAACATAATAATATTTAGATTATTTTTAAATCAATTTTATTTATTAATTGATAATAAATAAGATTAAATATAATACATTTTATTATTTTATAAATATATATGAACTTTGATTTAAATATTGAAAATTATAATACAAAAGATTTGGAAGAAATTTTTAATTTACAGAATGGAAATTACGATACAGTTGTTATAGAGACAAAATGTTCACAATTAAAAAATAATATTTTGGTCGATAATGATATTGAAGATACCGTTCGTGCAAAAACTCTTATCTTTTTAGATGAAGCTAAAAAAATACTCTCTTCTGAATTAAACTCATCACATGTTATTAAAAAATTAGCAAATGCATATAATATGAATTCACATTTGATTGAAAGTGATGTTATTAATGCTGGAAATACTTCTATAATAGAAAAACCTAAAACTTCTTTTGCTAATTCATTTCCTAACGAATTTTTTCCAGGAGTTATTAACCCTCTTAAAAAAAGAACAACTCGTCAAAATTTAAATGTTGATACACGATTTCGCTCAAATTATTTTGGTTCAACATCTTCAAATTTTCAGTTTGAATTGCCTATGAAATTTTCAAAAGTTTTACAAATGCAATTATCCGCATTTGAAATGCCAGTTTCGTTTTATAATATTTCAAAAAAATTAGGCAATAACTTTTTTTCTATATTTATGGTTGACTCCACCGGTGCTAATTATGTTAATCATTTAGTCACGGTTCCAGATGGTAATTATACTCCACAATCTATTACCGCATTTTTAAACAATCTTATGGGCGCAGATGGATTAGATATTCCCATTCAGTTTATATATAATTTAGACGCAACCGGCAGTGGCAGTGGGCAAATGATTATAGGTGTAAAATCAGGTTATGATAATATATTTATTTTAAATTTTCAAGATAATATGAATGGAGACCAAGATTTTATAAATGCTCTTCCTTTAAAACTTGGCTGGTTACTAGGTTTTAGAAATGGAATTTATAGTGGAAATAATAATTATGTTAGTGAAGGTCTTGTTGATTTATCTTTATCAAGATATTTATATTTAGTTGTTGACGATTATAATAATAATGTTAATAATAATTTTTACAGCGCATTTAATTCATCTATATTAAATAAAAATATTTTAGCTCGCATTTCAATACAACCAACCGGTAATAACATGGTTTCTCAAAACAATCTATCTCTTATTACTAGCCCTCGTCAATATTTTGGACCTGTTGATATTCAAAAATTTAATATACAACTTTTAGATGAATATGGACGAATCGTTCAAATGAATTTTATGGATTATAGTTTTTGTTTAACTTTCACCTCTGTATACGACATATAATTTTATTTTGTTTATATTTTGTTTATATTTTGTTTATATTTTTATTTAAACATTTTTTTAAAATAAAAAATTGATTTATATTTAAATATATTAAATTGTGATATACAAGAATGACACGTGACTCTAAAAGTAAAACAGTATCTAAGAAGGAATTTTCTAAGAAAATGAAAAAACAAGATGAAGTTTCTCGTCGTAGAAAATCACACGAACAATCAGATGATGATAGTGATGACGACTATATTACCAGCGATGATGAAAATGAAGAAATGGATGTTCACGAATATCGCAAATTATTACAAAAAATATTTCCATCCAAATTTATGGATAAAAAAGTAAAATCTGGAGAAGAAATTAAAAAATTGTTAAGCAAACTACCAAAAGATGATGACGACTACGATGATGATGAAAGTGAAGAAGATGATGAATCTAGTGAGTGCGAAACAAGAAGTAAGCTTAAAAATAAAAAAATAGCATCTAAAAAATATAAAAAAACTAAAATAGTTAAAAAATCTAAGACAAATTCAAAAAAATCAAAAAAAGTAGTAGAGGAATCATCTTCCGACGATGATGATGAAGATAGTGAAGATGATGATGACGACGATGACGAAGAGACAGAAGATAGAAAATCCAGTAAATTTAATATTATATTTACCATCGGAAAAAATGCTGACGACGAAGATGAAAGTGAATGGGAAGACGATGATGATTGGGAGGATGATGATGAAATAGATTATACAGAGGATGAAGATGAAAGTGTGTCAACTGACGAAGATACCGAAGACGAAGATGATGACGACGACGAAGAATCCGAAGAAGACGATGAAGAATCAGACTTTGACGAAAAAACTATTAAAAATGAAAGACGCATAACCCGTTCTTCCTCCAAAAAACAAAACAAAGGCAAATCTGATAAATCAGAAAATAAATCAAACGATGAGAATATTAAATTAACAATAGAAGATACCAAATCATCATCTAAAAAAAATGATAATAGTTTGGAAAATGACGAAGAAGTTTTGAAACAAATGAAAGAACTTTTTGAAAAAAATAAAGATAATAAAATATTGGAACAAAGCATTAAAGATTTTGAAGATAGAATCAAGGAAAAATCTAAAAAGAAAGACAAAAAGCTTAAAAAACAAAAACAGAAAAATTCTCGCATATTCAAAAGAATCATAAGCGATAAAAATTCCATGAATGATTATAAATTCTTTGAAACACTTACACACGGCGAACAAATTAAAATTATTAAAGAAATTCGTGAAATTAATAAAATTACACGAGTAGAAGTGCCACATAGAATGTCGCTTCTTGAAGCAAAAATTCCACCAATTTTCAAAGCACATGCCATGAAAAAATTAAACTCACTCAGATATATGGAACCTGGTAGTGGTGAATATTATAAAATTAAAAATTGGGTAGACACTTTCATGCGAATTCCATTTAATAAATATGAAAATCTACCCATTAATATTTCAGACGGTGTTGAAGCTTGTCATGAATTTATGGCAAAAGCTCAAGAAACGCTTGATTCTGCCGTGTACGGACTGAATGACGCAAAAATGCAAATTATGCAAATGTTAGGACAACTCGTCACGAACCCAAGTGCGCTTGGTACGGCCATCGCTATTAAGGGTCCTATGGGCACTGGTAAAACTACACTTGTCAAGGAAGGTATTAGTAAAATTCTCAATCGCCCATTTGCGTTTGTTGCTCTAGGAGGTGCCACAGATAGTAGTTTTCTAGAAGGTCACTCCTATACATATGAAGGAAGTATTTGGGGTAAAATTGTACAAATAATCATTGATAGTGGATGCATGAATCCTGTCATTTATTTTGATGAATTGGATAAAATAAGTGACACTCCTAAGGGAGAGGAAATTGCAGGCATTCTAACTCATTTGACAGATACTTCTCAAAACAGTCAATTTCATGATAAGTATTTTGCAGAGATTGATTTTGATTTGAGTAAATGTTTATTCATATTTAGTTACAACGACGAAAGTAAAGTTAATCCAATTTTACGCGATAGAATGTATAGAATTCAAACGAAGGGTTATGATAAAAAACAAAAGACAGTTATTTCTAATAATTATTTACTACCACGTATTCGTGAACAAGTCAAATTTTCAACAGAAGATATTGTTATTCCTGAAGAGTCTGTTCATCATATTATTGAAAAACACTGTGAAAAAGAAGACGGTGTTCGTAACTTGAAACGTTGTTTGGAAATTATTTATACAAAACTGAACCTATATAGACTTATGCGACCAGGTTCAAATCTATTTGAAGATGAAATGTCTATTGCGGTTGAGTTTCCTTTTACAGTTACAAAGGAAATTGTTGATAAATTAATTAAAAAAGAGCGTGATGATAATATGGCTCTTCGTGGTATGTATGTTTAACAACCTTTTATAAAAGGTTTTGCCAAAATATTAAAATATAATTTACAAATACAATTTAAACAATCTGAAATATATTATATATCAACCCACAACCCAATATATAAAAATGAGTCAAGACAATTACATCGCTATGTTGAATGATGTTAAAAATAGTCTTATAAATTCTAAATTTTTTTTATCTAATGACAAATTTGAAAATAATAACAAAGAACTTATAAATCAAATGGAGGATTTAATTAAACAGATTGATCTAAAATTAAAATCAGAATGTAAGCATGAATACATAGAGGACTTCGTTGATATAACGCCAGACAAATCTCAAAAAATTTGTTATTGTAATAAATGCTGGACAACTTTTCCTATTAATTAAAAAAAGAAAAACAAACAGGAAAAAAGAAGAAAAACCGAAGAAAAAGAATAAGAATAATAAAAAATGAAATTTTCTAACATTCTTTAAGTTGTTTTTACACATATTATATTTTTTATGTTATGTGTAAAAAAATTATGCTCTAATATTCTGAATAAGGAACATTATTTCCACTTCTATTTAGGAGGTAGTTATATTGGTCAGTTGTCATACAAGCGCAACCCATAGAATTACTATAAGCATTTGGACAACAGTCGGGTTTAAATTCGGTATTTGCAAACATCAACATTTCACCTTCTGGTAAGGGTATAGGTTGTTGTTTTCTATTTAATATATTTTTAGCTCCTTTTCCACCATTTGTTAAATCTGGGGTAAACCATTTAGATGTATTTATTGGTTTATTTGATAAACTATATGAAGATGACTCTCCATTATTGGTATTTGCACCAACAAAACCTTCTGTTGTAGTTAATTTAGCATCCGATGCTTCCGTTGGACCATCTATATACCCTTTTGTAAATGCCCCTTCTCTATCCCCTCTTACTTTATCCATCATTTCAAACGCTTCAGCTACTGTGCCTTTTGAACAAGAACAAATAACATGCCCCCACAAAACAAAATAACAAAACGCCAATAAAATAATAACATCTAATCTAAATTTCATACCAAAAACATTTATTTCCATATTTTTTAAAGACACAGATAAATTTGCCATCACTATACATAATTTATAGATAATAATTTTTACGATAGCGTTCTAAAAGCATCTCTATATTTGAATCATAGTGATATTCTTTTCTATTTTCAATATAAAAATACTTTTCTTTCGTTATCAAATGATATAACACATCTTCATTATTCAAATTAATTTTTCTTTTTTCTAAATTTAATTCTTTATCTCCTAAAATTAAGTTTTTCCGATTCTTTAATGTTTTTCCATTTATTTCAACGACACCCATAACCTTAATATTTTTATCCAATATATCACCCACTTTTACATCTTGAATATTTTTACTTGTTCCATTATTTAATTTTATTTTTGTTTTTGAGGTAAACCCATTATCAAAATTTTCGTGTAATTTTATTAAATCTGCATCTGTATAATTTGCAAAATTTAACATATCTTTCAATAAATAATCTATATCATCATCATACAACTCATCCCAATCCATATAAATTTCGCCATTTACCTCAATCTTTTTTGAACTAGTATTTAAACAATATAAAAATGGTTCATTATAATCATCAATTCTTTTTCTCTCTGGATGTTCGCATACTGATATCCACTCCCATTTGTGTTTTATTTTGTGTGTTCCACTCACAATCACACCTCCTATATTATACATAATTTCTCCATTTGTATCAAGAATCATTCTATCTGTAACTAAATTATTATCAATCAATTTATCGCCAACTTTTATATCTGCTATGCATTTCTCACTTCCATCATGCATTTTTAATAAAGTATTTTTATCAAAACATGATGACAACGGTGGTTTAGATGGTGCTTTTGGTAATGAAAATGATGTTTTAATGTGTAATACTTGTGTCATAAACACAATTATAATCAATAAAGGAATTGAAATTGATATAAATATAACTGTACTAGAAATTGCTACAGGCCATGTGAATGGTATAATCCACATAGATACAATTAACGCAGCTAACATTACTAAAATAGTCACAATAAACTGGACAATCGTTCCCAATAATGCTTTTAATGTATAATATGCACCTAATGAAGTATATAAACCTGCTGTTAAAATGCCATTTACTTTATTAATCATGTCTTTAAAAGAAATAACGATTTGTTGGATTGGAACCATTATATTAGCAACTCTTCCCAAAACCTCTTTTGCTATACTTGTTATACTATCTCTTATCTTTGATATAATTATACGAATAAACTGAATACATTTTGCAATCGCATTAAATAAATTTTGCACCATATAGGTCAAATATGTTATCGGTTGCACCGCTTTTCCAGTTATACCTATTAATATATTTTGCATACAATAATTAAAATTTTTACCTGTAAAATCAACAATTGATTCATCTTTTGGCTTATTTATTAACCCTGCAAACGGTATTACTTGTGGTTTACATCTTTGATTAGTCCAATCATCTTTAATCGGTTGGACTTTTCTCATAACTGTTGCATAAGACAATACGAGAAATAGAATAATTAATAATATAACAAACATGAACACAGAACCACCGTATTGATCAAAATAAGATAAATTTGAATACATCTCATCTATTTTTTTTGCACTATTTGAGAATGAAATATTATCCATATTATAGTAAATGGATAATATTAATTTTATATTTTTAATACATCATCTTCCCAATCCCAAAATTCATATTCGCCTATTTTTATTTTATGGTCATCAGTTATAAGCGAGAAGAAAAATGGTGCTATTTCTTCTGTTAAAATTGCGTCTTTGTGATTTTTTACTTCAATAAATTTTTTATCTTTTTCGCTATAAATCATATGACTTCCTGTAACATATATGTCTGAACCATTTGGCCCTTTTCCTAAAAATTTATAATATTCTTCTTTATATTTGTTGTCTATTTTCATTATAGCATCTACTCTACTACCATTCTCTAATGTTTCTCCTAAATTTAAATCTTTCATACTAACAACATTTCCATTTTTCAACTTAATAGTAGTTTCTGGATGAAAACAATTTCCTAATGCTCTTACCATCTGTCCTGGTGGACCATTCCAACTACTTTTCATCGTTTTCAAACTTCCATCTATTAAATACATCATTGTTACCACAACGCCTATCAATTTTCCAATCAAATCTTTTATACTTATGGTTATTTTTTGAAATTCAATGACTAAATTTAAAAACACTCCAAAAATATTTTGAAATACAGATGTCACAGATGTTCTCACATAATCTATCATTTGTCTGATGTAGTCAATTGAACCTATGAAACCGCCACCCATATTGCTTAACATACCAATTATGTAATTGATTGGTTGTAACAAATAACCCATAAAACTGGTTTGAGTATTTTGAACACAATAAACAAAATCTTGTTCTAAATTGTCAGATAATGGCATATAAATTGGATTACATCTGTATTTAGCCCAATCTTTTTTTATTGAATCAATTGTGGTAAAAAAATACATAGAAAATATTAATGCCACATACCCTAAATTAACATATATAAAATTTATCCAATCCGCTCCTTTAGGCATAACTTATATTACTAGGATATAATTATTGCAATTATTTTACCTTCTTCTTGATTTTCTAGATTTTTTTGTTTTTCTGGATTTTTTTGTTTTTCTAGATTTTTTTGTTTTTCTTATTTTTCTTTTTTTACGACCACATGAACAACTAAACAAACCACCTCCTCGTTTTTTTCTTGAGCCACCTTTTCCTACTTGACTATCATACTCTGCTTGTGCTGTTTGATTCATATTGTTAACTTGTCCAGATTGCATTTGATTTGTAGATGAAAACGCAGTTCCTTTGCTAGGGTCATTAAAAATAGGTGTTGGCACTTGAGGTAAAGTTACTATATTTTGACTAGATTGCTGTGCTGCGCCACCATATCTTCTACGTCTTATTTTACCACCTTGTGTAATTTTATTTAATGCACTAAGCTTAGCAGCATTTGTATTCATAGTTTCAATTGATGCCATACGTGGATCTCCGGACGGACCGGTGGTTTGAAACTGCGGAATTCCAAAATCTGTTGTTGGAACACTTGGCGTTGTATTTATAGTTGTTGTATTAGTTGCATTTGACATTATTATATATTATAAACAAATAAAATATAAATTCCGTATAAAAATATAAATAAATATCTATTTTATTTTATATGGATGATAATTCAAGACTTCATTTGCAAAAAATGATTAAGGCAAATAACGTGGATGACCAAACCGAATTAATACGTGAATTAAAACATAGTCATTTACTCCAAGAAGATATTAATAATTTAATTACAATTAAAGCTAAATATAAAAACGACCTTAATAAAATAAACGAAGAAGGTATGAACGAATGTTCATTTTTATTTACTTATTATACCGACATTTATAATAAAATTAGAAAAGATGAAATTGACCTAAGTATTTTAAATAAATTTTTGAATGTTTTAAGACGAATAGAAGATGGTGAGATTGACCAACACGATGGTTCTTTTTTAGTTGGTCAATTACTTAAAGAATTATACGTTGACAGCGCTCTTAAAAAAGCTAATAAACTAGATGAACAAAATAAATATCAAGAATTAGAAGCTCCTAAGAAAGACTCCATTAAGGTATCTTGGAAACAATATAAACAATTTCAAAAATAAATAAAAAAATTGATAAAATATAATTCTTATTATTTAATTATAATCATTTAATTATAATTATATATGAACAACAATTCTAAAAATGTATTCCCAAAACCTATAATAAAGTGGGTTGGGGGAAAAACACAAATATTAGATAAATTATTAAATAATTTTCCAAATTCTATAAATAATTATCATGAAATATTTCTAGGTGGGGGAAGTGTTTTAATCGCATTATTATCTCTTTCAAAAAATGGGTTAATTAAAATAAATGGAAAAATATTTGCTTATGATTTGAACGAACAATTAATTTCAGTATATAAAAATATACAATCAAATCATAATGAATTATTTATTAAAATTCAACAACTAATTAATGAATATAAAGAATGTGGTAGTGGAGAAATTAACAGAAATCCTACTAATCTAGAGGAAGCAAAGCAATCTAAAGAAAATTATTATTATTGGGTGAGAAAACAATATAATAGAATGACAACATCCGAGAAAAATTCTACATCTGGTTCTGCTATATTTATATTTCTAAACAAAACTGGATTCAGAGGTCTTTTTAGGACTGGTCCAAATGGTTTCAACGTTCCATATGGTCACTATAAAAATCCAGAAATTATAAATAAACTACATCTAGATGAAATTCATAAATTAATTCAAGATGTTTATTTTGAATGTTGTGATTTTAGTAAGTCTATTCAAAACATTCAAGAAAACGATTTTGTTTATCTAGACCCACCTTATGCTCCAGAAACAACAAAATCATTTGTTGGATACACCGAAGATGGTTTTGATACAGAAAAACATGAACAATTATTCAAATTATGTAGTCAAATGAATTCAGAAAAAAAACAATTTATAATGAGTAACGCAGACGTATCTTTAGTAAGAGATAACTTTGAAGAAAAAACATATAAAATAGCATCTATAACATGTAAACGAACTATAAATTCAAAGAATCCAGAATCTAAAACAAAAGAGGTCATTATTATGAACTTTTAGAAATTAGAAATTATTTCCTTTATTAAATCAGTAGCACCAACCCACTCTATTCCCATTTCTTTATAAAAATCTATTAATTTATTTTTTTTTTCTGTACATTTTTCGCCACTCAAATTACCATAATGCTCCCTAGATAACTTTTCGGCGCAACCCATACATAAAATTTTCAACGGTTTTCCGTAGAGCTCTGGAATATCCGCATATTTGAATGGAACTCCCAAAATTTTTTCACCAGCAGTTCCATCGGTGAAATATGTTTGAGCCTTTGCTTCCCAAATTGCATCTTCAACTTCACAGTCTGGTTTGTAGCCATTTTTATTAATAGGACTTGTAGGTGTCTTTCCTAATAAAATTTGAAGCTCCTCCAAACTATGTTCACCTAATTTTGTAGTCCACTGACCATGTTTCAATAAATCTGGACGTTTTGTTGACAACGTATTTTGCCCCCATTCGTCTTCTTTTTTTTTATATTCTTCTCTTATTTTTGATTTTGGTAAATTTTTTCCTTTTAATGTTTTTTGTTCAGATAATAAAAGCAATTCTGGGTAAATAGAATCTAGAAACGCAATAAACTGATTTTCGTCAGTCAACCATTCAACGACACCTGGTTGTTTTAGTAAAACAACCTTTTCATTCACGCTCTTTCCAATAATATCATTAAAATGTAAAATTAACGTAGATGTATCCATTATATAACTTTAATCTTTACTCTTTATCATTTAAAGAGATTGATAAAAAATTAATCAATTTTTTTATTTATGCGGTTTCACTTTAATCATTTTATATTTTTTTATTATAAACTATAAAATGAAATATTTAGGTGGAAAACAACGTCTTGGAAAGCATCTTTCTCCGGTATTAAAAGAATTATGGAATGATATAAATGAAAAATCAGGAAAACAACTTGATGGATATTTGGAACCGTTCTGTGGTTCTCTCGGAGTATTCAGAAACATGACCGATTTAAATACGCAAATTTTTATTGCTAATGATTATCATCCTGATTTAATTCAAATGTGGAATGAGGTGAAGAATGGTACTTTTATTTATCCGGAATCTGTATCTGAAGAAGAATATCTTTCTGCAAAAAAACTACAATCACCAAATGCGTTGAAATCATTCATAGGATTCGGTATGAGTTTTGGTGGAAGATTTTTTGGTGCATTTGCGCATAAATATACGAACGAAAAAAAAGAAGATTTTTGTAAGGAAATGACAAATAGTTTAAAAAGAGCAACCCCATTAATTAAAAATGTAGAGTTTACCAATAAATCATACTTAGATTTAAAACCTAATAATATGTTTATATATTGCGACCCACCTTATAAATGTTCAAAATTTCCTATAAAATATAGAAGAGATGTAAAAAAATACGATGTTTTTGATAATGATTTGTTTTGGGAAACTGTTAGAAAATGGAGTCTAACTAATTTTGTAGTTGTTTCAGAAATGGATGCGCCAGCTGATTTTATTGAAATATGGAACTTGGATAGATATCGCAGTGCAGCTCAAAGTAAAAAAACTAGATTTAAACCAGATATGCCGAATGAAACATCGTCTTCTGAAACAAACAAAACTGAAAAACTTTTTGTTTATAAAAATTCAACTTATATACATTTTATTATTTAGAATAAAATGAATTTTTTATTAGTTTGATTTCAATATTTATAGAACACATTTTATATAAATGAACAATTATATTTATATGATATTGCTAGGAGCTATAGGAAAAATTTATGACGATATTGTTGAATTATATTTGATAAAAAATGAAAGATTAATAGAAACAATCAAAACTTTTTGGACTATTCTCATTTTTTATTTTATTTTTAGTGTAGCTTCAAATGGTTATGATATTTTATTCTTTTTATTTATATGGACTTTTTTACCATTAATTGACTGGGATGCATTCACAGCCGACCCTTATTTTTTTTCATTAACAATTTTTATTACTTTATTTGGAATTACAACTATCATAATAAAAAAATTTACTTTTAATTATTTATATGTCGCAATAGCTTTTTTCTTATATTGCATATGTAGTCCAATTACTGAAATATTTATGTTTGAAATAAATGGTATTATACCTTATATATTAAGTTGTTTCAATTTAGTCAATAATGATTCTATAAAGCTTACTGATATTAGTAATAAAGATTTGGAAGTTTCGCATAAAAAACTAACTACTAGAATTATATCAATTTTGTTTTTATCTTCAATGATTATTTTAATGTTTTTTCTAAGAAAACTAACAAATAATTCAGAGTTAGATAATGTGTATAAATCGGTTATTTATTTATCAATTATAAATATATCTTATTTTATTGTAAGTGTTATAAATCAAATAAATGTTTTATATTTCAATCAAGATATATTAAATAAATTAGAAGTAAGTGAATTTAATAAAACGAATGAAACAACAAATGAAAACGTCGTTTCAAGTATAAATGAAGATAAAAAATGAACAAAAAAAGACAATATTTAAAATTTTAATAAAAAAGCAAACAAACAAACAAAACAAACAAAACAAACAAACAAAACAAACAAACAAAACAAACAAACAAAACAAACAAACAAAACAAACAAAACAATCTAACAATACAATAAATTTTTATATGTTTCTACCACGATAAACAATAACATCATCACCACCATCACACATTTTTGAACCATTAAAGAATGGTGACATCGGGTTACACTTAGACAGATGGTAAGCAACGCCGTTCTGTTTCATTTCCTTGGAACACGTCAAACATCTAACCATTTCACCTTCCAATTCAGAATACATTTTTTTCCAGTTCATATGATGCTTCGCATAATGTGAACAGAGTGATTGAGTTTGATTTGATTTATACCCACATTCTTTATCGGGGCATGCTACGTAGACAATTTCGTGATGATTTTTCACATGATGTGTCAAATGTGTCTTGGCTACAAATTTTTCACTACAATAACTGCAGGAAAATGGGGTTACTTTGCGTCCAGCTTCTTCCGCATGTTTACGTGTGATGTGCTCTGAAACGGTAGATTTTTTTTTTGATGAATAATTGCAATATTCACATTGATATTCCCCCAATTCGTTCATCTTGTACTTGTGATACTTCCCTTGTATACGTTTGCGCAATCCGATGGCAACCGACTCTAAGGTGGGCTTTGCACAAGGGTCGCAAATGATAATGGCTTCCATGTTTTGAATTGAACTCAACTGATAATTCTTTTGATATCTTAAAAATACTCGCAAAAAAGATTTTCAATTTTTTTTCATACATACTTATTTTTTATTTTACCTTTATTTTTATTTAAGTTAAAAAATCAAACGTTTAATTCTTTTAGTTCATTTAAAAATTTATTCATATAATTTAATTTATGTTCTAATATATGAAATCCACCAGGAAAATGATGAATAACTTTGGTTGAATGAACATTACTATCATTATTAACAGCAAAATCTTTCATAATTTTGTTATTATATAAATTATACTTGAATGCGTTATAAACTACAAACGGTTGGTCGTGAAATGAATGCCACATAGTTAACATAGACTCTGTTATTTTATTAAATAAATCTTTAATTTTTTCGCAATTATTGAATAACATTATTCCACTGCTGAATGCTGTTTTGTCTTCATATTTATTTAAATCGTCACCAAATAATGATTTTCCCCAAAAATTTGCATCATTGTCAATAGAACCCTCTTCTACAACATATAGAATGTCTTCTTTGGATAAGTCAAATACTTTATTTATGTCATCTTTTATCAAAATATCTGTGTCTAGATAAAGAAATTTACTATAATTTGCGGATGACTTTAAATGAAACAAGTCCAATCTAGCTTTGCACGCCTTATCTATGTCATTATAATTGTCATTCAATTCAAATTTAATTTTTTCATTAAATAAATGACTTTGTTTTATTATATTCATAAAATCTGTTGATGTATAAATTAGAATATCTGTGTTTTCATCCAAATTTCCATAATTAAAAACACTTTCCAATAACAAATACAAGAATTTTATATATATTTCGTTGTTAAAAATGCACAGAAAGATACACTGCTTCATTATATAATTTATAATAACTGATTTTTAAATTAAAATAATATAGAAAGATATTGAAAGTTTTGAAAATAATATATATTATAAAAATTGAACTTAAAGAAAATCGCCAAAATTCGAGGGTCAAAAGTGATTGCAAATTCTGAAAATGGACAAAAATAATGTCCAAATTTGCCATAGTGCCTTTTTTTCAGCGAAAATACCCTCTTTTTTAGCCCTTGTGACTGGAATGCTTTGAATTGCGAATAAGTTTGCGAAAATGTTGTTACGATAAAATTTTTATATTTTTACGAAAAAGGTTTAGGAAACATTTTATTTATAAAATTTTTATAAGATTATATAAGATTTTTTTAATATAAATATAAGATAACACTACATAATATGCCAAAAGTTGAAATTGATTATTCAAACACTATTATTTATAAGATCTATTGTAAAGATTCTACTGTAAAAGAACTTTATATTGGGCATACTACAAATTTTGTTCAAAGGAAACATGCTCATAAACAAAGTTGTATAAATGAAAAATCTTCAAATCATCAGTGCAAGTTGTATAAAGTTATAAGGGAAAATGGTGGATGGTATAATTGGAGAATGGAAATAATAAATTTTTTTAATTGCAAAGACCATTATGAAGC
>Ga0214921_10005366_pt1 | contig 18154 bp, 22 predicted proteins | sample LL1505_MetaG_FD_177992 | JGI IMG/M metagenome (GOLD analysis project Ga0214921, IMG submission 177992) | Freshwater microbial communities from Lake Lanier, Atlanta, Georgia, United States - LL-1505 | ecosystem: Environmental > Aquatic > Freshwater > Lake | place: USA: Georgia | collected... | reverse complement strand
GCGCAACCTGATTTACAGAGCGCAGTACGACCGCATGAATGCAGTGCTCGCGTATCTGACCCAAAACTGTTGCCAAGGGGAGGCCTGCGAAGTCAGCCCTGAGGAAGTTTGTAAAAGTTGTTAATGACAAGGAATTTAAAGTGACTGAAGCAAAACCGTTAAACGTACTTTTTCTGTGTACCCATAACTCGGCGCGAAGCATTTTGGCTGAGGCATTGCTTAACCATATGGGCAAAGGCAAATTCAAAGCCTTTTCGGCTGGCAGCAGTCCCAAAGACAATCAACAACCCAACCCTCTGGCTATTGCAACATTAGAAAAAGCTGGAATCTCTACACAGGAATTGACCAGCAAAAGTTGGGATGTTTTTGCTTTGCCTGATGCGCCGCATATGGATTTGGTCATCACTGTTTGCGACAACGCTGCAGGTGAGGTGTGTCCGTATTGGCCTGGTCAACCGGCCACTGCACACTGGGGCTATGCAGATCCGTCAGAAGCAGTAGGTGGTGAGCAGGAAAAACTGGAGGCGTTTAAGCAAACCATGCATCAAATCGGAAGGCGTTTGGAACTTTTTATCAGTCTTCCTTTGGCAAGCCTTAGCAAGATGGCGATAGAAGCAACTGCGCGAGATCTTGCAAAAAAATGATTCATTGGCGACGATATTTCGCAGAACTGGTTGGCACAGCTGCTTTGTTATGTGCAGTGATTGGTTCAGGCATCATGGCAGAGCAATTGGCACAGGGCAATATGGCAATTGCACTGTTGGCCAATACGCTCGCCACAGTTTTTGCTCTTTATGTCTTGATTGAAACCCTCGGTCCTGTCAGCGGTGCTCACTTCAACCCGTTGGTTTCATTGGTCTTGGTGCTTCGCAAAGATTTAGCACAGCACCATTTGTTTGGGTATGTGGTGGCACAGCTCATTGGTGCCGCATTGGGTGCGTGGGTCGCACATGCCATGTTTGATCTTGAAATCTTGCAATGGTCTACCAAAGTCAGAGCTGGACCTGCTCAGTGGTTCGCTGAAGCAGTTGCAACGGGCGGTTTGTTGTTCGTGGTTTTGCGTTCCCCTTCAGGCAAGGCCTCATCATTGGTGGCTTGCTACATTGGCGCTGCCTATTGGTTCACAGCAAGCACTTCCTTTGCCAACCCAGCAGCTGCCTTTGGGCGGATGTTCTCGAATACATTTGCAGGCATTTCACCCGCTGATGTTCCGGCCTTTGTGGTGGCGCAGATTGTGGGAGGACTTCTCGCCATGGTGCTGGTTGCAGCGCTGAAATCTGAGTAAAAACTTTATCAATCTAAAGGACTTGCGTGTCAAAGGTCACTGAACTATTGCCTCAACTTGATGAACACTGTTTCAAACTGCCACAGCAACAGTTGTTGGTACAGCAGCAGGCATCCATCCATCAGCCCAGAATTTTGATGTTGTATGGTTCCTTGCGTGAGCGCTCCTACAGCAAGCTATTAACGCTTGAAGCTGCTCGTTTGCTTGAAGTCATGGGTGCAGAGGTGAGGGTGTTTGACCCCATGGGGCTTCCCCAGCCTGACGCTGCACCTGATACCCACCCCAAGGTCAAAGAGTTGCGTGACTTGGCTGCTTGGTCCGAGGGGATGGTGTGGTCTTCACCTGAACGTCATGGTGCCATGACTGGAATCATGAAAAGTCAGATCGATTGGATTCCTTTGGCGCTTGGTGCTGTTCGGCCGACGCAGGGTAAAACTTTGGCAGTGATGCAAGTCTGTGGTGGTTCGCAGTCTTTCAATGCGGTGAATCAAATGCGAATACTCGGTCGCTGGATGCGGATGTTGACCGTTCCCAATCAGAGCTCTGTAGCCAAAGCATTTTTAGAATTTGAGGAAGATGGCCGAATGAAGCCGTCAGCTTATTTCGACAGGGTGGTGGATGTGATGGAAGAACTGCTGAAGTTCACATTGCTCACGCGAGATATTGCACCGTATTTGGTGGACCGTTACAGCGAGCGCAAAGAATCCGCTGAAGAGCTGTCAAAAAGAGTCAATCAGAAAACTATTTGAAAGTATTCCACGTATCAAAGAATTATAAAAAAAGCTTTTCCTTTACTCGCATTTCCCAAGAGACATGATGCCATCAGATTGTTTTGAAGGGTAATACCTGAATACATAGTTTCCGTTTTGGAAAATCTTGATGTAACCAGTTGAATCCGCAGGGGTAACGACCGCATACAAAGCTTCAACACCCCATTGAACCTGACTAGCCGAATACAGTTGATTAAATACTTCAAAACTAGTAGGTGCAATCAATTCAACTGTCTTTTCTTTGGTTTGCAATGTGAAAGGAAATGTGGGCACATTGGTTTTGCCTGCACAAGACACATGCATATTGCTACAAAAAAATGTCTGTCCAGGTTGACAGGTGACTTGAACTTCATTCTTCAGCTTTGTAAAACCATCCGATGCTTGGGCTGGTATGAATGCAAATAAGAAACACGCTACGAGCGTTAATTTCATTGGATATCTTTCAACTAGTCTGGTGTATTCAAGCGCTGCTTTAGTCCGGGGGGATTGGAAAAGGTCTTCATGAAAGCGTCCTGTCCGGTGCCAGAAAATTTCACTCCAGCCTGCTTGATAGCGTCATCACTGACTTTGACCAGCGGCGTGTAAAACGGATGGTGATGCTCAATAAACGGGTTGTTTCGGGCCGTGTTGTAGCAAAACAGAACTGTCCAGCGACGGTTAGGTGAGCGGTTCTGATCCGAGCGGTGCATCACATTGGCATGAAAAAACAAGCCGTCACCGGGTTCCATTTCCGCATAGTCCAGTGGCATGGTGCGTAACATCTCTTCCACGCGTTTGGGGTCTGCGCCAACTTGCTCGCCAGGGATGATGCCGTGATCAACCCGACCAGCTAGGTGAGACCCGCGCAAAACTTGCAAGCAACCGTTTTCTTTGTTGGCCCTGTCCAGCGCCACCATAACGCTCGCCATGTGCGGCAGCAAACAGCCGTTGTGGTACCAGTAGCCGTAATCCTGGTGCCATTCCCAAGCACCGCCATCCAAGGGCTCTTTGGCGGTGAGTTTGGAGTGGTAGTGGTAGACCTCACCGCCAAGCATTTGCTCCATGGTGTCAACCACGCGCTGACTTCTGGCGGCGAGTCCGTATGCGCTGTCGCCAGGATGGTTCCACGTTGCCATCATGGTGGCTTTGCCCTGTGCGTCTTTGCGGTTGTACAAACTGTTTTGCAGATCCGGATCCTGCTCAATCGAGCTGCGCATCAGCGAGATCTCTTGAGAGTCGAATAAACCACGGATCAGCACATAGCCATCTGTCTCAAATGTAGCCAGTTGAGCAGGGGTGAAGACAGACGCCATGGCAACTCTTTGGTGATTGACCCATTATTTTGCTGTGACCATATAAATCGCGTCTTCCATCACTTTGTTGCGCTTGCTGTTAACAGCTGTCAAAGCGTACACATTGCCTTTGCTGTCTTGTCCAAACGCCAAAATATAGGGAAGCTTTCCATTGGCGGTAGGTTCACTCATTTCTACACGGGTGTTCACCATCGACCAAGAGCCAGTCTTCGTAGGCAAGGCCACGAAAACTTGTCCATCGTTTTGGTCAAAACGCTTGCTCCAGTCGCCAAAAATATATTTGCCATTCAAGTTTGAGGAGCTGCCACGGTGTATGTAACCGCCAGCCACGGAGATGCCCTTGCAACCGTTGGGAACGGCTGAACAATTGGGGTATTCAATTACCGCAGGATTGATGGCAGATTTGTCACAGTCATCTTTAGATACTTGGGGGTTTTCCCAGCTAAAGCAGCGCATCTGGCCTTCAACGATTGGCCATCCCATGTTCTTACCTTTTTCAATGATCTTGATGGACTCAAAGCTGTCTTCTTGGACATCTCCACAAATCAATTGTTTGCTTCCTTGTGAATCAAAAGAACAGCGCCAAGGATCGCGCAAACCAAATGCCCAAATTTCGGGCAGCGCTTGGGGTACTTTCACCATGGGGTTGTCGGCAGGAACTCGGTAAGGCTTACTTTTGGTACTTTGTGAAACATCAATTCGAAGAATTTTTCCAAAATAATTGTCTAATTTTTGGCTGTTGTAGTTGGCTTTTTTCTCGGTCCATTCAGCCTTATAGCCACCGTCGCCTGTGGAGATGTAGAGCATTTGGTCGGGACCAAACCCTATCCAGTGCCCATTGTGATTGAAATTGGGCCAGGGCAAAGAGTGGACACGCTTACCTGAATTGGGGTCTATGCTGTTTTTGGAAGACTTGCTCACCACAAATTCTTCCACCACATTGAGGTGCGAATAACCGGCCGGAGCGACCGTATTGTCAGACCCCAATGGCGCTGAATACGCCACATACAACTTTCCATTTTTCTTGAAGTCGGGATGAATAGCCATCCCCAATAAACCGGCTTCGCTGTAGTCGGAGTTAAAAGGCAGAACTTTGGAGGTCAAGTCCAACAGTGTGTGGGTGATTTTTCCATCTTCCAAAACCTTGATCAGCCCCTCGTGCTCCATGATGAAAATACGCGAGTCGCCTTGGGGTTGAGCCATGGCCAATGGCTTATTCAAGCCACCAACAACTTTCACCAGCTGTATAGGTGTTTCAGCCCATGCAACGGACGATAAACAAAGAGAAGCAACAAGAAGATGAATGATTTTGGAAAAAGACATATTGGCTTTCATTTTTTTGTAGGTTCAGGTACTGACGTGGGTCTCGTCTGCTTCGGAAGAGTTCTCATCGGACACACGTTGTTTGCTGACATACAAATTGATGACGCAGACCACAATCATGGTGAACAGTCCGCCAAATTCTCTGGTGTTTTCAATCCAAGGTGTAGAAGCCATCATGGATTGGGTTAAGGAGTCGAAATGGTGCTCAGTAGCCCAAGAGAAGACCCCGTCTGTCGTCACAAAGTTATAAACAGCATAGGGCAAATAAATAGCGATATTGAAAATATTCAAGCGCTTGGCGCTGACATCTTTGAAAGCATAAGCACATGACAATGCCGACAAAAGATAAAGCGGCATCCATAAATAAGGGTCTGGGTCATTCCATTGCAAACCAGCACAGATGACGAAAAGAACACCAAAAATAAGATTAAAGAGTTTGTACACTGGATTCCCCTAAAACGGTTTTGTATAAAAAAACTTGCACAACATTATAGATAGCATATCCAAAGACAAGGGTTAGTACCCATAGCTCGAGAAATTTGCGGGAATCTTCATCGAACCGATGCACGATGCAAGTGAGCTTGCTCGGCAATCAGAAGTCGGGTTTCATCGTTGAGCCTATTGAGATTTTTCAACTGCATCAGCATTCGTGGATTTTTCGCCAAGGTGTCTGCATGTGTGTTCAAGTAATCCCAATACAGGGTGGTGAAAGGGCAGGCTTTGTCGCCGGTAGATTCTGAAGGGTTGAATTGGCAGCCTTTGCAATGGTTACTCATTCGGTCGATGTATTTGCCGCTGGCCACATAGGGTTTGCTGGCCATCAGGCCGCCATCGGCAAACTGACTCATGCCCAAAGTGTTGGGGAGTTCCACCCACTCAACTGCGTCAACATAAACACCCAAATACCAAGCATGAACTTGTTTAGGCTCAACACCCAACAGCAAGGCATAAAGTCCAGTCACCATCAAGCGCTGAATATGGTGGGCATAACCGTGGTTCAGTGTCTGCATAATTGCGTCGCGCAAACAAGCCATGTCGGTTTGCCCGGTCCAAAAAAAGTGGGGCAAAGCAGCCTGCGCGTGACAGGTATTGAGCTCTAAGTAATGCGGCATGTGGGTCCAGTAGATGCCGCGGACATATTCCCGCCACCCTAGGACCTGCCGAACAAAACCTTCCACAGCTTCCAAAGGTGCATGGCCATCATGGTAGGCCTTAGTAGCTGCGTCGCAGACTTCTCTTGGGTTAAGTAACTTCAAGTTGAGTGAAGATGAGAGATGGGAGTGGTAAAGCCATACTTCTCCTTCCCACATGGCGTCTTGATAGAGACCAAAATGGGGCAGACGATGCGTGATGAACTCGTCCAGCGCAGCCAGCGCCTGGGACCGTGTGACAGGCCAACCAAAACTGTCGACGCAGCCAGGATGGTGAGCAAATCGTTGCTGCACCAAGCGGATGACTTCTTGCGTGATCTGATCAGGCGCAAAACGGGTCGGGGAGGGAAGTACACCTGGCCCGCTCTTTCCAAAGCTGCCTCGGTTGTCTGCATCAAAATTCCACTTGTCACCAATAGGCTTTTTGCCATCCATCAGGATGCCAGTTTTTTGGCGAAGTTCGCGGTAGAAAAATTCCAACCGGATCTGCTTTCGGTTCGCGGTATGAGCTGCAAAATCTCGCACCGTACTGAAAAAATACATGTCATCACGAACCTCCAACAACAGCTGATGTTTTGCAGCCATTGCTCGCAAGCTTTGCAGAACCCGCCATTCACCAGGCGCGGTCATGATGAGTTTGAGAGGTTGTTGCTTAACCAAGGTTTTTTCAAGCTCTAGAGCCAAGCTGCCCAGATTGTCAGTTGCGTCCAATTCGCTGTAGATTACCTGCCAGCCTTTTTCACGCAAGGCCTCTGCGAAATGCCGCATGGCACTCAAAAAAACCGTGGTGCGCTGTTTGGATGACACCACATGTGTCGACTCCTCATCGACTTCGGCCATCCACACGGCGTCTTGCTGTGGATCAAAGTCGCTCAAGGCTGAGGCATCATCGTTGAGTTGATCACCTAAAACCAGAACCAAGTGTCGAAGGGATGTTGTCATTGGCTTAGAAATAGCACAGTCTGTCGAAACTCATTGGGTATGGGTGTTCGTTTTGAATTTTCTACAGGCATCTGAGCAGTACTTGACCTCTTGCCAATTTTTGGACCAAGATTTACGCCAAGTCATTTCACGCCCACAAGCTTGGCAAGGCTTGCTGGGCAAATTTTGTTTATTGCCCTTGTATGAAGATTTTGTTGTCACCATCGAACGGGTATCAGTTTGCAAACAGTGTCATTTGTCTTTGGTGCTACTCTTTGGGCGTATCCACTGTTTCAATGTCTTCAGCCATCCCATCACTCAGGATGATGTTTGGTCGGCACATTTTTTCTCCATCCCATACTTGGCCACACCAACAAACACCATCCGCATTGATGATGCAAGTTCCTGTTCCACAGCATCTTGGGTCTTCACTCATGGTCGTTCCTTGATACAACATAGGTAAATTGCTAATGTTTGATTATCCATGGCATAAACAGACTTGAATTCCCCCAGATCAGCAAGTATTAAATATTGTCAAAAGTCATGGTCAAATGCTGAATCTAATGAGTTAACCTTAGAGTTCGTACCTCATGCATTACTCTCTATTACAGCGCTACACGCATCTGCGCCAACACTCTTTGAACCTCGCCGCGCCACTCAGCGCTGAAGACCAGTGTGTGCAGTCTATGCCAGATACCAGTCCGACTAAATGGCATTTGGCACATACCAGCTGGTTTTTTGAAAACCTGGTTCTGTTGCCTTTTCTTTCTGGTTACAAAGTATTTGACCCTTCTTTTTCTTATCTTTTCAACTCATATTACGAAGCCTTGGGACCAAGATACCCCCGTCTGCAGCGTGGCCTGCTCACCCGACCGGCGTTGTCACAGGTGCTGGCATTTCGTCAGTATGTGGATGCGTCCATGCAACAACTGTTAAGCCGCGAAGATGCGCTTGACGAACAATCATTGGCTTTGATCGAGCTTGGCATGAACCACGAGCAGCAGCATCAAGAACTGTTGCTGACCGATGCCTTGCATTTGTTGTCTTGCAACCCGCAGCTACCGGTCTACAACACCTCTTTCTCACACCCGCCTGCCTGTGGCGCAGAGCTGCAATGGCTGTCATTTGATGAGTGCTTGACCACCATTGGCAGGTCGGTTGATCAAGCAGGCTTTTCTTTCGATAACGAGACACCGAAACACCAGCGGTTTGTGCATAGCTTTCAGATGGCCAATCGACTGGTGAGCTGCGGCGAGTACCTGTCTTTCATCCAAGACGGTGGCTACGACAACGCTGACCTGTGGCTGTCTGAGGGCAGATTGCAAGCTATACAAAACAGTTGGCAATGTCCGCTGTATTGGTTGGCTCCCGGCGACCCTCGTTTCCCCTCAGACCATTGGCAGGTGTTTGGCTTGAATGGCGTGCAAAAACTCGATCTGAATGCGCCTGTAGCTAACCTGAGTTTTTACGAAGCATCTGCTTTTGCACAATGGTCTGGTGCCCGCCTACCCACCGAGTTTGAGTGGGAAATTGCCAGTGCGCATACTGCCCTACACGACTTACATTCACAGGTGTGGCAATGGACGCGTTCGGCGTATGAGCCTTACCCTGGTTTTGTGCCGGCCATAGGCGCGGTTCGAGAGTACAACGGCAAATTCATGGTCGGTCAACAAGTGTTGCGTGGAAGCAGTCTAGCTACTCCAGTGCTCCACAGCCGCCACACCTACCGTAATTTTTTTCCACCGTCTGCAAGGTGGCAGTTCAGCGGCTTGCGTTTGGCGAAAGATAACTAAATCCAATGGATATGATCGTCCCTGAAACCGAACGTCTGCAATTCATGCAGGACATGCAAACTGCGCTGTCGCAAACACCCAAGCGCATTTCACCAAAGTATTTTTATGACCAAGTGGGTTCGGTCTTGTTCGACCGTATCTGCGAATTACCCGAGTACTACCCCACTCAAACTGAGTTGTCTATTTTGAAATCCCATGCGGGTGATATGGCTGAGTGCATGGGTGAAAACGCGGACATCATTGAGTTTGGTGCGGGTTCTTTGCAAAAAATTCGTTATTTACTCAATGTGGCTAGAAATCCTGCACGCTATGTGCCGATGGATATTTCGGGGCCACATTTAAAAGCAGCCAGTGCCGAGTTGCAAACGGAGTTTGTCACCCTGAAGATACTTCCTGTGGTGGCTGATTACACCAACCCATGGCATCTGCCTTCTTCAATACCAGGTGCGGGCAAGCGCATAGCTTTTTTCCCAGGTTCAACACTTGGCAATTTCTCACCCGAACAAGCCCATGCTTTTTTTCAAAACTGTGTCCAGCACTTGAGTGGTGGCGCTTTGCTGCTGGGTGTGGATCTGATCAAGTCGCCTGCGGTTTTACATGCGGCTTACAACGATTCGCAAGGTGTGACTGCTGCTTTCAACCTCAACTTGTTGACGCGTGCTAACCGCGACCTTGGGTGCGATTTTGATCTGACGCAATTTGCCCACAGCGCTTTTTACAATGCGCCTTTTAAGAGAATTGAAATGCATTTGCTCAGCTTGAAATCCCAAATCGTTCATTTGAACGGTGTGGCTTATGCGTTTGAGCAAGGTGAAACTCTGCACACCGAGTATTCGCATAAGTTCACGATTGCTGGTGTAGAGCAAGCCGCGCATTTAGCAGGCCTGCAAGTGGGTTCATTTTGGACGGACCCCCAACAGTACTTTGGACTGTTTTGGCTCCAAATTCCCTAAATTCAGTAGACCGCATCATTTTTAAGCAAGCCTAAAAGTCAAAACCAAGCTGTCTTTCGTTGAGGGTTTGCGAAGAAACTGTTTTTTTGCGTGACTGCATAGATTTTCGAGAGGCGTGTTTATCGATGACAGCTTTTTTGCCGTCGATGATCTCTGGTTGTTTGCGCCTTGCATACAAGCGTTGTTTAGATTCGCGAGTGGCAGTTGCCAAGTCAACGAGGGGTTCAACGATCTGCCCCTTGATTGCAGCGCTGTTTTTCTCATGGTCAGGAATCAGCCAAGGTTCAAACAGCCATGTGTCTGGAACAAGGCGTAAGTGTGGCAGCCAACGTCTGACAAATTTTCCATAAGGGTCATGGTCTTGGGCTTGCTTGATCGGGTTGTAAACGCGTGTGGTGTTGATCCCTGTTGTTCCTGATTGCATTTGCAATTGGCTCCAGTGAATACCTGGTTCATAGTCCAAAAACTGTGTTGCCAACCACTCTCCGACAGGACGCCAATGCAGCCATAAGGGATAGGCTGCGACGGATACCAACATCGCTCGCATGCGAAAGTTCAGCCATCCTGTTTCTCTCAGCATGGTGACGCAGGCGTCCACCATGGGCCAACCCGTACGTGCTTCTTTAAGGGCTTCGAAGTACTCAGTGTTGAAGTCATGTTCGCGTAAATCGTCATACCCTTGTTGCATATTGCGCCATTCGATGTCAGGTTCACTCTCGAGCTTTTGTATGAAATGGCAATGCCAGTAGAGGCGACTTGTGAATGCAGTCAAGCCTGAGCGATGCCTGCTTGCCTGTTGCGGCATCTCTGCGATGTAAGCCCTTGTTTGTTGTACAACTTCGCGCATGCTGATGCAGCCATAACTTATATGGGCAGACAACCTAGAACATGCATCGGGTGCAGACAACGGCGACGAAATACCCCCTCGGTATCCCATGCTGCGGGCATTGAGAAAGCTGTTCAATATTTTCAAGGCATTAGCACGGCCACCAAGTTGTCGCATGGGCGGGTTATGCCTCAAATGGGAAGGGGCGATCATCGAAAATGCTTTGTCAGCAGGCTTTCCCCAAAAGCGCAACGAATCCACTTTTTCAATAGGCGACGCCATATGTTGTTCCCATGCGCTTTGCCAAAGGTTGCGGTTTTTCAAACCTCGTACAACGCCAAACTGGGGGAATTCATGCCAAACAATGCCGTGTACTTTGCACCATGCTGAAACTTTCAGATCGCGTGCATAGGTGAATCCATTGCCAGTTTCTTCATGAGAATACAGCCCAGTAAAAGGCGCTTCTTGCCAAATTTGATTCAGTACATCGGGTAATTCGCCATGATGAATTTCTATGCACCCTCCCAGCGTTCGTAAATGGTCGTCTAATATTTGTAATGACTCCCGCACAAATTCGAAGTGTTGAAGGGCTGCATCGGGTTGCAGCCACAATTCTGGTTCGACGACATAAATGCATCTGACGGGACCATGCTGACAAGCTTTGGCTAACGCAGCGTGGTCTTGCCATCGCAAGTCTCTTTTTAACCAAACCAATGCGTAGTTCGTCATCGAGCGATTGGATATGTATTGCTATCTGAATGCATTTGAGTGAGGTTCGAAGCAGTTGATCAGCGCTAAAGGGGGTGAAGCTAACTTATGCATCAAAAACTTCCTGATGAAGGGCGCTGGCAGATGTGGATTTGTGTATCCACTCCAAACTGCATCTGGGACGATAAAAGCATCTGCATCAGCTTTTTCAATCAATACCACCGCGGGTAACAGATCTTTGAATTCAACCTCTACCAGTATCCAATCGTCCATGGCCCAAACGCTGGCAATTTTTGAGTTGCTTGAGTCCGGAGGACTGTAGCCATCAATCAAGCTTTGAGCCAGTTGGTACTTTTTATTTGATACGGTCAAGCGTTCAACTGAGTCGCAGTTTCTGTTCAATTGATTGAGCTGATTTTCGATATTGCCGATCACATCAATAGGCCGCTCATCAACGGTGAGCAAGATTCCTAGGTCGTCTCTGATCCAGCCAATGTGGCTTAGGACCACCAAGACGCTAGCGATGGGCAGAAGAATCAGTGATTTTCTGAGTCGCATAGCGGTCATTTACACAGGGATTAGCCATTGGCTCTTCGGTGATCTGCAATTTGCCGATCATGGAATTTCATCTCCGGACTTCTCAGCGAACGATGCTTGGTAGCGCGACCTTTGACTCTTTTTCTCCAAAGTGTGAATGACTTTGGCTTAAGTGCTGCTCTCATGAGACTGATCACTTGCGCTTCTGTCAGCCCCGTTCTCTCTTGAATGGTCTCAAATGAGGTTCGGTCCTCCCAGGCCATTTGAATGACATAGGAGATGTCGCCTTCAGAAAGAGCCTTGTCTTTCATTAACTTACTGGATGACATAGAGGAGAGTGCGTATTACTGATGTCATCAATCATAGTTGAATACCTTTACCAATCGCTGCTGTTGGACTCTCCCTTGAAAGGTCCAGACAGATCAGGTGTGATCCATCCCCCATAGAACCCACCCGCTTGCGCAACAACGCGCTGACCGTCCACTGTGCAATCGAGATGGTGAGCATAAAAAGCAATGCAATTCGCCAGTGGTTCTGCTCCCGCCAAAGGCTGTGGATAGCTCCAAGCGACCCGTGGCAAGCGATGCTCACCATCCAACAGATCCCAATAAAGCGCTGGGCCTTTCCATTCGCAAAATGAACCGCGCCCTGCAGGTCGCAAAAGTGCTTCGTTGACGTCTGACATAGGCAGATAAAAGGTAGGCGGGTGCGAGGTCTCTCTTACCGCCCAGGCACCATAGGTTTGAGCCACCAAGGTCTTTCCCCAGAACACCACAATCTCGCGCACATCGCGAATGAGTTCTGGTGGGCGTGGGAAATCCCATACGGAAACTTGTCCTTGCTTAGGAACATCTGCAAATGGTGGTCTATGCTTTCCCCGCCACCGCCATTGTGATCGGGCAAGTTCCAACGAATCTGGATCATCTATGTTCATCTGGGTCTCGTTTGCGGACTGAGGGAATTCGTTGCCTTGAAGTTATCAAACCATGCATTAGCTAGACTATAAGTGCAACAACTGCACAAGACAGATTTCATGATGCACCAAATTCCTCTTTTCCCTCTCTCTCACGGTCTGTTTCCGGATGGCATGCTGTCGCTTCAAATTTTTGAGGTTAGGTACCTTGACTTGATCAAACGTTGTCATCAACAGCAACTGCCGTTTGGCGTGGCGTGGCTGAAAAAAGGCAGTGAGGTCCAAGTGCCTGGAGAGACACCTATGCTACATGCCTACGGTTGCTGCGCACACATTCGTGACTTTGAACAGGTACAGCCCAACTTATTCAGAGTCATTTGCCAAGGAGGGCTTCGTTTTAAATTGAATGACACTCAGCCAGGGCCATTTGGTGTGTGGCAGGGCGATATTTCCCTCCTTGCACAAGACCCAGAAGTTGAAATACCTGCATACCTAGATCACCATGCGGGTCGTTTGGGCAAAATCATTGCGAGCGCTCAAAAACAGGGGCAACTCAATAGACTGCCTATTTTGCAACCCTATCTCTTAGACCAGTGTGGCTGGGTGGCCAATCGATATGCAGAAGCCTTAGGCATCAGCGCAGAGTTGAAGGTTCAGCTTTTGTGCGAACTAGATCCCTTAAAGCGATTGGAAACCATCGATACATTGATGAGTCAGAGCGGGGATGATTCTGATGTGAAGGGGTCTTAGCGCTACAGACTTTCACAAATGGCCCGTCTTAACCAAGATGGTGCAACCTTCGACGCTGAATGGCTTGTGAGCGCTCATGTGAGGACTGCGCAACCAAAACCCTTTCGAATAGCGACCATGTTCGTCTTCAAAAACGCCATCTACAACAAATATTTCTTCGCCCCCCAAATGTCTGTGTGGGTTGAAGTACGTGCCTGGCGCCCAACGGACCAAGGCTGTATGGGTGGTGCCAACATTTGCCAGAGGCATCACAGTAAGCCCTGGAACCAATCCTTGGTACCAGTCAGCCGATTGGGAGTTGATGACCACACGCTCACGGTCTGAGGGATCTTGGTATCTGAGTTTGACAAACAGGGTGCAACCCGTTTCGGTGAATGGCGTATGGCTAGAGCCAGGTGGATTCTTGACGTAGGTGCCAGCAGGGTAGCGGCCCAGCTCATCTTGAAACACACCATCGAGGACCAGAAACTCTTCTCCCAGTTCATGCTGGTGAGGGGTGAAACTGGAATGGGGCGCATAACGCACCAAGCTGGTGGCGCGGGCAATCTCATCGCCATCTCGTTCGAGCATTTTTCGATCAATGCCGTTCACAGGCGAGGGTACCCAAGGCATGTCGTTGGTATTTGCGCTAACTCTAAGCTTGAGATCGGTGTGAAGTTTCATTGGTTTGATGGATTTTCCAGCCATTTTTCAGATGCGCTGGTCTTTCAGCAGTTGGGCAAAAGCCTGATAGGTCGCTTCTATGCCTTGGGCCAAGGGCATTTGGCCGTAGTCACCGCCAAATGGATGATGGCGCAGGCTTTGCTGTGATGCACCGCAGCTTTCACTTCAGCGGTGTCGGCGATATCGCCTTCATACCAATGCACTTTGTTCAAGTCCGCTTCGGACATCAACAAGGCAGTGCGACGTGTATCGGCTTTTAAATCGAAAGCAGACACGGGCACACCGGCGTGTGTGAGCAAGGTCAATACCCAACTGCCTATGCAGCCGCCAGCGCCAGTCATTAATACGGGACCGTCAAATTCGGAAGCAGAAAGAGGGAAGTGTTCAAGCATGGTGGTCTCCGCTGGTGAGGTCAAAGCGTTTTGGCTTTTTCTCTGAGTTGAAATTTTTGTATTTTGCCGGTGGATGTTTTGGGAATGGCTTCGAAGACAAAGGTTCGTGGAACTTTGTAGCCCGCCAGCAAGGATTGGCAATGCGCTTTTAAGCTTTCAGCATCGACGAGCTGTCCAGCGTGAAGCTCAACAAAGGCCAGCGGTGTCTCGCCCCATTTGTCGTCATGCTTGGCCACCACCGCGCAGGCCAGCACCGCGGGGTGGCGGTAGAGGGCATCTTCGACTTCAATGCTGCTGATGTTTTCGCCGCCTGAGATGATGATGTCTTTGTTGCGGTCCTTGATCTTCATGTAGCCGTGGGCGTCAATCACACCCAAGTCGCCCGAATGAAACCACCCGCCTTCAAAGGCTTGCGCCGTGGCGCCGGGGTTTTTCAAATACCCCTTCATGACAATATTGCCACGAAACATGATTTCACCCATGGTTTGACCATCGGCAGGTGTATCAACCAAACTGTGCGGATCTTTCAAGGCCATGCCCTCTTGCAAGGCATAGCGAACACCTTGTCGACCATTCAGCAAAGCTTGCTCGTCTAAACTTTTGCTGGCCCATTCGTCTCGCTTGACGCACACCGAAGCTGGGCCATAGACCTCGGTCAAGCCATAAACGTGTGTGATATCAAAGCCCAGTTTGGCCATGCCCTCCAACATGGATGCAGGTGGGCTGGCACCGGCCACCATGCCTTTGACGTGGTGGCTGACCGCAGCTTGCAAGTGGGCGGGGGCTTGTATCAACAGGTTATGTACCACGGGGGCGGCGCAGTAATGGTTTACGCGGTGGTCTGCCATGGCTTGCAAAATCAAAGCTGCGTCAATTTTGCGCAAACACACATGAACGCCCCCGAGCATGGCGATGGTCCAAGGGAAGCACCAGCCGTTGCAGTGAAACATCGGCAAAGTCCACAGGTAGCGGGCAAAGTTGGGCATGTGCCAAGTCACCGCGTTGCTAACGGCGTTCAGGTAAGCGCCACGGTGGTGGGTGACCACGCCCTTGGGGTCGCCAGTGGTACCTGAGGTGTAGCTGACAGCAATGGCATCCCACTCGTCTTGCGGGCCATTCAGGTAGGCCACAGGGGGGTGGCTGGCCAACCAATTTTCGTATTCCCATTCACCTAGACGATCACCTGTGCCGGTGTATTCGCTGTCGTCCACATCGATCACCAACACCTGGCGCTGGTATTGGCTATGAAGAATGTCAAGCACTTGCTTCATGGTGGCAGAGAACTCGCGGTCAGTGATGAGAACGCTGGCCTCGCAGTGGTTCATCTGCCAAGCAATCAGCGCGGCATCCAACCGCGTATTAAGTGCATGCAATACCGCATTCACCGCTGGTACGGCGTAATGAACTTCCAGCATCTCGGGTGTGTTGGAGAGCATGACGCTGACGGTATGTCCGCGTTGCACACCTACCCCCAGCAGTGCGCTGGCAAGACGGGCGCTGCGCTCTCGCACCTGCGCCCAGGGGTAGCGGCGATTGCCATGAACCACAGCGTCTAAGTCAGGGTAAATATCAGCGCTACGCTCTAAAAAGCTGACAGGTGACAGCGCCGCAAAATTGGCTGGTGTTTTGTCGAGGTCTTGCTCATAAATAGAGGTCATGGGCTTGCGTTGGCTTTAAGCCCACCAAGGGTAAAAGTCAGGCATGTCGGTAGAGGCTTTATCTTTGAACACAGGGGGACGCTTTTCACGAAAGGAGGCCACACCTTCTTTGCCACTGGTTTGGCTGGCATAAAAAATCGCCAACGAATCGACTTGGTGAGCTTTCAAAGGATGGTCTTGGGCGGCGTTGCGGTAGAGCATTTGCCGCGTCAAGGCGATGGCCACAGGGCTGTGTGCCACGATTTTTCGTGCGATTGTGTAGGCCTCATCCAGCAAAGCGTCTGCAGGAAACACTGCTTTGACATAGCCTGCGGCCAACAAGGTGTCTGCATTGTGGATGTCGCCGGTGTAGCACCACTCCAGTGCGGTTTGCAGGCCCACCAAGCGGGGCAAAAACCAACTTGAACACGCTTCAGGCGTGATGCCGATTTTGTTGAACACAAAACCAACGCGGGCTTTGTCTGAGGCCAAGCGGATGTCCATGGCGCAGGTCATGGTGGCACCTATGCCTACCGCCGCACCGTTGATGGCGCCGATGATGGGTTTTTTGCACTCAAACATGGCCAGTGTGACTTTGCCACCCGAATCGCGCACCCCATCGACCATGGCGGGGTCATTCAGCTTGTCTTGCATGTCTTTGAGGGTGGGACGCAGTTGCTCGTTCAAGCCAAACACATTACCCTCGATGCTCAAGTCCATGCCAGCACAAAACGCTTTGCCTGCACCGGTGACCACAATCGCAGCGACTGTGTCGTCATCGCTGGCGCGATTAAAGGCGTGAATCAGTTCGTGCGACATCTCCACGGTGAACGCATTCATATGGTCGGGGCGGTTCAAGATGAGGGTGAGGATGTGATCGGCTACCTCGTAGCGCAAAGTGGAGTAATGGGTCATGGTGAAAAGAATTTAGGCGAGGGTGGCCATGTCAATCACGAAGCGGTATTTCACATCGCTGCGCTGCATGCGTTCATAGGCTTGGTTGATGCCGTCCATGGGAATCATCTCAATATCGGACAAGATCTGGTGCTGGGCACAAAAGTCCAGCATCTCTTGGGTTTCTTGGATGCCCCCAACCAACGAACCGGCAATTTGGCGTCGACCCATGATCAGTGAACGCGCATTCAGTTCGGCATTCATGCCAATCGTGCCGACGATGCACATGGTGCCATCGACCTTGAGTAAGGGCAGGTAGACGTTGTAGTCGTGGTAGACCGGAATGGTGTTGAGCAAAAAATCAAATTGGTTGGCCATGGCTTGCATGGCGGCGGCGTCGCTTGACAGCAGCACCCCATCGGCGCCTAAGCGCAGTGCGTCTTGCGCTTTGTGGGCCGAGCTGGTGATCATCGTGGTTTGAGCCCCCATGGCATGGGCAAACTTGATGCCCATATGGCCCAAGCCGCCTAAGCCAATCACACCCACGCGCATGCCCGCTTGGATATTCCAATGTTTGAGTGGTGAATAGGTGGTGATGCCTGCGCACAGCAAGGGAGCCGCGCCTGCCAAGTCCAAGCCCTCCGGCATACGCAGCACGAAATGCTCGTCCACCACAATGTGCTTGGCGTAACCGCCATAGGTGAAGCCGCCTGGGTCGGCGCTTACGGCGTTGTAGGTGCCGGTGACGCCTTTGAGGCAGTACTGCTCCAAATCGACTGCGCAGGAACTGCAGGTGTGACAGGAGTTGACAAAACAGCCAACCGCCACTTTTTGGCCGAGTTTGAATTTTTTGACATCAGCGCCGACGGCATTGACTGTGCCCACAATTTCGTGGCCTGGAACCAGCGGGTAGTTGCTGCGCCCCCAATCGTTTTTCGCGAAATGCAAATCGGTGTGACACACACCGCAAAAAGCAATATCGATGGCCACGTCTTTGGGGCCAATACGTCTGCGCTCTATCTGATGGAGAACCAAGTCTTGGTCAGAGGCAAGGGCTGCAAAACAGGAAGTGGTTGCCAAGGTAGTGCCCTTATAGAGTGAATTAGCTGTAAAAAAATTATAGCTATCACCTTTAACGCTGAATGACTTCAGGCGTCAAAGCCTGAATGGCTTGGTAGTTGGTGAGAAACACCTGGCCATGCAAGTGCTGCAAAAAGTTGGTGGTGTTGAGCTTGTCCATCACCGGGCCTTTGATTTCCGAGAAGTGCAGGGCGATGCCCGAGTCTTTCAAGCGGCTGGCAATCGCCTCCAAGCTTTCCAAAGCACTGGCGTCGATGTCGTTGACG
>Ga0214921_10005365_pt1 | contig 18157 bp, 15 predicted proteins | sample LL1505_MetaG_FD_177992 | JGI IMG/M metagenome (GOLD analysis project Ga0214921, IMG submission 177992) | Freshwater microbial communities from Lake Lanier, Atlanta, Georgia, United States - LL-1505 | ecosystem: Environmental > Aquatic > Freshwater > Lake | place: USA: Georgia | collected... | reverse complement strand
GGAATCCGAGCTGCTCGCCCCCCAACCGATTCAGGTCGATGCGGAACTGCACCTGGGCGCGCAGCCGCTCCTGCCCAAAGACGACATCAACCACGTGCTGGACTACCGCAAAGTGCGGCAAATCATCATCAACGAATGCACCGCCGAGCATGTGAACCTGCTGGAGAGCCTGATCGGCAAGCTCGCAGACCGGCTGATGCAGCTGCCAGGGGTTCTGGGCGTGCGGGTGAAGATTGCCAAGCTCGAAATTTTTGATGACTGCGAAGTCGCGATCCGGATTGAAACCGGGCAGTGGCAAGCCTGAAGAGAGACCGCCATGAATGCTTTTTGGACAGAGTCCGACATGACGCCGCCCGCATTAAAAATGCCTGCGACCGCCCCGACCGAAACCCGAGACGCCGCACAGCGCGCCGCCCACGAGACCCACAAACTCGAGAAACGCCTGTGCCGCCAGGTTGGGCAGGCGATCATGGACTACCACATGATTGAAGAGGGCGATCGGGTGATGGTGTGTGTATCGGGCGGCAAAGACAGCTATGCCATGCTGGACTTGTTGCTCAAAATGCAGCAGCGTGCGCCCGTCAATTTTGAGCTCATTGCGGTCAACCTGGACCAAAAGCAGCCAGGCTTTCCTGACCACATCCTGCCGGCCTACCTGAAGCAGCTCGGCGTACCCTTTCATATTGAGACGCAAGACACTTACAGCATCGTTAAGAAGGTGATTCCCGAAGGCAAAACGATGTGCAGCCTGTGCAGCAGACTGCGCCGAGGGATCTTGTACCGCGTAGCCGACGAGCTCAAGGTGACCAAAATTGCGCTCGGTCACCACCGTGATGACATACTGCAAACCTTCTTTTTGAACATGTTTTTCGGGGGCAAGCTCAAAGGCATGCCGCCCAAGCTGGTCAGCGACGACGGGGGCCACATCGTGATCCGCCCGCTGGCCAATGTGGTCGAAAAAGACCTGGTGCGCTGGGCCGAGCACCGCGCGTTTCCCATCATCCCCTGCACCTTGTGCGGTAGCCAGGAAAACCTGCAACGCAAGCAGATCGGCAACATGCTGCGGGACTGGGAAAAGCACTATCCGGGCCGCGTGGAGAGCATGTTCACCGCCCTGCAAAACGTGGTTCCCTCGCATTTGATGGACACGGGTTTGCACGACTTTGCGGCGGTACGCACCACCGGCGTCGCCGAGCCCGATGGCGACCGGGCTTTTGATCAGGAACCATTCGCAATGCCCCGGATCGCCGGCCTTCCCCTTCAGGTGGTGTGAGGCGTTGGCCACCATGCGAATGTTGCGAGCGTGCTTGACGGCGGGCCTGGTCTTGGGCCTGGGGGCCTGTGCCAGCACACGGGTCGTGGACAGCGAGGTCAGTAGCTTTGTCGGTAGTGTGGCCCCGACCACGCCAGCGAGTTACCGCTTTGATCGCTTGCCGTCGCAACAAAGCGCTGACGCCAAGGTGCAGAGTGCGCAAGAAAGCTTAGAGGCCTGGGCCTCGGCCGCCTTGGCCGACGTCGGCCTGACCCAGAGCGACGCCGCACCGCAGTATCTGGCGCAAATCAGTGCCAAAGTTGAGCAAGTTGCGCGGAAGCCGGCGGGCGCACCTTTTGCACCGTTTGCGCCTTTTCGTATGGGCGGGTTCTGGGGCGTTCAACCTGCTCCTCTGGGCTTTAGCATGAACTTGGCGATGGAGCCGCCGTGGAGCCGCTACCGCGTACAAATTGTGCTGCGCGAGTCGGGTTCAGGGAGGGTGGTGTTTGAGAGCGAGTCACAACACACCGGGCCTTGGTCGGACACTGCCAATATCTTGCCGGCCGTGCTGCGGGCCGCCTTGAGCGACTTTCCCAACCCTGCGCCCCGAGGGACGACGGTGCGGGTTGAAGTCGGACCCCAGGGGCTGATGAACCGGCCATGAACACAGAGGCACTGGCGCCCGTGCGGATCACGGCCGTACGCCACGGCGAGACCTCCTGGAATGTGGACACCCGTATTCAGGGCCAGATGGACATTGGTCTGAACGCTCGGGGCCAGTGGCAGGCGCAACAACTCGGTGCGGCGCTCGCGGGACGCGGCATCGGCCCCATTTATTCCAGCGATTTGGCGCGCGCCCACCACACAGCGCTCGCGATTGCAGCCCATGCGGGTATCGCGCCCGAATCCGTGGCCTTGAATACTGGACTGCGCGAACGCGCCTTTGGCGTTTTTGAAGGCCGCACGCATGCTGAGATTGAGACCCATTGGCCCGACGAGGCCCTGCGCTGGCGCCAGCGCGTACCCGACTGGGCGCCCCAGGGCGGGGAGTCGCCATTGCAACTGCGCCAGCGGGTGGCGCAGACCGTGGCACAGATTGCGGCCCGCCACCCCGGCGAGCACATTGCCTTGGTGGCCCACGGGGGGGTGCTCGACATGCTGTACCGCCTGGCGACGGGCCAAGCGGTGGATGCGCCACGTACCTGGGAACTGGGCAACTGTGCCATCAACCGTCTGCTCTGGACACCCCAGGGTCTGAGCTTGGTGGGCTGGGCCGACACGGCCCACCTGGACACCGCGACCATCGACGAAGCCACCGCATGAGCCCAGGGCCCATCGCGCCCGCCGTCCTCGCATCCGCTCGCCCCTTCCCCTGAAGCTCGCCTGTACGGGAGTAACGCCGGCGACGTAAACGTGCAAATTAATGCACTTATATTCGGGAGTTGTCGAAATTGATTTAATCAAAGGAAATACCATGCAACTTGGAATGATTGGCTTGGGGCGGATGGGCGGAAACATTGTGCGGCGCCTGTTACGGGGTGGTCACAGCTGCGTGGTGTTTGACACCAATGCCGCCAGCGTCGAACAGCTCGCGCAGGAAGGCGCAACCGGCAGCCAGGACATGGCCCACCTGGTGGCTCAGATGCCCACGCCGCGTGCCGTGTGGGTCATGCTGCCCGCAGGCGCAATTACTGAAGCCACCGTCACCCGGCTGGGCGAGCTGCTGGCCCCCGGCGACACCATCATCGACGGCGGCAACTCCAACTACCAGGACGATGTACGCCGCGCGCAAGCCATGTCCGCCAAGGGCATCCGCTACATCGACGTCGGCACCAGCGGTGGCGTCTGGGGACTGGACCGGGGCTACTGCATGATGATTGGCGGGGACAAGCCGGCCTTCGACCATCTGGAGCCTATTTTCAAAACTCTGGCGCCGGGCATCGGCACCATCGAAAAGACGCCAGGCCGCGAAAACCGCCAGTCGACCGCCGAACATGGCTACCTGTACACCGGACCCGCGGGCTCGGGCCACTTTGTCAAGATGGTGCACAACGGCATTGAGTACGGCTTGATGCAGGCCTACGGTGAAGGCCTCGACATCCTCAAGGGCGTGGGCCAGGAGTCCATTCCGGCTGAGCGCCGTTACGACCTGGACCTGGCCGACATTACCGAGCTGTGGCGCCGCGGCAGCGTGGTGTCGTCGTGGCTGCTGGACTTGTCGGCCATTTCGCTGGCCGAAGACCCGGAGCTCAAATCCTATTCGGGCTACGTGGAAGACTCCGGCGAAGGACGCTGGACGATTCAGGCCGCCATCGAAGAGGCGGTGCCCGCCGATGTGTTGACCGCCGCGCTGTACACCCGCTTTCGTTCGCGCAAGGAACACACCTTTGCTGAGAAGGTGCTCTCGGCCATGCGCAAGCAGTTTGGCGGTCACCAGGAACCCGGCAAGAAATAAGTGCGGCCCGCATGCCCGGACCGGCGTCCGGGCGCTGGCGTGCGCACGCTTTAAAACTCCACTTTCACAGGACCCTCCATGGCCCAAGATATTGAACACGCTGTCACTCCCCACGGCGACCAAGCCCCCTCCAACACCATGGTAATTTTTGGCGCGGGCGGCGACCTGACCAAGCGACTGTTGATGCCCGCGCTCTATAACCTGGCGCGCACCGGTCTGCTACCGGCACAGTTTGCGCTGGTGGGCGTGGACCGGGTGGAGATGGACGATGCCCAGTTCCGCGGCCATGTGGAAGCGGCGATCCGCGCCTTTGCCGCGGACAAACACTACAGCCAGGCCATTGACGAGGCCAATTTGCAACGCCTGCTTGCGGCCATGGTGTACATGCCGCTCGATTTCGCCGCGCCCGCGTCCTATGTCGCGTTGGGCGAGCGGCTCACTCAGCTCAAGGCCAGCCATGGCGTCAGCGACAACGTGATGTTCTACCTGGCGGTGGGTTCGCGCTTTTTTGGGGGGATCGTGGACCAACTCGGCGCCGCCGGCCTGGTCACCGAGACCAACAAACTGTGGCGCCGGGTGGTGGTGGAAAAGCCATTCGGCCACGATTTGGAGTCGGCCCAGGCCCTCAACGCGCAATTGCGCCACAGCCTCTCCGAATCACAGATTTACCGGATGGACCATTTCCTGGGCAAGGAAACCGTGCAAAACATCATGCTGATGCGCTTTGCGAACGGTATTTTTGAGCCGCTGTGGAACCGCGAGCACATTGACCATGTCCAGATTACCGTGGCGGAGACGGTGGGCGTCGAAGCGCGCGCTGCCTTTTATGAGTCGACCGGCGCCATGCGCGACATGGTGCCCAACCACGTCTTTCAGCTGCTGGCGCTGACCGCGATGGAGTCGCCCGCCTCCTTTGACGCAGACGCGGTGCGCAACGAAAAAACCAAAGTGCTGGACTGCGTCCACCCGGTGAACGCGGCCACCGACAGCGTCCGTGCTCAGTACGCCGCGGGTGCACGCGACGGCCAGGCGCTCAAGGCCTACGCCAGCGAGGCCGGCGTGGCCCCGGGCAGCGAAACCGAAACCTACGTTGCGCTGAAACTGGGCGTGGACAACTGGCGCTGGGCGGGGGTGCCGTTTTACCTGCGTACCGGCAAGGCCATGAACAAGCGCCAAAGCGAGATCGTGATCCAGTTCAAGCGCCCCCCGCTGTCCCTGTTTCGCAATACTGCGACCGAAGGACTCACGCCCAATGCGCTGGTGATCAAGCTGCAACCCGACGAGGGCGCAATGTTGTCGTTCGGTGCCAAGATTCCCGGCCCCAAGATCGAAATCGGCCAGGTGCACATGGATTTCCACTACAAGGACTACTTCCAGAACGCGCCCAGCACGGGCTATGAAACCCTGATTTACGACTGCATGATTGGCGACGCCACCCTGTTCCAGCGCTCTGACAGTGTCATGGCGGGCTGGCGCATTGTGCAGCCGGTGCAGCAGTATTGGGCGGCTGGCGGGGCACCGTTGGCGTATTACGCTGCCGGCTCGGAGGGTCCGCAAGAAGCGCAAGACTTGCTAAAGGCCAGTGGCCGGGAGTGGCGGGAACTCTGATGCGTACCTGACAATGCGGCCATGTCGAAAATCATTGTCTTTGCCTTTCCGGTCTTTTTGCTGCTGATCGCGCTGGAGTTGTGGTGGGACCAGCGGCAGGTAGGACGGGCGACTGAAAACGGGTCCCCGGCACACAGCAGCTACGGCTTGAGTGACACGCTGAGCAGCCTGAGCATGGGCATGCTGAGCCAGGTGTCGGGCGTATTTGGCAAATTTATTGGTATTGCGGTCTACGCGGCAGTGTTTGGCAGCGTCGCCCTGTGGCCTCAGGCCGCGCTCTGGGACCACTGGTATGGCTGGTGCCTGGCACTGGTTCTTTACGATTTTTGTTACTACTGGCTGCACCGCGCTGGGCATGAGGTGGCGTTGTTTTGGGCCGCCCACGTGGCGCACCACCAAAGCCAACACTACAACCTGTCCACCGCCCTGCGCCAGACCTCGACCGGCGCCCTGCTGGGTTGGGTTTTTTACCTGCCCATGGCGGTGCTGGGCGTACCGCCCTTGCTGTTTGGAATCGTGGCGCTGGTGGATTTGCTCTACCAATTTTGGGTCCACACCGAGCACGTCGGGCGGCTTGGCTGGTTCGACCGGGTGTTTTGCTCTCCCAGCAACCACCGGGTCCACCACGCCATCAACGACGGCTACCTCGACCGCAATTACGGTGGCATCTTGGTGCTGTGGGACCGAATGTTTGGCACCTTCGAGCCCGAAGTGCAGACTTGCATCTACGGCACCCGTACCCCGCTCAACAGCTGGGACCCGGTGTGGGCCAACCTGGCGGTGTATGCCGAGCTGTGGCGTCGCGCGGTTGATGCCCCCCGCTGGGCGGACAAGTTTCGGGTTTGGCTCAAGCCTCCGGGCTGGCTGCCGACAGGCGGCAGTTGCCACTTGGCCGGCGCGGCGCGGGGCGTGCCCCCCGCGAGCCAAGCCTTTGACCTGGCAGCGGTGTACAACTATTCGCCGCCACTGACAACGCAGCAGGCGGCTTTTGCCGTGCTGCTAAACGCCATGCTCACGGCGCTGGGCGCGTGGTACTTGTGGAACGTGGATACGCAGGCCTTGCCCTTGGCTGCACTGGGCGCCTTGGCCATGGCACTGGGTTTGTGGGCGCTTGGGCGCTACCTGCAACATCAACTGGCCTGGTGGAGCACCTTGGCGCTACAAGCGCTGGCCATCGCCGCGGTGCTGTCGATCAGTCCCCTGACAGCCTGAACCCTTAGACATTCCCTCACACGCCGGGTGCTTCGCCGGCTTGGTTCGGTGGCGTCACGCCCAAATGCCGGTACGCCGCCAGCGTGGCAATGCGCCCACGCGGAGTGCGCTGCAAATAGCCCTGCTGAATCAGGTAGGGCTCGATCACGTCCTCAATCGTTTCACGTTCCTCGCCAATGCTTGCGGCAATGTTGTCCAGCCCCACCGGACCGCCATCAAAACGGTGGATCACCGCCTCCAGCAGCTTGCGGTCCATCAGGTCGAAGCCTTGCGGGTCCACATCGAGCATGGCCAGCGCGCGGTTGGCAATGTCCAAGGTAATGGTGCCCACGCCCTTGACCTCCGCATAGTCGCGGACCCGGCGCAGCAAGCGGTTGGCAATGCGCGGCGTGCCGCGGGAGCGCCGGGCAATCTCAAAGCCGCCCTCGGGGTCGGTCGGCACCTTCAGCAAGCCGGCACTGCGGGTCACGATGCGCAGCAGTTCCTCCGAGCTGTAAAACTCCAGCCGCGCTACGATGCCAAAGCGGTCGCGCAGGGGGTTGGTCAACATGCCGGCACGCGTGGTGGCTCCCACCAAAGTAAAGGGCTGCAGATCGAGCTTGATCGAGCGCGCCGCGGGGCCCTCGCCAATCATGATGTCGATCTTGTAGTCCTCTAGCGCCGGGTACAGGATTTCTTCGACCACCGGGGAGAGCCGGTGGATTTCGTCAATAAATAGGACGTCGTTTTTCTCGAGATTGGTCAGGAGTGCGGCCAGGTCCTTGGGTTTTTCAAGCACCGGGCCGCTGGTCTGACGCAAATTGACGCCCAATTCATGGGCGATGATGTGCGACAGCGTGGTCTTGCCCAGGCCTGGCGGCCCAAAGAGCAGCACGTGGTCCAGCGCCTCTTCCCGCTTTTTGGCCGCGCCGATGAAGATCTCCAGTTGCTCCCGCACCTTGGCCTGGCCGACATAATCGTCGAGCAATTTGGGGCGCAAGGCCCGCTCAATGGCCTCCTCTGCGCCTGAGGCGGGCACAGCGGACACCATGCGTCCTGACGGGGCGCCGGACGGATAGGGGGCAAAGTCGTCGGTTTGAATGCTCACAGAGGTCGCCATTGTCGCCTTTGCGGCGCGTAAATATGGATTTCAGGACGCCATGGTAGCGGGCGTGGCTCGAGGGTATGCGCAAACGCTGCACCGCAAGCCCATTTTGCGTGCGCCTCGGTTCGATCGAAGCGTAGGCAAGGTTCCGGCAATAGAATCAGGTCGCAGATGATTTGCCGGCTCCTGGATTGGTTTATGGGAGGTCGGTACCCCCGCTCTCTCTTCACTGGGTCGATTTCTTGCCGCACACCACGCACTCCGCGATGCCCCAGCATGTGGCCATCATCATGGACGGGAACCGTCGGTGGGCCAACGCGCGCGGCCTGCCCAAGGCGGTAGGCCATGGGGCCGGCGCGCGCCGGGTGCGCGCGATTGTCGAGGCCTGCGCCCAGCGAGGCATCAGCCACCTTACGCTGTTTGCGTTCAGCACCGAAAACTGGCGCCGCCCGTTGGAAGAGGTCAACAGCCTGCTGGGCCTGCTGACCCTGTATCTACAAAAAGAGATCGGGAACCTCAATGCCCAGGGCGTTCGCTTGCGCGTGATTGGCGACACCTCCCGGTTCGACCCACGGATCCAAGCCCTGATCCAAGATGCCCAGATCAGCACCGACCACAATAACAAAATAACCCTCACCTTGGCACTGAACTATGGGGGCCGCTGGGACATGCTGCAGGCAGTGAAGGCATGGCAACTCGCGAACCCGGGTACATCGGCTGAAACCCTCACTGAAGCGGCCTTGGAGCCCTACCTTCAAATGGCTGACGCCCCCGCACCCGACCTGCTGATTCGTACCGGTGGCGAGTCGCGCATGAGCAACTTCATGCTTTGGCAAATGGCCTACACCGAGCTCTATTTCACCGACCTCCTGTGGCCCGAATTCACCCCCGAGTCGCTCGACCAGGCAATTGCCTGGTATGCCCGGCGCGACCGGCGGTTTGGCGGGGAAAGTACGATCCCACCCGCCGCCATTGAATCAAAAGCGTCATAAAACGCAATTACGATAACGCGCGCCCGTTGGGGCTGCTCCGTTTATTTTTACTTTCCCTCGTATCACATGAAAATTTCCATCTTTGGCACCGGTTATGTCGGCTTGGTCAGTGGCGCCTGTTTGGCTGAAATCGGTCACGATGTGGTCTGCATGGACGTCGATCCGGTAAAGATTGCTAATCTCAATATCGGTGTGCTGCCCATCTGGGAGCCCGGCCTGGACGCTCTGGTGGAGCGCAACTTCAAGGACGGCCGGCTGCGCTTTAGCAATGACGCGGCGCTGACCGTGGCGCATGGCGATGTGCAGTTCATTGCAGTGGGCACGCCGCCCGATGAAGATGGCAGCGCCGACCTGCAGTACGTGCTGGCGGTAGCAGAGACGATTGCCACGCACATGACGGGCTACAAGGTCGTGGTCAACAAGTCCACCGTGCCGGTCGGCACGGCCGACAAGGTCAGCGCGGCCATCAGTGCGGTGCTGGCGCAGCGCGCAGGGGACGTACCGGCCTTTGACGTGGTGTCCAACCCCGAGTTTTTAAAAGAGGGCGCGGCCGTGAATGACTTCTTGCATCCCGACCGCATTGTGATTGGCAGCGACAGTGAGCGAGCCAAGGCGCTGATGGCTGACGTATACGAGCCCTTCATGCGCAACCACGACCGCACCATCCACATGGACGTACGCAGCGCCGAGCTGACCAAATATGCCGCGAACGCCCTGCTGGCAACAAAGATCAGCTTCATGAACGAGGTGGCCAATTTGTCCGAACGCCTTGGCGCCGACATTGAGCAGGTGCGCAAAGGCATCGGATCCGACCCCCGCATTGGTTATCACTTTATTTACCCCGGCTGTGGCTACGGCGGCAGCTGCTTTCCCAAAGACGTGCAGGCCCTGGGGCGTACGGCCGCCCAAATTGGCTACGAGACGCCGCTGCTCGATGCGGTCGAGGCGGTCAACAAGCGGCAAAAAACCACCCTATTTACGAAGCTGGCGAACCACTTTGGCGGCGCTGCAAATTTGCAAGGCAAAACGATTGCCCTCTGGGGCTTGTCATTCAAGCCCAAAACCGACGATATGCGCGAAGCCCCCAGTCGCACGCTCATGGAAGCGCTGTGGCAAGTGGGCGCCACGGTTCAGGCCTTTGACCCGGTGGCCATGGCCGAGACGGCGCGTATTTATCCCGACCATCCGCTGCTGACACTGAGCGCCGACAAGTACGCAGCCCTGGCCGGCGCGGATGCTCTGGTGATTTGCACCGAGTGGCAGCAGTTCCGGGCGCCGGACTTTGAAGAAATGGAGTTGCGTATGCCGAGCAAACTGATCGTCGACGGCCGCAACCTGTACCAGCCGGCCAAGATGCAGGCCGCTGGTTGGAATTACCTGTCGGTGGGGCGCGCCGCCGTTACCGCCTGAGGTTCAAGGAGCGCACTTGCGCTACCGCAGGTGCAGGCTGTGGCGCTCGCAAAATAGTTCGCCGGTAAACACTTTCACCTGCAGGCCCATGGCCTGGGCCTCCCGTGCGGTCAAGCCGCTGCTGTAGGGGAAGGTGTCCACCATGGTCTGAAATCCCCCCAATATCTCCAGCGCTTGGCGGTGCGAGGTGGGGCAGATGAACTCAGCACGCGCTTTGGAGCCGTCCAGTGCCGATTCGACCTTGGCGCGGGTGCGCGCGTACTGAAACTGCTGGTGCACAAAACAAATCGGCCCCACGGTTTGACGCAACAGGGACATAAAGGCGCGGGAGAGTTTGGCCGGATTGGAAAACACCACCGGCGTGCGGCTGCGCCGGGCCGGCGGGGTCAGCGATGGCAAGTAGCCCGGCGGCGTGTAGGTGGCGTAGCCTTCGGGAATGTTCACCAAGGGCTCAGAGTAAAGGTGCTGAAGGTGCAGGGGCGACTGCCAGGGGTCCCCAATCCAGCCATCAAAACTGTCCAGCCCGGTCGTCATGCTTTGTCCGCCGACCCACTTGTACATGGCCCGAGCGGGTTTGGCCGAGAGGGCCTTGAGGGCAATAGGGTCCATCCATCCGCCGAGATCGTAGAGCACATCCAGATCCTGGTCATGAATGCGCCGCGCCAGTGCCTCAGCAGACACCGCCTGGACATCGAGCCACTGACTGGACAAGGTGCGAAATGCGGCGGTGGCCCAGTCCGTCTTGAAGCCACGGTTGAACACCACAATATCCGAGCCCTTCGCCACATGCTTCCAGCCGGCAATCGTCAAGAAGTAAACGGGTGAATTGCAAAACAGCGGGGAAATGATGCCCACGCGCGGGCGTACCTCAGCCGATCGCCGTGGTGGCAGCGGCGGCAGTTGCAACTGCGGCAATCGCATGTGCTGCTTGGAGAAGCGCATCACCCGCTGCGTCAACTCGGTCGCCGACATTTCGCGGTCGTAGAGGCTGGCCATCAGCGTGGTCAGCTCGGCATCGACTGCGTGCTGCGGCCGCTGTAACAGGGGTGCCACCAGGGCAATCGCCTGCAGCGGCAAGCCAAAAGTATTCATGGCCAGATCGGCCTTGGCCACCAGCGCTTCGCCTTGGCCCGGCTGGAGGGTGAGTACCGCATCAAAGCTCGCATCAGCCGCTTCCATCTTGCCAAGCGCCTTGTACGCCCGGCCTTGGAGCAACTGGCTTTGCCACTGCGCGGGCGCCATGGCCAAGGCGCGTTGAGCGCTTTCTAACGCAAGTTGCGCCTGACCAAGCGCCAAATGCGCGGAGCCAAGGTGGTGCTGAACTTGCGGCACCCGAGGCAGCCAGTGCGCGGCAGGCACTAACAGGTCGCGCGCCTCGGCCCATCGACCGGCGTTGAGCGCGCCCTCGGCACGGTCTAACCAGGCTTGGAGGTCTTGGGGACGTTCCACCATCTCCGGGTTCCCCTTAGCCGAAGAGTTGCAACAATTGCGGGTTGTGAACCCGATCGTCAAAACCCGCGGCGGCACGCGCCTTAAACAGGGCACGGTCGTCGGGGTTCACTCCGGCGCTTTCTTTGTCCCAATCCGCTTCGACCAGCACACTGTTGGGCTCGTAGACATAGCGTCCCTGCTCGCGGGCGATGACCGTGAGCTCGGTGTCCGCGTAATGGCTGCGGTAGGCGCCGTGGAAAAAATCACCACCGTAGACCGTTTGCGCCCAGCCTCGCTCGGCCAAACCAAAGGCGGCCAACTGGCCTTGCCATTTGCCGTCATTAAAGCCCAGCAGCCCGGCATTTTTGGCCTGCACAGCCCGCAGCGCCAGCGCCAGCCAGGCGCGTCCGGCAAAGGCGTCTTGCGCCATGTAGCCGAACCAGGGACTGCGGGTGGCGGCAAATGCTTGGTTCACGGTCGCAATGAAGCCCTGGCGCTGCTCGTCGTGCACAGCCAGCAAGAGCGCAGGCGCACCGGCACGCGTGGCGGCCAAGCGGGCCGCGCGTGTGGCCTGGGCTGCATCAATAAACGGCATCACCATGATGGCGCCGCTGCTTTGGAGAGGTGCCAAAGTAGCAAGATCGGCCGTTCGCACAAATCGCACTTCCATCGCGGGCTTATCCATGGTGGGCCTGGCGTAGCCTTGGAATTGTCGGTGTGGCGAGTCGGCGGTTCGCACGCGCCATAAGGTGGGTTCTCCGGCCTTCAGGGCCCTGGTTAAAGGTAAAAAGAGGTGTGGCCGCGAGTCTAGCGGTGCAGGCCCCCGCAATTACCTGACGGCGGTATTATTCCCCCTCAACCCTGAACCATCCCCCGCTTACCCATCCGAACTCAACAAACTTCCCACTATGGCCACAAAAGCATCGTCCAAGCCGGCAACCCAGCCGACCGTCAAATCCGCTGCACGGACCCGGTCCCAGACTGCATCCGCCCAACCCAAGTCGACCCCCGTGCCGACAAAGGTCAAAGCCAAAGGCGTAGCCAAACCGGTGGCTGGCAAATCAGTGGCCAAGCCCGTCGCATCACGCACCGCTGCCAAAGTGGCAAGCGCGAGCCCCAAGCGTGCCGCGCCGCGAAAATCTCCAAAGCCTCCCAAGGAACTATCGCACCAGGGCCTGGTCAAGGGCAAGCATATTGTTTGCTTCTGGAAACAAAATGACTTGGGCCTGTTCGGCCGTCGCCCGGACCGATGGATCGAACTGTGGGAACAAGACCCGAAAGTCGAAAAAGTGCTGGTGTTTGAAACCCCCTTGAGCCACTTGGCGTTGGAAGAGTGGCTCAAACGCGCGATCACGCTGGACTCAACCAGCGGCAGCGAATACCGGCTCTTGCTCAACCAGGCGGTATCCAAGTTGCAGGGCCACTGCGACGCGGGAAAAACTTCCTACCAGACCTACTTGACGCCCGCCGACAAGCCAGCGGACAACCAGGACTACTTGCGCTGGGTTTTGCAGCAGGTCAAGGCCCACGGGATCACATCGCCCACCGTGGTTTTGTGGCCGGCCTGCTTCGCTAACGCGGCGCTGGTCAAGGCCATGAAACCCAAGCAAATCATCACCGACCTGGTCGACGACCAGCGCCTGTTTCCGGCGAATGCATCACTGGTGCCCACAATTACGGCCCAATACCAGATGTGGCTGGGCTTGTCGGACGTGGTGGTGTCCAATTCTTTGGGGCTCATAGAGGCTTTCAGCCAGGAGTTCGATCACGCCAATATTGCCTATTTGCCGAATCAAGCGCTTGGAGCCGCACCGGCCAAAAAGGTCGTGAAGCCAGCCGCATCCCGCGCATCGCGGGCGAGCAAAGCGACCAAAAAGCGCAAGGTGGTGGGTTTTGTGGGCAATATGCGCGAGCGCATGGACACCGAAGCCTTGCTCAAGGCCATGGCCGAGAACAGGGACAAAGATTTTTGGTTTGTCGGCCAGACCCATGGGTCCGCCTTTTATGCCAAAGCGCGCAACCAGCCCAACGCCAAGTTTTGGGGAACGTTGCCCCAGTCTGCGGCCGAAAAAGTGGTGGCCCAGTTTGACGTCGCGCTTGTGCCCTTTGTTGCCAGCCCGCTGGTCGAACGCATGAGCCCCATGAAGCAGGAGACCTACTCCCACAACAAGGTGCCCACCGTTGAACTCAGCGCGCTTAAGGACCTGAAGTAGCGATCCATGTCGAATCGACGCGGCATGCAGCGCCAATTCAATCTTTGAGGACGCTGAATATAGCCACGACCTTAAAGCGCTGGAATTTTTTTGGCTTACTTAGGTGCGTCAGCGGCGGATTTGGCGGCCTTCTTGGCGGCTACCGCTTCCTTTTTGTCCGAACGTAGCCCTCGGTTAAGTGAATGGGCGATTCGGTCCACACGGCGCTGGACCATCGCTTGGCTTTTCATTTCAGCCAAGTGAGGGTTCTTTGCCAACTCCGAAGCCCACACGCTCGCGATGGCGGCCAGCGCTTCTTTTCCAGCTGGGGTCAGCACCACATTGCGTGCCCGTTTGTCGTCTTCGGTCGCAGAAACGCTCACCATGCCAGACTTTTGCAACTCATCAGTCTGCTTTTGAATGCGCTGGCGTGTGACGCCTAAGTCCATACCTAGTTTGCCCATCGACTGTGCTTCGGATTGCGCACCCAGCGCACTTAACAGGGCCCAGTCAGCCAAGCCAAACTTGGCGTCTGCTTTGCGCAGCATCGTGTCTGCCGCATTTGAAATCGCCAGCGCACTCATTGCCAAGGCGGAAACGGCCTCTGGAATTGGTAATTCAGGGGCTGCCTGCCTTTTTTTGCGGGCCGCATCATTTTTTCCTTTTACGGTGCCTTCTGCAGCGTTGGATTGTGTTTCTTGTTTCATGGTTTCCTTCCGATTGAGTGATAAATCAGCTTTGATAAGCCAACAATTTTCGTCATAAATCTTCAGGCATGGTTTCGATTAAACGCAACTTTATTGCCCGTCAATTTAGTTGACAGTCAATCATATTGACAAATTTGCTTCAATGCAAGCAGCTTTACAAAAAATAATTTAACGGGCACCCCACACGACAAAAAAAGGATTCAGGGTGTTTGCCGGCGTGGCGTAGCGTAACGGCGTGCCATCCATGTGACACACCCTCCCGCCCGCGGCGACCACCAAGGCGTGACCTGCAGCCGTGTCCCAAATACAGGTCGGACCCAGCCGGGGGTACACATCGACCGCGCCTTCGGCTACCAGGCAGAACTTGAGCGAGCTACCCACGTCATGCGCCTCAATCGCGCCCAAAGGCGCAAGCCATGCGGCAAGCTCCGGCGAAGGATGCGAGCGGCTCATGGCAACGCGCACAGGGCGCTGGACGTCGTTAGACGCTGATGCATTTGCATGGGTGCTGGCGCTGGGCGCGTGGCCTGCAGACCTTATATCCGCCCAAACGCCGGCGCACCGCTTGCGGGCCAACGGCGCGCCCTGCCACTGTGCGCCCGCACAGCCGACGTACATCAAGCCCTGCGCCGGTACACCCACCACGCCAATCTGCGGCTCACCGTTCACCACCAAGGCCACGTTGACGGTGAATTCGCCATTGCGCTTGATGAACTCTTTGGTACCGTCCAGAGGATCCACCGCCCAATAGAGCGGCGGTTGCTCTTGTGACCCAAAGTGGTTCAAGCTTTCCTCAGACAACACGGGGATATCAGGCCAGCGGGCAAGCAACCCAGCGACCAGAATGGTGTTGGCCGCCAGGTCGGCCTCGGTCAAGGGACTGCTATCGCCCTTGACCTGGTGCTGCACCGGAATGTCGCGGTAGTAGACCTCCATGATGGCTTGGCCCGCTTGGTCGGCAAGTTGGACGAGCGCTTGCAGGCCATCAGGAGTCATTGTGGGAGTCAAGATAGTCGCCTTAAAAATTGTTTCAAAGGTCAATCGTACAATGCAATTAATTCTTTACATCGAAAGATTTAATTTGCAAGACCCTACGCTGCTGCCAAGCGTTGATCCGAGGCACCAGGCCGTGTTGCTGCGCGAGTCTGGCAAGTCGGCCGCTGCCGTAGGACGTGCGGTCGGCTTGAGCGCGCCTACGGTGTTGGCCTTGCACCGCGCCTTCAAAGCCGGTGGTTGGGAGGCCGTAGACCGGCGCACCAGGGGGCGTCCACGGTCTGCGCCCGTCAATAGAGCGCCTGCAGCCATTACCCAGGTCCTGACGGGGCTGTTGCCGGAACAAGCGCAACTCGGGGTGGATGCGCGCACCCTGTGGACCTTCACCTTGCTGGCGCGCTGGCTGGGCCCCTATGAAGGCGCAAACTTGGACAAGCGTGCCGCAAAGCGGCGGCTAAGCCAATGGGGCTGGCTGCCCGCGTCTGGCACAGTCGCTAAAGCCTCTATCGAGGCAAAAATCTTTGGTCCGGTACTTGAGGCAGGTACCCATATTCCCGCCGAGACCGGCCTCTACCTGCTTTGGGCGCGTGACGCGCGCGGTGCACTGTATTGGTTGGTGCTGGCCAAGCCTCCCACCGACAACGACTACTGCGATTTTGCACAACGACTGTTAACGCAATTTCCTGATGGGTTTCGCTTGCAATTGGCGTTCGCCGGCGTGGCTTTTACCCCTCAGTTTCACGATTGGCTTGAGAAACACAAAGCGCTGGTTCAGTTAAGCACCCCAGCGCCTGCCGCACCCACCTCCCCTCCCTCGAAAAACCGCATATACATGACGCTTTCTACCCCCGCCCCAATCACCGCCCCGCGCGCCGCTGCAGTCAACGTCACCACGCTCACCCACCTGCAACGGCTAGAAGCCGAAAGCATTCACATCATGCGAGAGGTGGTGGCCAGCTGCGACAACCCGGTGATGCTGTACTCGATCGGCAAAGACAGCGCGGTGATGCTGCACCTGGCGCTCAAGGCGTTTTACCCCGCCAAGCTGCCTTTTCCGCTGCTGCACGTGGACACCGGCTGGAAGTTTCGGGAGATGTACGCCTTTCGCGACCACATGCAGGCGCAGCACGACTTCAAGCTCTTGGTGCACCAGAACCCTGAAGGGCTGGCGATGGGCATCAACCCGTTTACCCATGGCTCGCAAATCCACACCGACATCATGAAAACCCAGGGCCTGAAGCAGGCGCTGGACCACTACCAGTTTGACGCCGCCTTTGGTGGCGCCCGGCGTGATGAAGAAAAGTCGCGCGCCAAGGAGCGCATCTTTTCTTTTCGCAGTTCGCAGCACCGCTGGGACCCTAAAAACCAGCGCCCCGAGCTGTGGAACCTGTACAACACCCACAAAAACAAGGGCGAAAGCCTAAGGGTGTTTCCTATCTCTAATTGGACCGAGCTCGATATCTGGCAGTACATCTACCTAGAGAACATTCCCATCGTGCCCCTGTACTTTGCGCAAGAGCGCCCCGTGGTGGAACGGGACGGCGCGCTCATCATGGTGGACGACGAACGCATGCCGCTGCGCCCCGGCGAAGTGCCCATGATCAAAAACGTGCGCTTTCGCACCCTGGGCTGCTACCCGCTGACCGGCGCGGTGGTGTCTAAAGCAGACACGCTGCCCCAGATCATCCAGGAGATGCTGCTGACCACCACGTCTGAGCGCCAAGGCCGGGTGATTGACCACGACAGCGCCGCATCGATGGAAAAGAAGAAACAAGAGGGGTACTTTTAAATGGCACACACCAGCGACTTGATTGGCCAGGACATTGAGGCCTATTTGCACCAGCACCAGCACAAGGGCTTGCTGCGCTTTATTACCTGCGGAAGCGTGGACGACGGCAAAAGCACGCTGATCGGGCGCCTGCTATATGACAGCAAGATGATTTTTGAAGACCAGCTGCAAGCCTTAGAGGCCGACAGCAAGCGCATGGGCACCCAGGGGCAGGAGATTGACTTTGCCCTGCTGGTGGACGGCCTGGCCGCCGAGCGAGAGCAAGGCATCACCATTGACGTGGCGTACCGGTTTTTCTCCACCGACCAGCGCAAATTCATCGTGGCCGATACGCCAGGACACGAGCAGTACACCCGCAATATGGTCACCGGCGCATCCACCGCCGACGTGGCCGTGGTGCTGGTAGACGCACGCAAGGGCGTGCTGACCCAAACCCGGCGCCACAGCTACTTGGTGCACCTGATGGGCATACGCCATGTGGTGCTGGCCATCAACAAGATGGACATGGTGGACTACGCCCAAGCCCGCTTTGAAGAAATCAAACAAGACTACCTGGCCTTCGCCAATCAGTTGAGCGGCCTGACGGTATCGCCCATTCCCATGTCGGCCCTCAAGGGCGACAACATCACCAGCCCTAGCCACCGCATGCCCTGGTTTCATGGCAGCACGCTGATGGGTTTCCTGGAAACCGTGGCCCTGGTGCAAGACCGTCTGGCGCAGTTGCCCTTTCGGATGCCCGCGCAGTGGATCAACCGGCCCAACCAGGACTTTAGGGGCATTTGCGGCACCATCGCCTCGGGCCAGTTGCGCGCGGGCGACACGGTGCGGGTGCAGCCCTCAGGGCGCGAAGTAAAGGTGGCGCGCATCGTTACCCAAGGTGGCGACCTGGGCCACGCCGTAGCAGGTCAGGCGGTGACACTGACGCTCACCGACGAAGTGGACGTGTCGCGCGGCGACATGCTCAGCGCGCCCCAAGCCCCCGCCACCGTCGCCGACCAATTACAGGCGCATATCGTCTGGATGGCTGCCGAG
>Ga0214921_10005364_pt1 | contig 18158 bp, 16 predicted proteins | sample LL1505_MetaG_FD_177992 | JGI IMG/M metagenome (GOLD analysis project Ga0214921, IMG submission 177992) | Freshwater microbial communities from Lake Lanier, Atlanta, Georgia, United States - LL-1505 | ecosystem: Environmental > Aquatic > Freshwater > Lake | place: USA: Georgia | collected... | reverse complement strand
TAACTACAGTATGAAGTTCTGTACACAGTGTGATAATATGCTTTACAACATTGAAGAGCGAGATGGGTCAGCGTTTCTCAAATGTCGTCAATGTCCTTACGAAGAATCGATCACGGCAGAAAATCCGGTGGTCTACGACCATGATTTGATGCAAGATACCTCAATTCAGTTCTCCATTAATCCGTATCTGAAGCATGATCCAACGCTTCCAAGATTTACAAATATGAAGTGTCCTAATACAACACGTTCACCTCCGTGTCCAACCAAGGGTAAAGAGTCTAACATTGTAGGCATCAAGTTGGATGCCAAAAATGTAGTTTGGATGTATCAATGTGCAGTGTGTGATGCTACATGGAAACAGTCGGCACGGGGTCCATAAATATTAAACTGGTTGACGAACTGATTTGTAAGCACCCGTTGCTCTAGTATTCACACGAGCCAATTGAGATGTTGGAGAATATACACCTGATCCTAATGCAGCAGTCAATGGAAGACCACCTAGTTGCTGAGTTTTTCCTGAACTCAAGGTTCCAGATTGAGAAACAGTGGACAAATTTTTAGGTTGATTGACATATCCAACTCCATCGTATGGACGAACACGAGCGTTTCCATCAATTGAAGTTGTTGGATTTACGATTACAGTACTTGTAATTGTACCTGATTTACCTGTAACTGCAGTTCCGGATGCTTGATTACTTGATATAACAAATACAGTTGTAGTTGGACATGCAATAACTATTCCTGATAAATTGAAAGTAGTATTTGTTGTAATTCCAGAAATTGCAACGGTTGTATTAGGAACATTTGGAAAAATACCAACATATGCATCAGCAGTTGTATAATATACACGTCCTACAATTGTACCTGTTTTACCTGAATCTGCTGTAGCATTTGTTGGTCCATTTGTTAATGCAAATTGTGTAGTAGATATAACTTTTGCAACTGAGAGCGATGAAGCATTGAAGTTTGTCATACCTGTGATGGTGATAACGTCTCCAACTGATAATCCATGAGCTACACTTGTAATATAATATGTAAATCCTGTGATAGTACCTGTTCCTGTTCCAACTCCTGTTCCAACATTTGCTATTGCAAAATGAGTCGAATCAATTACCTTTGTAATTGTTTTAGATGTAACGTTTCCTCGAGTAGTAAATCCAGTAATACTAACGGTTTCACCCACTGCTAATCCATGAGCGACAGATGATGTATAGTATACAGTAGCCGCTGCAGCTGGACCAATGTTAATTTGTCCTGATTGTCCGCTTATACTTGTAGTTCCTGCACTAGCTACATTAATCCTGAACGAAGTTGTAGTAGGGGTTAATGAAACTGCAAGAGATGTAACATTTGCAGTAGAATACCCAGTTAATCCAGTAATTGATACTACATCACCTACTGATAGTCCATGATCAACAGACGTTGTATACGTAATGTAAGTTGTAGATCCAACAGCAGCAGTCACAATATTTGCTGTTGCAGCTGAAAGAATTGCAGATGCTCCATTCGTGACTGTTGTTACAGAAGCAGCAGATACAGTAGTTCCACTAACTGTTACAACAGGTGTTTTTGCCTTTGTGACATACGCTGCCTGACTTGTAAGCAACTGTGCATTCAATATAGATTGAAGCGGAACAACTTGGTCACTTGTCTGAATCTTCTTAGGGATTGCACCGTTGCGATAGGACTGTGAGGCAGCCTGGAGTTTAATGAAATTCGTATAATCGGATGCAGAGAGAGTCGGCATTTGTGATTAGAGACGGAAAATACGTCCGCCTACAAAAGCAGGAGATGTCCATCTAGGTGTCGCAAGAACACTACCTCGTCCAGGGAACTCTGCCTTCGCAAGAGTTCCAATGTCTAATTTCAAGGGAGCCACGAAAGTTCTGGACTTTTTCTCGGGATCCGATGTGAAGGTTGCAGCCACACGAGCAAGGCGTGTAATATCAGAAGGTTGAGCTGGGATGATAGGCATTTATGTCAAAACGGATAAAAGAAGTTCAACGCAAGAGGTAAGTATGGAGCTACACCCTGAAGTTAAACCGGTCTTCCGAAATGAAGTGTTGGAAATGGGAAAACAGACAAGAATTACACGTCCCTATTTCACAAAGTATGAATACACAACCTTGATTGCTACGAGAGCGCAACAACTCGCAGAAGGCGCTAAACCTTTAGTCGATCTAAAAGGACTCAAAACATCCGACCCCATGTTTCTGTGGACGGTTGCTAAGATGGAAATTGCAGAGAGAAAGTTACCGTATATTATTCGACGACAACTCCCGAACAATACCTCCGAATTCTGGAGTGTTCAAGAGATGGAAACCATTTGGTGATTACTTGACTGCGATTGCTACTACAAGTGCTAAAATCATAAAAATTAATCCTTCATTCCATCCGTGGGCAGCAGTAAATGGATACAGAATGGGTCCAAACATGTTAGCAAATCCACCACCGATGGTATGAATTAACGCAATCACTACAATAATACTCAATAACCACTTTTTGAATGTACTCATTGCTTATTCGCCTGAAAGTTTTGCCAAGTCTTCGGCAGAGGGAGGAAACAATAATAAAGGAGGACCTTGTTCAGGTGGATTCATCATTTGAGGAGGGTCGTGTGTCAGGATCTTCATTGCCATCGACAAATCAATGGACTCAGAGGGAGTGAAACGGGCACTCACCTTTGCCACGTCTGAGTCAATTTTTTGCTGAAGACGATTAGGAACAAACGTGATATAGGCAAACGCCAAGACGATTGCAATTACCAAAAGAATCAGGAGCCACTGTCTGGGAAACTTCATTGTTCTTCGGGCAGATAAGAAAAACGGAAACTAGGGAGTCAAGACAAGAAGAGGTACAATGGATTTCCCTATTTGTGTAAGATGTTATACATGCAATCTCCCTCTCGCTGGAAAATGGAAGACGTTTCTTGCGCTCGTTTCCAAATATCGTAAACAAGATGGACGTTCTGAAAAAGATGAATTAGTATACCTTTCGAAGACGACTACCGTCACTGCCGAAGGTCGGGCGATGAACGATTTGGGTCTTACTCGCGAATGCTGTCGTAGGCACATGTTTACCCATCCGGGTGTATAAACACTTATCACAATACGACTCATTCTTCGAAAACTCAGAGCAAGTGTCTTCTGGACACAACCAGAGTTTAGGAATTCGGATCCTAAGTTTCACCCCCTCCATTCTTTTTTTACCTAGAAGATAAGAGTAAATGTCCTCCTATAGTGAATACCTTGGACGCATGAAACAACGAATGGTGACCATTACGGATACACGACCTCATCGTGATGCGGGTCATCAAACAGAGATTGTCAGACGTCTTGCTGCCTCTGGAAACCTTGAAACACGTGTTGCTTCCACTGCATGTGCACTTGTATTAAATGCTCCTTCTACCCGTAGTCCTGCAGGATATCTTCATGGAGGTGGACACACTGTTCAAGATGCACCCATGTATGTAGAGTTTACAACAGGACAAGCGGTGGCACAGGCGTCAACACGTGCAAATGCTAAGGCATCGCAGATCACAAATACTATGCCTTGTTTATCTTCAACTCAACTCCCTGAAATAAATGATAAACTTAGTGCAGACGCTGAATTGTCCAAGATTCAAGCAGCACGTCAAATGTATGGAAATGGGTATGCAAACAACTGTTGTCCGAACTGCAAGAAGGTTCTACTTGCAAGTGGATGCAATTGTCGTCTCACGGTTGCTCAATCCTCTGTATTGAAGAGTGCAATTAACTGGCCTCATACGGCAGATCCTAACGCTTAAACATGTATGTCTCAATGTAATCATGTTGACCGTATATACTTACAAGATCCCCAAACCTACTGGTTGTTTTGATTTATCTATTATTCCACTTGATGAATGGATGGAGACTGTCTTGGATTTAGTATCACATCAGACAGAAGGCACACTTTGGTTTGGGTATTTAGATGGATGGATGTTGACTCCACATGAAGAAGTTGTTTTACGAAAAGCAATTCGTAAGTTTAAGTGTATTGTTGTCTCTCAGTTTCCTCTAGCATTCTCTCAAGCGTGGAAAAATGAAATTGATTACGTGTATACAGATCCACAACACAATGGAATCCCCAACACTCACAACGATGGTCGTTCTCTACACAATGGGAGTTCGTCTGAATACGGATGTACTGGCACACACACTTCCCCTAACAAAGTCAGTGATAAAGGTAGAAAAGCAAGGGGTCGTTAAACGTGGTTCATCTAAGCGAGATCTTATTAAACGAAGAACTAAAACTACACCTCCCAAGCGTACAACTGGATTTGGACATAATTCAATTACCGTTGTTCTCTTATCGGATGGAGATGGTACCTTTCCTTGCAAAGAAATCACTGTCAAAATCTTTCAAAATGGGGTCTTTCATATCACAGGTGTATTGGATGAAGCGTATGACCGTGATGTGACGACTCAGTTAAAACGTCAAATCATAGAACATTGTTCAGAAGCAATTCTTTCAGGTGAATGGACTGATTCGCGTCGAGTAGTTCTCATGAACTACAAGACTAAATTGATTGGAACCTCAAATCTTTCACGAGATACGTTGTATGCTTCACTCAGAAGTAAAGGTGTTACAACGATCTATGAACCTGCAGTGTATCCTGCTGTTAAGATCTACTTCCCGAACACTAAATGGATTGCAAAAGTCTTTAGAACCGGTAATATCATTTTGACAGGAATGACAGACGCCTCCGAGTGCGACGCTTTGGTTTCACAACTCTCGGTTGCGATTTCCTAGATCCACCGGATGTCTGAAGTTTTTCAATGATTTCATCAATGTCTCCTGCATCCAGACTACATTTCATAGAATTGTTTCGACATTCACCAAAATCAATCAATCTTGCAACTTCTCCATCGTATACAACATTCCCTTCATGGACATCCGTGTGGATAATGTTTTTGTTCATAGACTCTACCTGACCTTTTAATACTTTAAGCGCTTCAATGACTTTTGGAATCATCTCATGATTTCGCACAATCTTTGGAGATGAAATGTATCCCTGAACAACATCATGTAGTTTTTCAGGAGTATCAATGACCTCATTTGTATAAAAAAGTTCAAAGAGTGATTGTCCACCTTTTGGAGAAAACATGGCATATCGTCCATCTTTAAGAGTACATTGAGATTCAGGATAGATCATACCTTCTGGTTTCTTCTCTCGTAATTGACCTGTTAAAAGCCATTCTCTTCGAGCTTTAAAAGTGACTCCAATGTCAAATACTTTCATGACATATCCATCTTTCCATTCACATCCTTTTGGAAGTTGTTTTTCAATTGGATCAGGTTTAGTATATACGCTTGCAAATGAACCTTGTCCAATAACGACACCCCCTCTTCGGGTTCTGCGTTTCATTGTATTAGACGCAATTAAATATTAAAGGTAATGGCAGCTCGTGAACTAACTCCTAGAGAGGTTGAAGCAGGAAGACGTGGAATTAACGATGAAGATTTAAGCGCAACGCAAATTCAAGCATTGGTGCGTACAATGGATGGATCTAAAGAAAAATGGTCTCATCTCAAGTCGAACAAACTAGCGTATGAAGAGAAACTCCAAGACGAAAACAAGATCTTGTATTTCAACTATCCTTCTCTATTTCAAATGCATGCAGAAGATCGATTAGATCAAACCTTTTTTGAAATGTTGACGCTCAAACGAAAGATTGAGAAAGGTGAAATCACTCCTGAACAAGCAACTCAGATTGTTGGGACAAAGTTGTCTCAACGATTTGTTCCTGGTCTTTCTCCTCAGGATCAACCACAGGCACCGTCACTGTCGTATGCAGAGTATTACAGGCAGACTCAATAGACGTCCAAACTTCATGATCCTCTGTGCTCTTGTAAACCAGGAAGAAGTAGGCACGTAATTGTTCCCATGTACAATCTGACATTGCATAACATCTCATACGACTTAATTTGAGTGAATCCAAGATTCTACACAAGTCTTCTTTGGACATTCCATTCTCTAAGACTAAAAAGTCATTCTCAGGGTTTGCATAGAGTTCACGAATGGACTCAATGCATTCCATCAAACACTTATACCCCAAAATACAATACTGTTTCTTAAAATTCAAGTTAATCAATGAATTACAGTATTTGTTTGTGAAGTTCTCACGTTTCCACATCGGAAGTGTCCACCAATTGGGTGTAGGTTCTTCAAAGGCGTTCCTTTTACGCATCGCATCATCAATCTTGTATTCTGCATACGCTTGTGGAACAATAAACTGAGGACCTAGTCGATTGATTTCCGAATTCCGAATCAGTGAAAAGTTATTCCATCCATCGTTCATGTACTGAATGTATGCTAACTTATGAACACGTGCCATTTTGGTCTTCACTGCAGTTCGTAGAAGTAATTCCTGATCATCACAGATCGGCAAAAACTCAGAATAGTTTCCAAGTTCATGTAAGGTTGTTCTCCTCCAAATACGTGGGTGATTTGGAACACCTACAATGTGTGACAATGTGTAGTTATTGATATTGGGTGTTGAAATCACATTCACCCAGGTTCCGTTATGTTTCTGACAATAGTATCCAGCATATCCTAGTCCAAAATGATCACCATAAGAATGAGTATTTCCGTTCTCATACAAATGTGCTGTGTCCATGTAGACAAATCCTACTTCTGGATCCTTCTCAAACACCTGATTAGCATCTAAAAGACAGTCTTGAAGAATCTCATCATCGTGATCTAATTCAAGGATATACTTACCTCTGCAAAGAGACGCTGCTTCATTCTTCACATTGCCAATGTTACCGCTATTTTCAGATCTGCGATAAAGGCGAATACGTGGATCTGCCTTTGCAATACCCCGTAGAAACTCGAAGTGTTTATCATCTGGAGAGTCATCCACTACAATCCATTCCCAATCTTGAAGGGATTGTGCCTTCAAACTATTGTAAGGACGATGAAACTTTGCGTATGAATTATAGCAAGTTGTGAAGATTGAAAAAATAGGACGAGTCATTGAGTGTGGAAGCAAACAGTTGTGAATGTAGCAGAAATTCACACCGCGATTGAATGCATCCAAATCCTTGATGTTTTCGTAAAAGTGAAGCCATCGTAGACGCATTCGGTTTACCAAATATCCCATACGTCCGTAGTACTCAGTTTCAGACTTACCATAGGTCACAATCAAATGATAATTGGAATCAAAGAGTTTCAGTACTTCATTAGGATCTGAAGTTGGATTGAGTGTACAGTTGAGTTTCTCCTCATTTGCAGATAAAAAGGTATCAATTGCTGCATACGATTCATCTCGAAAGAAGAGGATGTTTGGATACTTCATACTTCTCTATGTGGTTTTACTCCTTAAATTCCGTCCGCAGTTCCATCAAGAGTTTTCCAGTGACATTCTTGCCAGGCCATTTTGATGGATCGTTTGCTTTAGCAGTGTCTGCTGAAGTTCCGATTCCCCAATACTTATCACGAGCAGACGCTTCTCCTACAGGTCGTGTTCCAGTCTCTAGAAGTTTAGTTTTTAGATCAGGATGTTGAATGAACTTTGCTTTGAGTGCCATTCGCATAATACCGTCTTTCTTCGAATTCCACTCTTCTTCTACAAAATCCTTGACTTTCTTACCTAATGCTTTGACTGCTTTAGGGGATGGAGTCTTCAGAATCTTTGCCGCAGTCGCACCATCCCCAAATGCCTTCGCTTTGGACCATTGAAAGTAATGTTCAACGGTTGGGAATGTAATTGAATCGATTTGAAAGGGTGCTTCATACATGTTTGACAGAATTCTCCATTCACCTTTTCCTTCATCTGCACCTAAGAACAACACTGGTTCACTTCCAGGTTCCGCCTTTTTAATGATTCGTTTCTTAACGGGTTTCTTTGCAGGTGTTGTAGTGTCAGGTTCACTTCGTTCGTCCTTGGATTCCTCCTTGGATTCCTCCTTGGATTCCTCGATCACAGGAATCGTCACTTCCTGCTTTTCAGTGACTTTAGGTTTATCGGACTTCTTGAATACGAAACTGCGATGTAGGAAACTGAATGCTTGATGTTCTAGAGAAAACAACACTTGATTTTGTTCTGCGTAGTGATCAGAGAACAGTTTCGTTTCAACTAATTCATATCCTGCTTCTTCCAACCGTTGTGTGAGTTTCGCAAAAGGAACCAAGTATTCCTTTTGAGGTTGTTCAAAACTTTCTAAGTGGACTGAAATTGCCTGACCAAACTCTTCAGTCCATCCAACTCCATCATCATATTGCTTAACAAACTCTCCAAACACTTTTCGATCTACTCGAAACATATGACTCTGTTTTCCCAATAACAATGCGTAGACCGATGCTCCATCCAAACAGGTTCCAAAGAAACTACGCTTACCGTGAGTCTCAAGATTTGCAGCAAAGGTTTTGAATGTCTCTTCAGATTCGCAAGCATAATGAATTGCAAACTGACACGAAATAGCGTCAAACTCAGTATGTCCTGCAAACTGTCTCAAATAGGGAGTTGTAGGTGGTTGAGTTCCTGCTACAATGTTTGCGTACACATTGTCTCCTTGAAAGAGCGGTTGAGTCATGTCTCCTTGAAAGTATAGAACTGGAGGCAGATAGTCTTTTGGAAATTTAAGTTTTTCTTTGACATATCGAACACATGCTCCTTGTCGTGGAGAGATCAAATTGGATAATGAAGAATCAATTCCTACGACTAACGAGGGTTTAGAATGTTTCCATTTCTTTAAGTCTCCTCCACGTCCAACAGCAAGTTCAAGTAAGGAATCACCTGGTTTGACTGTGGATGTATACAGTGCTTCTTTGATACGATTGTGAAATCCGTAGACGTCTTTGAGAATACGATCTCTGGATTCTAACTCGTCACGATAATAGAGATCATCTTCAAACGTTGTATCAGGTGGATTACTAACAACTGTTCGAATCATCTCTTCCGTAATTGGAACATGAATGTTTGTCCAAATGGAATCAGCGACAGAAATATCATTTCCAAATTGTGGTTTGCCCAAGACTCGGTATTGATAGGTCTTGTCATAACGAGTTCGCATAATGATCCAACGATCCTTGTCTGTATCGTAGGCACACTCAATGATTGTATTGTCTTCAATTCGATGACCATCTTGATCTACTGGAACTCCCTTTTCATTCAGAGGAAGTGAAATGATGTGTGCATCAGGTGCTTTAGGGACCATAGGTTGAAAGGGTGAAGGAATACGAGTTTGACCACGATACTCAGCAGGAAGTTCAGGAGGAACGTATTCACCGGTCATGGTTTCACATGGATGAACGACTACATCGGATCCTCGTGAGACATACAAAGTTCCTTTGAGTACACGTTTCTCCAAGACAGTGTCAAAACTCTCACCTGGTTTGAATTTGACAAGGAAATCAATACTGTTATGCGAAGCAGGTTTCCATTTGTAGACACTCGACCATGTGTTTCCTTTTGGACTTGGAACTGACATCGTTTTAGGAGTAAAGACAAGTCCATCAATGGGATATTCAAATTTAGTATCCAAAATCGTTCGAATTGCCTTTTCCATCTCAGGTCCTTCACCGGATAGAAAGAGTTTAGTTTCAATACGAAAGGGTTTTGGAGTGGGTAATGCTATGAAGTCAGTCGATAATTGAGTGACAAATTCACGAGCGTGTCCTAGACGAGAAGGTCCATCATCTCGTAGTAAAGGAAGACGACGTACATCGGATCCTCTGAACTTGTAGACATCAAAGATGAAGAAGGTGTTTCGGTCTGCAAGGTATTCACCGTCAATCACATCATTCATATGGACCTTGTCTTTGGCAGTCAATCCTGTCCAAGTGACAATCGAACTGGGTGTGATTCTCATCACGCGTAGATCACGCATCACAACTAAGAAACACCGTTCACCGTCTGCCTTGTTTGTAACCGTGTATCCTGATAGAATATTGTTTGCGCGATCAGTTTGAAGATGTTGACGTTCTAAGGTCACAGGACTCAAGAACGGAAGTTTCAGATTAGAAAACTCCATCTTATAACTTTCCATCTCTGAGTTGGTCAGTAGAAAGGGTGACCCTTGAAACGCCGCAAGAATGGGTGTGATATGTTTAATCATTGAATTCACCACTGCATCGGGTGTCTTTGTGCGGTCCAAGACTTCCAACTCAAGTTCATAATTGGGCGTCTGTTTCAAGATATCACTGAATGTCTTAGTCTCTTTAGTCTTGGATTTGCTTTGTGAAAAGTCATAGCGAACTAGACCATCAATGCTTGTCCAGGACTTTCGATGAAGAATACGAACATGAGACGCTGAATCCATTGGAGCTCCCGAAAAGTCCTTGCGAAGAGTCTCTTCATGTCGTAATGTGAACCGAATGGATCCATCCGGTAAATCAATCATATCCGACTTTCCTGTAATTGCTGAAACGACTTCAAAGTAACGACGTTTTCGTTCAACTACAAGTGGAACTCCTCTAAAACTACCGGTTGTACATACTTTGTGAATGTTCTCTGCTCCAACCACTACAACTCTCAAATCATCTGGATATGAAAATGTAGCGCGATGCTCTTCAATTGGGGGTCCACGTGAATACAATTGAATGGATGCAATAATACGATCTGCAACATCCTTTGTGTGAATTTTGGTAGGAAGAATCTTACATTCAAGTTCTGCGTGTGTATCCTTTTTCACTAACGAAGCAAACTCCTTCAGAGTGTTTCGTGCGTTTGGAGGAATAATAGACTCCATTTGCCTTATCTTTAAGAGTGAATGATTTATGTCCATTTTGACAAGGCCTCTGTATAAAGGACTTGGCAGAATAGCAACGGGTTGTTTCGATCAACCGACCTACTGGTTATGAGCCAATCGCGCTTCCTCTGCGCCACGTTGCTTAGGTTAACGAGTTTCATATGCCTTACGTTCAATTGCGTCTGATTCCATCCTCTTGTGTTGATCGAGGTAAAAAGCGATCATCTTTTCGATCTCAAGAATACAGGCATCAGGAAGAACGTCTGACGATACGAGAACACCCGTTTGTGTTTTTGTAAAAGTGGTAGTGTACTGATTGATAATCTTAAAAATCTGTGCATGTTCATTGGCATCAAGAAGTTCAAGTTGTTCCTTCACTTTTTCCTTCCGACTTCGATTCATTTGTATTTGGCGCAACAGTACGAATCAACTTCTTCCTACGCGTTTCACCTGAGGGTTTGGTTTTTTCAACGTCTACAGTGACTGTGCGTTGATTTGAATCCTCTTTGGATACAGGAGCAGCAATCACCTGTTGTGGTTCAGATTCAGCATTTTCAGTTTGAATTGCTGGACGAATCACTTCTCGTAGTTTTCCAAGAACGATAATTGTTTTATCTCCTTGTTGAAATCGAGTTCCAACGACATCAAATTCAATTGTCTGACCAATCTCAGCACCATCAAAGTCTGGGTTTCCGATGTGCAGATCACGAGGAAGCAATACTTTGATAGGCGAGGTCTCAGCATGAAGACCAATTTTGCTTTTCAGGACAACTGGAGCACGAAACACTTGTCCAATATGAGGAAGACAAACATCTGCTTGGAACCGAACACTGTAATCTAATCCGCCTTTCAGAATGTTCGTGCGACCCAATGAGTAATCCGCAATCGTGATACTACGTGGTTGAACATACCCTTCAGAAAGACAGACGCCTTCATATTTGTGACGTAATTGATCTACTAAACTTGCATGAATATTACGTTGAAGGAATCTGGCATGAATGTGAACTGAACGAGTTAATTCCCGACGTTCATAAAGTGTCTCCATTATGCCTTCTTGATTTTAGACTGGAGACTTTTCGTTTTATGCCAACGAACGTTTAAGCTTCTTTTTAACGTCAGGTAAGTTTAAGACCTTGATTTCTTCAGGTGTATACCATGCACAGTGATGCTGTTCACGAGCAAGAAGTTCAGCGTAGGCACAGAACGAATCACCTGTTAAATCTTTGGGTACTCCTACTTTATTGACATCTAGAAACTTGACAACTTCCTTCATACGTCCAATTGAGTTCTTACCGGTCTTGCATACAACTAGACTGTTGCTAGTGCGAACTGGAATGTTTTCTTTGTCTTCCGATGGAGTCAATGTAAACAATCCATTAGGAGCCATCGAGGCAATGATCTTAGTCTTGTCTTTCACATACCGACTGACTAAGGTTTCCTTCCATTCATTGTATCGTGTCAAGTCTTCACCGACTAACTCCATATCGTCTCCAGTCACCCAAATGTCAGTATCAGGAATCTTCAAACGATCAGCAAACGGTAAGTTTGGATTTGTCTTTAAGAATTCCTTCTTCTCTGCGGGTGTAAAGACATGATCAAAGATATACCCATTTCTGACTTCCTTTGAAAATCTAGTGTCGGCATTTCCAGGGAATTTGTAGGCGTCTCGTTTAATGTCTAATGTATTGGATTCAACTTGAGGAGTCTCTTCTACAGGTGTAGGAGTGGGCAACATTAATTCAAACGTCTTTGAAGGTTGAGTGGTTCGTTCAATGAGTGTTCGGTTTGGTACATCCAACGGTGCCAACGCATACAAATCTCCTTTGGATTCAAGAACACTTGGGCGTCCGAAGGAATCCGCAAATCTGAACGAACTTGAGATGGCTTGTTGTAAGATGTAGATCACCACCTCACGACTAAATGGACGTAACGCTGTAAATAACTGTTCACGATCCCAAATGGATTTATCAATAAACAACCTTCCAACCTTTGCAAGAATCTCATCACGTGAATCTAGATAACTTGAAAGAGGACGAACATGATCTGGGTCTGGAACACTCGGTGTAATCTTACATTGTTCAACTTCAGGGGATTCATCAAAGGTAGGTGCCAACATTCCCTTGAGTGGATATGAAACTTCTTGATGTCCTTCATCGCGAATTTGAGGAACTACTAATTCTTTCCAATCAGAAGGAAGTGAAAGTTGAAGAGGACAATCCATTGCGGATTCAGCAATCAGTTTGCGAACTTTAGCAATTCGTATTCCTTTAACTTCAACTTTAGTTCGGTATGTGTATTCATCAAACGTTTCTCGTGTGTCTTCTGTGCGAATAACATGAAGATAGACTGTACAATTCTGTTCCTTGGTAACCAAATCTTGATGACTACAGGTTCGTAATGCACGTCCAACAACTTGCTCAATTCGACTCATGTTCCACCACGGATCCAGAATGTGAACTTGACGAATGAACCTAAAGTCAATACCTTCTGCTGCTAAAGGACTTGTGACTACAATTTTGATGTTCTTTCCAGAAACGTTCGATCGATTCTTGACAACGGATAACATTGCTGAGATTTCAGCATCCGATGCACTGGATGAAAGCAAAATGTATTTGCCTTTAGGTGTTCCTGTATAACTAGATTTTACAAGCAATGTATTTCCCGAATGAGGAGCGTATCCGTGTTCTTCCAATGCCATTGCAAATGGTAATGCTCCGCGTTCAACGTAATTGGAATAGACCAAACAAACTCCACTGGATTTCTCAATGGATTTCAAGATCGTGACGAATTTACCTGCATACTGAGGTAGCAGTGCGGGTGTCAGGAAAGGTGTATCTACATAGGAATATTGGTTTTTAGTTTGGTTAAACACTTCCTTGAATTTCTTGTTCTTTGGAAACACAGTTATGGTAGGCGCAATCATTGCTTGACGTTTTGTATCGTCCTCTTCATGTTTGGATGAACGAAGCACTTCTTGTTGAAGTCCACTTGCTTGAGACGCAACTAACGTTAAATACTTAATACGATCTTGGTCTGCGATTGTAGCACCATTGAATCCTTTTATTACAGCAGTAGGACATGCAATCACAGGTGGAGGAAGACGGAATGGAAACGTGAATGGACTTTCACCTCTTACATAGGATACGTAATCTTGACACCATTGACGAAACTTTCCTTCGGATTCAACTTTGAGTTCAGCATCCGTTGTGAAAAAATCAGACGCTTTCAGTGTCTTTTTGAAAGACTGTTTACGATCATTCCATAAAAAGAGATTCATGTAAAAGAGGATCTCTTCATAACTGTCAAACATTGGTGTAGCAGTTAACAACACTAAGACAAGTCCATCTGCTACTTTGACTAACTTTTCAAGACCTGAAGCAATCTGTGTTTCTTCAGAACGAATGTTATGTGCTTCATCAATAATCAACAGACGATTGTCGAAGTTTTCATGGATCCACGCAGTATCAATGTCCTTTTCGGTTCCACTTAGTTTTTCAAGCAAACGAATACCAAACGACGCATACGCTGTGAACTCGTAGAATTCATCAATGATTCGGTCTGAAGTTGTTTCCAATCGTGATACGATTTCAGGATTTGCCCAGTTTTTGGGTTCCGATTCAATTCGTAATAACATGTCTAGATATCGACGCCCCGTGCATTGTTTTGAACTGAGTGTATTGCTGACGGTATCTAAATGAACACGTGACATGTCAAAGATCTGTGTTCTGAAGTTCTCTTGAACTGCACGAGATGCCACCACCATCACCTTCTTATCTTGAAATTCAGGACGTAGGATATACTCTTCCGCAACTTGAATCGCAGAGCAAGTATTATGTGTAACTGTAAAATCTCCAAGAACATATCTATGATTTCCATCTATTATGAATCCATAGTAATCATCTTCTCCTAATGGAGTCAATGTAATTCCATATCGTAATACATCTTTGATTTGTTTTCTAGGATTTGCCTTCTTTCTCAAAAGTTTCACTGGTATTCGGTCAATATTTCCACTTATGAATGTTCTGTAATACTTACCTGAAACTCGCTGTCCCTTATAGATACATGATTTCTCAACAATTCGTGTAGTCGTTGCAAGACCTAGTGATCTTGCTAAGAATATAATATCCTCTGTAATTTGTTTAGACTTTTGAGTAATTTCATAAGTAGTATTACTAAGTGATCCATCTGTATCCATTAATCCTGCAAGAACTTGTAATCTCACCTCTTCTGAATTCACTTTATAAAGTTCAGGAACGTGTTTATTATTAAGTAAATTGTATCTTTTCAAAAACGATAAAAATACGTTTTCTTGATGTCTTGAAACCGATGAAATGCGATAATCATATCCACTTTGAAACGTAAGAACTGAATGATTTCGTTGACAGAATTCTCGTAGATAAAAAAGAATCGCTGAATCTTGAGAACTAATTACTGGATCACGTTGAGATCCATCACCTAACCAAACACCTAGAATATATGGGTCAAAGTCAATAGGTTTAGAAGGAAAATTAATTGCAGTTCTATACCCCTTAAGATTTCTCTGAAGTTTATTACTTAGTTTCAAAAATTCATTCACAGTGATTTCAAATACGGTATTTCGTTCAGAAGTGTGTTGCAAACAAAGAATGTGTTCACTGTTAACAACATAGGATTCACCCTTAATGGACGTGACTCTAAACATTTGATCACGTCCACGAGCAAGTGATTCAACAATTCTAGGTGTCGAATCATCTCCCATTAAATGATCACCTACATTCACATCTTCAACTAGTTTTGTTGACCCATCATACATTAAAATTGGAGTTCCTCGTCCATGACATTTACCAACCCCCGTGCCGTGAACCATCAATAAATTTCGTGTGGGTGAATCGGGAGACAAAACTCTACGTAAAAACTTCTGTTGAGGTTGGAGAGCAAATGATGCAGTACACATCTCTCTGCGTAAAGTCTCAAGTGCTTCTAAACTTGCAGCAGGCAATGATTGAGTTGTAATTTCTGCCAACTCTGCATGAGTCAAGTTAACCATTACTTTGTTTCCTGATTATTTACTAAAGATGCCTTCCTCACCTCCTGGACCACCACCGATGCCTGAAAGTAAAGAAACGCCAAAGGACGCTAAGGTTGAGATGAGTCCATGGGCAATCGTCTCCCTTGTCTTTGGAATCATTGTAGGACTTGTCTGGCATTTGGGTGCCGCAAGTTTATCGTATGCGAAGTACGGGTCGATCGGTTGGGCGATCCTGGACTTCTTCTTTGCTACATTCTACTACCCATACTATGCATTGGTCTTGAACACGCCTTCCACTCCTACTACCATGTTCGGAGGTCGCCGTCTTCGTCTTCCAAAACTTTTTTAGAATAATCGTTTTCGTCTGTAGGTCTTGTTGCGTTTGTTCTTCTTCTTGAGTTTACGATGTGAACCACCTCTTGGTATATTACGAGGATCTGGTTGACGAGTACGTTGTCTTGATCTTGATCTTCCTGGTTCGCTATTTAGTTTTCGTTCTTGAGTTCTTCCTCGTGTAAAAAGAGTAGGAGACACTTCTTGAGAAACCCCTTGAGATTCCTCTTGAGATTCCTCTTGAGATTCCGGTTCAGATGTCTCAATTAAAGTTGTTAGAGGTTGTTTGGTGATAGGTTTTGTAGGTTGCTTCCAATTCCAAGGACTACGAAAGTTAAGTTCAGCAGCAGCAAATAGTCTAGCAATGTATTCTCGCTTAAATCTATTTTTAGATTTTTGATTTGTTAAATTTTTATACTTATCATCGGTTAAAACAGTATATTGAGCCTTTCGTACAATTAATTTTGTATTTCTAAGTCTTTCGTTAACAGCTTCAAAACTAACTTGACTTATAATATTAGTACATACTCTCTCTGCTAATGTTGTTATAGCTTGTATTCTTTCTCGTATCCATGTTTTATAGTATTTAGGTGGAGCTAAACATTTGATTAATGTTCTATTTCCTTCTTCATCTGCCCAACCGTGTTTATTTGTGCTTGTATATAAATCATTAACAAACTTAGTAATAGTTTTTGTGTTGGGTTCAAAGTTATTGAAATCTGGCTTTCCACCTGTTTTTTTACAAGTTACAAACAATCTTTGCGATTTTTCGTAGTTGCAATGATAGCAAACTATATAACCATTATCTTTAAGAAGATTCAATTCTTTAGCTTCATAGTTTTTTGAAGTTACAATTCTAAACACAACTGCTGAAAAATTAACTGGAACAAAATGATCATAACTCCAAGTAAGTGAATCACTTGCATAATCATGCGTTCTGTTGTGAATATAAGAAATTCTATCTTTTAGTGGAAATCCACATAGAGCACAAGGAGACTCTGGTTGTATAAAGTTTGTTAATTCATCGCCATATATTGCCATTGCTTGACTAGTAGCGTTGTAAGTTTCAAGACGTATATTATCAATAATCAATCTGTTTGCACTAGTAGCTTCACTTCCATCACCTATACCTGAAGCGTAACCATCTAGATCCATTATTGACGATGAAATTAGTGTCTTTTTTTCAAGTTTTGCTTGTTTTTGTTGTTCCTTTAAAGCTTGTTTCTCTAGTTTTTGTTCTTGAATATCACGCATAACTTGACTTTGTCTTCTCTCTTTTCTAGTTACTATTTGGGGTTGTACTATTTGGGGTTCTTCTATTGGGGGTTCTTCTTTTGCTTTTTCTTCTACTTTTTGTTCTATTTGTTGTTCTTCTTTTTCTATTTGTTGTTCTTCTTCTTCTTCTTCGTTTATCAGTTTTACTTCATCATATGCTGATTGAGATGCTTGTTCAATAATCTCTTTAGTTATTCCAAATTCAGTTTTTGCGTCTCCTGTTAGAGGGTTTGGAACACCGTCATCCTTCACATAAAAATTTAAGTCTAATGCTGTTTCTTCTTCAGGTATTTCTATAGGTTCTTTATTCTCCTCGATTAAGAGAGAAGTTGTTCTTGTGATTGATGCCATTACTTCATTTCAAGACTTTAAAACTTACCAGTCCATCAAGATATCTTCGAGACGACACTCTGTTTCAGGCAACGCGCTCAATCGTTGATTGACTTCTTGTAAGGTTGTGTCTTCAGGTTCTTCATCCGGTCCATCCGGTAGACGTGATTCATCTACCAAGATATCCACAAATCCTGTTCCACAGGGTGGTTTCTGTCCGAACATGATGTTAGCAGATACACCTCTCATGGTATCGTATTCACCTCCCATTGCAGCATTGAACATGTTCTTGCTAGTCTCTTCAAATGAAGATCGAGCTAGAACTCCAGTCTCATTCTTATTCATACCGAATCGGTTGACTGCCACAATCCTTCCTGAGAAGGTCATGCTGTCGACCAATACACTCAGATGGTGGTAATTCACCTTCTCTGAAACGAAGACCTCTGAAAACTCCTCAAAGATTGCTAAGCGTGCTGCTTCAATACCAAACACATCA
>Ga0214921_10005363_pt1 | contig 18159 bp, 20 predicted proteins | sample LL1505_MetaG_FD_177992 | JGI IMG/M metagenome (GOLD analysis project Ga0214921, IMG submission 177992) | Freshwater microbial communities from Lake Lanier, Atlanta, Georgia, United States - LL-1505 | ecosystem: Environmental > Aquatic > Freshwater > Lake | place: USA: Georgia | collected... | reverse complement strand
CAGCACATACACCACGGCATTAGTTGTGGACAAGCGTACCTATAACTCATCAACGCTTGCTCGTTTGGCTTCAGGCGCTCCATCAACCTCAGTTGGTTCTATTGGTGACACCTATGTAACAAGCACCACAAATGCTAATAGCGGGCAATCACAGGTTTATGTAAAGACTGGCGCCTCAACATGGACCAACCTTGCTACCTACGTAGCAATGGCATCTGCCAATACGGCTAACACTATTGTTCAACGTGACGCAAGCGGTAACTTTACCGCAGGTGCCATCACAGCAACCTCATTTAGTGGTTCTGGTGCATCACTTACAAACCTTGCTGGTTCAGCAATCACTGCTGGAACCGTAGGAAGCACCCAGATAACTGATGGTGCAATTACAGCCGCCAAACTAGCGTCAGGAACTCCTCGTGCTGGTTATAACTCAACAATCAACCAAGTATCAGGTTCGTACACATTGGTGTTAAGTGACCTAGGTAAGTTGGTGGAGGTGGCAAGTGGCTCGTCATGCAACCTCACTATCCCTACTGACTCTGTTGCATTCACTACAGGTGACCGCATTGACATCATTCAAACTGATGCTGGTCAAGTCACACTGGTTCCTGGTGCGGGCGTTACGTTAAACACAGATAGTGGTAAGCGCAAACTCCTTAGTCAGTGGGCGGCTTGCACTTTGATTAAGCGTGGTGCTAACAGTTGGGTGGCTATCGGAAACCTCACGGATTAATCTATGATTCCAGGAATTGTAGATTCCGCAGTTTCAGCCACTCGTGCGTTCACAGACGAGTTTTCAGGAACAGGTTCTTTAGCGCAACGCTGGACCAGCACACGTGGTTCATGGTCTGTATTATCAAATAAGTCATACACAGCAACTGCGGCTTCCTCGTACCCTCTTGCTACTTTTAATGCCAACACTATTGGTGTAAACGTCCGTGTTGACTTTGGAACAGTAGATACGCATGGTTGGGGAGTTGCCTTCTGGGTTAAAGACGCAGACAACTGGTGGGCGGTAGTTACAGACAAAACTTATGGTTATGTATGCCCGTCTGGTGGAACACTTACAGGAACTAACTGTAAATTACCAGACACCACCCAAACTGATTATGGATTGTCATGTGTTTACTCTTGTCCTGCTGGAACTATTTTATCTGGTACAGGTTGTTATACCTATGCATGCCCTGGTGGTTGTTATGACTTAGGTGAAGGACTTGATTGTCTATGTGGAGACCTCAACACAGGTTTTTATCCAGGAACAAAAGAACTTGTTTTTTTAGGTTCAGCCTCGGCTAACTGTACCCCTTATCCTATTGTCACTACTATTCCAGGCGCTACATATGCGGCAACCGCACAATATTCTTACTCTATTAGGTTAATAAAATCAGTTTCTGGGGTGGTTTCACAAGTAGATTCAAAAGTTATTGAAACCACTACAACGTCTAATTCCACTATTGAGTATGTACAAACAACAGTTACTAAGGCTGGAACCATTACAGCAACCGCCAAAATGAATGGTGGAGTTACTGTTCAGACTTTAACTAATACCCCATCTAGTCCAACTACTGGAAAACGCCATGGATTTATTTTGGCTCCAATAACTTCAGGTACGGCGTCAACAGGGATGGAAAGGTTTATATACTCTCCTGCATGAGTCCACAAGAACTAACACCAGAACAACGTTTAGATATTTGTCGTGAATGCCCTCGTCTATTTACACCAACCATGACTTGTAAGGAATGTGGTTGTTTCATGAAAATAAAAGCACAACTCAAAGGGTCAAAATGCCCAATAGGAAAATGGTAACAACATGACATACGAACTAATTAAAACTGCTAATGGTCCAATCATTAAGTATGGGAATGCGTATGTCACAGTACAAGAGCCTCATTTACTAATTGAAATTGCTGAAGCAGACGCAAGTTTTATACCTGTTTTTAAAGCACACGTTATTGAAAACTTACGTTTGTCTGTGAATGAGATGTGTGAAGCATTTGAAGATGGTATGTCCCATATGTCTCCGTCCCTTAACGCTTATATGAATGCCTCTTTTATGTTTAATAACTTTATTAATGGTCCTTGGGCTAACTACAAAAAAGCCAAGGCGGAAGGTGGTTTTCAATGACTTTAGAGCGCCCAATCCCTAAACCAACAGGAACCGTAGCCGACATCACCCGTGTATTGGGTACTATGTCTCACCGCCACAGGGAAACACAACCAGAAGTCAATCAGCCAACACGTGACACTGTTCCTGGGGCTGGCTCAGGAGATCAGTAATTTGAAGTAAACTGTAAGCATGTCTATCTACTCCCAACAGATCATTGATGATGTAACGGAAGTGGCTCGGACATACCTACGAGACTTCCCTAAGTTCTTTCAGGTGTCTTTTGACTCTGTGGGTAGGACTTACGAGTTAGGTCATCCTAACATTGATGCTGGCACACTATGGGTTGCCACCAACGTTGGCGCTTCAGTAAGTGAACTGACTACTTCACAATACTCATTAGACAGTCGTAATGGTCTTCTTCGTTTGGCTACAACCCCTGCATCTAATGCCAAGATCATGGTTGAGGGTTACCACTATGAATGGGTTTCCCCACAAGACCTAGAATTTTACGCCAAGCAGGCTATCTCTCAACACACCTTTAGTCTTGAGATACCACTAGAGAACATGGCTCAACTAATCATTGAGACTATTGGTATTGGGTGCATCGTAGAAGCCCTTGGTGCTTTGATGTCGGAGTTTAGTCGTGACATTGACGTTATGACTTCAGAGTCCATCCATATCCCAGCAAGTCAGCGCTTCCGTATGGTTCAAAGCCTTCTTACTTATTGGAGCAACCAATACCAGACACAGGCTCGTGCTCTTAACATTGGTGTTGACAGAATTGAAATATTTAATCTACGTCGTGTATCTCGCACAACCAATCGTTACGTTCCAATCTTCAAGGCTAAAGAACTTGGCGACTATGGTCCTACAGAACGTGTGTTCCCGAATAACGATAAAGAAGTTATTCAATTGGAAGAAGACCCAATTGACAACCTACGTGAGGACGTATTTGTGGACATGGAGCCTCAACAAGGCTATGTCAACAATACGTACTTCTAATGGATTTACGGCGTGAAGTAAGCCAGATCCGCCGCCATTATCGTGAGTACACGAGAAACTATGGCGAGTCAATAGTTTGGTTTGAATACCTTCCTTTTACAACCCCAGCCAGCGCTGGTTCTATCTACGACGACGTATACGACGAAGGAATCGTAGGAACAGGCGGTAGGAAGTATAAGTCTGGTGTAATCATTCCTACTTTAATGATTACAGAAACTGAAGACCAAAAGCGAGCCATCCCTGAAGGTCGCCAACCCGTAGAACTCACCAACTTTGTGGCATCCATTGAGGACTTCAGGAACGCTGGAGTTACCAACCCTTTTGAATACCAGAAGCACCTAAACGACATGTTCTTTTATGACGGTCGTTATTTCTCTATTGCCACTTACCGTGTGCGTGGTCGTTTACGTGATGACGTTATGGTTGTCGTTGAAGGCATTGAAGTGTACATAAATCAAGAAATGCCATTTGATCCAGGTCCACAAGCAATGGGTGTTCAGAACCTACCTTGGCCTACAGCGTTGCCTAGTATTTGATAAACTTAAATCAATCTTGGTGAGCGCCAAGAGGTCCAACGCCTAGAACTTAAGGATGCATTATGAATGGCTTTAATACGCCTACGCCATCAAGTTCTAGACCGTTTTTGTCGGGTGAGCCTTACGTGCTTAATCGTTTGATGCGCCAGACTACCGACCTTCCTTCTATTGTTGCCAGCGCTATTGCCGCCGCCATGTTGGAAGAAGATGATCGTTTACAACGTAACTACGCAGACAAAGGTATTGAAGCAACCGCTAAAGTTACCTATGACGTAGATAATTCAAAGTTTAAGTATACGGCTACAGGTGAAGAGGCTGTTGACACCGAATATGGTGGTCCTACATCTAACCCTCAAGCCATCTTGCGTAAGTCGGCGGTTCGTGGTGCAGACCGCATCCAGAAAGTCCTTGAACGAGAGATTAAGAAGGGCTTGGAAAAAGTATGAGACAAGGGTTCATACTTGCCGAAGACGAAGCCATTAAACTTCATTTTAGCGGTCTGACTGTTGCAGATGATCGTGATGCCGCTCGTCCTGTTCAAGTCTTTTTCCGATATCCAGAAGGGGAAACCGAAAGGCATTACCCTTTTATCACGATTGAACTGATTGACATTGTCCATGCTAACAACCGTCAGCACTCTGAATCATTCTTGTATACCGACAGGGCTGGACATCCAAACAATCTCAATTATTGGCCTAGCACCTCTTCGGCTAGTTCCCCGCCTTTAGCAGGCAATGACCTTTACCGTACTACGGAGTTTACTCCTGTAGACCTTTTATACCAAGTTTCTACGTTTACCAGAAGTGCCATACATGACCGACAACTAGCCGCACAAATGCTTACAAACGTTGTGCCATTTAAATACAGTTCAATCATTGTGGGGGCGGACGGAACGTCCCGAAGGTTGGACCTTTTAGATTGGTCAACAGCCGACCTTCTGGACCCAGAGGCTGGTTACCGTAAGCGTATTTTCCGCAAAATATACACTTTACAAATGAACTCTGAAATTACAACCTCAGCACTAATTGGTCTCAAGAAAGTAAGTACTGTTTCAACTACAATTGAACAGACAAATTAATTTGAATCCCTGTAAGTCACCCCTGATTTAGGAGTAAAAATGGCATACGATCGCCCAGGAGTTTACGTACGTGAAACTCCATTCACCAGTAACATTGCACCACGGACCGCAACATCTGCCGCCGCCTTTGTAGGCTACGCAGAACGTGGTCCTGCTACACCAACACTCATCACTTCTTGGAATGATTACAAATCCAATTTTGGTGAGTTGTCGCAAACTTATGATACGGGTTATGCCGTTTATCATTACTTTGCAAATGGTGGACGTGACGCTTATGTGTCACGTGTACTTGACACTACTGCTGTAGCCTCAGCATACACATTCCAAGGAACGTTGACTGGTGCTTCGGCTCCTTCAACTATGTTTGTTTTGTCAGCGGCTTCAAAGGGTGTATGGGGAGACGCTGTTTCAGTAACTATTTCTTTTGATCCAAATACCTTGGCTGACGTTTCAACGGCACCAAAAGTACAGGCTTCGTCACTGTTCTCATTGGTTGTTAACCAGACTCGTGGAGGGTCGTCAGTTGAAGTAGAGCGTTGGCAAGAGTTGTCATTTGATGTTTCCTCAAGCCGTTACTTCAAAACAGTTCTTGAACTTTATTCTTCGTATGTAAAAGTACAGGGAACCCCTGCAACCATTGCAAGCAACGCCACAATTACTGTTTCAGGAATTGGTCTTGCGGACTATGTCACTTCATTCTCGTTGACTGGTGGTTCGGATGCAGTTACCCCAAATGCTGTAAGTGCAGACACCGAATGGGCTACCGCCGTTACCAACTTGGATTCTGTAACAGGTCCATTGTTGATCAACCTTGTTGGTCAAACATCCAGCATTCGTGTAAACCAAGCATTGGCTTATGCGGCTGGACGTGGTGACGCTTTTGTCATCATTGACTCAGCACTCTCAGCCACAACTAAGGCTGACGTACAAACTGCTATTTCTGGTTACAGCACCAGCAACGGTGGTTACGGTGCTGTGTACTTCCCAGCATTGAAGATGTATGACCCATCAAAGAGCGGTCCAACTGCTATCCGTGACACTTACGCAGGTGGAGCGATCGCTGGTGCGTACGTACGTTCGGAGAATCTCCGTGGTGTAGCAAAGGCTCCTGCTGGTTACTTCTTGGACTTGCAAAACGTATTTGGTTTGGTATCAACCATTTCAGATGCAGATCAAGGAACGTTGTATAACACAAACAACGTTAACTGCTTGAAGTTGGTAGCAGGTGGCGGAACCGTTATTAACGGTGCTCGTACCCTTGCTAAGAACCGTCCAGACAAGTACATCACGATCCGTCGTACCCTTTCGTACCTCCGTGTTGTCTTGGATGCTCAAACACAGTTTGCAGTATTTGAACCAAACGATGAACGTTTGTGGGATCGCATCAAAGTTTCGTTGTCCAGCACTCTTACTGATTTCTGGGCTAAGGGAAACCTAAAGGGTGCAAACGCTAACAGTGCGTTTTACATCATTTGCGATTCGTCAAACAACACGGCATCCAGTATTGAAGACGGCTACGTAAACATTGAGGTTGGTGTCGCATTGCAGTACCCAGCCGAATTCGTTGTAATCAACCTCACACAGTGGGCTGGCAACGGCTCCGCTGGAACCCTCTAATTCAAGGAGTTATCTAAGACATGACCGTAACAACACTTCGCACTGATCCACTCAGAAACTTTAAGTTTCGTGTCCAGATCATTCCAAAGGTGGCAGGTGGAAACCTTTCCAACTACATCAGCCAAATTGGCGAACTTGGGTTTGCCCAAGTAAGTGGTATTTCAGTAACTAACGAAATCATCTCATACCGTGAAGGTGGCATGAACACCCACCCACACAAGATGGTGGCACAGTCAGACTTTGCTCCTGTCTCGTTTGCACGTGGCGCCTTCAGTGGTCAAGGACAACTTTTCCAGTGGCAAAAGTTCCTCCATGCTTGGTTGGGTGGAGGCGTTGCTGGTGAACCAGGACTTGCTAATGGCGTTGGCGATTATCGCTGTGACATTTTAGTTAAAGTTTATGACCACCCACATACGGCTTCAGAAGTTGCTGGACAGTCTGGACTTAATTACCAATGGGACGGTGGCGCAACTGGCGACACAAAGCCTGTAGTTCCTGGTAATGTTAAGTTCCAATTCAAACTTTACAATGCATGGCCTGGTGCGTATGCTCTCACCGACTTGAACGCAGGAGACAATGGTATCCTCATTCAGTCAATGACAGTACACCACGAAGGTTTCTACATTGACTGGAATGGATCAGAAGACCTCGCCAGCAAGTAATTAAAAACTTAAATTAGGAGCACAATAAGATGGATCAAAAGCAACAGGCTGACGCACTCAATGCCGCTCTTAGTGAGAAGGTACCTGAGATTAAAGAAGCCCCCACAACAAGTGTTGAACTTATTCGTGGAGTTTTTAATAAAGAAACTAACTCATGGGAAACCGAAGCCAAGGTTCGTGAACTCAATGGCTTTGATGAAGAGTCCCTAGCATCTATGGATAGTAGGAACGTCGTGTACGCCGAGTACATGACGTTTCTGCTTAAACGGGCTGTTGTATCCGTAGGGTCTGTAATCGTTGCTGAAAACCCTTCGGTTATTGAATCTTTAATTATTGGTGATCGTGACATCCTTTTCTTAAAAATCATTGAAGCCACCTACGGCAATAACCGTGAGTACCAAGTTGCTTGTATGTCCTGTAAAGCCTCTAATGACGTGATCATTACGCTTGACACATTTAAAAACCGAGAAGTAACCCATGACGCCAAACTCCCATTGGAGTACATCATTGGTGATGGTACAACCGTTAAGATGCGGTTACCTAACGGCATGGACAGCCAAATCGTTGCAAAGAAAGCAAAAACCACAGCGGAGCAAAACACTTTGATGTTGGCACGCTGTGTGGAATCTCCAGCAATGAGTAACCCAATTGAATGGGCTAAGAATCTTGGATTAAAGGATAGAAACGCCCTAGTTAAAGTCTTGTTGGACAACCAGCCAGGCCCTGAAATTGGGGAGGTGAATGCCCAGTGCGCCACGTGTGGAGAAGATTTAAACATCGTGCTTGATTGGGCATCCCTTTTATTTGGTTAATCTGGTTCATATATACTGGGAATACGATCTGATCGCTACGGTTTACAAGGGCTTCACGCTCAACGACATACAAAACATGACGGTACGTCAACGAACGTACTGGTCGGCAATGGGTAAATGGCGTAACTCTGGAGACTGATGAAGCATGGCTGAAGAACGTGGCTTAGGTGATGGTGCTTTAGGCGGACGGTCACGCTCAGGAACAGGAAACACCGCTAGCGTTAACGCAAGCGTAGGTCTTCGTTTAGACAAATCTGTAGCCCGTTTGTGGATGACTACCTATGATGACCTTACTAAGAAAGTTGTAAAACTTCGTGAGGAAATTACAAAACTAAATACAGCCGCAAGTAATACAACCCGTTCTGTACAGGGTATGTCTTCTGGTAGCACCAATGCCGCTACAAGCACAGCAGGTGCAACTAATAATGCAATCATACAAAGTGCGGCAATGGTCAGAGGACCACAAGCCGCTGGTACTGGAGCCGTTAGTGGTGGCGGTGGTGGCGGTATGGGATCGGCTATGGCTATGGCGGCTGGTCCTGAAGGTGCCGCTTTTGTCGCTGTTGCCAAGGTTGTTAAATCTCAACTTGACAAAATGCAACAAGCAATGGCAAAAGTTGATGCCAGAATTGATCAAGGTTACACACCATCATTGATCAATGACCGTCAAAGTGTCATGTATCAACAAATGTATGGCATTAGTCAACAGACTAACTACAACCGTTTTAGACAACCAATTAACAACTTCCGCCTAGGACCTGGCGGTATTAATGAAATGCTACGTCTACAGGCAAACACTGGACTCAATGCCCAGATGATGTCTAGAAGCGTTGAGGCTATTAGAACTATTAGTGGTTATGGTTTAAGCACTTCAGATGTAAACCAAATGATCACAACAATGGCTTCACCAGAAGTCAATAACCGTTTGACTATGACATTAGGTACAGGTATTTATGGGCCTGGTGGAAAACAACGATCTCCAATGCAAGTCATTCAATCCATTGTTAAAGGTGCGGGACTTACAAACGAAAGAGTACTTAAGGGTGCACTACAACCTGGGTCTATGACTCGTGCACGCCTCACCGCTATGGGTGTTCCTGAAGACATGCAGGACACCGTTATCCAGTATGCAATGGAAAACATGCAGTACCAAAAGAAGACAGGCGGTAAACAGGGTATGTACAACCCTGGTAACCGTAACCAACTTAAAACAATGGGTATTGAAGGAAACTTTGCTACTGAGCGTGAGGTAACTGACGTACGTAGAGAACAACGTGCAGAACACTTCTATAACAAACAAAAAGACAATTTTGCGTCTATGGAACGTAACACGCAAAAAATGGAAGAGTTAACCACAAAGATTGAAGACCTTACCTCTGCTATTACTGGTGCACGTATTAGCACTCGTGGAAACCCTATTACTAACATGCTTGGTAAAGGGTTTAGTTCTATCATGGGGCCTATTAATGACGTGCTTGGTGCGTTTGGTGGTGACCCTGTAGAAAAAGGTAAAGGAACTAAAACTGTTTCTTCCACAGGTAAAGGCGCAAATGTTCCGTCAAATATAAATAGTAAGTTTGGTGATCGCCTTCGTCAAATGATGTCTGAACGACCTGGTGTAACTATTGGTCAAGGGTTTCGTTCACGTTCTGATCAACAGACTATGTTCCTATCACGTTATTCAAAGACATCTGATAAAACTGGTATCTTTTGGCAAGGGTCATATTGGAAAAAACATGCAGGAGTTCCTGATGCGGCTCCTCCAGGATTGTCCATGCACGAACTTGGTCTTGCGGCTGACCTTCGTTTTGCATCAAAGCAAGATGAAGAATGGGTACAACGTAATGCGTCAAGGTTTGGACTTAAAACGTTTGGTTCAGTAAACAATGAACCATGGCACGTTCAACCAGCAGAACTTCCAAACAGTCGCCGTAAATATGAAGAAGGTGGTGCTACTTGGGGTCGCCCACCTGGAGCGGCTCCGTTTGACCCTACCGCAACCTTTGAAGGAAACTCTGAAGAAAGTTCATACACAAGTAGTGGAATTGCTGTCAACTCGCAACTAAGTATTTCTGATTCTATTACTTTTGATCGCTTATCAAACCGTATGCGTTTGGGTGGCGGTGGTGCTGGCGGTCGTATGGTGACATTACGTACTGGTTCATTTAATTCTCCAGGTGTTAAAGATAAAGATGCACCACGTGCTGGTTTAAAGAAAATGCACTCTGATAAGTACAACAAAGATTATTACGTTCCAGATCGCATATTTACAACAGCAGATTGGGAAGCAATTGCTACTAATGAATCTGGTGTTAAAAATGGTAACTGGCAATTTAGAACTAAGGGACCTACTTTTGCTGGTGGTCTTGCTATGCACCGTGATGTTTGGAAAACATATGGCGGTGAAGAGTTTGCACCTAAAGGCAAATTTGAACAAATGGCTACAAAAGAACAGCAGATTATTATTGCTAACCGAGCCGCATTTACTGGGTACACCACTCCTTCTGGTGAGTTTGTTAAACCAGCAGGTATTGGTGGATGGGAAAGTGTTCGCAACAACTTAATCAACTGGCCTAGTACTGAAAAATCAGGTGACCCTCTTAATGCCCCATCACGTGGTGGTAACAAGACAGTGGTAGTTGAAGGTGGTGGCGGTATCACAATCGCTCCAAACATCTATATTCAATCGTCAGGTAACCACACAGCAGACGCTAATAGGGTCGCTCAAGAAGTTGCTGACATAGTTACACGCCGTGTTAAGACAGCGGCATTGAGAGGAATGTAATGGCTAGGTACGCCTCAGATCAATTCTATAATTTTGATAAATACGAAACAGGGTATGCGGCACCAGGTTCTGGATCTGAATACGGATATAAAGATAACCCACGATTCCTATGGCCTAGCGATGCCTATAAGAATGCTGTAACAGGGTCTACTCAAACACTAAAACGTGGCTATATCAGAATGATTGCTGAAGCCTATGGTACAGATGATCTTGGTAAAAAACTTGCAGGTCGTCGTTTTCATTTTCAATTTAATCCAGACGTATTAGTTCGCCAAGTAAATGCACGTAACGACGTACAGTTTTGGATGAATCAAGACCCAGGTCAATTGGTTTCACCTATTCCTGGTGACGCTAACTTTGCATTTGAGTTTATTCTCAACCGAGAAGCAGAAGTTGCATCAGGTAAATACAACAATGGAAGTGGTAACACAAACATTGAAAAGAATATGAAACCACGAGTGGATGCTAGTACTGGAATAATAGCAGGTAGTACTAGCCCATATGGTGCTATGCCCACTAGGTATGACCCAACATCAGTATCTGACATTGGTGTATTGGCTGACCTTATTGTGTTTGACAGCATTATTGGTCAAGGAGTTAACTCTGATTTAATATCATCTATTTTAGGAAAGTTTAACGCTAACAAAGATGCGTATAACTCCGCTATAGATTCAGCGCAAACTGACTCAACAACAGATGCACAAGACAAAACAAAAATAACAGAAGAAACATCAACAAAAGTAGGTGAATTCCTTAGTGGAAGTGTTGGTAACTCTGCATTCCTTATTTCACAGCCAGTTCGTATTGTGTTTTCATCTTTGTACATGGTTGAAGGTTTTATTACTTCTTCAACAGTGACTTTTAACAAATTTAACTATGCAATGGTGCCTACACAATGTACGGTATCCATCAATATGCAAGCAATGTACATTGGGTTTGCTGCAAAAGATACTTTTCTTACAACAACACTAAGGAACGCTAATGCAGGTGGAGGGGACGCCGTAGGTGATCCTGGCACTAATAACAGTGATCCAATTGCCGATGAAAATGATGCGTTGTTAAAAATAAAACTTTATAATAAAACTGTTCCTGCTATTCCCCCATCAGGTAACACCGAAGATGTATTTCTAAAAGTTTCTGACATACTTAAAAAAGGATCAGATACTACAAAATTAACATTTAATGCTTCTAAATCTGATGATTTTGAAAAGGCTTTAAAGGCTGGATATGTGTTAAGTGTAAACGCTTCTCTTGATGGAAAACTAACGTATAAAGGAAGAGCAGGTGGTGGTACTGGTGGAGGTTACGCAGTTGGAGCAGTCGTTCATACTTTTTCTAATGCACAAGATATGTCTGATAAAAATAAAGCAACATTTGAAATAACACGTGGAACCCCTAGCGCTGGAGCACCATGGGACAACGATAGTAACGCTCAATACGAATTTGATATAACAATAACGTTTGAAATGTTTAGCCCAAGCACCTCAGTTATCTCTAAACAAACAGCAACATGTAAAAAGATTAAAAAATGGGGCGAGTTCATTCAATCAACAGACTTTGATCTATCAATGGGGGTTTAATTAATATGGCATTAAATACTGGTTCAAGGTACACAACAAAAACCAATGATGTTGACTCAGCGATTATTGCTGTTCGTAAAGGATCATCGTCAGTAAAGTACACTAACTATGTTGTAAAGAGTTCAGAGACTTTTGAAAATATCGCTAATCGTATATACAGAGACCCTAATTTGTATTGGAAGATTGCAGATATAAATCCTCATGTTAAATTTCCAGATCTAATTCCTATAGGAACCACTATTCGTATTCCGTCATGATCTTTAAAAGTAGCCATCCAGGGTCACCCGATGTCTCAGTAGTTATTAGTGGGGCAACTGTTGACTACACGACCATTACGTCTTTAACTATTGACGTACATGAAAATATGCATGACATGGCTACCATTACTTTTTCTGGATTGGTTCCTGTAGGTATTACTGATTACGTAGGGTCACCTGTAATCATTTCTATTAAAGTTGGCGCTGAACGTACAATTGATTTCTATGGTTATGTTTCATTTATTGAACCTAAAATGGAAACAAGAAAAGGCTTAGTTAACAACAGCCCCGTACAAACCGCTGTAATGACATGTATGGGATCTTCTTATGACATGGTTTACCCAAAGTATAAAACTTGGGAAAACGTAACCCTTGTTCAATTAGTTTCTCAAATTGCTGATACCTATGGGTATTCATATGCTGTCCCTAATGACACCTTTGTATGGAAACGTTTGGCACAAACAGGGACTTCCGATTGGGAATTGTTAACTCGTGCTTGTAACGATATCGGTTACAACGTAACTGCTTCTGGAACTCACATACATGTATATGACCCTTACAAAGCAGTGTCACGCCAACTCCCTTATGTTGAACTTGTAACAGTGCGTGGTGCTTATGGTGATTTAAAGTATGCACCAGGTCGCATCATGGAATTTAATGGTCTCTTTGGTAACACCACTCTTGAAGGAAATGTTTATAACTACAACTATGTAGGTATTGACTCCTCAGGAACTATTGTTCGCTCCTCAACGGAGGATGCTGACTTTACAGGTTTTGGAGAATTAGCCGTACGTAAAGGAGTTGCTGAGGTATCTACCAACGTTACATCTTTAGAAATGTTAAACAAGTTGTCTAAAGCATCTACAAAACATAACTACCCATATAATGCAACTGCATTAGTTACAGGTGTTCCTGATCCTGTTCCTGGTTCTGTGGTTAAAGTTGATAACTTCAATTCTAATTTTGACGGATATTGGTTGGTACGTGGGGCACGACATACAGTTACTCGGTCTAATTATGTAACAGAACTGACTATTGCTACTGACTCCACAACGGGTAAAAATATAGAATCAAAACCAGGAGCGGCCTTTAACCCTCCTCCACCCCCTGTTTTAAACAAAGACAATGTCTGGGTATCTTCGTTGGATTTTGGTGATGTCTATGCTTAAAAACCCTGTCTACCGAGCCATTGTTGTTTATTCAGATACTTCAACAGGGGTTATTAAAGTACGTATCCCTGCACTAACTGGGGCAGATAGCGTCGTGGACGTCTCTTACGTGGGCAGAACAGCGTACAATGGAGTCTGGTCAGTTCCATCAATCGGTTCACAAATAGTAGTCACTGCTGACGACGCCAACCTTACTAACGTATTTTGGGTGCAAGTTGCACCAGAAGCGACAACTGATTTACAACCCCAAATAGACGCCCTCTTCTTAGGAATATTTAGATAATGTCAACAATTAAAACACCTTTTCAAATAGCACCATCTGGTCGTGTAGATCAAGTTCTTGATCAAAACAGTATTGCCCGACAACACGTCATGGACGTACTAGTAACTTCTAAATATGAGCGTACAATGCGACCTGGTTATGGCGCTGGCGCTAACGACCTTATGTTTGAGCCAGTTGACGAACTTGTCTTTTCTGAATTTAAAACAGATGCAATGATGGAATTTAATAAACACATTAATGTTGCTTCTGTTCTAGACGTTCGGGTTGCTCCTATGGAAACTCCTTACTTTGGTGATGATGGTACGGCTTTAGAAGTATCAGTGCATTACCGAACAGCCGCTCCAGGAGTGCAATCTCTTACTTACCAAATTACTTCTATGGATAACCTTACTGAGGAGACCCTCCCATGACCACCTTTGATTACACCAGCCGAGATTATGCGTCTATTCAAGCAGACTTATTTGCTCGTGCGTCACGTCAGTTACCTGAATGGACAAGCCGTGAAGCATCCGATTTTGGTGTATTGATGGTTGATCTTTGGGCTTATATGGGTGACGTTCTCCATTATTACGTAGACCGTGCGGCTGGAGAATCATTCCTTAACACCGCTACCCAACGTGAAAGCGTTTTAGCAATAGCAAACTTACTGGACTATGTCCCTTCTGGGCGACGTCCAGCAACCACTTCAATTCAATTGAATGCTTCTAATACATCAGCAACAGACGCAAACCCTGTATTCATCCCTAAGCGAACAAGATTCCTTGCAACCCCATTAGTTGATACAGCAAACAAAGTTGTGTTTACAAGTGATACGGCTATTGCATTTGTTGGTACATCTTCTGGAGCAAGCGCAAACATTGTGTCAGACGGCGTTACATATAACACTTTTCCAAAAACAACCGCAGTTACTCTCGCTGTTACTGAAGGTGAATGGTTTACTGAAACATATACTTCAACAGGGTTACTCAACCAACGCATAACACTGCGTCAAACGGGTGTAGTTACTAACAGTATTACCGTTGCTGTAAATGAAGGAGCGGGTGCAACTAACGTTGCGTATACCTACGTAGACAGAATCATTCAAGGAACTAGTAGCGACAAGATATTCTCAGTAGATATTACAGCAGACAACTATTCAATAGTTGGTTTTGGTAATAACGTTAACGGTTTTATTCCAACCATTAACTCTACAATCACGATTACATATCGTAAGAGCCGTGGTAGTGCAGGTAACGTAGTTGTTGGAGCAATAAAAGAAATTGAAAGTTATCAAGTACCTAACAAACCAGCGTTAGACGGTTTGGTTGTAGTTGCCAATACTGCCAAAGCAGTTGGTGGTGTTGACATTGAGTCAATTGCTTCTTTAAAGTCAAACATCCCAGCGGCCTTTAGATCACAAGACCGAGCCGTATCCTTGCAAGACTATAAGGATCTTGTACTTCGTGTTCCTGGAATTGTGCGTGCTACGTCTTATGTAGACGGAAGTACCGTACGTATCCTGGCAACTACAGAAGCATCTGCTTATGGGTCTACTAACACTTTAGTATTAACTACCGATGAAGTAACCCGTATTCAAGCGTACCTAGCACCACGAGAAATCACTTTTGTGACATCAAGTGTTGGAGCGTCCGTAACTTTGACTCCTGTCAACTTTACGGGAACTTTACAAGTTAAAGATAACTACATTAGAGAAAAAGTAAACGCCAACGTAGTTACTGCTATCTATGAACTGTTCAGTTTTGATAATGCATCGTTTGGAAACAAAGTTTCTTTAGGGCAGGTATACCGTGCGATACTTGACGTTGAAGGTGTTGATTACGCAGTAATTAGTAGGTTTACTACAACTGCTGGAAACGTAATTGATAGTAGCGGTGGTTTTACTGGCGTTCAAGCATCTGCAACATCTATGTTGGTATTAGGTGCTACTTCAGCATTCACACTAACCCCTAGCGGTGGTGTAACCGCTTCAGGTGGCTGATCATGGCAAGGCAATCATTTAGATTACGACGTGTACCAGGTGCTGGAGACGCTACTGGTGTAGGTTCGTTTCTTCGTGGCACTACTGATATCCAGAGAACCCGTGGGGCATCAACTGTTGACCAAGACGCCGCAATACGTTCAACTGGCATTATCACTGTTTCAAATACTACTGAAACATCTACATTTACAGCAAGCGCAGTTGAGTACAACGCAGTAATTTTAGATTGGACATTAACTGCACCGTATGTAGAAGCATCTAGTTTGACAACTGGACAAACTGGTTTAATTAGTGTTGCCATTGTTTATTCAGATACTGGATACCCAGAAACTGTTGCTGATGGAAAAGTAATTGTTTCAGGAACTCTAAACGAGTACCTACACCAAGAAAGACTAACAATTACAACTGACGCAGGTGTTATATATGCTGATGAACCTGCTTCAGGTAAATGGGCTTACTATACGTTATTTGCTTACTACAACACTGACGGTGTTGATGGTAGTTATTTTTACGAACGATTAGCATCACTAGAAGTTATAGTCCCATTTGATTATGGTTCCCGTGGGTCTTTATGGAACCGAGTGCCTTTGTATTATCGTGAAGCAGACACCGCTACCGCATATCTTGACCCATTTAATCTAAACCGTGGTCAATTAGAACGTTTTGTTGACGTATTTGGTTTTGAAATTGACCGAACACGTACGTTAATGGATTCAATGATGGTTCAATACGATCCATTGTTAGCAGAGTCAGATGCCACAGAAGAACTAGCAACAATGCTTGGTTTGGAACTAAATGTTCCAGACATTGGTGTTTCTAGAACACGTGCATTATTGCATGACATTGGATATATCCGTAGGCAAAAGGGAACACTTGCCGCCACTAAGTCATACCTAACCGCAGTAAGTGGTGGTGACGTTACTGTATTTACAGGTGCGTCTGCTCCTTATTATACTTTTGCTGTACATGCACAACGTTCAAACCTTGTGGCTAACCCGCAATTCGTAGGATCCACATCATGGAACGTAACGTCCGAATACTCAGTTACTACGACAAGTGCTTCTGGTGGAATTACTATTACTGCTGGTGGAACTGCAACTAAAGTTGCTATCCGATCAACGGTTGGTGTACCCGTAAGTGCTACTACTACCTATTACACTTCTGCTGAAATTACTGGAGCCTCAGCCCCAACAAATGTGTATGGTGGTTTGTGGCACACCAGTGCGTCATGGAATAACTGGGCTGGAGTAACTGCTAATGCTTCTGAGATCCCTGCCAACATCACAGGTAGAAAGTATTACCAAATGACGGCTCCAGACTCTACCGCTACCCGTTATCCAGTATTTGTATTTAAACTTGCCGCCAACCAATCAATTACCCTCAAACGATGGATGGTTGAACCTAATAAATATGGGTCTTACTTTGACGGGGACTCTGTATTTGGTGGATTCCTTTATCAAGGTTTTGCATCAGACTTTAAATGGTCTGGGACTAAATACACTTCTTATTCTATTTATACAACTAACCGTAAGAAAACCCAAGCGTCTATTACCAAGTTGCTCCCACAGATCCTTCCTGTTACATTGATGGGCTTAAGTGGTAGTACTGCAAAGTACGCAACTCAATTTGATTGGATCCCTGGGAAGACTTTATGAACTACATAATCGCTGGGTTAGCGGTATATAAATTGATTCAAGTTCTTGATCTACTTACCCCACGTGAGGCGATGCCTTGGGTAAAGGTTGTGCTTGCTGTAGCAATTAGTTACGGAATAAGTTTTGTAGTGCAGATTGATGAATTGTGGACTTCTGGGTTGGTAGTCGCTACACTTGCTGGCGCCACACATACCCTGCTACGGTTACTGACCCTCACAGGAGATATGGCACAACGTAGATCAATGAAATAGGAGGATAAGATGTTAAAGAAGTATGGTGTTTTAGGAACAGGTAGGACTAGTAAGAACATCATTGAGGATGCCCTTAACGAATTGGGCGTAGACAACAACTTTGTTGTTACCTGTGGTGCCAAGCCATCTGAATCAGAGTCACGAGTAATCAACTGGTTGATTGACATGGAAGTTGATTTCATGCTCACCCATAATGGGACTGCCCCTGCGGAGTTTATTGAAAAGGCTTCAATTGAACGACTAGACGCAAGTCCAGCAAGGGATATCATCCATTATTTGTCAAAGACAAATGGAACCCTTTTGCTTCTTTGGGATGATACCCAAGAACCTGTGATGGAAGAAATCTGTTTTGATGCCGCTGATGCTGGCGTACCTATTCTTGACTTG
>Ga0214921_10005362_pt1 | contig 18159 bp, 15 predicted proteins | sample LL1505_MetaG_FD_177992 | JGI IMG/M metagenome (GOLD analysis project Ga0214921, IMG submission 177992) | Freshwater microbial communities from Lake Lanier, Atlanta, Georgia, United States - LL-1505 | ecosystem: Environmental > Aquatic > Freshwater > Lake | place: USA: Georgia | collected... | reverse complement strand
AAGAAGATGATACGGTCCATCATCAAACGCGAAAACACATCCATTTGCGATACATTTAGTTGACGTTCTTCTAAAATATATGGTGTTAAATTTTGCACATTGTAACGGCTATACATATCAAATGTGTTGCTGTTTATGCCACGGTGCATCGTTGCATATTTTCTGAATTCATCTTGATTGAACATAATTTTCTATTTTTATTAAGTTATTAAAAAAGTTTGCGCCGAAATTAAAGCGAATGTAGTAATCCAATTTAATTTCGGCGCAAAAGCCTTTACAATATTATTGCCAGTTTGATATTATCACTTATAAAAGTCTTTCTCGTCCATTTCTTGTTCTGCAATTGTACATTTCATCTGATATAATGTCATGAGTTTGGCATCATATAAAGATTGATATAATTTACGACGTTCATCTTCGTTCTTTAACACATTTTTCACAGTGTCTTGTAACATCGCATCATCAATTTCCATCATATTGTATTGTTCAAATTGTTTACGAATTAAACCTTCAACATGCTCTTTTGCTTCTGCATCTGTTACAGTAATATTATTTTCAGTTAACAATTTTGTTTCTATTAATTGCCAACGAGTAGAGTTTTCATAAGCAGGCCATTCTTTTTCAATTTGTTCATCAGTAAGGGGTTTTTCATTTACAGCCTTTAACCAACGTTTTAAAAATGTAGACGGTAGCTGAAGATTTGTTTTTTCTAACAATCTTTTTTGAATATCATTTATGAGCATTTTTTCGCTATCACTAGCGAACATCATCTTCAATTCTTGAATTACTTTTTCTCTAAATTGTTCTTCAGTCGTAACGCTTGCTCCATATATTTTTTCAAAAAATTCTACATTCAAATCAGCCGGACTTAAACGGCTAATATTTGTAATCTTAACTTCGAAGTTGCTTGAAACAGCATCTACCTCATCTGCTTTAATACCTAGCACATAACTCAATTCCTCTGGCTTAGTAATTAATGAAACAGGGTTTAATTGAGTAGTAAATCCAATTTCTTTACCAATAAATTGATTGCGCGCTTCATCTGATGGAATGGTATCTAAAGCTATCGGCGAATTTTTGAATATGCCATCTACTTTTACAGAACCATCAGCATCTAATTCAGTAAAGTCTAAATACACCATATCATCTTTTTCAACAGATGACGGATTGGTAACTTTACCATAGCGCTTAGCAATGTTGCGTACATTATCATCAACCAAAGCATCGCTAAACTTTACAACTTTCTTAGTGAATGCTTCACCTGTTAAATCCAAAGCAAAACTAGGTGCGAAAGCTACATCATATTGAAATGTAAATTCATTTTGATTGTCCCAATCAATAGCCTCAATCATAGTGCGCGGCAAAGCATGACCCAATAAATCAAATTTATTTTCAACAATATAATTATGAACGCTTTCGCTTAGTAGTTTGTTTATTTCATCAACCATCAAAGATTTGCCATACATTTTCTTAATCATACCAGCAGGCACCATTCCTTTGCGGAAACCTGGCACTTGAGCTTTACGAGCATATTCTTTTATTGCTTTTTCAACTTTTGGTTGATAATCTTCAGGAACTACCTTAACAGAAATTACTGCATTCAAATCATCTACATTTTCTTTAGAAAAAATCATCTTAAAATTATTTTAAAAAATTTGGATTGCGAAAATAGCAAAATTTGTTTTCATACATTTTATAGGCAAAATTATATGAATAAAAAAATCCCAATTCTTTGACAGAACTGGGATTTATAGAAATAGTTTATTTGAATATTACCAACCTAAAATCCATGCAAAAATCAAAGGTGCTACAATTGTAGCATCGCTTTCAACAATAAACTTAGGAGTTGTAATATCTAATTTACCCCAAGTAATTTTTTCGTTTGGAACCGCACCAGAGTATGATCCATAACTAGTGGTTGAGTCAGATATTTGACAGAAATATCCCCAAAATGGGACATCATGCCACTCCAAATCTTGGTACATCATTGGCACTACACATATTGGAAAATCACCGGCAATACCGCCACCAATTTGAAAAAAACCAACTCCTTTTCCTGATGAATTATTGCGGTACCAATCAGCCAACCAAACCATATACTCAATACCACTTTTCATAGTGCTTGCTTTCATTTCATTTTTGATAATGTATGAAGCAAAAATATTACCCATCGTACTGTCTTCCCAACCTGGAACCACAATTGGAATATTTTTTTGTGCTGCAGCTAACATCCATGAATCTTTAGGATCAATTTCATAGTATTGCTCCAATACACCACTCAGCAACATTTTATACATGTATTCGTGCGGAAAATAACGCTCACCATTATCTTCAGCATCTTTCCAAATTTTATGTATGTGCTTTTGTAACCTTCTAAATGCTTCCTCTTCAGGTATACACGTATCAGTAACGCGGTTGTAATGATTCTCCAGTAAATCCCACTCATCTTGTGGCGTTAACTCACGGTAATTAGGCACGCGTTTATAGTGGCTATGCGCTACTAAATTCATAATATCTTCTTCCAGATTTGCACCTGTGCAAGATATAATTGCAATCTTATCTTGGCGAATCATCTCAGCTAATGATTTTCCTAACTCAGCAGTACTCATGGCACCAGCAAGTGTAACCATCATTTTACCACCTTCATTTAAATGCGTTTCGTAGCCTTTAGCTGCATCTACCAATGCTGCTGCGTTAAAATGCTTGTAGTGTTTTTCTACAAACTGTGAAATTGGACCTTTACTCATTTTCTATATTTTTTGAGGATGCGAATCTAAATAAATCTGTTTGCTTTCTAATACTTAACAGATTTAATGTTATTATAATAAACTATTCAAAAAATTAATTGTGTCAATACCATCTGCATAATCCCACAGCATTGGCTTTTGGCTGTTACCAAATGTAACAGCATTCTCAATTACAGATATATCACTTACAACACACTGAACTTGTTCTTGCTTTACCACTAATTGTTGAGCAACTACTGATACATCATCATAAAACTCATAATTTACAACTGATACAGGGCTTGTTAAGTCTTCGCTTTCGCGGATGATTAGAAAGTTATTATCTAAAAATGGAAGGCTATTCATTAAGTATACAGCTCGATTATAATCATAGTTATTAGCGTACTTATTTACATTTGCAACAAATCCAAAATCATAAATCGATTCAAAAAACTTAGCAAATTCATAACCTTTGGGCACATACATTTTTGTAACGTTTCTGCACCCTAAGCCAAAATAATCAAAAATATCATGTCCTAATTTTGTAAGTTGTGACTTTGTTTCTAGACCATTTAGTACCGCAACACTTGTTCTATTTTTACGAATAATGTTAGGGTATTTGCCAAAGTATGATTCAAAATAACGTGCAGAATTATTGCTGCCAGTGGCAATTACTGCGTCAAAGCTCTCCAATCTTTCAACGAATTCAATTTTAGATTTTAATTTAGGTTCAATTTCAAAAAGTTTTTCACAAACCAAACGCGGCAGAATAGCATCGTCTTTGCTAGTTTTAATAATGACTGTGTTTCCTGAAATAAGAACACACAACATATCATGAAAACCAACCAGTGGAATATTACCAGCCATTATTATTCCAACTTTCTTTTCTACGATATTCACGGAAAATTTATAGCGACTTATCCATTCAACCAAATTATTTTCATCTAACATATTGCTTAATGATGCAAAAGCATTGAGTACAGAAAATTCAGTAAACCAGCCATTACTATTGTATATTTTACCTAGCGAAGGTTTGATTACTGATTCAATCCATTGGCTATTTTCTTGAAAATCTTTCCCAAGCAAAACAAAGGCATTCACTCTTTCTGATAATGATAAATTCATTTAAAAAATTTGGGTGCAAACGTAATGTTTTTTTTACCACAGAGGCACGGATTGCATAGAGAAACACCGAAATTTAACTCATTGAAACTTTGTATCTCAATGCCTCATTTATTTATTTATTTACAAATCACCATTTACACCCAATCCAAACAAAGCAAAGTCATACTTAATAGGGTCAACTGCATCAAATTCACTTAACATAATGGATAGTTCGATGGTTGCTTTCCAGTCATCTTGCTTTCGGTTTAACAGTAGTAGTTGTCTTGCAATTCTTCCGCTATGTATATCAAGCGGACAAAGTAAATCAGAGGGCGCAATACAATTCCACAGTCCAAAATCTACACCACAATTATCTTTGCGAATCATCCATCTCAGATACATATTTATACGTTTACATGCGGAATTTTGAAGGGGATTAGAAACATGTTTTTGAGTACGAGGCAAATGTTTTAATTCAAAAAATACATCTCTAAATTTTTTTATGCCATAAAAAACTTTATCTTCTGTAGCAGCAGTAAAAAAAGCACTTTCCAAACCACCATGCTTTGTGTATATGTTTTTTAGTGATGTAAAAAAGTAAATCAAATCTTCAGTAAAAAATGTTCTGTGATTAAAATAAATGGATTTAGAACCTTTGCTTTTAGTATCAAAATTTAAAATAAAATTATGAGGTTCATAATTCATTATTTGCAATAGTTTGTTTCCGTTTTTAAGAATCATATTTCTATTGCCCCAAGCAAAAGTGGCAACTAAAAAACCTATTATTTCAATATCTTCCTTTTTAGAGAATTGATGAGGAATACTTATCGGGTCTAGTTCTATAAAGTCACTACAATTATATTTTGCAGCTTTCTCATCCAAAAATTCTTTCAAAAAAACTTTGTCCAACATAAAATAATAGCATATTCGTAGCAATGTTACACAAATTGTTTGCACAATCATTTAATTGGCAGTTAGCTATAGCTTATATAGTTGTGTTTCTTTTTATGCGTTTACCGTACATTGGAATTCACATTAAAACCATCAATACATTTTTTCATGAAATAGGACATGCAATGATGGCATTAGCTTTTAATGGTGAGATTTATCATATCAAACTAAACATCAACAATTCGGGCGAAGCACTAACCGCTACAAAAGGTTGGTTTGCTAAATTTTTTGTTTCCATTTCAGGATATCTATTTCCTATATTCATTTCAATAATAGTGTTACTATGCGCAAAATATAAACACATTATGTGGGGATTTTATGGACTCTTTATAATAAGCATTTGTGCAGCAATAATGTGGATTAGGAATACCTATGGTTATGTTTGGTGCATGTTTTATGTAGCATTATTTTTAATAATATTCTATTTTAAGAAAGCTTTATTTATTAAAATATTTCTAGCGTTTAATGTAGCGGCATTACTTACAGAAAACATAGCTGCTTGTATTACATTATTGAAACTAGCAGCTAAAAATCCAAAACAGGCAGGTGATGCTTATACATTGAAACAATATACTTTTATTCCAACAGTATTGTGGGCATTTTTTTTCTTATTAATTAGCTGTTTTGCAATTATTGTAAGCTTGTTTTACAGTTACACTTTTATGTTATGAGAAATATAATTAGCATATATAAACTCTCAATTTATTTATACTTGCGTAAAGTATTTAAGAGTTGAGTAAATTAAGAATAATAGTTTCGGTAACTAATGATTTAAGTACCGACCAGCGAGTTCATAAGGTTTGCAATGTGCTTCATCAACAAAATTATGAAGTATTATTAGTTGGAAGGTTATTACCAAATAGCCTTGAAATTAATGATAGAGAATATAAAACCAGACGATTGAAACTATGGTTTAATAAGGGGACTCTGTTTTATGCAGAGTTTCAAATTAGACTATTGATTCTACTTTTATTCTCCAATTTTGATGTTGCACATGCTAATGATTTGGACACATTATTACCTAATTTTTTAGCAGTTAAAATTAGAAGAAAACATATTGTTTACGATACTCATGAGTACTTTACCGAAGTACCCGAATTGCAGCAAAATCCATTCAAAAAAAGCATTTGGAAATTTGTTGAAAAATCAATCTTCCCAAAACTTGAACATGTTTTTACTGTAAACCAATCTATTGCCGAAATTTATCATAAACTCTACGGCGTTGCAATAAATGTATTACGCAATGTTCCTACTCAAAATGCAAATATCATAGATATAGAATTACCTGTTGAATTAAAACAAAAACCATTTATCATTTTGCAAGGTGCAGGAATAAACATAGACCGCGGTGCAGAAGAATTAGTAGAGGCTATGAACTATATTAATGCTGCAAACTTGTTAATAATAGGTGATGGTGATGTCATGCCAAATCTTAGAAGATATGTAGCTGAAAGTAATTTAAGCTCCAAGGTATTTTTTATGCCAAAGAAACCATATGCAGAACTAATGGCATACACTTGTAAAGCTGCAATAGGTGTAACATTAGATAAAGATACCAACCTGAATTACAAACTAAGTTTACCAAATAAAATTTTTGATTATGTAAGAGCTGAAATTCCTATTTTAGCATCGCCACTAATTGAAACGAAACGAATTTTTGATGAATTTAATGTTGGTTGTTTAATCCCAAGCCATCATCCGCAAGACATTGCTGATACAATTAACTTTATGCTTAGCAATGAAGCTCCAACCATTGTTTGGGAAAAATATTTGAAACAAATTTCATTAGAAACAAGTTGGGAAAAGGAAAGTGAAAAGTTAATGGAATTATATGGGAAATTTTAAAGTCTATTCTCAGAAAAAATTAGAAAATCACAGCTAAATAAAATTGCAATTTCTAAACATAATTGTTTTGGTAATATTGCAGAACAATTTATTAATTTGAAAAAAAACTATCTTCCTTACCTTATAATCCTTATCATATTTATGATTTTGGGGTTTCTTCGCGACTTTTTATTTGTAAATTTAAATTACCAGGCTTCAAAAACTTATTATCACACTATAAACGACTATCGAATTTCTGAGAGCATAAGGTTTTTAGAATCATGGTCGTACACTAAGTTATATTACACAAAATGGGCGCTCACTATATTGTTTTCTTCCTGTTACGCTTTGCTTACTTTATATAGTATTCACTTAGTTTTCAAATCTAAGTTTTACAATAAACTAACCATGTATACATATTTAACCCTTCTTATATTGTCATTTATTGCATTTGGAGTTGGATACTTATCAGACAACCTAACTAAAGGATATTCAATAGCAAGGCAAATGATGGGTTGGCTGCAATCGCCTATTATACTTATGCTTTTGATGCCTGCTTTATTATTGAATAAAAATAAAAAAGTATAAAATTAAATATTAACGTTGAACCAATTGCTTAAATTATTGTTTCAGCATCTCAAAATAAATGTATTTTTGAACTCTCTAAAAAAATAAGTTATGCAATTTGAATTATCCGAAGAACATTTAATGATACAAAAAGCCGCGCGCGATTTTGCTAAAGAGCATTTAATGCCTGGAGTAATTGAGCGTGATGAGCACCAAAAATTTCCGGCCGAACAAATTAAGATGCTCGGTGAGCTTGGCTTTTTAGGTATGATGGTTGACCCAAAATATGGTGGAGGTGGAATGGATAGCATTAGCTATGTGTTAGCCATGGAAGAGTTAAGTAAAATAGATGCTTCTGCATCGGTTGTAGTTTCTGTTAACAACTCATTAGTTTGCTGGGGCTTAGAAAATTTTGCAAACGAAGAACAAAAACAAAAATACTTATTGCCATTAGCAAAAGGCGAAAAAATTGGTGCTTTCTGTTTAAGTGAGCCTGAAGCAGGCAGTGATGCAACATCGCAACAAACCACTGCAATTGATATGGGTGACTATTATTTGTTGAATGGTACAAAAAACTGGATTACAAACGGCGGAACAGCATCAACTTATTTGGTTATTGCACAAACCGATGTTGACAAAGGACACCGTGGTATAAACGCTTTAATTGTTGAAGCCGGTATGCCAGGATTTTTAGTTGGAGCAAAGGAAAACAAAATGGGCATACGCGGAAGCGACACGCATTCATTATTATTTACTGATGTAAAAGTGCCCAAAGCAAACCGTATTGGCGAAGATGGATTCGGATTCAAGTTTGCGATGAAAACATTAACAGGAGGACGTATTGGTATTGCTGCACAAGCATTAGGTATTGCCAGTGGAGCTTACGAATTAGCATTGGCATATTCAAAAGAACGTAAAGCATTTGGCAAGCCAATTTGCGAACATCAAGCCATACAATTCAAATTAGCTGATATGGCTACTGAAATTGAAGCCGCGCGTTTACTTTGTTTGCGCGCTGCATGGCTAAAAGATAATCATATGGATTATGGAACAGCATCTGCAATGGCTAAAGTTTATGCTAGTAGAGTTGCTATGTGGGTAACAACCGAGGCTGTTCAAATCCACGGTGGATATGGTTTCGTAAAAGAGTATCATGTAGAGCGATTGATGCGTGATGCTAAGATCACTCAGATTTATGAAGGTACAACCGAAGTTCAAAAAATTGTAATTTCTAGAGGAATACTCGCTTAAGAACTGATTTCAAAATTTAAAAATGCTCTGAAAATTTCAGGGCATTTTTTATTTATTTTCTTCAAACCATCGTTTCCCAGTTCGGTAAACTGTACCTTTAAAAACAGCTACTAAATTTCCTTCAACGTTATTGATGTTGATATTATAAATACCAATTTTATTACTCAGGCTTATTTCATTGGTAGTAGCAACTATTTCATCGCCTTCTTTACATGGCAGAATGTGGGAAATTGATGTTTCAATAGAAACAGACTTTATACCATATGAGTTTGCTGCAAAAGCCAAAGCACTATCGGCTAATGAATAATATATTCCTCCATGCAAAATCTGAAATCCATTGAGCATTTCCTTGCGTATTTTCATTTTCAAAACACACCTGCCTTCTTCAACAGTGCTGCGTTCAATACCTAACCATTGGCTAAATGAATCATTATCAAACATTGCATCTACAACTTTATTGGCTAAATTATTTTTCATTTTTTAATCAAAAATATAAATCTTTAAAGAGTCAACTCTATCATCCTATTGTTTCTATAGTGTAAACTATATTGTTAAATTCAAAATCTTCCCCTACTTTTTTCATCAATATGTTTTTAGCAAATGGAGTATTTGCTGAAAGCACGAAAACCTCAAAACCATCAACTATAAGTTTACCAAAACTAATTGCAATCAAATAATATCCTTTGTCAGTTCTTATCAGGCAACCATCCGAAACATAATTTTTCATGTCCAGCTTTTCAATCTGTTCAAGATTTACCAAATCCAATTTTACTTTATGATATTGCGATTGGTGCATTCCCAATTCCATTTGCCCCATGCTGCGCGCAGTTTCATACTTGTCGCCCGCACTACTTTTAGTTTCGTTTTGCGCTGAATCCTGAACATCTTTAATTGCTTGAGAATATGTTTCTAAGCGCAATTTAAGTTGATTTTTCAATTCGGATATCACTCTATTTTTCAACATAATTATTTCTGAGTTTAAATGTAATTCAATCTAATTGATAGCGCAATAAGAAATCAAATAAATACCCAGAAAATCTTAGAAAATAAAAAAAGTAGAATATGTGTTTAAATTACTCTCATTGTTTTGGTGGTTCAAAAAATTATGTAGGTTTGAAGCGAATTTCAAGCATAAAATTTCTTAAAATATAACCTCAAAAAATAGTATGTCAGTAGGTGTTTTAACTCAAATGTCAACGTTCGACCATGAACAAGTGGTTTTTTGTAACGATAATGAAACAGGCCTTAAAGCTATTATAGCAATTCACAACACAGTATTAGGCCCAGCTTTAGGCGGAACGCGCATGTGGATGTACAACAATGAACAAGAAGCATTAAATGATGTATTGCGTTTATCGCGAGGCATGACTTATAAAGCAGCAATTTCCGGATTAAACTTAGGTGGTGGAAAGGCTGTAATTATAGGAGATTCAAAAAAAGATAAGTCAGAAGCTTTGATGCGCAGATTTGGTAAGTTTGTGAACAGTTTAGCTGGTAAATATATTACTGCTGAAGATGTGGGTATTGGCACAAAAGATATGGAATTTGTGATGCAAGAAACCAAACATGTAACAGGCATTCCTGAAAGCTATGGTGGTGGTGGAGACCCTTCTCCAGTAACAGCATACGGCGTATATATGGGAATGAAAGCTTCAGCAAAAGAACTTTGGGGTAATGATTCCCTAGCAGGTAAAAAAATATTAGTGCAAGGCGTAGGTAATGTTGGCGAAAATTTAGTGAGACATCTTACAGAAGAAGGTGCTAAAGTTTACATCAATGATATTAATGAAGAAAGTTTGAAAAGAATAGCTACACAGTTTAAAGCTGAAGTAGTTATGGGTGAAGCTTGTTATGATTTAGATATAGATATTTATGCACCATGCGCATTGGGTGCAACTATAAACGATACAACAATAAGTCGTTTAAAATGCTCAATAGTTGCGGGTGCAGCAAACAATCAGTTAGCCGACGAAATGGTTCATGGAAAAGCGTTGATGGACAAAGGTATTATTTGGGCTCCTGATTTTTTAATTAATGCTGGTGGTTTAATAAATGTTTACTCGGAGCTACAAGGAAAAGGTTACAATCGTGAGCGTGCAATGAACCAAACATCTAAAATATACAATACAACATTGGATATTTTACGCACAGCGAAACAAGAAAACATACCAACTATTGCTGCTGCTAAGCGCATTGCCGAAAAAAGAATTTATGAAATGGGCAAAGTGAAATTATCTTTTTAATAAACTAAATATATTGAAATAAATATGAACCAAACTCATCTTGTTGAGTTTGGTTTTTTAAACCTTACAATTGAATGAAAAAAGTTACCGCTTGATTAATTTAGAAAGAGAGTGCCAAATAAAATAGAATAATGATTTTAAACAGAAGACATTTGCGCGTAAAAGTAATGCAAGCCTTGTATGCATTTTTTCAATCGGAAAATGAAAACATTTCAAATGGTGAAAGAGAGCTACTTAAAAGCATTGACAAAATAACCGAAATGTTTGTAACACTTATTTCTGCTGCTACTGAAGTGATTAATTTTTTAGACAAGGAACAAGAAAATGCAAAAAACAAATACATTCCTACAGAAGAAAATTTGAACCCAAACAAGCGGTTGCAAAATAATTTTATACATCAGTTTTTCCTGCGCAGTCGTGATTACAATGGTAAGATAAGTAACTACAAAATTCATTGGAGAAATAGTCAAGATCTGATTCGAAAAATTTATAATCAACTTCGCGAAAGCAAACAATATCAAGACTATTTAAATAGTGAGATATCTATTGAGGAAGACAAAAAATTTTACAATATACTAATTGGTGAATTTATTGCATCGAACGAAATCTTTATTTCGTTGCTAGAAGAAGAAAATGTTTACTGGCATGATGATTTTGATTTAGTTTATGCTGCAGTAATTAAATTTGTAAAAACATTGCCAGCTGACGCTAATGAATTTACTCGTTTGCCAGATATTTTTAAAGACCCAGTTGACGATAAAGAATTTATGATTGGCTTGTTTAGGCAAACAGTCTTAAACAACAAAGAATATGATGTACTAATAGGAAATTACACCAAAAATTGGGAGATGGAACGTATAGCAATGATGGATATTTTATTAATGAAAATGGCTTTGGCCGAAACAATTAATTTTAATAGCATTCCTATAAAAGTTACATTAAATGAATTTATTGAAATGAGTAAAAACTACAGCACACCTAGAAGTAGTATTTTTATAAATGGTAACTTAGATAAAATGATTGCAGACTTAAACTTGCAAGGTAAAATAGTAAAAACTGGACGAGGTTTAATTGAATAGTTTAAAATCTGTTATATGAATCTATTCGTAATATAAAATATCTATAAACAATATCTACTCTGTGTTGTTTGAATTCTAATATTTTTAAAGACAGATTATGATAAAATATTCTATAAAAGATTTAGAAAGTATTTCAGGCATAAAGGCACACACACTTAGAATTTGGGAGGTAAGATATAAGTTATTTAAGCCTCATCGTACGGATACCAACATAAGACTCTACAACAATGATGATATAAGAAAGTTATTGAATGTAGCATTACTTAATAATCATGGTTTAAAAATTTCTAAAATTGCTACACTTTCAAATTCTGAAATTAGTAGCAAAGCACTAGAAATATTATCAACGGAAGACACATTTCAAAGTCAAATTGATAGTCTAACAATGGCTATGGTTGAAATAGATGAGGATAGATTTGAATTAGTTGTTTCAAACTCTATTTTGAAATTTGGATTAGAAGATACAATCACACAAATTATTTATCCATTTTTAGTAAAAGTTGGAGTGTTGTGGCGTACAGAGAGCATTAATCCGGGGCAAGAACATTTCATTACTAATTTAATTCGTCAAAAAATAATCGCTGCAATTGATGAACAGGTAATGCAAATTACTGATGATAGTAAGAAATTCCTTTTGTATCTGCCAGAAAACGAACTACATGAAATTAGTATATTGTTTTATAATTATTTGATTCGTAAAAATAAATACAAGACCATTTACTTAGGACAGTCGGTGCCATTTGAAGATGTTGTAAAATTATGTGACTCAATGCAACCAACGCATGTAATAACAGTTTTAACTGCCGGAATAAGGTCTAAAAAAGTTTTAGAATATATTGAACAGCTTTCTAAAAAATGTAATAAACAAAAGATATTATTATCGGGATATCAAGTTTTTGAAACTGAAAATATCAAGTTTGAAAACGTTCATATTTTCAAAAATAAAGAAGATTTATCTTCGCTTATTTTCAATCATTAATATTTCTAACCGAGCTTATCGGTTAAAATTTTCATTTCAATTGCGGGAGAAATTTTTTCGTAAATTATATTATAAACAGCATTCATAATTGGCATGTTAACATTGTATTTTTTGTTGATTTCATAGATACATTTTACAGCGTAAAATCCTTCCGCAATCATATTCATCTCCATTTGTGCAAATTTAACACTGTAGCCTTTTCCAAGCATATTACCAAATGTTCTGTTACGGCTAAACTGCGAGTAAGACGTAACTAATAAATCACCTAAATAAGCAGGGCTATTGATGTCGCGTTCTATTGGATGAACATCATCAACAAATCGTTTTATTTCCTGAATAGCATTTGAAATTAATACCGCCTGAAAATTATCGCCATATCCCAAACCATGACAAATACCACTTGCAATAGCGAAGACATTTTTCAAAACTGCCGAGTACTCCGTACCATAAATATCATCACTCAAAGTTGTTTTTAAATAGTGGCAACTTAATTTATCGGCAAGCATTTTAGCAAGTTCTTGATTGGGTGATGCAATAGTTAAGTATGATAATTTCTCCATTGCAACTTCCTCTGCGTGACAAGGGCCGGTAATAACACCAAGACTAGTGATTGGTAAATTATAATACTCCATTAAATATTCACCAACAATTTGGTTTTTTATTGGGACTATACCTTTGATTGCAGAAAAAATAAACTTTTTACTGATGTCGATTTTAGATTGAGAAAGAGTATCATGTAAAAATGCTGAAGGTATTGCCAAAACTAAAACATCATAATTTTCAAGTATAGTATTGATATTACTTTGCATATCCAACCTTTCAACATTTAGTTGTGCGCTGCTTATGTAATTGGGATTATGGCTGTAATTTTTGATATAATTAATTGTCTCAATACTTCTAACATACCAACCTACATTTTCACAATTATTCAACAACATTTTTACAATTGCTGTTGCCCAACTCCCACCACCTATTACTGCAAACTTCATATTATGTATTTATGAAAAACTAATTAATTTTAGAATAAAACTGCTACTAATACCCAAACACTTCTTCCAAATTCAACCATTGTACTTGGCCATATTTAACAAGTGTTTCAGACTTTATATTCTCCTTTTTACTAATGAGCAGAGTTGAGTATTTTTTGTTTCGGAAGTTTTGCTGATGAAACAGCACCAAATCATTAAGAGTAAGGTTTGGCAATTCTAAAAACACATCTCTTCTAATATCATAATCAATTCCAAGTTTTAAGGCATTGTAGTAATTGATGCAATATTCCGATGGTTTCAACCTTTCGCTCTTAATCTTTTGAAGAATTGATTTTTTTGCTCCGTCAAAATTTGCTTCCACTCTTGGTAAACTATCAAATAATTGATGCATTCCAATCATAGCTTCAGGCAACTTATCAGCTTGTGTACCGATATATGACAATGTATAAAACGAACGCTCTTTCATAGTTGGCACCACATTTCTTGAATAAACTGAATATGCCAAAGCTTTGCTCTCACGCATGGTTTGAAATACAATGCTTTGCATTCCTCCACCAAAATATTCTTGAAATAATCGAATTTTCGGAATTTGAGCTTTATCAAAATTGCCCAGTTTTGAAAGTAAGACTACTTCAGCTTGCTTCATATCATATTCACAAGCCAAAATTCTATTTTCATTAGTTGGCAGTTGATCAAACACTTGAGAAGGTGCAAAGTCGCGCAATGTTTTTTGTGTTTGATGTAAACCTGTTAATTCATTGGTTATTTGTTCAAATCCAACGTTTCCATAATACCACAAATTATGCTTGTATGTCCTTAGTGATTTTATCAAGTCAATTAAATCAGTGTCTTTCAAATCTTCTAATTCATCAGAACTAAGTACATTTGTAAACGGAGATTTTTTTCCATAAGTGCCATAGTTAAATAATGCTTGTTGCAGTATAATACCTTTATCTAGCTTGGCATCGGAGCGCATTTTTGAAGTTGCCCCAACCAAGTTTTTGAATGCATCTTTTGAAGTTTGACAATCCGATAAAAATAACTCAAAAAGCTTTACTGCTTCTGAAAAATTATCAGAAAGCCCACTAATAGTCAAGGTTGTAAGGTCTTCTGTAACTTTTGCTTCATAGTTACAACCCAGTTTATAAAAAGCTTGACTAACTTCGGCAGCAGTCATTTTACTAGTGCCCAACATACCAAGGTAATCAAGTGCCAACTTTAATTTTCTGTTATTGTTGGTTCCAAAATCAAACACATAATTTAGGGTAAATAAATCGTTGGTATTATTTTGAACATACCATAGCGGTATATTTGAACTCACTGTAGACTTTTTAATTACTTCTTGATAATTAGTAAAAAATGGGTCAGTTTCAATTACTTTCTTACTTACAATATTCATCAAAAAATTCGATTGTAAATTTGCATTTGTTTCAACTGGAGTTATTTTTGGTTTAGCTACTTTCTGTAAACTATTATCATCGCCTGTACGCTTGTAAACTATTATATAATTATTTGTAAAGTTCTTCTTGACAAATTCAATCAAAGTCTCTCTTTTTATTTGCGATAAGCGTTCGTATAGTCTAACTTCATTTTCGTATGAAGTATTCGCAATAAAACTTTTATATAAAAATGTGGCGCGGTTTGAATTATTTTCAAACTCTTTTGTCTGCTTTAATTTCATGTCGTTGATAACAGCGCCAAGTAACCAATTAGGAAATTCACCACGCTTTAATTTTTCAATTTCAGCAAGCATCAAATCTTTTGCTTCTTCTAGCTTTTGCCCTTCTTTAACTTCGGCACCCATAATAAACATGGAGTAATCATTTAATGACATACTTTCAGCATATGCACCCAATACTTTTTGGGCTTGGTTTAAATCAAGGTCAAATAATCCAGCAGTACCATTGTATAAAATTTTACTAACTAGGGCAATCATGTCGGCATCTGTGCTACCGTTTGCGCCAAATCTGTATGCAATGCTAACGCTTTCGGAACTTGCTCCATACACATCTTTAGTGCGCGGTTGTAAAATAGGTTCCTCCTGAACCATAGGTTTTTTTTCCGCAAAATTAATCTTAGGTAAAGAACCAAACTTTTTTTCAATCATCGCCATTGCCTTATCAGGATCAAAGTCGCCACTCATGCACAAAGCCATATTACTTGCAGTGTAATATCGTTGCAAAAATTCGTTTATTCTTTTTAGTGATGGATTTTTAAGGTGCTCAATAGTTCCTATTGTTGTTTGTGTTCCATAGGTATGTTTTTGGAACAATTGATTCAATATATTTTCCCAAATTTTGTAAATATCATTATCGAGGCTACGGTTTTTTTCTTCATATACAGCTTCTAACTCAGTATGAAAAATGCGCATAATCGGATTGCGAAAACGTTCTGATTCAATGTCCAAAAAATTTTCTAGTTGGTTAGATGGGATATCGTTCTGATAAACTGTTTCCTCAAAAGAAGTATGAGCGTTAGTTCCTTTAGCGCCAATAGCTGCAAGCATTTTATCATATTCATTTGCAATTGCAACTTTAGCTGCTTCACCCGACACAGAATCAATTAAGTGGTAAATATTTTTACGTTTATTCGTATCAGCAGTTGCTCTATAATCTTCGTACAAAGCAAAAATAATATCCAATAAAGGCTTTTCCTTTTCATAATTCGTAGTTCCGAATTTGTCAGTGCCTTTAAACAACATGTGCTCGAGGTAATGCGCTAATCCAGAAGCATCAGAAGGGTCATTTTTACTGCCAGCCCTAACAGCTATGTAAGTCTGTATGCGTGGCTCTGCTTTATTTACTGATAAATAAACTTTGAATCCATTATCAAGAGTGTAAATACGTGTTTTTAATGGGTCGTTGGGCACGCTTTGGTATGTGTAAGCAAAAACAGGATTTTTTGTTGCCACTTGCGTTACTGTTGGCGGCTGTTTTGATGGCCCTGTCAACGTTGGTCTTTCTTTTTGTTGTGCCAATGATTGCAACGAAACTATGGTTGCAAAAGAAAATAGATACTTTGAAATAATCATTTAAATTATAGAATAATATGATGTCAAACCTAACAAAAAATTGATGTAAAAAATATAGGTTTATTGGTTTGGGTATATATCCTACGATAGGTTGTAAATATTCAGTAAGCCAATAATTATTTTTACTTTATTGATAAAAAAATAATTAAATGTGATAAATTAAATAAGTGAGCCTTAGAATTTAACTTGAACAAACTACAAAATCCTGTTTCAAAATTATGCTTTCATTTTTTTTCAAACAAAAAAAAGGCTGCCTCGGAGAAGCAGCCTATTTTATTTATAAAATACTATTTAAAATTTACCAAACTTTTGCTCTTTCGTTTTCTTCGCGCCACATTTTATCTCCTTTTTTAACACCAAAAGCATCGTAAAATTCTTGCATGTTACTAATTGGTCCATTTGCACGAAACATTGCCGGTGAATGTGGGTTTGTATTTACTTGTTTTTTTAATGCCTCAGGTGTATAGTTGGTTCTCCATATTTGTGCCCAACTTAAAAAGAAACGTTGGTCTGGTGTAAATCCAGCAATTTTTTCGGTACTCTTTCCTTGCTTTGTTTTTTTAAATGCATGATAAGCTATCATATTTCCGCCAAAATCGGCAATGTTTTCACCTAAAGTAAGTTCACCATTTACGCGTAAACTATCAATTGCTACATAATTGGAATATTGGTTTATAACCATTTTAGTTTTCACTTCAAACTTCCTTTTGTCTTCTTCGGTCCACCAGTTTTTCAAGTTACCCATTTCATCAAATTGACAACCTTGGTCATCAAAACCATGTGTAAGCTCATGACCAATTACAGCACCAATTCCAGCGTAGTTTACTGCATCATCAGCATCGGCAAAAAAGAATGGTGGTTGCATAATACCGGCCGGAAATGTTATTTCATTTGTTGTTGGTTGGTAGTATGCATTAACCGTTGGAGGACTCATTAACCACTCCATTTTATCAACGGGCTGTCCAAGTTTTGCAAAATTACGTTGCAACTCAAACTTAAATGCTGCTGTTGAATTTTTAAAATGCGAATCTTTACTAATCTCCAATTTAGAGTAATCTCTCCATGTATCAGGATAACCTAATTTACGAATGACTGTGGAAAGTTTTTTCTTAGCTTTTTGCCTAGTTTCGGCACTCATCCAATCTAATTGTTCTATACGTTCGATGTATGCAGTCATTAGATTATTAACCATTTCGTTAACGCGTGCTTTACTCTCTGGCTTAAAATACTTTTCTACAAATAACTGTCCTAAGGCTTCGCCCATTGTTTGGTCTACTTCCTGTAAAGCTCTTTTCCAGCGCGGTTTTTGTTCTTTTTGGCCGTTTAGTATTGTACCGTTAAATGCAAAATGTTCTTTAGATACTTCATCACTTAACTCATCAGCAGCTGAATTAATTAACCACCAACGTAAATAT
>Ga0214921_10005361_pt1 | contig 18160 bp, 12 predicted proteins | sample LL1505_MetaG_FD_177992 | JGI IMG/M metagenome (GOLD analysis project Ga0214921, IMG submission 177992) | Freshwater microbial communities from Lake Lanier, Atlanta, Georgia, United States - LL-1505 | ecosystem: Environmental > Aquatic > Freshwater > Lake | place: USA: Georgia | collected... | reverse complement strand
CTGTGAGTGGCAGGGCCAGTGGCAAGGTCACCAGCGATGAAATGAAAGCGCCAACCATCACGGCCGGCACCAGATCTACCTTGTCGCCCTGCGCCTGGCTGCGTTGCACCACAGTCCAGTTGACGGCTCCAGCCATGGGCACCAGCAGCGCGACAAGGGTGCCTGCCAACTGGGAACCGTCTCCGTTGGACTGCAAATCCCCACCAAACATCCAGCCGATACCCAACCCTGCGACGGCAATCGCTAGCCAAGTGCGCATGGCAATACGGTGACCAATAACAATACGCGCCAACAGTGCGGTTAAAAAGGGACCAACGGCCAGTGTTACCAACACATTCGCTACAGAAGTCAGGGTCAGCGCCATCATGAAGGCTGTGAACATGAAGCTCCAGCAAACGCCGGAGATCCAAAGTGCACGACCGCCGTGACGAATACGCGAAAAAACCTCACGGCCTTGAAAAAGCGGCAAGATCACCAGCAAAGAAAGCAAGGTAAAAAAGCTGCGCCAGAACGTCACCTCAAAGCTGCGAGCGCTCTCCAGATGACGCGTTACCACGCCTGCGATTGACCACATCAATGTGATTGCCACCATCAGCAAGACGGCGCGACTGTGGGTCAGTTTCATCGCTGAAATGCAGCCAGGGGGTTTAACGACCGGCGCGCTTGCGCTCGCTTTCAGTCAAGTGGCGCTTGCGCAAGCGGATGGACTTGGGCGTGATCTCGACCAACTCGTCATCCTCGATGAATTCGACGCCGTATTCCAGCGTGCAATCAATCGGCGGCGTGATCTTGATCGCGTCTTCCTTGCCAGAAACGCGGAAGTTGGTCAGCTGCTTGGTGCGCGTGGCGTTAACCACCAAATCGTTGTCACGGCTGTGGATGCCCACAATCATGCCTTCATACACAGGGTCGTTGGCCTTGACGAACATGCGACCACGGTCGTCGAGCTTGCCCAAGGCGTAAGTGAAAATTTCACCGGCGTCCATGGAAATCAGCACACCGTTCTTGCGCCCGCCAATGTCACCTTTGTGGGCTTCGTAGCTGTCAAAGATGTTGGAAATCAGGCCCGAACCACGGGTCAAGTTCAAGAATTCATTGGTAAAACCAATCAGGCCTCGCGCTGGAATGCGGTACTCAAGGCGCACGCGACCACGTCCGTCCGGCTCCATGTTCACCAGTTCGCCCTTGCGCTCGCCCAGTGCTTGCATCACGCCGCCCTGGTGTTGCTCTTCGATGTCGGCTGTGACCAGCTCGATAGGTTCGTGCTTTTCACCCTTGACATCGCGGAACACAACGCGTGGTTTGGACACAGCCAACTCATAGCCTTCGCGGCGCATGTTTTCCAGCAGGATGGTCAGGTGCAATTCGCCGCGACCCATGACTTCGAAGATACCTTCTTCGTCGGTTTCCTTGACGCGCAGCGCCACGTTGTGTTGCAGCTCTTTTTGCAGGCGGTCCCAGATCTGACGGCTGGTGACGTACTTGCCTTCGCGGCCGGCCAGCGGGCTGGTGTTGACGCAAAAATTCATGGTCAGCGTAGGCTCATCCACCTTGAGCATAGGCAGCGGCATCGGGGTCGTCGGGTCAGTGATGGTCACGCCGATGCCGATGTCGGTCAGGCCGTTGATCAGCACAATCTCGCCGGGACCGGCTTCGGTGGCTTGCACGCGCTCCAAGCCCTGAAAGGTCAACACCTGGTTGATGCGCCCTTTGACAGCTTTGCCGTCCGAACCCTCCATCACCACGACGTCCATCATGGGCTTGATAGTGCCCTGGCTGATACGGCCAACGCCGATGCGACCCACAAACGTCGAGAAATCAAGCGCAGATATTTGCAATTGCAAGGGTGCTGCCGGGTCACCCTTTTGGGCCGGCACGTGGTTGAGAACGGTGTTGAACAGAGCCGACATATCGGGGCCCCACTGCTCACCGGGTGCGCCCTCTTCCATCGAAGACCAGCCATTGATACCGGATGCGTAGACGACCGGGAAGTCGAGCTGTTCGTCAGTGGCGCCCAATTTGTCGAACAAGTCAAACGCAGCGTTGACCACGAAGTCAGGGCGGGCACCGGGCTTGTCCACTTTGTTAACCACCAAAATGGGTTTCAGACCCAGGGCCAGGGCTTTCTTGGTCACGAAGCGCGTTTGCGGCATCGGACCTTCCTGAGCGTCGATCAGCAGCACCACGCCATCGACCATTGAAAGCGCGCGCTCGACTTCGCCACCGAAGTCGGCGTGGCCGGGGGTGTCCACAATGTTGATGTGCGTACCTTCCCAGGTCACAGCGCAGTTCTTGGCCAGAATCGTGATACCACGCTCTTTTTCAATAGCGTTGTTGTCCATCACGGTGTCAACCACTTTTTCGTGCTCGGCAAAGGTGCCTGACTGGCGCAGCAGTTGGTCGACCATGGTTGTTTTGCCGTGGTCAACGTGAGCAATGATGGCGATGTTGCGTATCTGTTTAATGGTCATGGTTCGCTTTCTAAAACTTCTAAAACTTTATTGTCCTGATGGTCGGCAACGACATCAGGCCAAGGCTGGGGGCAGATGGGAGTGAAGCGCAGGACCAGCCGACGCTGCGGCGAGCAGCATGTCCTGAACTTCAATGGGGCTGAGCAAACGCTCAGGTATCAATTCGTTGGCAGTCACATGGGCAGTGCCTAAAAAAGCGTACGGCTCAGTGCCAAAAACCTGTACAAGTAGCTGGTTTTCCGGACCCCATCGGCCAGGTTCGCCACGCCTGCGCAGCCCACTGAGAAATCGGCCTGCATCGGCGGCATCAAGACTAACGCTGGGGCTGCCAGACACCAACGACTGCGGTGCCAGCAGGCAAGCATCGCGTTCGGCTTCGTTCATGGCTTCCAGGGCCGGCAGGCTGATGCATTGGCTGTCTTTGAATCCACCGGTTTCAATTCGGCGCAAAAAACCCAGGTGCGCTCCGCAACCAATGGCTTCCCCAATGTCCTCACCCAGGGTGCGGATGTAGGTGCCTTTGCTGCAATGAACGATGGCACGGATAGCAGCGGGAGCGCGCTCATCTTGGGTCATGCTTAAGTTCAGGGAATGGATCACGACATGGCGCGCTTCCCGCTCGATCTCCTGGCCGGCGCGCGCATATTCATAAAGCGCCTTTCCGTCTTTTTTCAGGGCTGAGTACATGGGTGGAACTTGCGATTGCTCGCCAGAAAATTGCTGCGTGAGTCGCTCTAGCAGCTCCGGCGTGATCTGCGGTACATCCCGCGTTTCGATCACATCGCCTTCAGCATCGGCCGTGCTTGTCTTTTGCCCGAGCAGCAGCACGGCTTCATAGGTTTTGTCAGCTTCCAACTGCATCTGGCTAAATTTGGTGGCAGCTCCAAAACACAGTGGCAAGACGCCAGTGGCCAGCGGATCCAGCGTGCCGGTGTGCCCGGCTTTTTCGGCGCGCATCAACCACTTGGCTTTTTGCAAAGCCTGGTTACTGGACAAGCCCAAAGGCTTGTCGAGTAAAAGCACGCCGTGAACGGGACGTCGCTTTATTTTCTGGCGGGGCTTGATAGAAGGCGTCATATATTTCGACAGGCTCGGGGTACAGCCTGTGCTGAACCCGGCAACACCGTTAACCCTGAACCTGTCAAAGGGCAACGGCGCGTGGTTCAGTCGTCTTGGGCGCGGGAAGAAACAGCCTTGGCAATCAAGGCATTCATGTCGGAAGCGCGTTCAGTGGTGCGGTCAAACACAAAGTGCAACGTGGGCACGGTGTGGATCATCAATTTCTTAAAAAGTCCATTGCGCAAAAATCCAGCCGCCTGGTTGAGTGCTTCTTCGCACTCTTTCGTATCACCGACCAACACACTGAAATAAACTTTGGCGTGCGCATAGTCAGGCGTTACCTCGACCGACTGCACCGTGACCATACCCACCCGCGGATCTTTTAACTCGCGCGCGATCAGCTCTGTCAGATCACGCTGGATCTGGTCGGCAACGCGAAAACCGCGGTTGGGGGTAGAAGATTTCTTACGCATTAAAAAATAAAAGGTTATCGGGTGTTGATGGCAGGCGCGTGACAAACACGCCCTGCGGCCTGTTTGTGGCAGCGCCACCATCAGCGCTCGCTTCAGACCTCGAGCGTCCTGGCCACTTCGCGGATCTCAAAGAATTCCAGGATGTCGCCAATCTGGATGTCGTTGTAACCTTTGACGTTCAAGCCGCACTCGAATCCTTCCTTGACTTCACGCGCGTCGTCCTTGAAACGCTTGAGCGAGTCGAGCTCACCCGTGAAGATGACCACGTTTTCGCGCAAGAGGCGAATGCGAGCGTTGCGGCGAACCACTCCGGCAGTGACCATACAACCGGCAATCGAGCCGATCTTGCTGACCTTGAAGACCTGGCGAATCTCGGCATTGCCGATGACTTCTTCTTTCTTCTCCGGGGTCAACATGCCCGACATGGCGGCGCGTAACTCGTCCACAGCGTCATAAATGATGTTGTAGTAGCGAATGTCGATGCCATTGTTTTCAGCCAGTTTGCGGGCCTGTGCGTCAGCACGGGTGTTGAAACCGATCAGCACTGCTTTGGATGCAATGGCCAGGTTAACGTCCGACTCCGAAATACCGCCCACGGCAGAGTACACAAGCTGAACTTTGACTTCGTCTGTCGACAGCTTAAGCAGTGACTGCGCCAGCGCTTCTTGAGAGCCCTGGACATCGGCCTTGATGATGATCGGCAACATTTTGACTTCGCCACCACCGATGTCCGAGAACATATTCTCGAGCTTGGCGGCCTGCTGCTTGGCCAGTTTGGTGTTGCGAAACTTACCGGCGCGGTAGGTCGCGATCTCACGGGCACGACGCTCGTCGGTCATGACCATGAACTCATCGCCGGCTTGCGGCACTTCGGTCAAACCTTGAATTTCTACCGGTATCGATGGTCCTGCCGTCTTGATCGTCTTGCCGTTCTCATCGAGCATCGCGCGAACGCGGCCAAAGGTAGAACCTGCCAGCACCACGTCGCCGGTCTTGAGTGTGCCGGACTGAATCAGTACGGTAGCCACTGGGCCCCGTCCCTTGTCGAGCTGGGCTTCAATAACGAGTCCCTTGGCCAGAGCGTCAACCGGCGCGCGCAGCTCAAGCACTTCGGCTTGCAGCAGCACCTGTTCGAGCAAAGCGTCTATACCGGCCCCGGTGCGCGCGGACACACCCACAAAGGGCACGTCGCCGCCAAACTCTTCGGGTATCACTTCTTCCGCGACCAACTCGCCCTTGACACGGTCCAGATTGGCGTCGGGCTTGTCGATCTTGTTGATCGCCACCACGATGGGGACACCGGCCGCTTTGGCGTGCTTGATGGCTTCGCGGGTTTGCGGCATCACGCCGTCATCGGCTGCGACCACCAAAATCACGATGTCAGTGGCCTGCGCGCCACGGGCACGCATGGCCGTGAAAGCCTCGTGACCGGGCGTGTCCAGAAAGGACACCATGCCGCGCGGTGTTTCCACGTGGTAAGCACCAATGTGCTGGGTAATGCCACCGGCTTCACCAGCAGCCACTTTGGCGGTGCGGATGTAGTCAAGCAGCGAGGTCTTGCCATGGTCAACGTGACCCATGACTGTGACCACCGGTGCGCGAGGCAGGGCTTCGGCCTGCTGGCCTTGCACGTCCTCGTCGGTGAAGGCTTCTGGGTCGTCCAGCGCCGCGGTGACTGCCTTGTGACCCATTTCTTCCACCACAATCATGGCGGTGTCCTGGTCCAGCGGCTGGTTGATGGTGACCATCTGTCCGAGCTTCATCAGGTGTTTGATCACTTCTGACGACTTCACGCTCATTTTGTGAGAGAGCTCGGAGACCGTGATGGTTTCGGGCACATGCACTTCGATTACCTTGAATTCAGAAGGTGCAACAAAGTTCGAGTCAGGGCGCGCATCACGGTCACCGGAACGGCGGCCGCGCGGACCTGCGCGCCAGTTGCCACGGCCGGGCACAGGTGTAGCGCCACGTGTTTTGAGTTCTTTTTTCTTTGCGGCTTCGTCTTTCCAGGTAGAAGACAGGTTTTCCGACTTGACTTCTTTCTTTCCCGCAGCTCCACCCGCGGCAGGAGGTGCAGCGGCTTTGGCTGCGGCTTTGGTTGGCGCACCAGGCACCACTGCAGGCTTGTGCAGCGTGCCTTTGATGGCGAGCTTGGGGTCGACATGCGGCACCAAGGCGCGCTTGGGCGCGCTCATCATGGCGCGAATGCCGGCGGCTTCTGATTCAGCACGTTTGCGGCGGTCTTGCAGCTCTTGTGCCTTGGCCGCATCTGCCTGGAATTCGGCTGTGACCTTGGCTTTGACAGCAGCTTGCGCGGCACTGACTTCTGCAGCTTTGGCCGCTTGCTTGGCAGCCGCTAGTTCACTGGACGCTGCAGCGGCAGCAGAAATCTCGTCCTTGTCAGGAAACACGCGGGAGCCGACCACCTGCTTGGCGGTCGTTTTACCCGGTTTTTTAACTTCAATGGCGAACTCATCTTGCGAGCCAGTCTGGGCGACTTTATCGGCATCAGCCAATTTTTTGGCGAGCACAGCATCTTGCGCGTCTTGCAACTCGCGGAGTCGCCGCTTTTCTGCCAAGGCGTCTTCTTGCAGGCGCAACTGCTCAGCGTTGCGATTGGCTTCGTCTTCGCGGCGGATAAGGTCTGCGGTTTCTGCCTCTGCGGCCTGGGCTTCAGCGGCCGAAGTAGCAGCTTCAGCCGGCTGGTCTGTGATGTCATCGCGTTTTACAAAAGTACGCTTTTTTCGCACCTCTACCTGAATGGTGCGGGCTCGGCCGGTGGCATCGGCCTGCTTGATTTCAGAGGTCGATTTCTTGACCAGAGTGATCTTTTTGCGCTCAGAGCTGGCAGTGCCATGGCTGGTTTGCAAATAGCTCAGGAGTTTTTGCTTGTCAGACTCGGACAATTTGTCGTCAGCTTGGGCTTTGGCGACACCTGCGCTGGTCAATTGCTCGATCAGTGTTGCGGTGGGTTTATTGAGTTCAGCTGCGAATTCAGCGACGGTGGTGGTACTGGACATAATTGGGTTTCCGTGCGGCCTCCATGATCATTGCTCTTGCGCTGCAGGTGCTTCATCGGTAAACCAATGTGCGCGTGCGGTCATGATCAGGGCCTTGGCATCGTCCGTAGACTGGCCTGTGATATCGGTGAGTTCGTCAACAGCCAGATCGGCAAGATCGTCGCGTGTGTGAACACCCGATTCGCTCAGCTTGGCAATCAGCTCAGGGGTCAGGCCATCGACGTCACGCAGGTTCTGCGAAACTTCAGCGACGTCTTCTTCTTTAGCAATTTCCATGGTCAATAGAGCGTCTTTGGCGCGCGTGCGCAGCTCGTTAACGGTGTCTTCGTCGAAGGACTCGATCTCGAGCATTTCCTGGATGGGCACGTAAGCCACTTCTTCAAGGCTGGTGAAGCCTTCGGAGATCAGGATGTCGGCGATTTCTTCGTCCACATCGAGTTTTTCCATGAACAGTTTGCGACTGCTGTCGCTCTCGGTCGCCTGCTTCTGTGCAGACTCGTCCGCCGTCATGATGTTGATTTTCCAGCCGGTCAGCTCGGCTGCCAAGCGCACGTTTTGACCGCCGCGGCCGATCGAGATGGCCAGATTTTCTTCGTCCACCACAACGTCCATGGCGTGACGCTCTTCGTCCACCACGATGGATGAGACATTGGCCGGCGCCAGTGCACCGATGACGAACTGAGCCGGATCTTCGCTCCAGAGCACGATGTCAACACGCTCGCCGGCAAGCTCGTTGGTCACGCCGTTGACACGGGTGCCGCGCACACCGACGCAGGTGCCGATAGGGTCGACCCGCTTGTCATGCGATAACACTGCAATCTTGGCACGCGAGCCGGAGTCACGGGCGCAGGATTTAATCTCCAGCAAGCCTTGTTCGATCTCGGGAACTTCCTGGCGGAACAGCTCAATCATGAATTCAGGCGAGGTACGCGAGAGAATAATGGGCGCACCGCGTAAGGTGGTGTCGACTTCCATGATCATGGCGCGGACACGGTCACCAGAGCGAAGGTTTTCCTTGGCGATCATGTCGCTGCGACGCAGGCGGCCTTCAACGCGGCCGGATTCAACAATGATGTCGCCCTTGTCCATCCGTTTGATGGTGCCGACAAAGATCTTTTCACCTCGCGCCATGAATTCGCTCAGCAGCATCTCGCGCTCAGCGTCACGGATTTTTTGCAAAATGACCTGTTTTGCCGCTTGTGCGCCAATCCGGCCAATCGGCAGGCTTTCAATCGGTTTTTCGATGTAGTCGCCTTCCTCGATGTCAGCAAGTTCTTCGCGGGCATCAGTCAGCAGCTCTTCGGCTTCGGGGCTTTGCAAGCCGGCTTCGTCGGGCACGACAAGCCAGCGGCGGAAAGTTTCGTAAAAGCCGCTGTCGCGGTCCACGGCAACGCGGATATCCACGCCCTCGGGATAGACCTTTTTGGTGGCAGAGGCAAGAGCCAGCTCGACGGCACCAAAGACAAGGTCACGTTCAACATTTTTCTCACGCGAGATAGCATCAACCAACATCAACAGTTCGCGATTCATTTCACAAGCCTGCCTTTCTCTAAATTCTCAGTCTGTTTATCTACAGTCGGGGCGCCTTTGGGTCGGCGCCCCTTGAAGTCCACCACGGGCGCCAAACGCGCCTGGGCAATTTCGTCCAACGTAAAGCCCATTGCCTGTAAGGGCGCCGGCACCTTGTGCTTACTTACTTTCTGGCCTGGTTTAACTGCAGGCTCTTCTGTCCAAACAATCTGCCAGCCAGTCGTCACGCTCTCTAGCGTGCCGCGGAATTTTTTCCGGCTGGCAGAAATCCCGGTGCCGGCACTTGCTGCCAAGCCAATCGGAGCTTTCAATGTCAAGTCAATCAACTCGCCCGTGAAACGCTCAAAATCCTGTTGTGTCCGCAACGGCCTGTCAATACCTGGCGAGCTCACCTCAAGCCGGGAATAAGCCGCACCCTCAACCTCCAGCACAAACTGAAGCTGGCGAGTCACTTTTTCACAATCTTCAGCGTTAATGAATTGCTCGGCACCGGCCACGTAGGGCATGTCAATCGTCACCCGCAACAAACCGCCGCCGGTGCGCTCAATGTCTACCAGCGCGTATCCCAGCCCGGTAACGGTTTGACTGATCGTGTCGTTTAAAGCCATTCAGTGTCGAAAACGCATCCGCAATGCAAAAACAAACGCCCAAAAAAAATGGGCGGTGAAAACCCGCCCATTTGGTCGTGAAGAGCACATTGTAGCGCCCCCACAGACTCGCCGCAAGCCAAAAGCAGGCTGAATTCGTGTTTTTGGGTCGCTAAAGCAGGCGCGTCAACTCAGCTGACCCACCAAAAGTTGTGTGTAAGGGTGTTGAGGCGCAGCTAAAACCTGTGCCGTCGGCCCGGATTCCAATATTTCGCCGTCTTTCATGACCAAGACCTGATGGGCCATTGCGCGAATCACCGCCACGTCATGGGTGATCAGCAAGTAACTCAGACCGCGCTCGCGCTGCAGCTTTTGCAGCAACTGGAGCACTTGTTTTTGCACAGTCACGTCCAGCGCGCTGGTCGGCTCATCAAGCACCAACATGTCGGGCTCGACCATCAAGGCACGGGCAATTGCCAGCCGCTGGCGCTGACCGCCGGAAAACTCATGGGGATAGCGTTGCAAAAGGCGCGAAAACTGCGCCTGGGTCATGCCCACATCGTCCAAGGCTTGCACCACCCGCAACTGGCGCTGAGCGATAGACAGGCCAGGCTGGTGCACACGCAGCCCTTCACCGACTATTTCTTCAACAGTCATGCGCGGGGACAGCGAAGAAAAAGGGTCTTGAAATACCACCTGCACAGATCGCCTTAAGGCTTTGTTGGCGGCCGCATCGGCGCTCCAGGCCCGACCCGACAAACGCAACTCGCCCTTTGAAGGGTGCAGCCCGAGCAAGGCCAGCGCCAGCGTGGATTTGCCGGAGCCCGACTCGCCCACTACGCCCAGAGTCTGACCTTTGGGCAGACTGAAACTGGCACCCTTAACAGCCACGAATTCACCTTGCTTGAACCAGCCCTTAAGCCCCGGCAGCTTGACCGGGTAGCTCACGATGAGTTCTCTGGCCTGGGCAACAGGCGAGCCATCGCCAGCCGGCGGGTTTTCAATCACATTACGCACTGGCTCGCTGTCCATCAGCTTGCGCGTGTAGGGGTGTTGCGGGTTGGCAAATACATCGGCCACATTGCCTTGCTCGACGATCAGGCCGTTTTCCATCACCGCAATGCGGTCGGCAAAATGGCGCACCAGGTTCAGGTCATGGGTGATCAGCAGCACCGCCATGCCATTTCGCTTTTGCAGCGAGGACAGCAGTTCCAGTATCTGGACGCGCAGACTGACATCCAGCGCGGTGGTGGGCTCGTCGGCAAGTAAGAGCCGGGGCTGGCAGGCCAGGGCCATGGCGATCATGGCGCGCTGGCGCTGGCCACCTGAGAGCTGGTGCGGATAGGCCCGGGCCCGGCGCGCTGGCTCTGGAATGCCGGTGTCGGCCAGCAATCCCACGGCCGCAGCCTGGGCCTCAGATGGGCTGAGCCCCTGCTTGAGTTGCAGCACTTCTGCAATTTGCTCGCCCACGCTGAACAGCGGATTCAGGGCCGTCATGGGCTCCTGAAAAATCATGGCGATGTCACGCCCCCGAATGCCGCGCAAATCGCGTTCACTCAGTGCCAGCAGATCCTGGGCAGGCGCATCTTGCGGCTTGTCGGGCCCGGCCGCAAAAAAAGCCTGACCGGAGCTGCGGGCGCCCTGCACCAGACCCAGCAAGCTCAGGGCCGTAACGGTTTTACCCGAGCCTGATTCACCCACCAGGGCCAGTTTTTCGCCGGCAGCCAATGAAAAATCAATGCCGCAGACTACTTCTTTACCGGCAAAAGACACGCGCAGGTTTTGCAATTGCAAGAGTGGGGCCGCGCTCATTCTTGGGACTTTCGGGGGTCCAGCGCGTCGCGCAAAGCGTCGCCCATGAAAGTCAGCAAAAGCAGCGTGGTGACCAGGACCACGAAAGTCGATAGCGATATCCACCAGGCATCGATGCTGTTTTTACCTTGCGAGAGCAACTCGCCCAAAGAAGGCGTGCCTGGCGGCACGCCCAGGCCCAAAAAGTCCAGGGAGGTCAGCGCCAAAATAGCCGCGCTCATTCGAAAAGGCAAAAAAGTGACCACGGGGGTCATGCTGTTGGGGAGCACATGACGCGTGATAATTTGCCAGCTGCTCAGTCCCATGGCCCGAGCAGCGCGCACATAGTCCAGTTGACGATTGCGTAAAAACTCAGCCCGCACATAGTCAGACAGGCCCAACCAGCCGAACAGGCTGAGCAAAACAAGTAGCAAAGAGATGCTGGGCGCAAAAACTGCACTGAAAATAATCAACAGGTACAGCTCGGGCATGGAGCCCCAGATCTCCATAAAGCGCTGAAATGCGAGGTCAGTTTTGCCGCCAAAGTAGCCTTGCACCGCGCCTGATAGGACACCCAGCACCACGCCGGTGAAAGTCAGCGCAAAGGCAAACAAAACACTCACCCGAAAGCCATACAGCAGCTGTGCCAGCAAGTCCCGGCCCCGGTCATCCGTGCCCAGCCAGTTGTCTCGTGTGGGCCTGGAGGGGTTGGGCTCTTTGGCAAAGTAGTTCAGGGTTTTAGGACCGTAGGGGTTGGGTGCATAGACAGCCCAGTTGCTGCCCGCAGACAGTTTGCTGCGAATGAACGGGTCAAGGTAGTCGGTGGCGGTTTCAAAGTCGCCGCCAAAGGTTTTTTCCGGGTAATCCTTGAGCATAGGAAAGTAATAAGTGCTCTCGTACTTCACCACCAAGGGCCGGTCATTCGACACCACCTCCGCCAGCAGGCTGACCAGCACCAGCGCACTGAACAGCAACAAGCTGCCAAAACCCAGCCGGTTGCGCCGGAAGCGCTGCCAGGCACGCGCTCCAGGCGAAACTGAAGCAGCACGCTCAGGCGAGCCGCCCTCTTCCCCAGTGCCGACGCGGATCGGGCTTCGCCCGTCCGCAGCGGGCGCCCCCCCGGGGGGGAGGCGGCCAGAGGCCGCTTCAGGGAGGTTAGTCAAACTTGACACGCGGGTCCACCCAAACGTAACAAAGGTCACTGATCAGCTTGGTGAGCAAGCCGATCAGCGTGAAAAAATAAAGTGTGCCCATGACCACCGGGTAGTCACGCCGGATCACGCTCTCGTAGCTCAGCAGGCCCAGCCCGTCCAGCGAAAACAGCGTTTCGATCAGCAGCGAACCGGTGAAAAAAGCACCCACAAAAGCCGCTGGGAAACCGGTCACGATGGGTATCAAGGCGTTGCGAAACACATGTTTGTAAAGCACCTGCCGCTCAGCCAGACCTTTGGCGCGGGCGGTGATCACGTATTGCTTGCGGATTTCTTCTAAAAAAGCGTTCTTTGTCAGAATGGCTGTGACCGCAAAGCTGCCCAGCACCATGGCCGTGACTGGCAGCGCGATGTGCCAAAGGTAGTCCACCACGCGAGCCGCCCAGCTCATCTCGTCCCAGTTGCTTGAGGTCAGGCCTCGCAGCGGAAACCACTGCAATTGCCCGCCAAACACCACCAGCAACACCACGCCCAGCACAAAGCCAGGAATGGCGTAACCCACCAGCACCAGCAAAGTGGTTACCAGGTCAAAGCGAGAGCCCGCCCTCACTGCCTTGGCGACGCCCAGCGGCACCGCCACCAAATAGCTGATGAAAAAAGTCCACAAACCTAAGCTGATAGACACCGGCAATTTGTCGATGATCAGCTGTGCCACATCCCGGTTCTGGAAAAAACTTTTACCCAGATCAAAGCGCACAAACTGGCCGAGCATCTGAAAAAAGCGCTCGTGCGCCGGTTTGTCAAAACCATACAAAGCCTTGATCTGCTCAATGCGCTTGGGGTCTACGCCTTGTGCGCCCCGGTAGCTGAAGCCGCCGCCTTCTGCGCTACCGCCACCGGCAGCACCCGACTTGGCCTCAGCCAGGTACTGCTCGACCGGGCCGCCGGGCACAAACTGCACGACGGCAAAAGTGATCAGCAGCACGCCCAACAGCGTGGGCACCATGAGCAGCAATCGTTTGAGGATGTAAATCAGCATCAGCGTGCCCACCAGGTGTTAATAACCCAGCCTTCGCCAGAGGAGTACGGCGGCACCTGCGCGGGCCGGCCCAGGCGCCGGTCATTGAAAGCCATGCGGTGCGTGGTGGCAGTCCATTGAGGAATCAGGTAGTGACTGTGGCTGATCACGCGGTCAAGGACCCGGCAGGCGGGCAGCAAATCGGCTTTGGTTTTGGCACTGGTCATGCGTGCAATGATCGCATCGACCGCCGGGCTGCTGACGCCGGCCATGTTGCCGGAGTCTTCGGTCAAAGCCGCTTTGCTACCGAACATATCGGCGTACTCCTGCCCCGGGCTGTGGGTACCGCCGTAGGCCAGCGAGATGATGTCGAACTCAAACTTACTCAGCCTTTGCTGGTACAGCGCGAAATCTACGGCACGGTAATTGAGCTTGATACCCAGTTTTTCAAGACTGCGCGCCCAGGGCGCGACCACCCGTGCGCCACCCTCATTGCTGTCCAGGTATTCGATCACCATGGCTTCGCCCTTCTGGTTGCGCAGCACACCGTCTTGCACAGTCCAGCCCGCCTGTCCCAGCAGGTCACGCGCTCGCCGCAAGTTGTCGCGAAGGCTGCCGGCGCCATCGGTGCGAGGAGGGGCAAACATCACGTCCATGGCCGCCGGCGCAATCTGAGTGCGCCAAGGCTCCAAAATAGCCAACTCCTGCGGCCCGGGCAAGCCGCTGGCCTGGCAGTCTGTGTTGCCAAACAACCCTGTGACGCGCTGGTAGGCGCCGTAAAACATCTGGCGGTTCATCCATTCATAGTCAATGGCCAGGCCCAGCGCTTCGCGCACGCGAACGTCTTTGAACTTATCCCGTCGTGTGTTGATAACGTAACTCTGAAAGCCAGACGGCAATCGGTGCTTGAACTCGCCCTTGACCAACTCGCCGGAGTCAAATTTCTTGCCGTTGACCCGGCGCGCCCAGTCACCGGCTGAGAAAAACCGCATCAGGTCAAACTCACCCGCCTTCAAGGCCTCCAGCTTGGCGGTGTTGTCTTTGTAAATTTTCACCGTGATGCGGTCAAAATTGCCCATGCCTCGCCGTACGTTCAGGTCTTTTGCCCAATAGGCTGGATCACGCACATAAGTGATGTCTTTGCCAAAACGCACCGGACCCACTCGGTAAGGACCGCTGCCAATCGGTATGTCCATCACCACGGCGTCAAAGCGCTTGGGCTTGCCACCTTCGAGGCCCCAGCTGCGACTGAATACAGGCAGACCGCCGACCGTGAGGGGTAGTTCCCGGTTGGGCTTTTTAAAGCGGTAACGCAGGCTGAGCTCACTCAAAATATCGATGCCTGCAACGTCTTCGAGCAGGGTTTTGTAAGCCGGTGAGGTGTAAGGGCCCATCAGCATGTCATAGCTGTGCTTGACGTCAGCAGCCAAAACAGGTTCGCCGTTGTGAAAGCGCGCCTCGGGGCGCAGCACAAAAGTAACGCTCATACCGTCGGCTGCCACGCTCACGTCTTGTGCCAGCAAGCCGTAGCCGGAGGCAGTTTCATCGAGCGGACCTGCCAGCAAAGCGTCAAACATCAAGTCTGACAAATAAGCCGGCGCACTGCCTTTGATCGTGAAGGGGTTGTACTTGTCAAACGTGGAGCTGCGCAAGTTACTCACCAGCCGGAGTTCCCCGCCTTTGGGTGCAGCCGGGTTCACATAATCAAAGTTGCTAAAGTCAACCGGGTATTTGAGATCGCCCCATAGCGCGTAGCCATGCGCAGCCCAAGACGGGCCGGTGCCGGCCAAGGCCGCCAAAGCAAGCAAAAAAGAGCAATAAATGCGTAAAAAGCTCATGCGACAATTCTGCACCATCTGGCCAGTCCGGGTAGCTCACTTGCCGGGATGACAGTAGACAAAAATATAGAAAGACAAAACCATGGGATTTCTCGCTGGCAAAAAACTGCTGATCACGGGCGTGCTGTCCAACCGCTCAATTGCCTACGGCATTGCCAAAGCCTGCCACGCCCAGGGAGCAGAACTGGCCTTCAGCTATGTCGGTGAGCGTTTTAAAGAGCGCATCACCGAGTTTGCCGCTGACTTTGGCTCCACACTGATCTTTGATTGCGACGTGGGCGACGACGCCCAGATCGACAAGCTGTTCGCCGACCTCAGCGCCCACTGGCCCAGCTTCGACGGCTTTGTGCACAGCATCGGCTTTGCCCCACGCGAAGCCATTGCGGGCAACTTTCTGGACGGCCTGAGCCGCGAAGGCTTCAAAATTGCCCACGACATCAGCGCCTACAGCTTTCCCGCCATGGCCAAGGCCGCCCTACCCTTGCTCAATCCCAAATCTGCGGTGCTGACCCTGACCTACCTGGGCGCAGAGCGCGTCATCCCCAACTACAACACCATGGGTCTGGCCAAAGCCTCGCTAGAGGCATCGGTGCGTTACCTGGCTGAAGCCGTGGGCCCCAAAGACATCCGCGTCAACGGCATCAGCGCCGGCCCCATCAAGACCCTGGCGGCCAGCGGCATCAAGGATTTCGGCAAACTGCTCAACCTGGTGGCCAGCGCCTCGCCGATTCGCCGCAACGTGACGATAGAAGACGTCGGCAACGTAGCGGCATTCTTACTCAGCGACTTGGCCGCCGGGGTGACCGCAGAAATCACCTACGTGGACGGCGGTTACAACAAGACCATGGGTGTGGTGGCGAACTGAGCGTTTTGCCAGCCAGGATTAATTCAAGAATTGCCGGGCTAATGCGCTTAGAACAGCGCTATTTAAGGAAGTCTCTGCTGCGTCAAAGCGTTCTTATCGCTTGATTCAATTTTGTGATTTTCTGTTTTAAGGCTGCGCTTGTGGCGTACAAACGCCGATGTGATGATGAGCGCTTGTGACCCTCATAGTGCGTGATTAGACTGACTCAATTCAGTTTGCATCATTGCGAAAGTCACACACCTATGAACGATCACTCTGCCCTCAAGCAAAATCGCAGCGCAGCCCCAAATTTTCGACTTTGCCTGCTGCCGCTTGTGCTGTCCATCGCCGGCCTGCTGACATCAGCCACCCTTGCCCATGCCGCCGACAGCGCCCCGCCCTTGATGCTGGCCAAGCTTTATCAGCCCGGCGTTGCGCTGGCAGATTACTGGGTCAGTGAAAAATACGACGGCATACGCGGCTACTGGGACGGGCGGCAATTGCTCACGCGCAGCGGTCAGCGCATTGCAGTGCCGGACTGGTTTGTAGCCAACTGGCCGGCCATGCCCATGGACGGCGAGCTGTGGGCTGGCAGGGGGCTATTTCAAAAAGTACTGTCTACTGCCTTGCCAAAGTCGCCTGACGATACGGCTTGGAAAGGCTTGCGCTTCATGGTGTTTGACTTGCCGGCGCATGGCGGTCGCTTCACAGACCGTATTACAGCGCTCAATACGCTGGTCGATCAAATCGGACAGGCTTGGGTCGGCGCTGTGCCGCAGACGCGTTTGAGCAGCCCGCAGGCTTTGCAAACTCGCTTGAAACAAACTGTCGACGAAGGTGGTGAAGGCATGATGCTGCACCGTGGCGCTTCGCTCTATGCGGGCGGGCGCAGTGATGACCTTCTGAAAGTCAAAACCCATGAAGACAGCGAAGCCAGGGTGGTCGGGCACGTACCAGGCCAGGGCAAGTACGCCGGCCAGTTGGGCGCATTAATGGTTGAAATTCCCGCTGCCAAAGGGCAACCCGCCTTGCGCTTTAAACTCGGCTCGGGTCTCAATGATGAGCAACGCAAACAACCCCCGCCTGTTGGCAGCGTGGTAACTTACCGGTTTCGCGGCACCACCGACAGTGGTCTGCCGCGATTTGCCACCTTCATGCGGGTGCGTGCTTCTATTGAGCTTTAACGCAATCAGCGTAATACCGCTTCTTGCCTTTGGCGTCTTCTTGCTCGACCAGGCCGTGGATGTCGGTTTCAAAGCCCGGGCACTGGGCATTGAACTCGCGGGCAAACTTCAGGTAATCAACAATCTTTTTATTGAACACCTCGCCTGGAATTAACAACGGAATACCCGGCGGGTAGGGCGTGACCAAGCCGACTGTGATTCGGCCTTCCAAGTGGTCAATTTCAACCCGCTCGGTGGTACGGTGCGCGATGTGGGCATAAGCGTCGCTTGGCTTCATGGCCGGAGTCAGTTCGCTCAAGTAGACCTCGGTGGTCAGTCTTGCAATGTCGTACTTGGCATACAGCGTGTGAATATGCTGGCACAAATCAGCCAGGCCCATTTGCTCGTACTTGGGGTACTTCTGGCAGAACTCAGGTAAAACTCGCCACATCGGTTGGTTTTTAGCGTAGTCGTCTTTGAACTGCTGCAGCGCAGTTAGCAGCGTGTTCCAGCGGCCCTTGGTGATGCCGATGGTGAACATGATGAAGAAGCTGTAAAGCCCGGTTTTTTCCACAATCACACCGTGCTCGGCCAGAAACTTGGTCACGATGCTGGCCGGAATGCCGGTCTTGGCAAACTTGCCGTTAAGGTCCAAGCCGGGGGTCACAATCGTGGACTTGATCGGGTCCAGCATATTGAAGCCGGTGGCCATCTGTCCAAAGCCATGCCAGTTGTTGGCGCCATTTTTTGCGGTTTTGGCGCTGCGGGACTCGCCCTTGATGATCCAGTCTTCAGCCAGACCGATACCCTCTTCGACCAGTTTGTCCGGTCCCCAGACCTTGAACCACCAGTCGGCACCGTATTCCTCATCAATCTTGCGCATGGCGCGTCTAAAGTCCAGCGCCTCGGCAATGCTTTCTTCAACCAAGGCCGTACCGCCGGGCGGCTCCATCATGGCGGCGGCCACGTCACAACTTGCAATGATGCTGTACTGCGGGCTGGTGCTGGTGTGCATCAGATAGGCTTCATTGAAGAGATGGCGGTCCAGCTTGGTGTTTTGCGAGTCCTGCACCAACACATGGCTGGCCTGGCTGATACCGGCCAGCAGCTTGTGAATGGACTGCGTCGAGTACACCACAGCGTGTTTGGGACGGATCCGGTTTTTACCCATGGCATGGTAGGTGCCGTAAAACGGATGAAAAGCCGCATGCGGCA
>Ga0214921_10005360_pt1 | contig 18162 bp, 17 predicted proteins | sample LL1505_MetaG_FD_177992 | JGI IMG/M metagenome (GOLD analysis project Ga0214921, IMG submission 177992) | Freshwater microbial communities from Lake Lanier, Atlanta, Georgia, United States - LL-1505 | ecosystem: Environmental > Aquatic > Freshwater > Lake | place: USA: Georgia | collected... | reverse complement strand
CGAATCATAACCCATCGATCTGCATCCAGGAAGTACTTGAACCCGTCGGTGGTCTTTCGCTCTTGAACTTGGTATTTCCCAAAGGAGGTGTACTTGTTTTCTTGGCAGTTTTTAAGGATTTTCTGTTTTAATTCCTCCGTAATGTGCAAGTCGTTGCGTTCAAATTTAAAAGGACCCACAATGGCATACACTTCTTCGATAAGCGCTTCTAAGCTTTTTCCGGATTTAGCCATGAACTCCCATAAAATTAGGCCCATCCAAATTCCGTCGCGTTCAGGAATATGCCCTTTCACGGCAATTCCCCCGGATTCCTCACCTCCCAACAAAACATCTTCTTCTACCATGATTGCTGCAATCTCTTTAAATCCAATTTTTGTCGTGGTGTGCGCTAATCCGTAGTGTTCGCACATTTTATATACGCGTGGGGTAACGCTAAAGGCTATGGCCACTTTTCCCGACATGCCCTTGTATTTCACAAGGTAATGAATCAGCAACAAGATGATGTGATGGGAATCTACAAATTCACCTCGGCTATCGTATAGTCCGATGCGGTCTGCATCCCCGTCTGTGGCCAAGGCACAATCAATAGTTTGATGCGTTTTAATGTAGCCAGCCAGTTCCTGCAAGTTTTTCGCAATCGGTTCAGGAGCTTGGCCGTAAAATGTGGGATTGTGCTCGCAATGCAACAGATGTGTGCCCGGTAATACTTGGGGAATAACCCGTTGTCCAGCTCCGTACATGGCGTCGTACATGAGGCGTAACCCCGAGGATTGAATCGCTTGTAAATCGAAATTGGCTCTAACGTGCTCAAGGTACATGGCTTCCAATGGGAGCACTTCGATTTTCCCGCTTTGAAGCGCTTGGGTTATCGAAAAAGAAGCGTAATCTACGGTACAAGTATCGGGAATGATGGATTCAATTTCGTTGATTTTCTCAGGTTGCAAGGGTCCGCCGAATTTCGCCTTGAGTTTAAAACCGTTGTAGGCTGGGGGATTGTGGCTGGCGGTGAGGATTATGCCAATTTCACATCCCTGGCGATGGGCGGCAAGCGAAATCATGGGGGTGGAAACGAACCCTTCGGCCATAAATACTTTGATTCCTTGTTGAACAAGCACGGCAGCCACGGTGTGCATGAACAATTCTCCTCCAAAGCGGCAATCATGGCCGACCACAACGGACGCCTTTTCAAAACGTTCGTTTAACCAAATCCCCGTGGCTTCGGTGACACGCGCTACATTTTCTACAGTAAACTCTTGAGCAATGATTGCTCGCCATCCGTCAGTACCAAATTTTATCGATTGTTTCACAACGTTGAATTGAATTGATGATAGGATTTTTCAATGATGGCTATACTTGCCTCCATTTGTTCTTTCGTGATCACTAAAGGAGGGGCAAAGCGAATGATGTTTCCATGAGTAGGTTTCGCCAAGAGACCATTTTCGGCTAATTGAAGACAGAATTTCCATGCCGTATCGCTTTCGGGGGTATCATTAATGACGATGGCATTGAGTAATCCTTTACCACGAACGCTGGCAAATAACCCGTTTAAATCCACCAATTGTTGCATTGCGGTTCGGAATATGGCACCGAGTCTTCGGGCATTTTCCATGAGGTTTTCATCAATCAACACATGAAGTGCTTCTTGGGCAACGGCTGCTGCCAAAGGATTCCCACCAAAGGTAGATCCGTGCTGCCCCGGCTTGATCAAATCCATGATAAAATTATCAGCCAAAACCCCTGATACGGGATAAACTCCGCCCCCAAGAGCCTTGCCTAAAATGAGCATATCCGGGCGTTGAAAGTTCGGTCCGCGTTCGCAGTGTGTTGTGCAAGTGCATGAACCGCAAACAGCCAAGAAACTTCCCGTGCGCGACAAGCCGGTTTGAATTTCATCGGCCATAAAAAGCGTATTTGTTTCCGTGCACAGCTGGCGTATGTTGGTAACGAAGTCTTCGGAAGGAACGACAACCCCAGCCTCTCCTTGAATGGGTTCGACGAGAATACCTAGCGTGTTGGGTTTAATTAACTCAGCTTTGAGCGCGGGAATATCGTTGTAGGGAATGGAAATGAATCCTGGGGTATGGGGTCCAAAATGCTTTTTGGAGCCTTCGTCCGAGGAAAAGGAGACAATCGTGGTAGTTCTTCCGTGAAAATTTCCACGACAAACTACGATGTTTCCTTCATTTTCAGGAATTCCTTTAACTTCATATCCCCACTTTCGGGCGAGTTTAATGGCCGTTTCAACCGCTTCAGCCCCCGTATTCATCGGAAGGAATTTGTCGTAACCGAAAAGCTGATGAAGTAGGGCTTCAAATGGCCCTAGCAGGTTATTATGAAAGGCCCGAGACGTTAGGGTAAGGGTTTGGGCTTGTTCGGTCAGGGCTTTAACAATGCGCGGATGGCAATGGCCTTGATTTACGGCTGAATAAGCCGAAAGGCAATCGAAATATTTTTTTCCCTCGACATCCCACAAGTAAACGCCTTCGCCGCGTTGTAAGACCACAGGTAGGGGATGGTAATTATGAGCTCCGTAGCGTTCTTCGATTTCAATATAGTGGAGCATGGGTCTGGTGTTTCGTTGAGTACAAAAATAACTACTTTACGACTTCATAAAAAAACTTAATGAAAGTTGAAATTTGTTTAATAGTGGTAAATTTGCTCCCGTGAAAAGGTGTTTAGTCATTAAATTGTTGTTGCTTTTAATAGGAATCAGTTCCCAACTGACGAATGTGAAAGCAATTACCTTAACAACACCGAAAGTAAAAGTAGCTAAATACGACTCCGCGAAAAAAGTAATTTCCACGGAAGAGGAAGAATCCCTTACCCAAGTGGAATTGGACGAAACTGACGACGATGACCTAGATGACTCTTCGGGCAATTTATGTCCTTCAGAATTCAATATTTCAATACTTCAAAAGGTCCATCCTATTGATGTTTCCAAGGTTCAAATCCCTTTAAAATGGACCACGAGAATTTATCTCGTGACACGCAGCTTACGCTTGTGATGCGCAACTGACTTCGCGCTTTTGTTTCTATTTATTTATTGTTTAACCCCATATTTTGTTTATTCTACAAATCAATTACGCTTTAATTCCTATGAAAAAGTTACTGCTTCTCCTGCCAATGAGTGCTTTCATCTTGTTCTCCTGCGGGCATGGTTCCGAGGAAGAATTGGAGAAAATACAATTTACGGCCACATCACCGCTCGTAAAAGATACCACCATAACGCGGCAATACGTTTGTCAAATACGTGCAATTCAACACATCGAACTTCGAGCCCTCGAGAAGGGATATCTGGAAAAAATCTTCGTGGATGAAGGTCAAAAAATTCAAAAAGGACAGCGAATGTTTCAAATTATGCCCATGGTGTATAATGCGGAATTTCAACGCGCTGAAGCCGAAGTGAATTATGTGGAAATTGAATATCAAAACACCAAGCAGCTGGCGGATAAAAACGTGGTTTCCGCCAATGAATTGGCGCTTGCTAAGGCAAAACTCGACAAAGCCAAAGCAGAAATGAACTTAGCCCGTACGCATTTGAAATTCACCGAAATTGATGCGCCTTTCAACGGAATCATGGATCGTTTTCAAGTACGTTTGGGAAGTTTATTAAATGAAGGCGATTTATTAACTACGCTTTCGGACAACAGTCAAATGTGGGTGTATTTCAATGTTCCGGAAGCAGAGTACCTCAATTTTAAGCAGAAATCCTTGGAGGGAAAAAGCATTCCTGTCAACTTGCTGATGGCAAATAACGCCTATTTTTCGCACCCTGGAAAGGTAGAAACCATCGAAGCGGATTTTAATAACGAAACAGGAAATATTGCCTTTCGCGCCACATTCCCCAACCCTGAGGGTTTGTTAAGGCATGGAGAGACTGGAAATATTGAAATGCCTGCCAAATTAAACAAGGCCATCCTTATTCCCCAAAAGGCAACGTTTGAAATTTTGGAAAAGAAGTTTGTGTTCGTAATCGATAAAAATAATGTTGTAAGGCAACGTGAAATTAAAATTGGAGCTGAAATTCCGGACCTATTTATTATCGAAAAAGGGCTTAAAGGAAATGAACGAATTCTTTTGGAAGGAATTCGCAAGGTGAAAGATGGGGATAAAATCACCTTCACGTATGAAAAGCCGGAACGTGTATTCCCGACCTTGAGCGTTTACGTTGAATAATTTAAAGCATTGAAAGCATGATTAGGAAATTCATTCAACGCCCTGTATTGGCCATTGTTATCTCATTGGTAATCCTTTTTTTAGGGACATTGGCCATGAAATTATTGCCCACTTCCCAATTCCCGGAAGTGGCACCACCGGTAGTAATGGTAAGTGCTTCCTATCCGGGCGCAAGTGCCAAATCGTTGGCAGAATCGGTCATTATTCCCCTTGAACAATCCATCAACGGAGCTTGGGGAATGCGCTACATGTCATCCGATGCTACGAGTGCCGGAGAAGCTAATATCCAGGTGGTTTTTGAACCAGGAACCGACATCAACCAAGCCTTGGTGCAAGTCTCGAACCGTGTACAACAGGTGACCAACCGTTTGCCGATCTTGGTGCAACGCGAAGGGGTGGTCATTACCCCAGTAATCCCATCCATGTTAATGTATGTAAACCTGTACAGCGAAGATAAGGATGCGAATATGAAATTCTTGTTCAATTATGCCGGCGTAAATATGTTACCCGAAATCCAGCGGATCAATGGGGTAGGTCAGGTACGTATTCTTGGTAGCCGCCAATACGCCATGCGCGTATGGCTGAATCCGGACCGAATGCGCGCGTACAAAGTTTCTCCTACAGAGGTCATGGAAGCAATGAACGATCAAAGTATCATTGGTAAGGCGGGGCGTATTGGACGTGGAGACGGTAAACAAGCTGAAGCATTGGAATATGTACTCACTTACAACGACCGATTTAACGAACCAACGCAGTATGAAAACATTATCATTCGTGCAAACCCGAATGGGGAAAATTTGCGCTTGAAAGATGTGGCCAAGGTGACGCTCGGAAGTGAGTATTATGACATTTACTCCAACATGAACGGGCACCCGTCCGCTGCCATGGTGATTAAGCAAACCTATGGAAGTAATGCAAGCGAGGTCATCTCGAATGTGAAAGAAAAGTTAGAAGAATTAAAAAAGACCTTTCCACCGGGGATGAAGTATGAAATAAGTTACGACGTTTCTAAGTTCTTGGATGCTTCAATCACGAATGTGATCGATACCCTGCGCGATGCCTTCATCCTGGTTGCGCTCGTGGTATTTATTTTCTTGGGTGATTGGCGATCTACCTTAATTCCTACCTTGGCCGTTCCTATTTCCTTGGTGGGTGCTTTCTTCTTCATCCAATTGTTTGGATTGAGCATTAACATGGTGACGCTTTTCGCCTTAGTACTCGCCATTGGAATTGTGGTGGATGACGCCATCGTGGTGGTGGAGGCGGTTCATACCAAAATGGCCGAAGAACATTTATCTCCCTTCAACGCCGTTAAGAAAGTTATTGGCGAAATTTCGGGAGCTGTAATTGCGATTACCTTACTGATGGTATCGGTATTTGTACCGGTTTCGTTCATGTCAGGTCCTGTTGGAACCTTTTATCGGCAGTTTTCCATTACCATGGCCTCGTCCATTGTGTTATCGGGTATTGTAGCCTTAACAGTTACCCCTGTGTTATGCGCCATTATTCTGAAAGACACCCACGGAAAACCACGACGAAGAACCTGGATTAATCGGTTCATTGATTGGTTTAACCGTAGGTTTGAAAAATTAACCGACCGATACGTGGGTGTTTTGCGCCTCGTAGCCCACCGAAGGCTTTTTACCGTGCTCTTGTTTTTCCTCTTTGCGCTTGGAATTATCGGCGTCAGCAATAGCTTACCCTCGGGATTCATTCCCAGTGAGGACCAAGGAATGTTGTACGCGATCATTCAAACCCCTCCAGGATCTACTTTGGAACGAACCAACGATCTTTCCAACAAACTTGTTAGCCTCATTAATACCGTGGATGGGGTTCAATCCGTTTCCTCCATTGCAGGTTATGAGGTGTTGACGGAAGGTCGAGGTTCCAACGCTGGGACCTGTTTGATCAATTTGAAACCGTGGGAAGAACGCGAATTAAGCGTTCACGAAATCATTGAAAAATTGGAACAAAAAGCAAAAGAAATTCCCGGTGCTACCATTGAGTTTTTCGACCCTCCGGCAGTCCCTGGGTTTGGTGCGGCGGGCGGTTTTGCGCTGCAGTTATTAAATAAAACCAACAGCGGTTCTTTGGATGATTTGGAAGAAGTTAAGAATGAGTTCATGCAGGAGCTTGGCAAACGGAAAGAATTGACCGGATTGTTTACCTTTTTTAGTGCGAATTACCCGCAATATGAGATTGAATTTGATAACCAGGCTGCCATGCAGAAAGGGGTTTCCATTGGAAATGCGATGAATACCTTATCGATTTTTGTGGGAAGTACGTACGAACAAGGCTTTATAAAGTATCAGCGTTTTTTTAAGGTGTTCGTACAAGCCTCTCCCGAATATCGGCGATTGCCTACGGACATTATGAATTTATTTGTGAAGAACGATAAAGGCGAAATGGTGCCCTTTTCATCCTTTATGCGGATTCATAAAAAACAAGGCGCGAATGAAATAAATCGCTTTAACATGTATTACACGGCGGCTATTCGAGGAGGAGCGGCACCGGGGTATAGTTCCGGAGAGGCCATTCAGGCCGTAAAAGAAGTAGCGGATAAAACACTTCCCAATGGCTATGGAATTGATTGGGCAGGGCTGTCCTACGATGAAACGCGTCGCGGAAATGAAGCGGTGTATATTTTCTTAATCGTATTGGTCTTTGTTTATTTCGTTTTAGCAGCACAATATGAGAGTTTTATCATTCCTCTAGCCGTTATTTTGTCCCTTCCAGCCGGAGTTTTCGGCTCCTTTTTGATGATCAAAGGAATGGGCTTAGCGAACGATATCTACGCTCAGGTTGGATTAGTCATGCTGGTAGGATTACTAGGGAAAAATGCGGTATTAATCGTGGAATTTGCCGTGCAAAAGCAACAAGAAGGCATGACGGTGCTTGAAGCAGCTATTGAAGGGGCTAAAGTGCGTTTTCGCCCGATTTTAATGACCTCGCTCGCCTTTATTGCCGGGTTGATTCCGTTGGTATTAGCTTCCGGAGCTGGAGCCATTGGTAATAAAACCATTGGAGGATCAGCGCTGGGAGGAATGCTCTTTGGAACCGTTTTCGGGGTGATCATTGTTCCAGGTTTATATTATATTTTCGGAACCATTGCTCACGGAAAAAAACTCATCCGCGATGAAGATGAAACACCTTTAACAGAAGAATTATAAGCTATGAAAGGAATTAAATTTACTCAGATTTGGGGTGTGTTAACACTTTTACTCCTGTTGTCTTCATGTATTTCTATCTTAGAGTCCAAGAAAAATAACTTGCCTAAAGCACCCGAGGCATTTCAAGGGTCGAAGGATACTATGAACAGCTTTTACGTGAATCGAACCGCGTTTTTTCACGATCCTTACCTCAATGCCTTAATCGATACAGCACTTCAAAACAATCAGGAAATCAACATTTTACTTCAAGAAGTGAAAGTGGTTCAAAACGAGGTACTTGCACGCAAAGGGGCTTATATTCCTTTTGTCAATGTAGGAGGCGGTATGGCCGCAGATAAGGTGGGACGATATACGAGTCAAGGAGCCAGCGACGCCATGTCCACCATTGCTCCCGGTAAGCAAACACCTGAGGTCTTAGGAAATTTTATTTTCGGTGCCAACATAGCTTGGGAGGTGGATATTTGGAGAAAATTACGCAATGCCCGCGATGCTGCGATGAATCGATATCTTGCCACGGAAGAAGGAAAGAACTTTGCGATAACCACGTTGGTGGCAGAAATTGCACAATCCTATTATGAATTGTTGGCTTTGGATAACCAGCTTGAAATTCTTCAACAGAACATTGAGATTCAAAAAAATGCATTGGAAATCGTGCGCGTGGAAAAAATTGCTGCACGTGTCACGGAATTGGCGGTTAAGAAATTTGAGGCGGAGGTGTTCAAAAATCAAAGCCACGTATTTCATTTGAAGCAGCAGATCATTGAGATTGAAAACCGCATTAATTTTTTAGTGGGAAGGTATCCACAGCCGATTCAACGTAACGCAATTGCATTCAGTGCTACACCTCCAGATTCTATTTATGCTGGAGTTCCTTCTCAATTGTTAGCGAATCGTCCGGATATCCGAAGGGCAGAGCAGCTGTTGAAAGCCTACAAACTGGATGTTCAAGTTGCCAAGGCGGATTTTTATCCCAGTTTATTCATCGATGCTCGGTTAGGATTTAATGCTTTCAATCCCAAGTTTTTAATGAGTTCTCCAGAATCCATGATATTTTCCATGGCAGGAAATATGGCAGCTCCCGTGATTAATCGTAAAGCGATTCAGGCCGCGTATTTGTCTGCCAATGCTCGGCAAATTCAAGCCATGTACTTGTATGAGCAAACGATTTTACGATCGTTCATCGAAGTGGCGAATCAATGGTCGAATATTGCGAATTTAAAGCGTGAGTACGAACTAAAAGCGCAACAAGTGGATGCTTTGAATCAATCTATAGCCATTTCCACGGCACTTTTTCGAAGCGCACGAGCGGACTACATGGAAGTGCTATTGACGCAACGCGATGCCTTGGAATCAAAATTTGATTTGATAGAAACACGTATGTTACAATACCATGCTTGGGTAGAAATGTACCGGGCACTCGGAGGAGGAAGATAATCCAACAGGTGCTTTATTATCCTTACAAGCTTTTCGTGGGATTATTTCTGACGTAGTGTGTGAAAAATAATGGGTAATTTCGAGTTTATACCTTTATGGAATTATTTGTAAAACGGAGTCTAACTATTACATGCTGTTGCTTGTCGTGGTTTATATTTTCGCAAAAGAGCATCAGTAATCAAATGCATGGTTGGGCACTCTACACGGGCACGCACAAGATCACAGCAAAGTGGTCAGTAATGACCGAATATCAATGGCGACGAGCGGACGGTTTCAAGCATTGGCAGCAATCCTTATTGCGATTCGGTGTTGAATACGCAGTGAATCCTAAAGTGTCTGTAATGGGTGGATATGCCTGGGTAAAAACGTTTCCCTATGGAACTCAACCAATCCTGCATGAATTTGACGAAAACCGGGTGTTTGAACAGTTGAATCTTAAAGATAAAGTCGGACGATTTGAGATGCAGCATCGCTATCGTTTAGAACAACGATGGCTGGAACAGTATGCTAAAAATGCGACCAATGATATTGTTCAAGTAGATCCGGTTTTTCGCAATAGAGTTCGATACAGGGCCATGGTCATGGTGCCACTCTCAAGAAAAGAAATGGGTGATAATACCTTATTTCTTAATCTCAATAATGAGCTTTTTGTTGGGTTCGGAAAAGGAATCGCTAAAAACCCGATTGATCAAAATCGATTTATTGCTGCTTTGGGTTGGCGATTCAATGCCCAAACCAATGTTCAAGTTGGGTATTTGAATCAATTCGTGATTAAATCGAATGCAACAGATATGGAGCGAAATCATAGTTTGTGGATTAGTATGGTTTACAACTTAGATTTCAAAAAGAAGCTTGAAAAAAAGTAAGATGCTTGAGCATAAAAAAAGGGGCAATCGCCCCCTTTTTTTATGTTGTACAATTTTTTTTAGTTTCCGAACCGTTCAATTACTTGTTGCGTTACTCCTGTATTCGAGAATCCACCGTCGTGGAATAAGTTCTGCATGGTAACATAGCGGGTTAAATCGGAGAACATGCTAACGCAATAATCTGCACAAGCCACAGCCGGTGCATTTCCAAGCGGCGACATTTGTTCGGAGAAATTGATGAATTCATCAAATCCTTTGATGCCTTTTCCGGCGGTAGTCACCGTGGGCGATTGGGATATGGTGTTTACCCGTACTTTTTTTGCAATACCATAATGGTATCCAAACGAACGTGCGATGGACTCAAGTAAGGACTTTGCATCCGCCATATCGTTATAGTCTGGGAAAATACGCTGCGCTGCAATGTAGGTTAAAGCCACCACTGAACCCCATTCGTTCATTGCATCGTGCTTGTATAAAGTTGCTAAGGTTTTGTGCAATGACATGGCAGAAACGTCCATGGTTTGCTGATAATATTGGTAGTTGTTCTCGGTATAATGTTTTCCCTTCCTTACATTAGGTGACATACCAATGGAGTGTAAAACAAAATCAATCTTTCCACCAAGGATTTCCATGGATTGGGTGACTAGATTCTCTAAATCTTCCGTATTGGTAGCATCCGCAGGGATAATCTGACTTCCAGTTTTTTCTGCTAAACCGTTTATTTCTCCCATGCGCATGGCAATCGGAGCATTGGTTAGTACAAATTCAGCTCCTTCTTCATGCGCTCGTTCAGCCACTTTCCAAGCAATGGACTGATCGTTCAAGGCTCCGAAAATAATTCCTTTCTTTCCTTTTAATAATTGATTTGCCATACGGTGTTTTTTGAACAAAGGTAATCATCTTACCTGTCAAAAGGAATTTCAAGTAGTTTTTATGAATATCACGAGGTCTTTTAGGGATTTAATTCTCGTTAACATCGTTTTAAACGCGGTTTTGATTATTTTAGTGAACTAACTTGCTGTCTATGCCTGCGTCATCACCTGCTATTTCCCGCGAAAAATTAACCTTAGTGATCGCGTTACTCATTGATTTTATTGGAATAATATCTTATCTCACTCCAACTTTTGGGGAATTGTTCGATGCTTTTTGGGCACCACTTTCTGCCATCTTGGTATTTCTCCTATTTGGACGGAAATGGGGTTGGGCAGGTTTTACTTTTGTCGAGGAATTGTTTCCTTTTACGGATGTCATACCCTCTGCCACTATCGCTTGGTACTTTCATAAACAAAGGAAATCCAAAGAAATAAAAAAGCAGCATGTTGGAGTATAGCGGATAATTAATTGTTATTTTTGCCGAACTTAAAATTTATATTATGAAAAAAGTACTTTTAGTTTTCGGTTTAGGTCTTTTCCTTTTGGCTTCATGCAAAAAAGACTACACTTGTGCATGTAAATCGGGTGGACAAGTTCTTACTTCTACCACCATCAAGGATACGAAAAAGAACGCTACGGCTACGTGCGATAAAAACGATATTGCTGCAGTAGGAATCGATTGTTCGATTCAATAGGGATTATTTTTTTTTTCAGAAGGGAGCACTTGCTCCCTTTTTTTCATGAATACTATTGAGTTATTTCTTTTGAGATTGGGGGCTTCGTTTAGCGTCGCCAAGTTTTTTCCTTTTCTGGTGCTGGTTCTAATCGGGATTTCCCTAAGCTTGTTGTTCTTTCGGCTTCCGTTGTTGAAATTCATGCCGAAGCTTTTGAAATTAATTCCAATTCTTTGCTTGATCTTCGCACCAGCCACCATTTATTTTATTTATTATCCAATTTACGAAGGGGACATCTATGATTTATCCGAAACGCCTAAGCATAAAGTTGCGCTTAATATTGATTCGGAACTGGTGGTGTTTGCCTTGCCTGGTTGTAAGTATTGTACCGCGTCCGCGCAATTAATGAACAATATTCAACCTTATTTATCTTGTAAAATTGGATTTTGGATTTTGGGTTCTGACAGCTCTGATGTGAAAACCTATAAAAAATTATTGAATAAGAATATCCATTGCGAATTAGGGCCTGAAAGGGATGATATCCTGGAGCTCACAAACGGGCAATTCCCTACCTTCTTTATGATTAAGAATCATCAAATTCAAAAGGTTTGGCACAATAACGGTTTTGGAGTGAGCGCCTTGGGGCAATTGGATGAAAATTAAGGCCAAAAAAATCCTTACCGATGGATAAGGATTTCAAAAGTTCGATAATAAAGCCTATTCAGATACCACTTCAAATTGAAAAACCTGCTTAACCCCTTTAAATAAATTGGCTTCTGCGGAGAAGGTTCCTACTTCGCGAATCGGCTCGTCTTTTATTTTTAAGGATTTGCGGTCGATGCTAAAGCCTGCTTTACCAAGCGCCTCAGCTAATTGCACGGTATTGATGGAACCATAAATCTTTCCGTTTTCTCCGGCTTTGGTGGCAATGGAAACCTGGCTTTCCGCCAATTTTGCTGCTAAGGCCTGAGCCTCTTCCATTAATTTATTTTCTTTATGCGCCATTTGACGTACTTTTTCGGCATGCGCTTTTTTTGCGCTGGGGGTAGCCAATACCGCATACCCTTGAGGAATTAAGAAATTCCTTCCGTATCCAGGTTTTACGGTTACTACCTCGTTGGCATAACCCAATTTATCTACGTTTTTTACTAAAATTACTTCCATGATTGTGTCGTTTTTTGGGGTTATTTCAACATGTCTCCTACGTATGGCATTAACGCCAAATGACGAGCGCGTTTGATCGCTTTGTTCACTCTTCCTTGATATTTCGCGGAAGTCCCTGTAAGACGACGTGGAAGAATTTTACCTTGCTCGTTAACTAATTTCAACAAGTAATTGGCATCCTTGTAATCCAAGAATTTGATGCCTGATTTTTTAAAACGGCAGTATTTCGATTTGGTAATCTCAATGGCTACCGGGTTGAGGTATCGGATATCGTTTGACATAGTATTGTTTATTGGGTTAATAATTAATGGGCGGCCATTTTCGCTCTGCGCTTCTCAGCATACGATACGTGATCGGCATCCATACGCACGGTTAAAAAGCGAAGCACACGTTCATCACGCTTCATCATGAGTTCGTAATCGGCAATGACCGATCCCTCGGCTTCAAATTCCATCAAAAAGTAAAATCCGGTGGATTTTTTTTGGATGGCATATGCCATTTTGCGCAGTCCCCAACTCTCCGAATGCTTGATCCTGGCACCCATGCCAGTAATGTCGCCTTCGAATTTCTGCACTGCTTCCTTTGCCTGGTCCTCAGACAAAACGGGAGTTAAAATGAAAACAGTTTCGTAAGAATTCATAAGGTTCTCAATTAGTTTATAAAAATTTAAGAGCGCAAAGGTAGTTCTTTTTTGGACGCCCACCAATTTTGAATCCCCATTTTTGGTCGATCAACCCCATTTTTTGTCTTTTTTACTTAACTTTCCACGCAAATTTTCTAGGATGCCTTATTTCACCCAACAATACTTGGATTTTTTTATCGAGTTAGCTTCCAATAACCACAAAGACTGGTTCGATCTCCACCGCAGCCGTTATGAAAACCATGTCAAAAAACCCTTTGCGGCCTTCACCCAAGCCTTGATTGACCGCATGGCGGTCGATCATCCAAGTTTTACAGGACTGTTGGCCAAAGATTGCATCTTTCGCATCAACCGGGATATTCGTTTCTCCAAAGATAAAACCCCCTACAAATTGATGTGTTCGGCGGTGGTTTCGCCGGAAGGTAAAAAAAGTACCGCAATCAACGGGATTTATTTTGAATTGACCCCGGAGCATGTGCGGGTCTATGGCGGGGTGTATGAAATTGAAAAGGAACAACTTCAGGAACTTCGCGAAGGAATGGCCGCGCATTTAGACGAGTTCAAGGCCCTTATTTCCCATCCAGACTTTGTAAAGTTCTTTGGCGAAATTCACGGCGAAAAAAACAAAGTGCTCCCAGCTGAATTGAAAAGTGCGGCCTTGGAACAAGCCCTGCTTTACAACAAACAATTCTATTTTTATGCAACCTTTCCTGCCAACCTGATCTTGGAGGATCGGCTCATCGAAGTACTCCTGGAAGCGTACCGAATTGGTCAGCCCCTGGAAGCTTTTTTTAATCAATTTATTCATAGAACTTGACGTATGCGACATCTTCTCCTTGTACCCATTGCTTTTTGCTTGTTGCAGGCACGTGCCCAGAGCAAGACCCTCACCGTTACCGAATCGGTATTGAAACAGCGTGCGCTCATGCCCCAACGCACTTTAGGTTTTTCTTGGGTCAAAAATACCGACGACTATTCCCTGCTTTCTTCGGATTACCGTTCGATTCTGGTGTACAGTTTCGCCAATGACGCAGAGCGAGTGGCCTGTACCTTGGATGAATTAAACAAGATTCTACCGGAAAATGGAAAAATGCAGAATTTGTACGGCTACGAATGGTTGTCCAAAGACGAATTGTTGTTCAATACAGGTGCGGTGATTTTTACTTACAACCTTACCTCGAAATCCCTAAGCCTCAAACACGAAGGACTTGACGCTTGGGAAAACGTACATTACCACAAACTTTCGGGAAAATGTGCTTATACCCGTGACAACAACGTGTATATGAATGGTGTAGCGGTTACGAAAAACACGAATAAAAACATAGTGAGTGGTCAAGCGATAGCACGGAGCGAGTTTGGTATTCAGGACGGGATTTTTTGGTCAGAAAAAGGGAATTTGTTGGCGTTCTACCAAAAAGACGAGTCTGAAGTGGCGGATTATCCTTTGCTGGACATTAATACGACACCCGGTTCCTTGCTTTCCATCAAATATCCCATGGCGGGACAAACATCAGAAAAACCACGCGTAGGCATTTACAACTGCAAAACGAAAAAGACCATTTTTATCAAGCCCAGTGGGAACGCCGACGATTACCTTACGAATTTTGCCTTTACTCCCGACGAAAAGTATTGCATCATCGCGGAGGTTAACCGGGCACAAAATGAATACTGGTTGAATGTGTTTGAGGTAAAATCAGGTAAGAAAATAAAAACGCTATGGCATGAAAAAAATCAAAAATGGGTAGAGCCGGAGCATCCTGCTTTTTTCCTTGGTGAATCCAATGATTTCCTTTGGATGTCGGAGAAAGATGGGTTCATGAATTTGTATTTCGTCGATTTCGAGGGCGCGCTGGGAAGCGAAAAACAAATCACCAAACACCCTTTTGTGGTGAAAGAAATCCTGGAGGTGGATACCACCAAAAAACGAATTTACTATGCAACTACCGGCGATAACCCTTGCAATACCTTAATTTATAGCACCGATTTATTGGGGAATGCTCAAGAAGTTTCGCGCGACGAAGGGGTGCATCGCTTCGATCTTTCCGACAATGGTATTTATTATTACGATGGTTATTCGAGCCTGTCCATGCCGAATCAGGAAATGATTTACACGAACACGGGCAAAATGGCGAGATTGCTCAAGGAGTCGCCCAACCCGATGAACGATTATGCCTTAGGAAAAGCCGAGATTGGTACTTTGAAAGCAAAGGATGGCACTTCGTTATACTATCGCCTGATTAAACCTTCGAACTTCAACCCACAAACTAAATACCCTGTTTTGGTGTACGTATATGGCGGTCCTCATGCCCAAATGGTGACCAATAGCTTTAATGCCGGAGCAAACTTGTGGATGAATTGGTTGGCGGAGCAAGGGTATTTAGTATTTACGCTGGACAACCGAGGTTCAGCCGAACGCGGTTTTGCCTTTGAATCGCAAATTCACCGCCAATTGGGCACCGTAGAAATGGAAGACCAACTTTCGGGCGTTGACTTTTTGAAATCCCTTCCATATGTGGATGCGAAGCGTATGGCGGTGCATGGGTGGTCGTTTGGAGGGTTTATGACCACCTCGCTCATGCTACGACAGCCAGGTGTGTTTACCACCGGTGTAGCTGGAGGTCCCGTAACCGATTGGAAATACTACGAGGTGATGTATGGGGAACGCTATATGGATCGACCTCAAGAAAATCCGGAGGGCTATGCGCTTAATGCACTGACAAAATATACCAAGGATTTGAAAGGAAAACTCATGCTTATCCATGGTACTGTTGACGACGTAGTAGTAATGCAACACAGTTATTCCTTGATCAAGAAATTTGTGGAAGACGGAAAACAAGTAGATTTCTTCGCTTACCCCATGCACAAGCACAACGTGGTAGGAAAGGACCGTGCCCATTTGATGGAAAAGGTGTTGACCTACATTATGGAAAACAACCGTTAAAGCATGCGCTTTCCTGCTTTGTTGTGGAAAACAACAAATTCCGTAGGTTTTTGGATTGGGGTTTTCTTCCTCGTTCATTTTGTAGGTTGTTGGCATCCACCTCTTGAAGCAGCGCACAGCTGGCGGCAAGCTACAGGCTTAATGGTCGCTCGGAACTATTTCGAGGGCCATACTACCTTTTTTTATCCCAAGGTCGATGAAACCAACGGAGGATCCGGAATCATTGGTATGGAATTTCCCCTATTGTATTACCTGCACGGTAAACTTAGCCTCTTGTTCGGCTTTCATGCAGGGACAGGACGCCTGTTGAATTCCGCGATTTCAACGCTTGGATTAGCCTATTTTTACGCCCTGTTGCTTCGGTTCTTATCGCGAAAAGCGGCCATGTACGCCACCTTGCTTTTGGGGGTATCGTGTTACTTCATGTATAGCCGAAAAGTAATGCCCGACACCGCTGCGCTCGCAGTATACTTGATGGGTATATTCTATTTTTTCGAAGCCTTACGGTTCGGTAAGTGGCGGGATGGGATGTTATCGTTCAGTTTACTTTCCTTGGGTTTATTGCTGAAGATTTCGGTGCTCCCTTTGGTAGCCTTTGGCGTTTTTGCTTATTTCCATTACCGAAACAAACCCAAGAAAGCCTTTGTGTTGTTGCTTCCGCTCTTGAGTTTAATTCCAGCTTTTGTTTGGTATTTCGTATGGAATCCGCACCTTGCTTCGAGGTTCGGTAATTGGTACAACCTCGGCGGAGGAATAGACCATGGTGCGCAAGTGTTCTTACAGCATCCTGCCGAATTGATCATGCACGTCTTGTTTCACCCATTTTTCAGCTATTTGGCTATCGCACTCTGCGTATTCGGGATGTTCATGGCATGCCGAAAAGAGATCGATCTCGGGTTGAAAGTTTCGATCCCTGTTTTTGTAGGGTTATTTGTGGCGTATGCCCTTAAGTCGGGCGAGATTTTCCTCACCCACGAATACTATATTCTTCCCGCCGTTCCCATATTGGCGATTTTGGCTGGAAATACCTTGGCCGGGTTGAAAAAAGGCGCATGGTTTCTTATGGTACTCATTTCGGTGGAGGCCATGGCGAATCAAGCCCACGATTTTAGGTATAACACCCCCGAAGCCTATAAATTGGAACTTTCGGTGCTGGCTGATCGATTTATTCCCAACGATGCCTTAATTGTTGTTAATGGCAACAGCAATCCGCAAGGGTTGTATTTCCTGCATCGAAAAGGGTGGAATTTGGACGATGCTTCGCTTCTGAATAAAGATACATGGAGGAGGTTAACCCAGCAAGGATGCCGTTATGCAGTGATAAATCATCACGGGGTTCCCCTTCCAGTACAAGGCCGCTTGCTTTTTGAAAATGACCATTATTCAATTTATCTTTTATAAAACAAGTAGAGGCCAAGCACTTTTTTGTACCTTAACCAAAAAATTCCAGTGAGAACTTCCCTTTTGCTCCTTTTCATCAGTGTCTATTTCGTTGATTTTTCACAGTCACGCCATTATATTGGACAGCCTGCGGAAGGTGGGATCATTTATTACCTGTACCAAGATTCCCTAGGCAAGGAGCACGGACTGGTGGTTTCGTTGAAAAATTTAACCCGTGAGGCGGAATGGGGTCCTAAAGACAAGGAGGTGGAAAATTGCACAAGTACTTGGGATGGACAATCCAATACGCAAGCTATTTTAATGGCGACACGCGATACAACGAAAGCCGCAGGTTTATGCGATAAATACTCGAGTCAAGGATATGACGACTGGTATCTTCCCGCAATTTATGAGCTACAAGCTATGAATACGCATTTGTTTACCCTTGAAAAAGCCTTAGATGCTATTAAAGGCGCCGATGAAATCGAAATGAATTTATACTGGTCATCAACCCAATCCAACGCGGCTTCGGCATGGTTCTATAGTTTTTATGAATCCAAAGCCACCAATTATTACGACAAAACCAGTAAGACCTTGGTAAGAGCAGTGCGTTCCTTTTAAGCGAGCATAATTCTTCGGCCCGTTTAATACAAAATACCATACGCTTCCAGTATATCAAATACCGCCAATAAAATCAAGGTAGGAAGAGTAGCATCGCGACGTGATGAAACAATAGCTACTAGTGCCAAGAGACCAAAAAACCCTGAACGCAGCATGGGATAGGGAAGGGCATATAGGCCGAAAAAGCCGAGATACAAGCACAATACCGTTATTTTTTGGTGCA
>Ga0214921_10005359_pt1 | contig 18162 bp, 19 predicted proteins | sample LL1505_MetaG_FD_177992 | JGI IMG/M metagenome (GOLD analysis project Ga0214921, IMG submission 177992) | Freshwater microbial communities from Lake Lanier, Atlanta, Georgia, United States - LL-1505 | ecosystem: Environmental > Aquatic > Freshwater > Lake | place: USA: Georgia | collected... | reverse complement strand
CGCGCTGTTTGACGGCCACTTGCGCACTGGCATGCAGATGCTGCATCTTGCAGCCGCCGCACGCATTGGCTTGCAAGCCGAAATGGGGACATGCCGGGCGCACGCGCTGGGACGACTCGACGTGGACCTCCGTCAGGGTGCCCTTCTCAAAGCTGCTTTTGCTGCGGTGGATGTGGGCGCTGACGACCTCAAAGGGCAGTGCGCCATCAATGAAAACCACCTTGCCGTCGGGGCGATGGGCGACGCCCTGGGCTTCAAGATCAAGAGATTTGACCGCCAACCAGCCTTCAGGCAAGGCGGCAGGTTCAGAAAGTGGGGCATCGTGCATGCCCCAATTGTCTCAGGTCAGCGCGCGGGCAAATACTTGGACGGGTCGACCGGTTTGCCCTGCTTTCGCACCTCAAAGTGAAGCTTCACCCGGTCCGAATCGGTGTTGCCCATTTCGGCAATTTTCTGCCCCTTTTTCACGATTTGATCTTCTTTCACCAGCAAGGTCTGGTTGTGCGCATACGCCGTCAGGTACAAGTTGTTGTGCTTGAGGATGATGAGCTTGCCGTAGCCGCGCAGTCCAGCGTCGGCATAGACGACCTTGCCGTCCGCTGCCGCCCACACCGGGTCACCACTGGCGCCGCCAATGTCCACGCCTTTGCGATTTTTGGCCTCATCAAACCCATCCAGGACCTCACCCTTGGAAGGCCAAGCGAAGCTGATATCGTCCTCCGTCGCCGCATTCGACCCAGCAGCACTGGCGGGCGCCGATGCGGGCGCCGTCGCCGGTGCAGCCGGAGCGGCTTTGGCCGGAGTCGAGGCCGGCGCAATGGGCGGCAGCGCGGTCGAGGTCACTTTGGCCACCGCCACAGGTTTGGATGCCACGGCCTCTTCCGGCGGTACCACGCGTAACACCTGACCAATTTCAATGCGATTGGGGTTTTCCAAGGCATTCCAGCGCGCAATGTCCCGGTAACTTTGTCCCGATTCAAGACCAATTCGAATCAAGGTGTCGCCCTGTTTCACCGTGTAGTAACCGGGCTTGCCGGCATTGGGATCACCCACCGGTACCGGCGCGCTCTTGGCCACTTCGACGATCGCTGCCGGCGCCGGGCTGGGAGCGGGCGCTTGTTGGACGGCGCGGCCCCGGTCTTCGACGGGCACGCGCAAGGCGGGCTTGGAACTGCATCCGGCTAAGGCAAAGACACACGCGGTGCCCGCCAGCGCGCCCCACCTCAGCAGGCTAATTGACATCTGTTCCGTTCCCATTTGTAGTGTTCAGGCCAAGCCGGATTTTAGAGGTACAAAGTGGACTGCTTCGAGGACGGTTTGGCTCAAGCCCTGACTGGTTTTGCTCACGACCACGAGTGCCTGCGCCCCCGCTCCGATCGCGCTGCCCGCCCTGGCCTGTGCCACCGGAGCGACCAGACGTCCCCCTTCGGCAAGCTGGTCCGTCCAAGCGGTGGGAATGGCTTCGCCACCGGCCGCGGCAATGATCGCCGCATAGGGTGCGCCTTGGGCATACCCCAGCATGCCGTCGCCCAACAGGAGATGCAAATTGGCGAGCCGCAGAAAGCGCAGATTCTCTCGGGCCTTCTCGTGCAAGCCCCGCAAACGCTCAATCGAGTAAACCTCGGTGGCAATTTCGCTCAACACGGCGGCTTGGTAACCGCACCCCGTGCCAATCTCCAGTACCCGACCCAGTTTCCCGGGGGTTCCCTGGCACAGCAGCTCAATCATGCGTGCGACCACGCCCGGCTTGGAGATGGTCTGGCCCAAACCAATCGGCAGGCTGGTGTCTTCATACGCTTGGTTGACCAGCGCGCTGTCGACAAAACGATGGCGTTCGACCCGCCCCATTGCCGCCAAAACCCGCGGGTCACTGAGGCCCAGGCCTGCCAGTTTTTGCACCATACGCTGGCGCACCGCGACGGAATCCATGCCCAAGCCCTGCGGCAGGTTGATGCCCGGTAGCGGCTTGGCCTTGGCACTAACGACGCTGCTGTCGATGCGCGCGGGAAACGTGGGCCGTTGCTTCATGCGGTCTTGGGGACGCTGGGCGCCGCAAAGAGCGCTGCCGTTTGCGACCATGCGTCCAAACTGAGATGATCGGTCAGGTCAATTTTGAGCGGCGTAATCGACAGATGGCCCAGTGTGGTGGCGTGAAAATCAGTCCCCTCGGCGTCGTCCTTCGCCGGGCCAGCCGCACCAATCCAGTACATGGTTTCGCCGCGCGGGCTGGTCTGCTGAATCACGGCTTCGGCCGCGTGGCGCTTCCCCAGGCGGCAGAGCTTGGTGGGGCCAATCTGGTCATACGGCAGGTTGGGAATATTGACATTCAGTAGCCAGGGCGCGGAGCCCAGCATCTGGTGCTGGGCCATGGACAGCACCAGATCACGCGCCTTGCGGGCGGCGGACTCAATTTCGAGCCAGTCTTTGTGCACTTGGGAAAACGCGATGGCCGGAACACCGAACAAATAGCCTTCCATGGCCGCACCCACGGTGCCGGAATAAATGGTGTCGTCGCCCATATTGGCTCCGTTGTTGATTCCCGACACCACCAAGTCCGGCCGGTAGTCCAACAAGCCCGACAGTGCGATGTGCACGCAGTCGGCCGGCGTCCCGTTCACATAGCGAAAACCGTTGCTCCCCCGGTGCACGTACAAGGGCGCGTTCAGGGTCAAGGCATTGGACTTGGCGCTGTTGTTGTGCTCAGGCGCAATCACCTCCACCTCGGCCACCTCTTTGAGGGCGTTGAACAGGGCCGCCAAGCCGGGCGCTTGGTAACCGTCATCGTTGGAAATGAGGATTTTCATAAGTGTCTGAAGTGAGTCGCAATTGTAGGTGCGGGCGCCTTCTTGGGGTCACGCCTGAGACAGATTGCCCCCCACCGGCGGGCGGCCAGCCCTCTATGATCAATGATCCCTATTTGGAGACTGACCTCATGCACGCTTGGCTCTGTGAAAACCCTGTGGGCGTTGACGCCCTGACCTGGACCGAACTTCCTACGCCCCTGCCCAAAGCGGGCGAGGTGCTGATTGAGATCAAGGCAGCCAGCCTGAACTTTCCCGATCTGCTGATCGTCCAGAACAAATACCAAATGAAGCCTGCCTTGCCCTTCGTGCCGGGTTCGGAATACGCGGGCATCATCCAGTCCGTCGGCGAAGGAGTGACCCACCTGAAAGTAGGCCAGGCCGTGGCCTGCCTGAGTGGCACCGGGGGCTTTGGCAGCCATACCCTTGCGCCCGCCGCCTTGTGCATGCCGTTGCCGTCCGGATTTCCCATGGTGGATGCGGCCGCCTTCATCATGATTTATGCCACCTCGCACCACGCACTGATCGACCGCGCAGCCTTGAAAGCCGGGGAAACGGTGCTCGTGCTGGGCGCGGCAGGCGGGGTGGGCACCTCGGCGATCCAGATCGCCAAGGCCGCAGGCGCGCAGGTCATTGCCGCCGCATCAACCGACGAAAAATGCGTGCTGTGCAAATCCATTGGCGCCGACGCCACCATCAACTACAGCACGGAAAACCTGCGTGAAGCCATCAAGGCACTCACCAATGGCAAAGGCCCGGACGTGATTTACGACCCTGTGGGCGGTGACTTTGCCGAGCCGGCTTTTCGTTCGATCGCCTGGCGCGGACGCTACCTTGTGGTGGGCTTTGCCGCCGGACCCATTCCCGCCCTGCCCTTTAACCTGGCGCTGCTTAAGGGCGCGTCGATCGTGGGCGTGTTTTGGGGCGACTTTGCCAAGCGCGAGCCCAAGGCCAACGCTGCCGCGATGGCGGAGCTTGCCCATTGGTACGGCCAAGGCAAGATCAAGCCGGTGATCGACCGCACTATGCCCATGGCCGAGCTGAAGGCTGCATACGCCCACATGGGCTCCCGCGGCGTGATGGGCAAGTTGGTGATGGTGAACTAGTTCTGTCCACCGGCAACAAAGAAGCCCTCGGAGCGGGCTTCTTTGTTGCCCGGCCGGCGCCCGACTTGGCGCTTAATGCCGGAAGTGGCGCACCCCGGTGTAGACCATGGCGACGCCGCGTTCGTTGGCAGCCGCCACGACTTCATCATCGCGCATGCTGCCGCCGGGCTGAATAATGCACGTTGCTCCGGCGTCGACCACGACGTCCAGACCGTCGCGAAACGGGAAAAACGCATCGCTCGCCACCACCGTTCCCGAAAGCGACAGGCCGGCGTGCTCGGCTTTGATGCTGGCGATTCGGGCCGAATCAAGACGGCTCATCTGCCCGGCACCCACGCCCCGGGTCTGACCGCCCAGGCAAAACACGATCGCGTTGGACTTGACGTACTTGGCGACCGTCCAGGCAAACAGCATGTCTTGCAGTTGCGCAGGAGTGGGCTGCAGCGTAGTCACCACCCGCAGATCGGCCAGCGTCAGCGTGTGGTTGTCAGCGGTCTGAATCAACAGCCCCGAGCCGATGCGTTTGACGTCCACTGCATTGCGACCCTGCTCCCAAGCACTGACGCCAGCAGGCTGCCCCAGCCCCTTCGGCAATGCGATCTGCAGCACGCGCACATTCGCCTTGGCCTGAAAAATTGCCAAAGCCTCAGGCGTGAACGCCGGAGCCATCAATACTTCGACAAACTGCTTCGAGATCTGCATGGCAGCCGCCTCGTCCACGGTGCAGTTGAAGGCGATGATGCCGCCAAAAGCCGATGTCGGATCAGTCGCAAACGCCTTGGAATAGGCGCCCAGTGCATCGGACGCGATGGCTACACCACAGGGATTGGCATGCTTGACAATGACACAAGCCGGGACCTCAAAGCTCTTGACGCACTCCCAGGCCGCATCTGCATCGGCAATGTTGTTAAAGCTGAGTTCTTTTCCCTGCAACTGCTGCGCGGTCACCAACGCGCCAGGGGCTGGATACAGGTCGCGATAAAAGGCGGCACTTTGGTGCGGGTTTTCGCCATAGCGAAGGTCCTGCAGCTTGACAAACCTGCCATTGGACTGGGCTGGGAACGCCGCCATCGTGCCGTCGGGTTGAATGCAGGACAAATAGTCACTGATGGCGCCGTCGTACTGGCTAATGCGGTTGAACGCGGCTACCGACAGCGCAAACTTGGTTGCTTGGCTCACCGCACCACTGCTTTGCAGCTCAGCCACGACCGTGGCGTACTGCGAAGCGTCGGTTAGCACGGCCACGTCTTTCCAGTTTTTGGCGGCGCTGCGCACCATCGCCGGACCACCAATGTCAATGTTTTCGATGGCATCTTCCAGCGTGCAACCGGGCTTGGCAACCGTGGCTTCAAACGGGTACAGATTGACCACCAGCAAGTCGATGGTGTCAATGCCGTGATCGGCCAACGCCGCCATGTGCGCCGGCAGATCGCGCCGCGCCAGCAAGCCTCCGTGCACGCGGGGATGCAAGGTCTTGACGCGACCGTCCAGCATCTCGGGGAAACCGGTCATGTCGGCCACTTCGGTGACCGGCAGACCGTGCTCGGCCAGCAACTTGGCGGTGCCTCCCGTCGACAACAGGGCAATCCCCAGCCCGTGCAGGGCCTGGGCGAGTTCGACGATTCCGGTTTTGTCCGAGACGGAAAGCAATGCGTTCATAAAAGCTGGTGTTCCAATAGTTTTTTGCGGAGCGTGTTGCGGTTCAGGCCCAACCACTGGGCGGCTTTGGACTGGTTGTTGGCCGAGGCCACCATCACCATTTCCAGCAATGGCTTTTCAACGGCACGGATCAGCATGTCATGCATACCGTGGGGCTCGAGGCCGTCCAAATCGCGCAAATAAGCCTCCAGGCTGGCGCGCACGCATTCATCGAGTTGTTGTCTGCTCATAACGCCACTTCCATGGGGTCGGTATTCGGATGGGTCACAGTGGAGGAGTGCGCGTGCTGGCCCGAGGATTCGACCCCCGGGGCGCGCGCCGGGATCCGGTCCATACGGTCGTTCAAGCGGTCCAGAAACTGCGCAACGGCGACCACCTGGCTGGCACTGTCTTCTAGGGTGTTCATCTGTTGACGAAAGGCTTCGCCACCGGGCAGCGAGCGCACATACCAAGCAATGTGCTTACGGGCGGTGCGCACGCCACTGAACTCGCCGTACAGGCTGTAATGGTCGTGCAGGTGTTCGATCAACAGGCGTTTGACTTCGCTCACCAGCGGTGGGGCCAAGTGGGTGCCGGTCTCCAGAAAGTGTGCGATTTCGCGAAAGATCCAGGGCTGTCCTTGGGCGGCGCGCCCCACCATCAGGGCGTCTGCGCCGGTGCGTTGCAGCACCTCACGGGCCTTTTCGGGACTATCAATGTCGCCGTTGGCCACCACGGGAATGCGCAAGGCAGCCTTCACCGCAGCGATCGTGTCATATTCGGCGAAACCCTTGTAGCCTTGCTCCCGGGTGCGTCCGTGCACCGTGACCATTTGTACGCCGGCGTCTTGCGCCGCAGAAGCGATGGCCAACGCGTTCTTGTGGCTTTGGCACCAACCGGTGCGCATCTTCAAAGTCACCGGGACATTGGTGGGCGCGCAGGCCTGGAGCACGGCATCAATGATCTCCAGCGCCAGCGTCTCGTCTTGCATCAACGCCGACCCGGCCCACTTGTTGCAGACTTTCTTGGCCGGGCAGCCCATATTGATGTCAATAATTTGCGCGCCTCGATCGATGTTGTAGCGCGCCGCGTCCGCCATCATGGTGGCATCGGTCCCTGCAATCTGCACCGCAATCGGCCCAGGCTCACCCTCGTGATTGGCCCGGCGCGAGGTCTTGAGCGTGTCCCACAAATCGCGCCGTGACGTAACCATCTCGCTGACCGCATAGCCCGCGCCAAGCCGCTTGCACAGCTGTCGAAAGGGACGGTCGGTGACCCCCGCCATCGGCGCGACAAAAAGTGAATTTGCCAAAGCAAATGGGCCGATGAACATGGAGGGTGGAAGCGGGATTGGGGTACGGGGAGCGCCCTGTTGAGCGCTGGGTCTGTCATTCTATCTGCCTAATATTTCAGCAGGTGAGAGATTTGGGGGTCTTTTTCTCGGTGCTTACCCCACCTATTCCGCCAAGCCGTCACCTGTCCTTCCTATACTGCCCGGCGCATGGAAGCCCATCTTCACACTCTCCTCGATCTCTTGTCTCTGCCTGAATATGGCCTGGCGACGGTGTTCGTGGTGTCTTTTATATCGGCGACCCTGTTACCGCTGGGGTCCGAGCCTGCGGTATTGGGGCTGATCCAACTCAACCCGGCCGAATACTGGCCGGTCATATTGATGGCCACCGCAGGGAACACGCTCGGCGGAGCACTGGACTGGTGGATGGGTTACGGTGCCAGCAAGGTCGCCCGCCATGACCAACCAGAGTCGGCCAACGGTCGTGCCCTGGCCTGGCTACAAAGACTCGGTCCCAAGGCGTGCTTGCTCGGATGGCTGCCGGTGGTGGGTGACCCGCTTTGCACCTTGGCCGGATGGCTGCGCTTGCCGTTTTGGCCCTGCGTCACTTACATGCTGATCGGAAAGTTTTTGCGCTACGTGGTGATGACCGGTGCTTTTTTCGGTGGACTCAAACTGATCGCGTAAAGCGCCTCTGAGATCAACCGCAGGCCTAGGGTTTGCGGACCTCGTTAATCTCAAGCACGATCCCTTGCTTGCCCAACGCCACCGGTCCCACCTGGCCGGTCATATCGCCAGGTTGGGGCATGGCATCGCCGGATTTGCTGATACGCGCCCCCAACACCACTTGCGCCGATGACGACAATGGCTTGGCAGTCGACATGGATTTGCTGTCGTCCAGCGTAAACCGATACGGCAGGTCTTTGACCTGAACCCGCTGGGCCGCCAAAGGCATCCGGCCACCCTCCGCAGGACGCGCAAAGATAAACACCGTATCGTCCGGACTGGCCTTGGCCGCCAAGGCCGGCGATAGTGAAACAGTCCCGCCCACCGAGACGCTGTCGCCTTTTTGCGTACCGGGGGCCGTTGTTGCCTGCGGGGACCTGGGCGTTGGCAGGGGCGCCGGAGCGGCGGGCAAGCCAGCACGGCTACGCGCCTCTTGCAAACTGTTGCTCACCTGCTGAACCAGCGCATTGTCAGGCGGACCGACCTTTTGCACCTCAGTCCAATAGCGCACCGCTTGCGCATAGTCTTGCCGGACAAAGGCATCCGTCCCCGCAAGCGCCAGGCCCTTGAGGTTGGCCGGATCGATCTTGAGCGCCTGGGCAATCAATTTCATCGGCTCACCCGCCAGGTTGTGGTTATTTTTCACGGCCAAGGCATCGGCATAGTCGACCAGCAAGGACGGGTCGTCTTTTCGCACGGCAATCGCCTTGGCGTACGCATCAAGCGCTTCGGCATTGCGCTCCATGACGCTGTAGGAGCGCGCGAGCATGGCCCAGCCTTCACCATCATTGGGGTCTTGCTTGAGGTGTTCCGCCAATTTGTCGACCATCGCAATGATTTGGGTGGCGTTGGGCTGGCCGGCGATTTCGCTCCCCGCGGCCCCCTGGGACTCGAGCGAAGGGGCACCTTTGTACCAGTAGCCCGCCGCCGCAATCAGGACGACCCCCGCCGCAAGACTTGCCAGCAAGCGTCCAGAGGCCTTGGAGCGCACCCCCTGGCTTGAAGACGGGTCGGCGTCGTGGAGTAAGAGGTCGAGCAGACGGCGTTCCAGAGCGGCGATTTGGTGGTCTAGCTCGGTTTGCGACAGTGTGCCGGCGCGTTGGCGCTCTTTGAGTTCGGCAAGTTGACGCTTGAAGGGGGTGATCAAGGTGGGCAGATCAGCGGACATAAGTGCTGCTTTTTTAGGTGGTAGGGGGACTTACGCCGCGTGTGGGTACCCCGCTCCATAGGAATCGGGGCGCCATTCAGGCAATGCTGTCCGGGTCTTCGGGCTCAAATTGATCGGCTGCCAAGCGACTCCGTCTGCGCAGCACCACGAACAAAGCACCCAGCCCGATCAGCACCATGGCTGCAGGACCGATCCAAAGCAAGGCGGTAGCCGGCTTGAACGGGGGGCGATAGAGTACAAAATCTCCATAGCGGGCGGTCATGTACTCGGTGATTTGCTGGTCCGTTTTACCGGCTTGCAACATCTCTCGCACTTGGGCGCGCAAGTCCACCGCCAACTCAGCATGCGAGTCGGCAATCGTCTGGTTTTGGCAAACCAGGCAGCGCAGCTCGCTCGAAATCGCCATCATGCGGGCTTCGAGGGCCGGGTCGGCGCTGGCCGGTGCCGCCTCGTTGGCTCCGGCTATGCCCATCGAACAGCCCAAGATTGCGACCAAAAAAGTCCGGACAAACCACTTAGCCATTGAGTTGCCTCACCAGAGGTTCTATTTTTGTGCGAATGACCTCGGGCGTAATCGGGCCGATTTGCTTGAAACGGACTACGCCCTGGCGGTCAATGATGAAGGTTTCGGGGACACCGTACACGCCAAAATCAATGCCAACCCGGCCATCGCGGTCCGACAGCGACGCCTGGTACGGGTTGCCAAAGTCAGACAACCATTTTTGACCCGCGGCGGGTTGGTCTTTGTAGTTCAGGCCGTAGATCGGCAAGGTCTTGGATTTGGCGAACTCCACCAAGAGCGGATGCTCCTCACGGCAGGCCACGCACCACGAGGCCCAGACATTGAGCATCCAGACCTGGCCGAGCAAATCGTCACGCCGGATCGTTTGCGTGGGGTCGTCCAAGCGAGCCAGCGCAAAAGTCGGTGCAGGTTTACCGATCAAGGGCGACGGGACCTCTTTGGGGTCAAGCTTGAGCCCGGCGCCCAGAAACAGCACCAGCACCAGAAAGATGCCCATGGGTATCAAGAACTTCAGGGATTTCATCCGGCCACTCCCGGTTTGCGGCGGTAGCGCCGGTCGGTCACGGCCAGCAAACCGCCCAGCGCCATCAACAGGCAGCCGCCCCAGATCCAGTCGATAAAGGGCTTGACGTAGACCCGCACGATCCAGGCGCCGCCTTCCACCTTCTCGCCCAATGAAACATACAAATCACGGGTGACACCTGCGTCAATGGCGGCTTCGGTCATCGGGTTTTGCTGGACGCGGTAAATTCGTTTTTCGGGGCGCATTTCGAGGGCCGCTCCGCCATCACGGCTGACTAGCATCTGGCCTTGCACCGCCACGTAATTGGGGCCTTGAAGTTCTTTGACGCCGTTAAAACTGAAGGTATAGCCGCGCACCGTGGTGCTGTCGCCCACCGACATCTTGACATCGCGCTCCACTTCATAACTTTTGACCATCACCACGCCGAAGCAGAAGGCGGCAATGCCCAAGTGGGCCACCATCATGCCGACCAAAGCACGCGGAATTTGGCGCAACCGGTTGCCGGCGTCCGCCCACTCAGCACCTGCAGGGTGCACCCGCTCCCACAGATCGGTGGCGACCGAGGCGGCAATCCAAAAGGCCATGACCAAGCCCAGCGTAGAGACCAGGCGCACCTCTCCCGCCAGCCAGCCCGTGCCCAGCGAGGCCAGTACCGTGACCACTGCCGCCCAGCGCAGTCGCAATGCAAGAGTGGGCAGATCGGTCTCTTTCCAGCGCGCCAAAGGGCCGACGCCCATCAGAAATACCGTAGGCGCCATCAGGGGCATGAACACGGCGTCAAAGTACGGTGGGCCGACTGAAATTTTGCCCATGCCCAGCGCGTCCAGCACGAGTGGGTACAAGGTGCCCAGCAATACCGCGAGCGCCGCCACCAGCAGCAGAACGTTGTTGCCCAGCAGGGCCGACTCTTTGGACCACAGCGCAAAGCGCTTGCCCAGACCCACAGTGGGCGCGCGCCAGGCATACAGCGCAAAAGAGGAGCCCACCACCACGGTCAAAAAGGCCAGAATGAACAGGCCCCGGCGCGGGTCGGTCGCAAACGCATGAACCGACGACAAGACGCCCGAACGCACCAGAAAGGTTCCCAACAGAGAAAAAGAAAACGCCAGAATCGCCAGCAACACCGTCCAAGATTTAAAGCTATTGCGTTTTTCGGTGACGGCCAGCGAGTGGATCAGCGCCGTGCCCAATAGCCAGGGCATGAGGGACGCGTTTTCCACTGGGTCCCAAAACCACCAGCCTCCCCAGCCCAGTTCGTAATAGGCCCACGAACTGCCCAGCGCGATGCCGATGGTCAAGAACATCCAGGCCACGGTGGTCCAGGGCCGGGTCCAGCGCGCCCAGGTCGAATCCAAATTGCCACCCAGCAGCGCCGCGATGGCAAAGGCAAACGCCACCGAAAAGCCGACATAGCCCATGTACAGCATCGGCGGGTGAATCACCATGCCCGGGTCTTGCAACAGCGGGTTTAGGTCGCGCCCATCCGGGGGCGCCGGAAACAGTCGGTCAAACGGGTTGGAAGTCAACAGCATGAACAGCAAAAAGCCCACGCTCACCAAGCCCATGACTGCCAGAATGCGTGCCACCACAGCCTCGGGCAGGTGGCGGCTAAAGGCCGCCACGGCGACCGTCCACAGACACAGCATTTGCACCCACAGCAGCAAGGAGCCCTCGTGCCCGCCCCACACCCCGGCAATACGGTATTGCAGGGGCAGCGCCGTGTTGGAGTTCGATGCGACATACAGCACCGAGAAATCATGCCGCACAAAGGAGGCCACCAGACAGGCAAACGCGAACGCCACCAGCACAAACAAGGTGTACGCGCCCGGCCGGGCCAACCCCATCCAATCGCTGCGGCCAGTGGCTGCGCCCGCCATCGGTAGCACCCCCAGCACCAGTGCAACACCCAGCGCCAGCCACAAAGCGAAGTGGCCCATTTCCGGAATCAAAGTCATTGCGCAGGTACCAAAGTTGCGGCCGCTTTTGTGTTGGCCTGGGCAGCGTTCTTTAAGGCCTGCGCTGCTTCGGGTGGCATATAGTTTTCGTCGTGCTTGGCGAGCACCTCTTTGGCTTGGAACACCCCATTTTCAAGCTGCCCTTGGGCCACCACGCCCTTGCCCTCCTTGAACAGGTCGGGCAGGATGCCAGAAAACTGCACCGGGACTGTCTTGGCCGTATCGGTCACCTCAAAGCTGACGTTCACGCCGTCGCGTTTGACGCTGCCCTCAACCACCAAGCCACCCAAACGAAAGGTGCGCCCGCCAGGTGCTTCTTTGGCAGCTATTTGAGACGGTGTGTAAAAAAACACCAAATTGCTCTGGAAAGCGTTCAGCACCAAGGCGGTGGCCGCACCCACCACGGCGACCACTCCGAGCGCAATCGCCATGCGTTTACGCCGTGGCGTCATAGATCAGAATCCTCTTGTTGGTCATGGATAAGTGCAATCGCGCGTCGCTGCCGCTGTACGGCGCTGCGCACTTCGAGCATCAGCCCGAGCGCGACCACAGCATAGGAGCCCCACACGTACTGGCCATATCCGCCCATGGCCCAAAAATCGCTCCAGCTCGCCCAGATCATGTCGTCACCTCCTGCGCCCAGCCAGTGTGGCGTTCACGCTCCAAAATAATGCTACGCACCCGGTACAAGGCGATCGCAATGGTATAGGCCCAAAACGCCAGCGCCATCAGCAGCATGGCCCACAACATGGTTTGGGCCATGCTCGAGCCCTTGGTCACCGACACCGAGGCGCCTTGGTGCAAAGTGTTCCACCATTTCACTGAAAAATAGATGATCGGCACATTGACGGCGCCCACCAGCGCCAGCAGTCCGCCCGCTTTGTCGGCGCGCCGCGGGTCCTCAATGGCGCTGGTCAGGGCGATATAGCCCATGTACAAGAAAAACAAGATGAGTTCCGAGGTGAGCCGCGCATCCCACACCCACCAGGCTCCCCACATCGGTTTACCCCATAGCGCGCCGGTCCACAGCGACAGGAATGTAAATAAGGCCCCCGTAGGCGCCAGGGCCTGGGTCATCATGCCCGACAGACGGGTGTTGAAGGTAAATCCTAAAAAGGCCCAAAACGCCATGGCCAGGTAGATCACCATCGACATCCAGGACGCAGGGACGTGCACAAAGATGATGCGATAGCCCTCCCCTTGCTGAAAGTCGGTTGGGGCAACAAAAAATCCCATATACAGAGCGACTGCCGCCAGCACGACCGCCAGCACGGCGAACGGGCGCCACAGGCGTCCCGCCACGGGGTAAAAGGTCTGGGGCGCCGCCCAGTGAAACCAGCGAAAGTTTTTGAAACTCATTTACTCAAGCGCAACGCGCAACGCAGCCGAACACATCCACGGCCCAAAAAATGCCGCAAGCACCAACATCGCCCCCAACAAGGACACGTGGGCCGCATAAGCGACACCGCTCATCTGCGCCTCCACCGCCCCCGAACCAAAAATCAGGGTCGGAATGTACAAAGGCAGGACCAGCAAGGACAGCAGAACCTCCCCCCCACGCACACCCAAGGTTAGCGCAGCGCCCACCGCCCCGATCAGCGATAGCAAAGGCGTGCCGACCAGCAGGGACAACACCAATACAGCCATCGCGCCCGGCTCCAATCCGAACTGCAGCGCCAAGACCGGCGCCAGCAGAGCCAGCGGCAAACCGGACAACAGCCAATGCGCCAAAACCTTGGCCGCCACCAGGACCGGCAAGGGCGTCGTTGACAGTGCCATTTGCTCTAAGCTGCCATCCTGAAAATCTGCCGAGAATAAACGCCCCAGCGACAGCAGGCTGGCCAATAAGGCCCCTACCCACAAAATACCTGGGGCGATCTTGCGCAACACCGCGGGTTCGGGACCAATACCGAGCGGAAACAGGGTAGCGACCACCACGAAAAAGAACAGCGCAGTGAGCACCTCACTCTTGCGGCGCAAGGCCAGACGAACGTCACGCTGCACCAGCGCTACAAAGGCGTTCATGCGTTCAGCCGGTAACTGGCGCCCCGTCCTTGCAACGCCAGCGCCTGGTGGCTGGTGAATAGCGCCATGCCACCCCGGTCCACGTGGGCCGAGATCGCATCGGCCACCCAGTCTTGCGCCTGGGCGTCGAGTGCGACAAAGGGCTCGTCTAGCACCCACAAGGGCGCGCTGTGCAAGGTCAGTCGGGCCAGTGCGACGCGGCGCTTTTGCCCCTGCGACAGCACCCGCACCGGCAGCCGGGTCCGCCCGCGCAAGCCCAGGCTTTGGAGCGCTGTGCGGGCATGGGCCTCGTGAAAGGTGCGCCCGGCAATGGCCGCATCGGCTTGCAGGTTTTCCAGGGCACTGAGTTCATCCTTCACCGCCAGCGCGTGGCCCAGATAGAGTAAATCTGTATGAAAGGCTTCAGGGGCGTCGGCCAAGGTGCGGCCCTTCCAGCGGACGTGGCCATGGTCGGGCGGTGTGAAGCCCGTGACGATGCGCAGCAAACTGGTCTTGCCTGAACCATTGGAGCCTTCCAGATGCAGCCACTGGCCCGGACTCAGGTCGAAGCTCACCCCGGAGAAAAGGGTGTGGTCGCCTCGAACACAAGTCAGATCAGAAACAGAGAGCATGCAGTGGTGGATGGGGCGGGTGCCTGGAGAACGGCATCTCCAGCGAAGTTACGAAAGCGTCCAGGGCAAAAAGAAGAGACCGATGCGATTTTAGGCTGCCCGCCTAATCCAACACCGGTGCCACGGTCACCCGCACCTGCAGCGTGTGGTGGGCGCCGCCCTGCAACACACCGCGCAGTGGCGAGACGTCAGCAAAATCGCGTCCCACCGCCAAGCGCACGTAATCCAGACCCGGTGTACCAAAGCCGGCGCGGTTGTTGGTGGGATCCAGATCGAGCCAACCCCCATGCGGCAAACCCCGCTGACCACCCAAGTCCGGCAGATACACCGAGACCCATGCATGCGAAGCATCTGCGCCGACCAGGCGCGCCTGGCCCGGCGGCGGCTCGGACAGCAAATAGCCACTGACATACCGGGCCGCCAGCCCAAGCGAACGCAAACAGGCCAGCAGCACGTGGGCAAAGTCTTGGCATACACCTCGGCGTTCGGACAGCACCTCCAGCGCCGGCGTGCTGATTTCGGTACTGAGCGCCTCGTAGACAAAATCGCGATGAATCCGCTCCATCAGCTTACACGCTGCCGCCGCGACGGGCCGCCCGGCGGCAAAACTGGGCGCCGCATAGGCCGCAAAAGCAGCGTCCACCGGGGCATGGTGGGAGGCGTAGCTGAATTCACTGGCGGCATATCCCGCCTGACCGGACGCATAACAAAACAGGTCACGCGCCGCTTCCCACGCCATGCCGGTGCGCTGGGCCGCGGCCAGGGATTGCGCATCGGCCACGGCAGCGGCGGCGCGGTTCGTAGCGGGGGGCGCGCTCTCCATGGCGTCGACCAAATCCGAGACCGGGCCGTGCGTACGTACCTCGCTATGGGCGCAAACCGCCATGTGCTGGTGGTGCGACGCCATAGCCCAGTAGCTGCGGGGGTTGCCAAACGCATCGAGGCGGGTGTCAAAGTCGGCACACGGGGGTACCACGTCGATGCGGTGGTTGAGGCAGGTCTGGTACGGCGTGTCGGGTGGCTGCAAGTGGGCCATGTGCTGCGCCGTGTCCACGCCGGGCGTGTAGTGGTAAACCGTTTCGTGGGTAATGCGCAGCCGCATATCAAGCTCCCACGCTGTGGGAAGACTCGCCGCTGTGGGCAAAGAACAGGGTATTGAGGCTGTCTGAGGTGGCGCGCGCCGCATTGCGGCAGTCTTGCAACAGGGCCATCAGGGCCGGCGTGGTGTGCAAGCCGTCGGGGCACAGCGCTCTCAAGTCGGCGCCAGCGAGCTGGGGCACGCGTTCGGCCAGCGCCTGCGTACCGCCCTCCGCCAAGCTGCCCATTCGCGCCAGACGCGCACGCAGCGTGTGCGCCACCCAAGCCAAAGCCCGCGGATTGTCGGCATTGGTGAGCAACAACTCGAGCAGGGCGCTGACCGTGCGCGACTGCTGGTACTGGGCATGAAAACTGATGGTGCTGTCAAACAGCGCCAGTACCGCATCAAAACCGGCCTGCTCGTCAAGCGCCCCCACCCCAACCGCGCAGGACAAGGCGTGGGCCAAAAAGTCCAGGCGCTCAATATGGCGGCCAATCGACAGCAGGCGCCAACCGTCGTCGCGCGTCATGCGGTCGGTCTGTGCGCCGGTCAAAGCGGCCATCAGTTGGCTGGTGCGTACCAGCACCCGCTGGGCCTGCACCGGGTCGTGCAGATCGGTCACGTCGGGTTGCAGCAAGGTGTTTTGCGCCTGTTCGATGAGGCTCCAATGCTCCGGCGAGAGGCGCTCGCGCACACAGGAGGCCGCTAGAAAGACTGCTTTGAGGTTGAAACCAACGCCTGTGGTGTGCTGGGTGTCCCAAAGCCCGGCCACCAGAGAGCGCTCGAATACCCGGCGCGACTGTTGGGCCGCGGGCACGCCCGCCACGACCAGTCCGTGGGAAACGGCAAGCTGGTTGAGCCAAGCGATCAGTGGCGCACAGGTTTGGTCTTCGCTGCCAAGCACGTCCAGCGACAGGCGGGTCAGGCGCAAAATATTTTCACTGCGCTCGGTGTAGCGCCCCATCCAAAAAAGGTTCTCCGCCGCACGGCTGGTGACGATGCGCTGGCGCAAAGCACCCGTGGCCAGCGTCGGCGTACCTTGCCAGGGGCGCAGTGAGGGCGTGGGGGTTTGGGCTTGACTTTGGGTTTGGCTTGGACCCGCCGCGCTCGCGCCACCCAGAGGTGCGCCCGAGCGGCCGGTCAATACCCATACATCGGCACTGCTGCCGCCGCGCTGCATGGACGCGATGCCCTCGCGCGTACCGAGGCGGGCCAGGCCGCCGGGCAGCACGTTCCACCCGCCTTGCGCATTGGCCAAGGCAAACACCCGCAAGATCACGGGCCGCGCACCAATGGAGGGGTGCGTAACGTGGGCCTGCCAGATGGGAGTGTGTGAAATCGGCAAAAACGCCTGCAAGGTATGCGCCGGCCCATCACGGAAAATTCGGCCCGACCATTCGTCGCGTTCCCGCTGGGATAGCGTGCGGCCGAGCACGGGCTCGAAGCTGTGGCGGCTCGAAAACGCCGGATAGCTGGGTTTGATCACGCATTCGGCCATGCGGGGCAGCACCTGCTGCATTGCGCTGCGCTCACCACACCACCAGCTCGGAATGGCGGGCAACCGCAGCTCTTCGCCGAGCACCGATTTGGCTAGCGCCGGCATGAAGCCTAAAAGCGCACTCGATTCCAAGAAGCCCGAGCCCGGCGCATTGGCCAGCAACACATTGCCGGCCCGCACCACCTGCAGCAAACCGGGCACGCCCAAGCTCGAATCCGCACGCAGCTCCAAGGGGTCGAGCCAGGCGTCGTCGACTCGCTTGAGGAGACCATGCACCCGTTGCAGCCCCTGCAAGGTCTTGAGGTACAGCTTTTGATGCCGCACCAGCAGGTCGCCACCCTGCACCAGCGTCAGCCCCAAGTAGCGGGCCAAATAAGCGTGCTCAAAATACGTCTCGTTATAGGGGCCGGGCGTAAGCAATGCAATGTGGGCATCTGGCCCCGCCGGCGAGCGTTGCTTCAGTCCATCGACCAGCGCCCGATAAGCCTCGGCCAGACGCTGCACCGGCATGGTCTCAAAGGCCTGCGGAAACTGGCGCGAAATCAGCAAGCGGTTTTCCAGCAAATATCCCAGCCCAGACGGCGCCTCGGTACGCTGCGACAACATCCACCAACACCCATCGGGACCCCGTGCCAGATCAAACGCTGCCAGTGCCAAGTGCTGGCCACCCACGGGCGCAACGCCCTGCATCGCGTGCAAATAGCCCGGATGGCCTTGGACCAACGCAGTGGGCAACATGCCCGTCTTGAGCAAGCGCTGGGGGCCGTAGGTGTCGGCCATGATGTGCTCCAGCAAGCGCATGCGCTGCAACACGCCGCCCTCGATTTGCTGCCAGCTCAGGGCGTCCACCATCAGCGGCAAGAGGTCGAGCGACCAGGGGCGCTGCGGCCTATCAGCATCGGCGTAGACGTTGTAAGAAATGCCGTTGTCGCGGACCTGGCGCTCAAGTTGTGCCACACGCGGATTCAGGCCCAGCAAGCCCTGCGGGCCCAAATGTTGCAAAAACTCGGCCCACGGGCCGCTGAGTGGCACATAGTCCACAGGACTGGTGAGGCCCCGCGCGTCCACACCACCGCGCAACTCGTCCCACACTCCCGCTGGCGCCGCCTGCGCCAGTCGCAACAGGTCGGGCGTACCGGGACCCACGGCAGCAGCACGGGTCGCGCCGGACGGGGAAGAGAACGCTTTGTAGTTTTCCACTGAAGCGGATTATTGCGGG
>Ga0214921_10005358_pt1 | contig 18162 bp, 10 predicted proteins | sample LL1505_MetaG_FD_177992 | JGI IMG/M metagenome (GOLD analysis project Ga0214921, IMG submission 177992) | Freshwater microbial communities from Lake Lanier, Atlanta, Georgia, United States - LL-1505 | ecosystem: Environmental > Aquatic > Freshwater > Lake | place: USA: Georgia | collected... | reverse complement strand
CGATCCGAACGCTTGCTTTGTCGCTGACAGCAACGGCCACCACCACTAAAGACAAGGTCAGGATTCTCCACGACTGGGTAGCCCAACATATTCGCTATCTGGGCGTTTATGTCGGCGCTGGTGGCTTTGTGCCGCGCAAGGCAAGCGAGATCCTTTCCACCCGCTATGGGGATTGTAAAGATCATGTGGCCTTGCTAGAGGCCATGCTCCATGCGGTGGGGATCGACAGTTCGCCGGCACTCATCAACCTAGGCGATGCTTATCGCCTGCCGGAGTTGGCCATATCCAATCCCATCAACCACGTGATCACCTACATCCCATCGCTTGATCTTTATGTCGATTCAACCGCCCAGTTTGCTGCAGTCGGCACCCTGCCCACTGGCGATAGCGATAAGCCTGTGATCATCACCGCAACTGGCGAACTCAAGCGCACGCCAAGACAAGCCCCCACGCGGGATGGCGTGCGCGTCTCAAGCCGTATGAGCATGCTGGCTGACGGTCGCATCAAGGGGCAAAGTGCCATGCACTACAGAGGCACCTATGCCATTGACTCAAGGCAGGCCTGGCATGACCGCCAACACAAAGATCCGCAAAACACGGTCGACTGGATGCTGAACCGAAACAAGGAATCAGGCACTGGGCACTTTACTTATGGCAACCCCTTAGATCTCAACACCGAGTGGGTCGTGAACTCCTTTTACGAACTCGATGAGATTGCAAATGTTCCGGGTCAAAGCGCCTTCACCCTGCCCTATGGCCTGACCATGGCCACGATCTTTCACACCTCGGCCTATCGACAACTCACCGATCGGGTCACACCTTTTAAGTGCGATCTATATAACATTGAAGAAACCACTGAACTTATGCTTCCCGCCAAGGTTACGATCGATCGGATCCCAACGGATGCGTTTTATAACGAAGGCGGTATTCACTACAGCGCAAGCTACACGCGCAAAGGACAAGTGCTTCGAGTTAGCCGGCGACTGCTGATCGACTTTGGCAAGACCGTCTGCGACCAAGCAGATGCGAAGCTTTGGGAGAAGGCAAGGCTTGCCATCCGGCGGAATGTGAGAAGTCAGGTGTTTGTGCGTTAACGCCAACAACAAAACTTAGATCACGTCTGGCATATCGAGAAAGGAAGCATCGTGTCGCGGGTTACCACGGCGGCCTTTTGCACGCGGGCGGAAAGCCCGACGGGGAGCGTGGTTCGATAAACGGCAACTTCAGTTTTGCCCCTCCATCGATCCTGCAGAGTGCGAGGCATAAACAACCTCCTGGCGGCTTACCCTTTTTTTAGGTTCGGGATCGCTATCGCGCAGATACCGCTGAGCCGCAGCGACCCCACTGCCCAGTTCAATATTTATTCCAACATCCTTCATGGCCATTTCGGCACCTGACAAGGCGCCGAGAACCATCAGTTCATTGAGATCGCCGAGATGACCGATTCGAAACAATTTCCCTGCCATCTGGGAAAGCCCTGCACCAAGCGCGAGGTTGTATCGGCGAAAGGCCACGTCAATGACATGTGCACCGTTGATACCTTCGGGTACAAGTACAGCACTGACGGTATCAGACCACCATTTGGGGTCGTTGGCGCAAAGCGAAAGTTTCCAACCTTGAAGAACCGCCTCTCGGACACTTTGGGCCAATCGATGATGCCGCGCAAATATTTCCTCTAAGCCCTCTTCAAAAATAATGTTGAGCGATTCGCGTAAGCCGTAGAGCAATGGCAGCGGCGGTGTGTAGGGGAAGTACCCGGCTGGATTGCTCCGGATCATATCGTCGAGGTCAAAATAGCAACGCTTCATATTGGCCGTCGCGCGCGAAGCCATGGCCTTCTCGCTCATGGCCAAAAGTCCAAGCCCCGCCGGCAACATCAAACCCTTTTGAGAACCGCTGACAACCACGTCCACTTGCCACGCGTCCATTTGGAAATCAATACTTCCCAGAGAACTTACCGTGTCGACGAGCAGTAGGGCCGGATGTTTGGCAGCATCGATTGCCATGCGCACCGCATGAATATCGCTTGTAACACCCGTCGCTGTTTCGTTGTGACAAACGAATACGGCCTTAATGGCGTGCCCGCTATCCTGCTCAAGGATGCGATGAAGTTGCTCAGAAGGCACACCTTCGCCCCAAGGGACATCCACAATCTCTGGCTCCAAGCCCAGTCGAACCATCATATCTGCCCAGAGGTGACTGAACTGCCCAAATCGAAACGTCAATACCTTATCCCCGTAGGAGAGTGTGTTGGTAATTGCAGCTTCCCAGGCCCCGGTTCCGGTTGAGGGAAACATGAAGACTTTCCCCGATTCGGTCTTGAAGACCTTTTTAAGATCCTCGAATAAGCTCTTGGTCAGATCCGGAAATCGGGACGACCGATGATCTTCCATGGCAACCATCATCGCTCGCTGCACGCGGTCAGGCACATTGGTGGGGCCGGGAACAAAGAGAAAATTTCGCCCTGGTATTCGATTCATCGGAATCCTCGATCATTAGTTTCAGGGAGTGTTGCCTTGCGCATAAGAACCACGCTAGCACAGAGCCGACACCTTTGTCATTATTTTCTTAAAGCCTAAGCGACTCGCAACGCCAAATCTGATCGACATATTCGGAAATGGTCCGATCGGAAGAAAAAGGCCCCATCGCTGCGATGTTTACGAGACTGCTTTGACGCCACGCTTTCGGATTTGCGAAATGGCTGTCCACCCTCGCTTGAGCATCCAGATAGGATGCAAAGTCTGCAAGAACCATATAGTGGTCACCCCATTTCAACAATGCATCAACAAGGGGTTTATAACGATCGGTATCGTTTCGACAAAACGTACCATCTTGCAAGGCATTCAAGACAAGCTTGAGCCGAGGGTTAGCTTCAAGTTCATGTAACGGCCTATAGCCAGCCGATCGTCGTGCTTCGACTTGCGGGGCGTTGAGTCCGAAGACAAACATGTGACGATGTCCAACGCGATCCAGAATTTCGATGTTTGCACCATCAAAGGTTCCGATCGTTAGCGCGCCATTGAGGGCAAGCTTCATATTTCCTGTACCGGATGCTTCAGTCCCTGCCGTTGAGATTTGTTGAGATAAATTCGCTGCGGGGATCAATTGCTCAGCAAGGCTGACGCTGTAGTTTGGCAGGAACAAGACTTGTAGGTATGGGCTAACAGCCCTATCGTTAGCGATTGTCTCGCCTACATCATGGATCAATCGGATGATTAGCTTTGCCATGGCGTAAGCTGAAGCGGCTTTGCCCGAAAAAAAGACCGTACGCGGCGCGAATTGTCTGAGGTCTATCGTTCCTGATTGGTCGCGAAGCCTGAGATAGCGATCAATGATCTGTAGAACGTTTAAAAGCTGCCGTTTATATTCGTGAATGCGCTTAATTTGCACATCCCATAGACCATCTAAATTCAACGCTATGTTCGCTTGAAGCTTATACCAACGCGAAAAGCTCAGTTTTCGATGTTGCTTGATCGCATGTAAGTTTTCCAGGGTTGCGTCATCGTCGAGCGCCTGATTGAGCGATTCAAGTTGCATCAAGTCACGACGCCAGCCCGTTCCGATCTTTCGATCAATAAACTGTGACAATTCCGGATTTGCCTGAGCTAGCCACCGTCGTTGGGTAATCCCATTGGTCTTATTGTTAAATCGATCAGGCCACCGCTTATGGAAGTCCTTAAAAATAGAACTTGCCATTAAAGCACTATGCAACTGGGACACGCCGTTAATCGAATAGGAGGCAACAACGGCGAGGTGTGCCATCCGAACACTTCGCTCCCCGTCCTCTCGAATAAGCGACATGCGCCGGATCGACTCGGCGTCAAAACCTAGCGTCAGAAGTTCCTGGATAAAGGCTGCATTGATTTCAAAGATGATCTCAAGATGCCTCGGTAGCACTTGGTCCATAAGATGAACAGGCCAGGTCTCCAATGCTTCATGCATCAAGGTGTGATTGGTATAAGAAAAAATCTTTGTACACTGCTCCCAGGCTTCATCCCAGGACATTTCGTGTTCATCAAGAAGGAGCCTCATCAGTTCTGGAATCGCCAAAACCGGATGGGTGTCATTCAAGTGAATCGCGACCTTTTCAGATAAAGAACCGAGGTCCTGATGTGAGCTTAGGTAACGCCGCAACAGATCCTGAACACTTGCGCTAACAAAAAAATACTCCTGTTGCAATCGTAGCCTTCGCCCCGAATCGGTTGAATCATCCGGATACAACACGCGAGAAACATTTTCCGAATGATTTTTTGCCTCCACCGCCTCCATGTAACTACCACGATTGAAGGCAACCAAGTCAATCTCTTCGTCTGCTCTTGCCGACCAAAGCCTTAAGGTATTCGTTGCCTGAGTGTCATAGCCAGGTACCACGCTGTCGTAGGCCATCGCATGAACCTGTGCACTCTCAACCCATACACGTCGACCGCCTTCGCTAAGGACTCGCCCCCCAAATTGAACCCGATAGGTAACCTCGGAGCGAGGAAACTCCCAGGGGTTGCCGTGTTGCAGCCAATAGTCGGGAATTTCAAGTTGGCGACCCGCGTTGATTGTTTGCTTGAACATTCCATAGTCGTAACGAATGCCGTAGCCAAAACCTGGAACATTTAAGGTAGCCATCGAATCAAGAAAACATGCTGCAAGTCGACCCAATCCGCCATTACCCAGCGCAGCATCAGGTTCTAGTTCTATAACCTGATCCATATCAACACCAAAGTCAACCAGGGCTTGACGGACACGGTCACGCAAACCTAAGGCGAGCATCGCATTGGAAAAACTTCGACCCATGAGAAATTCCATGGAGAGGTAATAAACCCTCTTGCTGTCCTGCGCATATTGCGCTCTTGTCGTTTTCATCCACCGCTCGACCAAATGATCCCGTACCGCAAGCGCAGCCGCTTGGAACCAATCCTCAGGTCTCGCCGCTTGCGGATCTTTGCCGATCGAAAAAACCAGCTTATTGGCGATCAGGCGCTTGATCGAAGCAAGATCACGTCCAGGAGACTGAATCGGAAAGGTTTCAGCAACAGGTGAAAGCATCTCGTTCATTTGCGGATTCAAGGCGGGCTTCCTCACAGGGGTGTAGACATCGACCACATAACTGTTTAGGGATGACGAGCATCGCGGAAAAGCATTTGATCGTAAAGCGCAGCATAGTTTCCTGCCGCCACATCCCAGCCTAATGCAAGACTCATGCCACGTGATTGGAGTCTTTTCCAAATCGGCTTCATCTTCCAGCATTGCAACATCTCTTGCCAACATGCCACAAAACTCTCAATGCAATGCTGATCGAACCCAAATCCATTGGCAGGGTTGACCGTTCCGATGAGGGCCGTTTCGTTGGCAAAACGCCAGGGACGGACAGTATCCGCAAGGCCACCGACCAGATGAACCAAGGGCAGACATCCATAGCGCATGCCATACATTTGGGTAAGACCGCAAGGCTCAAAGCGTGAAGGCACGAGGATCAAGTCACTGCCCGCAATCATTTGATGCGCCAAGCGCTCATCAAAATCAGATCGAAAGCTTACTTTGCCAGGATACTGACCCTGCAGTACTTCGAACTGCCGCTCCATTGCCGCGTCGCCGTTTCCCAAAACCACAAGCTGTGCACCGTCTCGAATCATGGTTGGCGCTGCCTGCACAATTAAGCTCAAGCCTTTTTGCTCGGCAAGCCTGCTGATCACCGCGCATCTTGGACCTCGCGCATCGTTGTCGAGACCGAGTATTGACGTAAGCGCGAGAACGTTCTCTTCTTTATCAATTAATGAGATCGAACTGTAGCGCTTGGCGATCATCGGATCATGGGCAGGGTCCCAAATCTGCGTGTCAATGCCGTTGAGAATACCGCTCAAGCGAGCCGCATGCAGCCTGAGAAAACCGTGCATACCATGCCCCTGCGCCGGATCCTGGATCTCGCGTGCATAGCGCGGACTGACGGTGTTGACCCGATCTGCATAGGCAATACCTGCCTTAAGCATTGAAATCTGACCAAAAAACTCCACCCCATCGAGGTGCCAGCAGGCCTCTGGAATAGCTAACTCGTGTAAGTGTTTTGGGGCAAAAAGGCCTTGATAGGCAAGATTATGGATGGTCAATAAGCAGGGTATCGGGTTTACGTGAAGAGCATGGTGAAATTTTAAATAGAGCGGTGTCAGTCCGGCATGCCAGTCATGCGCATGAACAAGTGAAACCTGCCACGTTGGGTCTGAGCCATCAGCAAGGGCCTTAGCGCCCCAACTGAGTGCGGCAAAACGTCGATGGTTATCGCCGAAAGCTTGGCGGTCTTTGGTTTCATACGGGGAACCGTCGCGCTCGTAAAGATGAGGAGCCACAATGAGGTAAGCCCATCCAAAATCACTTGAGGCGAATCGGACGCACTTAATCTGCAAGTCATCGCCCCAAGGCGTCTGAATAGCCGTCACAGCGCGACATTCCGTGACCGCTCGCGTGAACGCGGGTAATCCAGGCAGCAAGGGACGTAACTCGACACCATAACGTGACAAAGCGCCGGGAAGCGCTCCTGTTACGTCAGCCAGTCCGCCTGTTTTGAGCCAGGGGAAAAGCTCAGCGCTGACCTGTAAAACCTGGATTGAGCGGCCGCTTCGCACGCCAACCTCATCACTCAATGAAGTTTCCTCAGCATATCAGCCGTAATCAAGACAACGCCCTGATCGGTTCGCTCAAACCTCGCAGCATCAAGTGCCGGATTCTCTCCAACAACAAGTCCTTCCGGAATCTCACAGCCCCGATCCACCACAACGCGGCTTAGCCGGCAGCGCCGTTGCACGGTCACTTCAGGCAGCAAGACGCAAGCGTTCAAGGTACAAAACGACCTGACTCTCACATTGGAAAACAGTACAGAATTACTAACGATCGAACCTGAAACGATACAACCTCCCGATACCATCGTATTTATCGTTTGGCCGTGACGACCTTCAGCATCCTGAACAAACTTGGCCGGCGGCAATTGGCGCTGATGCGTCCAGATAGGCCAGTTTGTATCGTAGATATCAAGCTCGGGCGTGACGGAAGCGAGATCAAGATTAGCTTCCCAGAATGCATCAATCGTGCCCACATCGCGCCAGTAGTTGGAAGCTGCGCCGGCCGTTGAGACGCAGGACAAGGAAAAGGGATGTGCAACCGCACAGCCTTGTTCCACTGCTCTGGGAATCACATCTTTCCCAAAATCATGCGATGAATCCGGGTTGGCCAAATCCTCATCAAGCAGGTGAAAGAGATAGTCCGCATTGAAAATATAAATGCCCATACTCGCCATCGCATGATTCGGCTTGCCAGGAATCGCCGGCGGATCGCTCGGTTTTTCAACAAAGGCGGTAATTCGTCTGGAGTTATTGATCGCCATCACGCCGAAGGCAACCGCCTCCTGGCGAGGCACTTCGATACACGCCACCGTGCACTCTCCGCCGCGCTCTACATGGTCCTTGAGCATCAAGGCATAGTCCATTTTGTAGACATGGTCCCCGGCAAGAATCACAACATATTCCGGACGACTTGAACGAATAATATCGATGTTTTGATACACGGCATCCGCGGTACCACGGTACCAATGCTCCTCGCCCGCACGCTGTTGCGCAGGCAACAAATCAACCATTTCATTGAGTTCCGCCCGTAAAAAACTCCAGCCACGCTGTAAATGGCGCAGCAAGGAATGGGATTTGTACTGCGTGACCACACCGATGCGCCGAATGCCGGAATTGACGCAATTGGACAAAGCAAAGTCAATGATCCGAAATTTTCCCCCAAAGTAAACCGCTGGTTTGGCTCGATTGTCGGTTAACTGCTTAAGCCGCGAGCCGCGCCCGCCTGCCAAGACAAGGGCAATCGCGCGACGCACGAGAATATGAGGCTGAAGATTTTTTGCGGTACCCGCAAGGCTTTGATCATCAGTCGTTGCAGCACTCTGGGCATAAGTGGCCATGTTCCTTGTCTCCTGGATTTGTAAGTGCTTGTTTTCAAAGGATCGAAGCTAGCTTATGAGATAAGGCTTGGCGTAAGCCAAACAACCGACCAAGCCGCTAGGCTGATGTTCGCTGAAACAATCCTGTGCGTCTTTCCGGCCCCGACTTCCCAGCTGTTTGGATCACTCGACTCAATCAGTACATGCCAACGCATTTGAGCATCGCCAGGCAGGGTGAACTGGATTGATTGAGCCTGGGCATTGATCAGCACGAGGAGCGACTGCCTCATGCAAAGCCAGAGGCTAAAACTTCGCACGCTGTCGTCATGCCAATGATCAGAGGAAACAACAGACCCGTCTGCCCGATACCACCCCGCTTCAACCTGTTGCATGACCACTTGCTCGTCTTGAGAATGTCTCGAAGCAAACGAGCCCTGCGGCGGCTTCCACCAGCTTTGACTCGCAAGCAAGCTGGCAAACTGATTCCTTAAGCTCATTAAACGGCGGACCAGGCAAAGCGTTTGATCATCGCGTTCTTGCCAACGTAGCCAAGCGAGTTCGTTATCTTGGCAATAAGCATTGTTATTGCCGGCCTGGCTACGACCCCATTCGTCACCGCTATGAATCATGAGCGAGCCGAGGGAAGCATAGAGACAACAGAGCATGGCCGACCGCTTGCGTCGGCGCAAAGCATCAATCTCAAGATCATCACCCAGACCTTCGAATCCATGATTGAAGGCATGCTCAAAAGGGTGCCCGTCCCGATTGCCCTCGGCATTAAGGAGATTGTGTCGCGTTGAATAACAGAGTAGATCCCAGAGACTGAATCCATCATGACTTGCGAGGTAATTGATACTCGCTGCAGGAGAGCCTTTGTTTGCTTGAAAAACGGCAGATGATCCGGCAAGACAATCAGCAAGTTCAGCAATCGGTACCGATGATGTGATCCAGAACTTTCTTAAACCGTCCCTAAAACGATCATTCCACTCCAACACGCCTGGTCCGAAATCACCAAGCCTATAGCCTTGCGGCCCCAAATCCCAGGGCTCAGCAATCAGAAGGCAGTGCATCAAGATCGGATCGGACTGTATTGCAGCCCACAGCCCCTTGCTCGGGGCGCAAGGCAGATCTCCGGAATCTGAACGCAACAGACTGCTTGCCAGGTCGAAGCGAAATCCGTCAATTCCAAATTCAATCACCCATTGCCGAAGACTTTGGATCAGCCATTGCCAACTACGTTGATCTGCGAAATTCAGGGTATTGCCGCAACCGCTCCAATTTTCTAGGGTGCCCTGATTGTCACGACGGTAGTAAAACTGATCATCGAGTAGACGAAAGTGATACCCGGGTCCTTCGTCATCGAGTTCAGCGCTATGGTTGTAAACCACATCAAGAATGACCTCAAAGCCTTCTCGATGCAACATGTCGATGGTGTGACGAAGACTTAGCCGACCTTGCTCCCAGGCGTTAATCGGCTCAAGCCTGCGAACCGCTGCGAGATAAGGCGCATGGGGTGCATTCCAGGCTAGTACGTTATAACCCCAATAATTGCTAAGACCAAGCTGCTTTAATCGTGGCTCATCATCATGTAAGCTGATGGGCATCAGACATAATGTGGTCACACCAAGCGAACGCAAATAATCGATTGACGACGCCTCAGCAAGCGCCTCAATCGACCCGCGTAAGGTTGGATTGACAGCCGGGTTAAGCTTACTGAAGCCTTTCGGGTGAAGCTCATAAATCAGTCTCGGCGCCATTTCTGATCGGATAAAGGTCCGAGCGGGCGGCAAATCCAAAACAGTCTGAGCAAGATAACGGTGAAGATGATGCGTCATGACCCACCTTGCCAGAGGATCAAGAATAAGCCTTGAGCTAAATGCACCGAGGCTTCCTCTGTTGCAATCGGTACAAAATCCATAAAATGTTCCAGGCTCCCAATCGAGCCCCTTGATCGCCCAGACGCCCTCGGTTTCATGCATGGGTAAGCGTGACAGGATCGCGCCGCTTGTGGGATCGACTCGACAAAGCATGAGCGTTTTTGCAGCCGGCGCAAGCACGGCGACATCAAGCCCGGTAGGCTTATGCCAGGCCCCGAGCATCATGGCCTGCGGGCACAAGGTAAAGAACCGACAGTGGTGGCAAATCGACTTCGATACTCTGGCTCTGTCCCTGCCAAGCGATCGCTTGGTGCCTGAAATAAGCGCCACCTGCAAAGCCGGGACGGCGTTCCTGGATACCGAAACCGCTGCCGCCGAAGTCCAATTCATCACTGTTTAAAAGGATTTTCCAATCGACATGCAAAGGGGTTCCAATTCGGTAGCGAATCCTAGGCGTCGGTGTCAAATTGCAAATCACGAGCATGGGGTCGCCGTGCATCTGGGGCATCCGGGATTGTTCGCGACTCGCGTTGATTCTCAAAAAAGCGAGCACGGAACTTGCATGATCATCATGACTGATCCAACGAAAACCTTTGGGGTCATGGTCGCTCTGGTGAAGGCTTGGGCAATCGCGATACAGGCGATTCAGCGATCTAACGAATTTTTGCAAACCTAGGTGGCTGTCTTGGGCCAAAAGATGCCAGGGCAGCGATTCGTCGTGATGCCATTCCTTGGGGCTTCCCCATTCGCTGCCCATAAAGAGTAGCTTTTTACCTGGATAGGACCACATAAGCGCATAAAGGCAGCGCAGATTCGCAAAACGTTGCCATAGGTCACCCGGCATTTTGACCAGAAGCGACGCTTTGCCATGCACCACCTCGTCATGTGACAGTGCGAGCACGAAACGCTCGGAATACGCATACATGATGCCAAAGGTTAGATCGTGCTGATGATGAGCACGAAATAAGCAATCTCTGGAAAAGTAACGCAGCACATCATGCATCCATCCCATGTTCCACTTCCAGTCAAAGCCAAGACCTTCATCGTGATCGACATCATGATGCTGGGTGGTTACACTTGGAAACGCGGTTGACTCTTCTGCGATTCGAATCGCCCGCGGAGCATGCTGATGTAGTCGCCTGTTAAGCTGTTTTAAAAAATCGATCGATTCAAGATTCTCCCGCCCTCCCCAACGATTGGGAATCCAGGCCCCTTCAGCACGGCTGTAGTCGCGGTACAGCATGGATGCCACTGCGTCCACGCGAAGCCCATCAACACCGTACTGCTCAATCCAGAATAAAGCATTACCGAGCAGGTAATTGGCAACTTCACGCCTTCCCAAATTGAAAATCAAGGTTCGCCAATCGGGATGGAATCCTTCACGGGGATCAAGATGCTCATATAGCGCCGTTCCATCGAATTGCACAAGACCATAGGTATCGTTCGGGAAATGGGAAGGTGTCCAATCAAGAATGACGCCAAGCCCCCGATCATGGGCTGCCTCAACAAACTTGGCGAACTGTGCAGGCGATCCATAGCGCGCTGTTGGGGCATAAATGCCCAGCGACTGATATCCCCAGGAGGGATCGTAAGGATGTTCCATCACGGGTAGTAACTCAATATGGGTAAATCCCATATCCGCCACGTAGTTCACCAACTCGATCGCCAATTCCTCATAGCTAAGCCAGCGCCACAGTGACTTTTTGCGCCATGAACCCAGATGGACTTCGTAAATACTGACGGCCCCGTCATGCGGGCCTTTGGCCGACAAAAAGGGAACGCTAGCGCTCGCCGGCTTGCCAAGCCGTTGCAACCCCTCGATGATGCTCGCTTGACCAGGACGCAGCTCAGTACAAAAAGCATAAGGGTCAGCTTTGATGACATCTTGCCCTTGCTGCTGTCGTACACGGAACTGATAACGCTGGCCTCGACAGGCACCCGGGACAAACCCAAACCAGACGCCACTCGCCTCATCTTTCGCTAAAGCATCAGCATTTGAGTCCCATTCATTAAAATCACCGATCACCCAAATGGCCAGTGCATTAGGTGCCCACACAGCAAAGCGCGTGCCCTGACGATTGTCTATGTTGCAAGGATGCGCGCCCAAGATCTCGTAAGGGCGAAGATGACTACCCTCAGAAAATAGCCATAAATCGTATGACGAAATCAGCCGATTGCGGTCTGCGTCGATCACAGACTAAACCCGATAACGCCGCAACCCCAGGCTGCAAGTCTCACGCTGCCGGCGGCGCATTTAAGCCCACTAAGGGGCGATTCGATCACCCGAGCCTGATTGAGTTCGTCCTCTGAAAGGCAAAGCTCGGATGCATGCAGACGTTTGACTTCAGGTGATAAATTGAAAATACAAAGCAATGTTTGCGTATCACTTTGTCGAAAAAATGCGAAACAGTCTCGATGTTCAGGACACAATCGCATAGCGCCAATCTGCAGTGCGGGCATGCGCTTTCGCCAAGCAAGTAGTGATCGGTAAAAATTCAATAAGGACTTAGGGTTTGCAAGCTGACGATTCACAGCCAGCACCCGATGACTGGGGCACCAAGGCAGCCAGGGCTTTTGCACTGCACTTCCAAACCCAAGATCGGCGCTTTCACTTTCCCAAGGCATCGGAGTACGACAACCATCCCGACCCTTAAACTGGGGCCACATGGTGATGCCATAGGGATCTTTCAGGTCTTCGAAGTCGAGCTTAGCCTCGGGCAGTCCGAGTTCATCGCCTTGATAAATGCAAGGTGTGCCGCGCAAACATAGTTGTAGCGTCGCAATCAACTGAAGTTTAGCCAATCGCTGCCCCGCGGGAAGTTGATCACATCCCCAGCGGCTGGCTACCCGCATCACATCATGATTGCCGAGCGCCCAGCTTGGCCAACCATCGCCCACGATCGACTCAAATCGGCACATCGTCTGATGAAAAAAAGAGGCGTCATGCACCGGACCAAGCAGATCAAAGCTGTAGGCCATATGCAGTTTGTCGTTGCCCGCCGTGTATTGGGCAATCCGCGCCAAGCCATCGTCATCGCCGATCTCACCCACCATGGCGCGATCTGGGTATTGATCCAGCAAACTTCTTAAGGCGCGCAGAAACTGAAGGTTTTCAGGCCGACTCTTATCAAAACAATGCATCTGAAACATATAAGGGTTGAAATCCCCTACGCTCATGTCCGCAACATTTCCATGACGATCTCTAGGAGGATTATCGCGAAGCTGTTGATCATGGAAATAAAAGTTAGCGGTATCTAATCGATAACCATCAACGCCCAGGTCGAGCCAGAAGCGAACCGTTTGCAGCATAGCCTCGCGCACCGGTTCGTGATGGAAATTCAAGTCGGGTTGGGAACTTAAAAAATGATGGAAATAGTATTGACCTCGGCGGGTGTCCCACTGCCAGGCGCTACCACCAAAGACCGACAGCCAATTATTTGGCGGCGAGCCATCGGCTTTTGCATCGGCCCAAACATACCACTCGGACTTTGGATTGCTACGGCTTTGCCGGCTCTCGACAAACCAGGGGTGCTGATCCGAGCTGTGCGAAAGAACCTGATCAATCATGACCTTCAAGCCGAGCTGATGAGCGGTCTTGATGAGTCGTTTTGCATCTTGCAAGCTACCGAATAGCGGATCAACGTCGCAGTAGTCACTCACGTCGTAACCAAAGTCCTTCATCGGACTTTTAAAAAAGGGCGACAGCCACACCGCGTCGACGCCCAGATCGGCAAGGTACTCAAGCCGGCGGGTAATTCCTCTTAAATCACCAATGCCATCAGCGTTACTGTCAGCAAACGAGCGTGGGTAAATCTGATAGATCACGCCGCCGCGCCACCAAGGGATCGCGGGCGCTTGTGCCACGTTGTTTGCCAAGGCTTTTCCTTCACCTGGCCCAAGGCCTTTTTTCAAGATTCGCATTACCATTCAAGGGCTAGCGCAGCCCCCTCCAAGGTGGGTAAAGCCGCTGAGTCGATAAGCCAAGTTGGAATTCCTTCCAGATAGGCTTGAAAACGTCCTTTGTGAATGAATCGCTGTCTGAAGCTCGATTGGATCAATAGCTCGCGCATCCGGGGCGCAATACCTCCGCCAATATAAACACCGCCATGTGCGCCGAGCGTTAAAGCGAGATTACCGGCTACAGAACCGAGCCAACCACAAAACAATTCAAGTACGCGACGCGCAGCGCTGTCTGGTTGCCGCAAACCCAAGTCCATGATTTCGGCTGCGCTTAGCAAATCGAGACCTTGCTGACCCTCAGCATGATTCAACGCATGGTACAGTTCAACGAGCCCTGAGCCCGAAAGCACCCTTTCAGCGGAGACATGATCATGGCGACGCCTAAGAAACTGAATGATTGAACGCTCGAGCTCATTCTCAGCCGCCAAGGTTACGTGACCACCCTCGCCCATCACCGGCACCCAGCGCTTGGGCTGCCCTGGCACAGGTAGCAAACCCGAAACGCCCAAACCAGTACCGGCCCCTAGCAATCCTATAGGCCCAGGGCTTGCCAATTCCCGCGGACCGATGCTGCGTAACTGATCCGTAGAGAGCGTCGGAATGGCTAGGGCCAGCGCAGTGAAGTCGTTAAGGACCAGCAAGTGCTGCAAGTCAAGTTCGGTGCGAAGCGTTTCAATCGAAAACGTCCAAGGAAGGTTTGTCATCGTTACAACATCGCCCCTCACCGGGCTGGCTAGACCAAGTGCAACAGCATGCGGGCGTGGTAGGCCCGTTTGTGCCAGATAATGCCCAATCGCATGGACCGGCCCATCGAATGCTTCGCTTGCCAGGACCCGAAAATGACCCAGTGCTTCACCAGCCTGCGCAAGCCAAGCAAAGCGGATGTTGGTGCCTCCTATGTCGCCGATCAACCGCGGCCATCCGGGTCGGTCCGAGGAACAAGCCGCTCTAGCGCGATACATCGACAACCCCCGTCTTTGAGTCGTTACATGATCCACATCAGCACAACACCCGCTGTGAGCAACCGCTGTGGATCGCTTCAATGTACTTCACGATAATCCTCCGAGCAACTGCAGAAACACGAACCATCGGCAGCTCAGGCTTGTGCTGCAATGCGGCCTGACCTCTAGGGTATGCTTTTTGCTTGCAATCCCCACGGGGCGCTTGCAAAGCGTATTTTTGGCCCATCTTGCACCTGAGGGGTGCAAGCCACCTGAGAGGTTGGTCGAGAACATGCGAGTTCGCAAAAAATCCGGTATGGCGCACAAACCGGCTCCGAGCTTTACCCAAGACATCCGTTTTCTTGGGAAGATGCTGGGACAGGTCATTAGACACCACGAAGGCGAAGACACCTTCCAGCTGATTGAAGGTATCAGGAAGCTGTCAGTTGCAAATCGTCAAGGCCGCGATTTACGATCAGGCCGAACGCTAAAAGCACTCCTAAAAAGATTAAGTGCGGATCAAACCGTGGTTGTAATCCGAGCGTTTAGCTATTTCACACACCTAACCAACATTGCTGAGGATCATCAGCAATTGCGCTCGCGCCTGCAATTGACAGGTTCTGGAAAGTCGGTGGTAGGTAGCTTGGATGCAAGTTTCAGCCGCTTGGCAAAGGCCGGTATCGGCATAGATCAGATTGAGCACACGCTTGCTAAGGCAATGATTTCACCCGTGCTCACAGCACATCCCACCGAGGTTCAGCGGCAAAGCATCATGCAAACTGAACGTCGCATTTCAGCGCTACTCTGGCAGCGGCATCTTGCTTCATCTGAATCTGAAATCGATGAAAACGGGCGGGAATTACTGGCTTGCATGACACAGCTGTGGCAGACGCGCATGCTAAGAAGTTCCCGATTAACCGTCGCCGACGAGATTGAGAACGCATTAAGTTTTTATCCGTTAACGTTCTTATATCATATTCCGAAAATATATCAGACTATAGAACGTTATTTACCCGCCGCTCCCGTTCCTCCTTTTTTTGTGATGGGCCACTGGGTAGGTGGTGACCGGGATGGTAATCCAAACGTTAACGCAAAAACGCTAATGCACGCACTTCAAAGACAGTCTGAAGTTGCGCTGAGACACTACCTTGCCGAAGTTCACCTCTTAGGATCTTCGCTCTCCATGGCTGAATCGCTTGCTCCTTCAAGCGAAGCTCTAAAAACCCTTGCAAATGCGTCGGGTGACCGTAACCCGCATCGTGAAGATGAACATTATCGCCGAGCACTCATCGGTGTTTATGCGCGACTTGCAGCCACGTTGAAAACACTCACCGGCGAAGATGCTTCAGAGCATAACGTAGGCAAAGCTCTAGCCTATAACGATTCCCAGTCTTTTTTGAACGATCTAACAATCATCAAGGACTCTCTCATTCGTCAACGATCTGAGGCAATCGCTTGGGGTCGTTTAAACCATTTATGCAAGGCGGTAGAGGTCTTTGGATTTCATCTTGCAACGCTTGATCTGCGCCAAAGTTCAGATAAACATGAGGTCGCAGTAGCCGAACTATTGAGCGTTGCACGCATTTGCGATGATTACGCTGCACGCTCCGACGATGAAAAATCTGCGGTGTTGATCAACCAGCTTAAGGACCCTCGCCTGTTACGTCTGCCTCACCATGAATACGGAGAAACAACCCAGGCTGAACTAGCCGTTTTCGATTCAGCTCGAGCCGCACGTCGCAGATATGGTGTTGCTTCGATTCGTCACAGCATCATTTCACATACGGAGTCAGTGAGCGATTTACTCGAAGTGTTTGTCCTACAAAAGGAGGCTGGACTTTTTCATGGACTACTTGGCGAAGCCAATGCAAGCGCGGAGCTCATCGTTTCGCCCTTGTTTGAAACAATTGCAGACCTTCGGGCAAGTACAGCAGTGATGCAAAGGTTTTATAGCATTGACGGCATTGTTGATCTCGTTCGCGCGAGCGGCGGTCAGCAGGACATCATGCTTGGTTACAGCGACAGTAATAAGGACGGGAGTTATTTCACCGCCAATTGGGAGCTCTACATGGCCGAAGTCGCATTAGCCAAGTGGTTTGAACCCTTTCGGGAATCATACGGTCTCGTTTTGAGACTGTTCCACGGTCGAGGTGGCACGGTGGGACGTGGCGGAGGCCCAAGTTACCAAGCAATCCTTGCCCAGCCGCCTGACACCGTAAACGCACAGCTACGCCTCACCGAGCAGGGCGAGGTGATCGCCTCCAAATACGCAAATCCGGACGTTGGGCGCTATCACCTTGAGGCTCTCGTAAGCGCGACGATCGAGGCAAGCCTGATCCCGAACCGAAGAAAAGTAACGAAGCGCTTTCTAGACGCCGCGGCTTTTCTTGCAGAGGCAAGCTTCGCTGCCTACCGAAAACTCGTATATGGCACAAAGGGCTTTGCCGAGTACTTTTTTCAGGCGACTCCTCTGCGGGAAATCGCTGAACTGAATATCGGGTCACGGCCGCCGATGCGCCCACAAGCTGGTCCGAAGGCTTGGTCGATTGAAGCACTTCGAGCTATTCCATGGGGCTTCAGCTGGGGACAATGCCGTGTGAGCCTCCCTGCATGGGCAGGGTTTGGTACCGCTGTGAAAGACTTTCTTGCGCAAGGACCTGCTGATCAGCAGTTAAGAACACTCCAGGCAATGCATCGAGAATGGCCATTTTTTCAAACGCTCATTTCAAACATGGATATGGTCTTAGCCAAAAGCGACCAAATACTGGCGAGTACATATGCTGAACTTGTCGAAGACCGGGCGTTAGCGCGGCGCATTGAGCGTCTAATCCGTCAGGAATGGGACCTAGCCCATCAAGCGCTAAATATGATTCTTCGAACAGATGAACGACTGAGTGCTGAGCCTGAACTTAAACAATCCATTGAATATCGCTTTCCCTACCTCGACCCACTGAGTTACCTTCAGGTCGAGCTACTTCGGCGTTATCGCGCTGAAGACAAAAAGGATGACAAAGAAGCTTTGCGCATTCAGACTGCCATTCAAATTTCCATCAATGGCATTGCCGCCGGATTGCGAAACTCCGGGTAGCAATCGCGCCAAAATGACCGTCGCGTTTGTACCCGTTTAAGGATGCAAGGGGCAGGGAATTGTGAGCCTCCAAGGGCACGCAAACGCAGCCTTGCCTGCTAGAAACGCTTTTTGAGCTCACGGCTTTTTATGACGTCGTTGCGGTTTGCTGTCTGAATAAGCCAAGTTGCGCGGAGATTCTCAAGCACGGTTTTCGCAGGTTCAAGCGATCCCTTGATACATGCCCCTTGCCCCGATTTAAAGCGGGACATTACGATCTCGGTGCAGGTTGGTCCTTGCGCCCGATCAGGTCTTCATCACCAGTTGAGCCTAGTGCGCGACCCAGCCGCCCTCGACTGCGATATGTGAGCCAGTGATCGATGCAGCGGCATCCGAACA
>Ga0214921_10005357_pt1 | contig 18168 bp, 19 predicted proteins | sample LL1505_MetaG_FD_177992 | JGI IMG/M metagenome (GOLD analysis project Ga0214921, IMG submission 177992) | Freshwater microbial communities from Lake Lanier, Atlanta, Georgia, United States - LL-1505 | ecosystem: Environmental > Aquatic > Freshwater > Lake | place: USA: Georgia | collected... | reverse complement strand
CTTGTTTTAAGAGAGATTTTTTTACTTTATTATATGTATTTTTTCTGCTTTTATTTAATCGTTTTATACTTCGTTTATGACTTGCAATCCACTCGTTTACATTCTCTCGTAAATCCTTATTTGTTTTCTTTTGGATAATTCCATTCTTTTTTATTTCTTTTTGTAATACACTAACTTCTAATTCACCTATATCTCCAGATGCTGTTTTTTTTAAATTATTATACGCTTTTTTAAGTTCGCGTTGCTTTATTTTATATGCATCGTTATGTGTTTTTATAGAATTTTGTAATTGAATAATTTGGTGTTCATGGTCATCAGCCTCTTTTCTATATTTTTGAATTATCGGGTTTTTCTGTAAATCATCCATAATCTCTCGATTCGACTTTGTTTCTGTAGAGCAACCAGATTGTATAGCATAATAAGGGGTTTTCTTAAATTCTTCATATTCTCTTGGATTTTGTTTAATATTTTCACGGACCTTCTTAGAATCTTCCTTTCCAGTGATTTTTACCGTTTTTAATTGTGCTTTTAATTCCTTTAATTTATCTTTTAACTCGGTCTTCTTTTCTTTTAACTCTTTCACTAATTCTTTTATATACTGTTTAGTGATTTTATTACATTTTTTCTCAGGAAGCTCTTTCGCTTTCTCACAGTTTAAACTCATATAAGCGAATCGTTTTGGATCTATTTCTTGAATATCGCCTTGTAATTCTTCTGTTTTTTGTTCGATTTCCTCTTTAAGATCCATTATTGCAATATCTTCTCTAGTACCTTTATCGAATTTTTTAATAATCGATTCGTCTTTTATAATGGGTACTAGGATTCTCTGAATCATTGGCTGAGAGAATTGTCTGGCATCTTTCTCTCGATTTAAATAGCTAATATGTCCAGCAATATCATCTAAGAAAGTCGTTTTACCCTTCTCTGTAAAATGTCCCTGGTCATCTAAATAACCATTTTGGAAAGTATCAAATGTAGTAGGTAATTGTTCCTCAATCGGTTTACATAAATTCAATAGTCGGATAAGTTCCATTGCGTCGAGAGTTATCGGGGTAGCGGTCATTAGAAGAACACGGACTGAATCTTGTCCAGATACTGCATAGGAATGCATAATTGCTTTATGGAGTGCGGCCATATCAGGTCTCTCAATACTAGATAAATCGCCACCGCCATATAATTTATGGGCTTCGTCTATTACTAATAAGGTTTTTCGAAGAGGATCTATATCGCCATTTTTTTTAACGAGCTGTCTATAATAATCATTATTTTTAGAAACTAAATTACTGAATTGTTTATACGAGAGAGGTCGTATAGACCACGCATCCGATAACATACGTTTCTGCTTCGCAGGGTCTGTCGGAATCTCGTCGATACGATTTTTTATAGATTCACTGCATATCTGGTCAAACATATTCTTCCAGATATCATTTTTCAGTGTTGTACGAGTAACCCAAAGTATGGTATAGCCTTGTGGTTCGAATTGTCTCGTTGCCGCTGCAATTGCAGTGCAGGTTTTTCCTGTACCCACACTTTGATATAACAGCATACCTTTCACGGGGGCTTGCGGAGAGAAATATTGAGAAATGAAATTTTGGGTCGGCGTATAATTCATTGGTTTTGGAGCACCCCCTTTTTTCTCAGACGATTTATTGTCTACTTCTTTTTTTTCTATCGCGTCTATACATTGATTCTCCATCTTCACTTTCGGCCATTTATATTGCCCATAATGTTCTAAAATAAATTCTCTCATTTTATGGAATCGGCTGTCTTTTCCAGAAGAAATATGTTGTTTAGGACTAGAAGCAGTAGAACCCGTAGAATCAGTAGAAAATTCGTGAACAGCCTTATTTAAATCGTGGTCGACTGCACCGAGTATTGCTAAGTCCTCGACCTCTTTTGCAAATACGAGTTTACGAAAATCCAGATTCATTGCCTTCAGATAGAGTTCAAATGCAGTATGTGTGTTTAGGAACTTATGCACAGTCGATTCAGGGAATTCTAAATCATAGATAAATACGTGAAGAGGCCAACCCTGTGTAGGGTGAAAATCGAGCCCCTTCTGACCGCACGTACGAGTACCACGGCCAATAACCTGTTTTTGGTCGGCAGGATTCTCAGAGGGTTCAAAAATATGAATATATTTAATATCGAATAAATCGATACCCTCTTTAAAACCACTGTCTAAAATAATAAATCGAGAGAGTTCGCCGTGAATATTATCGGGTCTTTTATTGAAAGTCAAGAGAATCTCTTTTCGCATCTTCATAGGAATCGGTTTTCCATAGACAGCAACCGATGATAATAGGAAGATGCTATCGCCTTTTTTATTCGATTTCTGTTTCTTTAATTCTTCATCGGTTAACAGACGAATCGGTGTCCAAGGATTTTTACCAGAACTAGGTTCGGAACTATATCCTAATTTGAATCCTTTTGCTAAAAATGCAGAGGCAATCAGTTTAGCACCATAGGGTGCCATCTTTAAATCGGAAAAAATAAAATGCTTGAATTTTTTACCGTGAACCCGCTGGTCTTCTTCGTCTAACTCTGCGATTTTTTGTAAAAGTCGGTCGAGTTTAGGAGAGAATATAGGTAAATCTTTTTCTAACTTATTAGGATTAAAGTCGCTATTATCAAACCTATATTCAGCTAAGGGATTACTCATATTGGATTTTTTACGAATACATTCAGGATCAAATTTCAAAAATGTTTCTTCTTTTACTAAATTCTTCATAATAGTGAGTTCTGTATTTTTTCCATTTCCATTATCCATCAATATTAAATAAAATATATATTTTGGAAAAACTATATATTCTTGGTAGAAATAATATTCTTTTTAAAGAATCATATTTAAAGAATCATATTTAAAAATCATATTTAAAAATCATATAAAAAATAAAAATCTCGTTATAATTCATAAACGAAATTCATAAATGAGTAATCTAGCACCAGGACAAGACGCAAATTTAGGAGGAGGAATACAAGGTATTTCTGGTAAACAAACGATAAATGGATATAAAAACTATGATAATATTACTACCCGTACTGTTCTTAGACGTGCGTGGAATACACAATTCGCTCGTGGAAATGTGAATGGATACGAGCGTGTGACAACCCCTTTCCGTGCTGTCAATAATTCTGGCGATTTTTTAGGCCGTGTGAATTATATTTGCGGTGGCCCTAACCAAGTCAATGCTTCTTATCCTGGATGGAAAAGCCGTATTGGTTCAATTATATCGCAATGTGATAATACGAATATTCCTTCGTCGACCTGTAATGTGAAATTCGTCGCGGATTCATCGGATTATTCGAGATTTAAGAGAGAACAGGCGCAGAATTATACATATAATGATATTAAAGATGGCGGAGATGAGTCGAATGCATCCTATGTGAATTTAATGGCAGTTCGTAAATAGAAATAATTAATCGATGAAAAAATAAACTATCCGAGTTTATTATTTTTTATCATAATATATTTTTTATATGGTATGATAATTATAGTGATAGTTTATTATTATTATTTATATTTTTTATTACATTTCAATATGATGAATATGCAGTCGTTCAAATGATTGTCCTAAATCGATATCTATTACCTGGTTATCATCACGAGTAAAATTCACGGTTGGTTCACAAATCGTATTTATTTTTTCGATGAATCTTTGATTATTCATATTTTGTCTAGACTGATTACTATTATTTCTAGAAAACAGGAAGAATAAAAACACAAAATATATAACAACAAATGGCAGCATTTTTAAATACGAATAACTAATTGAATTCAGAGGGGCTTGTAAAATATTTATTTTGGAAAAAACAGAATCAATTTTATATATTTTATATAGTCTTTTTATATAGTATATTTATAATTATAAACAGAATGTATAACTATTTAGCCGAATTCACTGGAACTTTATTTTTTGTTTATGTTATTGTTGCAACTGGAAATCCATTAGCAATTGGCGCTGCTTTAGCACTCGTAATGTTGTTAACTGCGAATCTCTCAGGAGGACATATTAACCCCGCTGTTACTATCGTAATGGCCTCTTTAGGAAAAATTGGCACAAATGATATTGTACCATATATCTTAGCTCAAGTCTTTGGAGCATTGGTTGCATTGGAGATATTTAAGAGATATAAATTGTAGGGGAACCTACTACGAAGTGCGCAGTACCTACGTCAAGTTTTTAGCCAACGGCAAAAACAGCATTTGTATCCCTTCCGAACCCTCCTTTCTGAAAAGAGATAATATAATTAATTTCTAGTATAATCCTTCAACAAAATAATTTTGTAAAGGGTATAATAATATGCATATCGTCATCGATAGATGACGATATATTTGAAAGGAGGGTCTAAAAGGGAACTACGTTCCCTTTACTTTTGAAGCATCCTATATAATACAAATAATCCTAAAACTGTAACTGTTCCTATAAAGAGCCCATTGATTGGATTTTTTCCGATCGAATAGATTGGTTTTTCCTCTTTATTTCCATTTTGTTCCTGTCCAGAAATATCTATATCCTGGTCTAAATCATATCCAATACCATTTCCACCCATTGGATTTAATGCTAATGCAGAATAATATCCATTTGATAAATCTGGTTGAAACACGACATCAATCTTTTGTTGAGTGGAAGGTTTATAGGCCGAATAATTTCCTAAAATAGATCCTACTGTTGCATACTCTGCCATTTTATATATAATTAGATATGTTAATAAATCTCTAATTATATTTTTTGGATTTTTAGATTCTATTTTTTATTATATTTTTACTTTTATTGGAACGTGATTTCTTGGATTTTCGTGATTTCTTGGATTTTCGTGATTTCTTGGATTTCTTGGATTTTCGTTTAGATTTACCACCTGGGAACTCCTTTTGAGTAATTCCACTGCCACCTTTGTTTGTAATCACATTGGTTGCGATTTCACTGATCTGTTTCGCAGCTTCCTTTCTAGCCATCAGTTTAGCGTCTTCTCTTGCATATTGTTTATGATATGTATTAGTTAAACCTTTACCACTCAGTTTTTCAAACGCTTTGTCGTAATATTTTTTCCAATCGTTTTCGTTTTCTTCCGTTTCTTCGTGTTCGTCTTTAATATTAACACTTTCTTCGTCTTCGTCGTCGTGTGATTTTCTAGCTTGCTTGCTTTTCTTCTCTCTCGCCCTCTCTCTATCTGCTGATGACATTATATATACTATATCAATATATTTCTATAAAATCAATATATTTTCCTAAAACTCGGCGTTCATTTCAAAAATATCTCCTTCTATCGTCTTATTCGCCAACGCATATTCAGAATTTGTTCTCTCGAAGAAATTCACCTTTGTTTCTACACTGATTAGCTCCATAAAATCAAATGGATTCTGAGAATTATAAATCTTATCATATCCTAATTGAAGCGATAATCTGTCCGCGCAAAACTCGATATACTGCGACATTAACGTCGAATTCATTCCGATTAAACGGCAAGGGATAGATTCACAAATAAATTCCTTCTCTATCTCCACTGCCTCTTGAATAATCTCATAAATACGCTTCTTATGAAGTTTCTTTTGTAACTTCGAATATAATAATACAGCAAATTCGCAATGAAGTGCCTCGTCCCTAGAAATCAATTCATTTGAGAAAGTAAGACCAGGCATAAGCCCGCGCTTCTTTAACCAGTATATCGACGCGAACGACGAGCTAAAAAAGATACCTTCGATACAGGCAAACGCAACGAGTCTGGCTGCAAACGAACTACGATTATCATTTAGCCACTTCTTAGCCCAGTCCGCTTTTTTCTGAATACAAGGAAATGCAGTTACCGCACTGAAAAGTTTATCCTTCAATTCGTCCTCTTTTATAAATGTATCTATCATCAGACTATACGTCTCACTCTGACCTGTTAAAATACCATTAAAAATACCTGTATGTAATTTTGGTTCATTAAAACAGAATGTTTCTTCATCATCTGATATTTTTTCAATACTCTTTATTTTGAGTAATGAACATTTATCAGAATTTAATAATCTATCACATTTTATTAATTCTAAACGTTTTGGTTGAAACCCTAAATTCATTAAATGTGTAACGTATTTTCCAGTAATATATAAAACATAGCATTCTTTGCATTTATATAATGCATATTCACCACTTCCATCATTTTTAGGTAATAAGGTTTCTCTTGATTTATGCATAATTTTTATATTTGTATTTACACCTAATGTAGTTAACAATATTTGGACACTTCTTAAAAATTGATAATTTATAGAAACTGCTTGTATAGAGGTAGAATCTTTTCTCTGATTTAGATTAATGCAACCATCTGCATCAACATATCCCTCTAACCATCTTAATTTAGTTTCAATACTATAATTAATAGGTACTTCAAATTTTGGTTTATTTATAAAATCGGTTATATAAAATTTAATTGCGTTTCCTTGAATAGATGTCGATTTATATCTAAAATGAGGTAAAAGTTCACGTTTTTTATCATATAGATAAATCATTGGATATTTATTACAGTATGCACCATCACCACAAAAGAATCCATGCATATAAGGGTTCATAAATTCATCTGTATCAGACATTTCTATTACAGGTAGTTCATATTTATCTAATACATCACCAATTGTTAAATCTTGTGTTTCTACCCGTTCCATTCTACATCTTTCAGGATGTAATTGGTTTCCTTTACGAATTAACCATTTATGTCCTGAAGTACAATCTAGTTCCATTCCATTTGATAATGCAACCTTATAAATGGCCTGATTACCAGTATACTTAACTTCAACTTCTGTAAATTCCGAGCCGTTCCAAATATTTATTTTTTTTTCTACTAATTCTTTTATATTAAAATAACCTTTATCGGTCATAATTTGAGTATTACCTGCAACGCAATGTATATTTTCCATAGCAATCTGGAATCCATAGAAAGCACGCGCTTCGGCTATCTGTACATCCCCCATAAAACGTATCGCTAGGTTTTCTAAAACAATACCATCACTTGCAGCGAAAAATGCGAGGATCATACTGATAAAATGTCGCTCATCATTATTTAGTTTATGTATCCAATCTGGTAAATCCTTACTGAAGTCAATCTCCTCTGTGCGCCAAAAACAATCGACTTGTTTCTTATACATTTTCCAAATAGCGTCGTCCTGAATAGGAAACATTACGTATCTCGAGTCATTTGGCGTGAGGAGTGGTTCAGTTAAAAGAGCAGTTCCAGTAAGGGTATCTTGCATTTTCCTAAATAATATATACGGGGTATTTTTATTTCGTTTATATAATTCATTTTTCTACTAACCTTTATTTTTGAATAATAATATATATAAAAAATATAAACGCAAATGGCATTTGGACTCTGTCAATATAAAGATATTTTGGGAAAACCAAGAGAGGGTATCCGTAAATATCGTATTTTCGATTTTTCTATAATGGATACTGCAGTTGTTATTTTATTTGGATATTTCATTTCGTGGTATATGAAGTGGAACTTAGTATATGTCCTTGTCGTGTTATTTACTTTAGGAATTATTATACACCGATTATTTTGCGTAAGAAGTAGAATCGATAAATTACTATTTCCGAATGCATAATGTTTATTTATATGGATTTTTAAATATTCTTTTCTAAAACATACCATTGCGGTTTATCGCGATTTTTCCAACGTGCAAATCGCTGTTTATCTGGGCTTTGATAGTATCTTTTATAGGCTTCTACTGCATCTTCGTGTGAAGTATATTCTGCTGGTTTATATTGTACAGGCATTGCTAAGGCAAAGGGTGTAAGACCTTGCTGTGGAAATTGGTCCTTACGCGGCATATTCTTAGCAAGTTCAATTGCAACTAAATATGACGAATGCATTTTTTCTGGAGGATGTCCATAACGGTACTTCCATTCATTATGCATTGCCTCGACCATCAATAGCGTCCAAATATAATTCTCTCGAGAGGTACGTATCCAAATTGTTGTTGGGTGATTTACGTGACAGCATTTATAAATTTTCAGACCCTTTCTCTCAATATCTTCTGGGTCTAATATCCATTTTCCAGTAGAAAGCATTTGTACAGCCTCGATAATCATTTTAGAAATATGTTTATCGAACATCCATTCAGCACATTGCTTATGGATCAATGAGAGAATGAATAGATTCATTATTTAGAAAATATTCTTGGGTAAATAATAAAATATATAACCTCTCGATTATTTAATCAATTTTATAAAAAAATATATTTCAATATATTATATAATGAATATTATCAGCTTTGAAAATACTGGTTCTGGACAACTACAAGCTAGAAGTCTTGGTCCTACTGGACAAACTGGAAATCCTTCTTTTTCGATTGTTTATGACCCTCAAGATAAAAAAGTCAGTTATAATGCAAATAAAACCTTCGTTATCGACCACCCTGTTGACGAAGATAAATTCCTCGTTCACGCTTGTTTAGAAGGGCCAGAGGCAGGTGTTTATTACCGTGGAAAAGGTTCTATTACAAATAATGAGAAGCTAACCATAGTCCTTCCTAATTATGTTGATAAACTCGCCAGTAATTTTACTGTCCATCTTACACAGATTTATGAAGATGGTAATAAATATAGCACAGTTAGTCTTAAAACAACCGAGGTCGAAAATAACCAATTCACTGTTTATGGAAATAACTGTAAATTCTTTTGGATTGTTTATGGCGAGAGAAATTCGATCGATGTCGAACCATTAAAGTCCGCAGTTGAAATCCAAGGACAAGGTCCTTATAAATGGGTTAAATAATTCGTTTATACTATATTTAATTTTTATTATGATGAATATAATAAAAATTTTTATAAATGAATCAAATACAAATACAGTCAAATGGATATACTCTTTATATGTATATTTTTGACGAATTTAAAAGATTCAGAAAAAACTTTAGTAATGTAAACGACTTTATTTATAAAAATCGTATTAATCATATTGTGGATTATTATAATAAAAATATAAAGCCGAATATGAATCTCTCTGCTTCAATTAATTATGATTATTATCATCACTATGAGATGAATGCAATCGATATTTTGAGAGATAAAACGACGGACCCCTATATACCACCTTTTCGCTTACTAACCTATAATACTATTCACGAAACATCTTTTGGTATTCATCGATATGGATGGAAATATGTCATTGCGAATTTTTTAAAACAATCTCATTGTTGTTCCGAAGATTTTTATCTTGAAAATCCCGATTTCGAATGGACTTCTTATGCGACAAATTATGGATTACACGATTATGAAAGTACAAAGGCACATTATTTACAAAATATCGAATTTAGGCAAAAAATGGTATTTGAACCAATGAAATATATGATATTTGATGAATGGTTTGAGAAAAAATATACGTGGTCTTCAGATAATCCAAAACCAGAATATAAATATCCATTTCTGTCATTTATACACGATCCACCAGTTTTCGATATTGAGGATGATATTTATCAAAATTTTGGTCACGTCGATGGGAAGACTATTTTAGAAAAAAAAGAAGAGTTTTTAGAAGAAAAAGATAATTTACGAATATTAATTACGTTATCGGATTTTCATAGAAAATATATTGAACATAATATTCAACTATCAGAAAATACTGTTGTAAAAACGCTCTATCATCCATTAGAACTTACTAATAAAAAATATTTATTCGATGTTAAACTATTCATAGAAAATGATAAAAAATCATTATTTATGATAGGCTGGTGGCTTCGTAAATATGATGTGTTTTTACGACTATCTTGTAATAAAAGTATTATATTAAAATTAAACGAAGGCGACCATATTCGTAAATATATTACTAATGAATTTGAGAAAAATATAGAAGATAAAAATTTAATAAATGATTATTTATTAAAAAATGATGAATCCTATGAAACGGACTTAATAGAAGAAATTAATGAGAGATTATTGAATATAAAAATAAATAATAGAATAGATAGTTATGAAGATATATCGCAAAATATAACGGAAGATATCGTTGATAAAAAATTTAAATTTTTAATTAATTATTATAATAAAACAAATAATTTAAAAATTTATGATTTTGTACAAAATACAGAATATGATAAATTATTTATGAATAATATATTTTTTTTAGATGTTTATAGTTCTATTGCAAATAATCTGATTTTAGAATGTATAATGAATAATACTCCAATACTAGTATGTTATAATAAATCTATTATAGAATATCTTGGAAAAGATTATCCGTTTTATTTTATAAATTATGAAGATGCAGAAAATAAATCGAGAGATTTGAATTTAATAATAAAAACACATCAATATTTGAAAAAAATGGATAAAATGCGATTTACATATCAATATTTTAACGAGAAACTACGGAATATTATTATGGAGAAAATATAAGATATATTATGACAAAATGAATTATTTATTCACTTTTATGACTTTATAATTATCATTTGTACAGAATAAATATAATAAAATACAAAAATATATTATATGATACTCATTTTTGATACCATTGGAGGATTAAGCGATCAAATAAAAGATATAACATCGATCCTTTATTTTTGTAATGAAAATAATTTTCAATTTACATTTAGAAATGCAACAAGTAGACCGATTGAAAATCCGTCAATTTATAACTTCTATGAATTTCATAATTTATTTGATCCACATTCATTTTCAAATAATAAACAATATATCCTTTATGACGATATCAAAAAAAATATAAATATAGATAACACATATAATTTTCATAAAGAGAAAATAATTGGAAAATTATTTAAAGACGAATTTAAAGAGTATTTAAAAAATATAAAAGAAAATATGATAGATATTATTCGGTCGTGCAATAAAGAATTTATAATAATGGGTGGAGCATTTTGGTCATATAACACTTATAATTACGATGAAAACATAATAAATATGATAAAACCTTCAAATAAAATCCTAGATAAATATAATGAAATTATTCAAAAAATGAATTGCAATGAATATAATTTCATTCATTATAGATACGAAGAAGATTGGAATATACTATTAACACGGAGAAATATAGTATATATTCGTCCTATACTAGATGATATTATACTGAATATTTCATTTAAAAAAGACTTACCTATTTATATATGTACAAGCTGTATTGAAACATTATATGAAAAAAACTGGATGTTATATCCATTATCTGCTTATTCCAATATATTATATAAAAATGCGGATGATATGATTGGATTTAACTATGATGAATGTGGATATATCGATTTTTTAATTGGAAAAAAATCACAAGAAATATATGGATTTTCACGATCGGGTTTTTCAATAAATTTGAATGCGTTAAAAAAAACCAAAAACTATTACGATCTATTGGATTTTTCAAAATATGCGGAAAACTCTTCATAATTTATTATTTTATCTTTATAATTTGTCGAAGTATCTTGTTTAAAAAAACTTAGAGGTTCATCATTATTATTTATTTTTATTGTATTATTTTGAATTTTTTCATCAAATATTTTTTGTATAAATATTTGTTGTTCTAATAAATTCAATTTATGAAAATCTTCATAATTAATTTCTATATATGAAATATTATTTTCTAAAATATATTTTAAATAACTTTCATATAAATCATCGTATATTTTTTTACTATGATTAAAATTATTAATATTAAAATGAATTTTTATATTATCCGTATTAATATTTGAATATTTTTTAAGTTGAATAGCCTTTTCATTTGATATATACGAATCTAGATAGTTACGTTTTAAAATGATTACTAACGAAGAATTCATTAGTATTTTATTTGATTCGATACTATTTAAATGGTCTAAAAATAGTTTAAAACAAATATTATTTTCGTCACAAGTATTAGAAATATTTATTAATAAATCAAATGGATTATCTTTTATTTTTTCGTGTAAATTACCAGACGCTTCATATATTTTAGATATTTTATCAAACATATTAGTATTTATATAACAAACTGAATTATTAAATAATTCATAACTTAAATTTATATCTGTAAAATATTTTTCTATTAATTCACAAAAATAATTTGATCCAGTTCTAGCGATTGTTAAAATAGTTATTAAATTCTTATCCATTAATACTAATATATATATTTTAGTTTTAAGTTTAACGAATATATATATATATTTTATAATATATATTATGAATTACGAATTGATCGATTTTGGAAATTCTTGTTTACCGAATACATTAATTAGACAAATACTTAATAATAATAAAAATAAACAAATATTTATGTTAGGTGTTTATAATTTTAATAATATTTGTAAATATTTGGAAAACGGTATTTTCGAAGATATTTATGATAAGGATTTATTAACATATGAAAATAATCCTATTCTAAATTTTACAGATGAAATACAATCGTATTCACATAAATCTATTATAAAAAACAAAAAATTAAATTTTACGCATAATCACGATTTTGCATATGATATTTCTACAAATACTATCACAAATTATAATTTTATAGTAAAAGAATTTGATTTAAAAATACAGAATTTTAAAGAAATATGTAAAAATGAAAAACTACCAATATTTATAAATTTTACTAATAATATAAATTATTATAAAATGAAAGAAGTATTAGATATTCTACAAAAATATATCCATAAAAAATTTTATATTTTTATTTTTATTTATGGAATACATAAACGAGAGATTTCAGAATATGATAATATTAAATATATATATTTGGATAATAATTTAGATGACTGGTGGAAACAGCCAAAAGAAATAAAGGAAATTTTATATAAAGAAATTTATGAAAAATATATAGATATTATGATAAAATTAAATATTGATATAAATTTTATACCATTTGAACAGCGTAAAATTAATTATTAATAAAAAGAATACTTAACCCTTTCCCAAGACAATTAATTCAAGTATTTACTACGAAGTGAGTGCGCCTCTGGCGCACTCTATACTTGGTCTTAATAATAGTAAAAAATTGATATAAAATAGAATATGTCTTAGAACTTACATATTCTATTCATATATTTCTAATAATAATGTCCGATACTGATATTATTATAACCGATACTAGTAGTATATTGTTAACCGAAGATACTGGTAAAGAATTCGAAATGGCGATTTGTACTGTTTTTGGTATTGAATACCAAGGCCCCTATAAATATACTATGCAAATAACAGAATTATTAAGAGACCGATTAGTATATATAAAGCCGCTTTTCCAAAATATCAAACATACAGCGGAAAAGGGCGCGCGATATGATTTTACGGGTCAAGACCCAGCCGACCCTTCGCAAATTCTCCATCTCTCTGCAAAAACCAGTAAAAAGGGTATCGGAAAAGTCGCACCACAAGTGATCGGACAGGCCCAACCGCAGAAATTCTGCGAAATAGTAGGCGTCGAATTCACAGATATTCCTATTCTTAAACAATATATTCAGGAAAATATTACCGCGATTCTACCGATTCTCTCAAACCATACATTTGATTGCCCAAATATTTATTTTAGAAAAGATAAGAATTCTCTCAAATATATTATTTTAGAAAGAGAGATTGATTGGTCGAAATATGAATATACGTGGACGTGTCCCTATACAAGTTGGAATAATTCGACTACTTTAAAAATCCGCGAAAAATCGGAAGAAAAATCAGAACAAAATATAAAAAAAAATCCATATATTTCTATTGTCGAATTTCAAATACATTCAAAAAGCAGAACAAATATGGCGATTCGCTGGTTTTATGATAATGTTTTAGAAATATTCGCGGATTCCTTTCGTATCCAAAACCTATAATATAATATAAATCCAAAATCTATTCTAATAATTTCGCCATTTTCTCGAAATATTCGGTATTTATTTCACATCCTTTATAGAATCGCCCACAACTCTTCGCAGCAAGAGCCGTCGTACCACTCCCTAAAAAGGTATCCAATACAATATCTCCTGGATTCGAATGTTTTTTCACGAGTTCTTCGAACAGGGCTAAACTTTTTTGTGTCGGATGGAATCGATTCTTCCCACCCTGTAAAGGAAACATATAGATACCATTATCGTATTTACTATGAAAGGTCGGTTTTGCCCCCTTCACAGCAACTAACGCAATCTCTCGGCAATTCGTCAAATAGTTTGTTTTGGAATTCAGGGGCTGGGGGTTTGTTTTTATCCATTCTATCATTCTTATTTGTTTGAATTTATATTTTTCTAATAGGTCCTTTAATAGAGTGATTTTCCATAGGTCGAAGAAGATAATAATTGTACCGCCTTTTTTCAACTTTTTATAATATTCTGCGATAAACTCTTCTAGATTTTCCATCGTGAATTGGCTATCCCAATCACCATAATCCGTTTTTACACAATATTTTTTCCCATAGATTGTCCCATATTTCATATAATTTTCCTTTTTTTTATCTTCGCCACTATCCTCTGCCTCTGTCTCATTATCATCTGTAGTTTCGTGAGTACTTTTATATTGCAGCCATTCCGCTTCTGTTTTCACAAACTCTACCTCATTTTGTTCATTTTGGAGTACTGTATTATAATGGGTATTCATACCAGATTCCCGCGAAATAATATAGGGTGGGTCCGTTAAAATTAAATCGATGGATTCTTTTTCGATAGTAGAGAGATAGGAGAGACCATCTATATTCTGGATATCCGATTTTTCCAAAACAATATTTTGAATTTGGGAATCATCGTATGAAGTCATTATTTTATAGTTTACTATTATACTTACGATAATACTATATTATTTTATATCAATTTTGTACTATTTTTCAATTATTCTATCGTATTCTATCGTATCTTTATACGAATAAATAAACGTATAATATATATAAATATGAGTAAATTACGTTCTGGATTAGCGAAACATCGACGTGCATATGGTTGTTATTGCGAAGCCGTAATTCCTATAGGAATTATCACTGGTACAGCTAGTATATATTCTGGTAGTTTAACACAAATATCTATACCAGGTTCTTTATATGATGCAGGTTCTCCTACAGTCCCAAATACTTTAGATGATGGAGATGTCCCTATTCCAATGTCAAATATGGTATTTAATTTTTTTGGTACAAATTATTCCAATAATCTATATTGGTCTTCAAATAATGCTCTGATTTTTGGTACACCAAATCAACATTTAGAAGTAGATATCCCAAGTAATTTAATACCAGCAATATTAGTCGGGAATTATGATAGAGCGTTAAATACGATTTATTATAAAAATATTATAATGCAGAACTATTCTATGACTATATTACGTGTTGAATTTTATGATTATTATACAAATACTGTATCTGCACCGAAATATCAATATCAAATCCGATTAATTAAAGAAACAACTGGTTCACAGAGACAGTTTGTAGAAGTATATGTTATTTCAAGTCCCCCTAGTCCTGGTTATTCAACTGCGAATATTACTTATCCATCTGGACAAGATATAAGTGGTAATCCGATAGATTCTAATGGAAATCGTATTGATTCTACAAAACAATCGCCCTATAATATTACAAATGGAACCGTATTCTTAAACTCGTGTGGATCTACTTTTTCTACAGCTAGTCCATCTGCAAATACCTCATTTGTTTTTTCCAGTGATTCAACAGGGTCCGTTTGGTTATTTACTAATAATACATATGTAAATATATAATAAATTTACCCATAATTATATTTAACCATAGTAATATTTTTATTTATAACCAAACTATTTTAAAATAATAAAAATCAATGAGTAATATAAATGGATGGTTTAGACGAAACACCGAATGATAATAAGGGAAAGGGTAAAGGAGGGCGACAGCGTAATAGGAAACAAAACCAAAAAGAACTATTAAATATGTATTATGCGGATTATCCTAAAGAAGAACCTGACTATTTATCGAGCCATACTTTCACAAGAACTGATCCACAATATCTCTCTGCAAAAGAAAAATCCAAGTTAGAGTCACGTTTTACGACCCCAAAAAATGAGAGACAGGAATACTATGTAAAAATTCTAAAAAATGAGAAAAAGAAAATCACAGTAGCGACAGGCCCCGCTGGAACTGGTAAAACGCTTTTCGCAGTGGAATATGGTATCCGTAATTTTTTATTTGGGAAATACGAGAAATTAATTTTTACACGGCCATCTGTATCCGTAGATGAGGACCTAGGATATCTACCAGGAACACTCGAAGAAAAAATGGCACCTTGGATACGTCCTATATACGATATTCTCTATCAATTTATCTCTCCGAAAGAGGTAACACAGCTTATAGAAGATAAACATATCGAAATAGCACCTCTCGGATTTATGCGTGGTCGTACATTTAAGAATACTTGGATTATCGCAGACGAAATGCAGAATTCGACAGTTGGGCAAATGAAGATGTTATTAACACGTTTAGGAGAGAATAGCAGACTAGTTATTACAGGCGATTTAGAACAGCACGACCGACCAGAGACGGCCAATGGTCTCGATGATTTTCTACAAAAATTCAAAGGAAAACGTTCGGCGAGTATTACGAGTTTAGAATTTGAGAGAACAGATATTCAGAGAGAAGATGTCGTAAGAGAAATTCTCGATATATATTCTGGCGAAGTTATACCCGAAAATTATATGGATATTGAAAATAATAGTTAATATTATTTTATAAAAATATCGTCCTATACAATATATAATTTTAGAAAAAGAGAGAATGGATTCTGCTAAAAAAATAATCAATAATTTTAAATTTCCAAAAACATTTAATATTTCTCTCAATATGAATACGATGGGGTCTGGACTCTTACATAATAAGGCATTACTTTATTTGGTATTTGCTATCTCGTTTGGAAATTTTATTTTAGAAATGATTGCTGGGGATATGTATTTTGTCACTGTTTATCTAATTATTGGATTTTTAACATCGTTTTTTAATAAAAATATGATGGTCGTTTTATTAATGGCTACTATTTTCGCTAATATTTTAACATACGGTAAGGATTCGGTAGAAGGATTTGAAGAAGATGCTAATAATACACACCAAGCAGAATCTGTAAAAGACGGCGATTCAAATCACGATATAGGAGATGCTATTCCTATCGATATAGGTTCATCTAAGAAAGATAAGAAATCTAAAAAACATTCTCATCATAAAAAATCAGACGCTGATTCAGATTCTGATTCTGAATCAGTTAACGAATCTGAAAATGGTGATAAAAAAAAGAAAAAAAAGAAAGTTAAAGAAGAAGCATATACTGATCGCGAGATTGATTCCATGAATTATAAGGACTCTGAGAAATTATTAGAAAATCAAAAATTACTAATGAAAAATATGAAGGATTTTAAGCCATTTTTTGATACATTGAAAGGTATCGCTGAAAATTTTACAGAGAAATCTTCATCTGAAAAATAAAAATATTAGAACCTCGAACTTCGAATAATTGAATCTATATCCAATAAAAATTTATGAATATAATATAACTGAAATAAAGTTATATTATAAAAAATGGATGTATTCTCTCAATATAAAATTATATTTTTTCTTTCATCAGTTTTAGTGATAACTACTATTATTGGTGAATTCTCTCGAATAGAAACAATAAAAGAAGGAATGGGTTTTGGTGGACTTATCACTATGTTTATTAAACTTGTTATATGTTCGGGACAATTTTTCATAATGATTTTTCGAATAATTTTATGGTTAATACAATGTGCTATAATGTGGATTCCATTGCTTATAGGTTGGCTTCTACAATATATAATATGTGCATTTCAAAAATTAATTAATATACCCAATTGCTTTTTATGGTATATGTTAGAAATTATGGGTAAGGTCATATATTTACCTTTCCGTTTAACATTTTATGTTTTAGATTTATTATTAGCGGGTGTAGATGCTGGATTTAGCATACAAGATATAGTAAATCGCGTGTGGTGGTTTATAGATGATATAGATCATATGATATATGATAGTGGTGCTGGATTCCATATTTTACATTATCCAAATGATGTTATAAAGCGTTGTTATTCTTGTAAAGTTGGTAAATTTCCAAAACCACCACCTTTCCCAATGAAGTCAGTTACTGGATTTACAAAATGTATTAAATAAACACGGGTTTTGTGTTTTACCGATTATTAGATAAACACAACCCCCGTGTTTTACCGAGTATTAAATCTAACTAAAATATATATTTAAGAAATGGGAAAAAAATGTATTCCAGGAGTAATA
>Ga0214921_10005356_pt1 | contig 18169 bp, 19 predicted proteins | sample LL1505_MetaG_FD_177992 | JGI IMG/M metagenome (GOLD analysis project Ga0214921, IMG submission 177992) | Freshwater microbial communities from Lake Lanier, Atlanta, Georgia, United States - LL-1505 | ecosystem: Environmental > Aquatic > Freshwater > Lake | place: USA: Georgia | collected... | reverse complement strand
CTTAGGCCGGAGAGCCCACGGGCATACCGCTCATCCGCTAGCCGCAGAAGGCGTCTTACCGCTTCAACGACGATAGAGGGATTGTGCGAGAGAAGCTCGCTGATAGATCGTTCACCGAGCCAATCGGTTGGAAGATACACTCGGTTTCGAGAGAGATCCTCAAAGATGTCCCTGGCGATATTCGTGTACTGCATCGCCATACCCAGGTCTGCCGCAAGCGGTTTACCTTCCTCGCGCTCTCCTCCAAGGATGGGGTACATGATGAGCCCCACGTTTCCGGCGACACCGAACGCATATCGCTCGAGGTCCTCTTCGTGTGCGATGCGCAATGAAGGTGTATCTTCTCTACAGGCCCGTACAAGTGCGGCTAACGGCCCTCTGACCTCTGGGTAGCGAGCGAGAAGGGGTGCTACACGTCCTACCAACTCCTGGGTGGCATCTCCTGTCGTAACAGCGTGCTCTATGTCGTTGAGTTGAACGGTCCGGTCAACCTCGGACAGAGGACCATCAGCTATGTCATCCACCGTGCGACAGAAATCGTAGGCAAGCGCGGCGTCGTGCCTTAAGCTCCGCTCAAGCCAGAGGGTGGCGAAGTAAAAGGTCTTTCCCGCCTTTGAGATAAGGCGCATCTCGCCACTCATGCTGCGGTCCTCGAAAGGATCTCCTGGATGGAGGGTTGGTTTGCCTGGAGTGATGAGAAGTCCTGCGTGACCATCCGCTCGATCACCTTCGCGGAGGTTACGACCCCTGGCAGCCCCCCGCCTGGATGCACGCCGGCTCCGCAGAGGTAAAGATTAGGGATCTTATCCATTCGATTGTGGAATCGAAACCATGCCGACTGCGATAGAAGCGGGGCTATTGAAAACCCCGCTCCGAGCGGACTGGAGAGGGTATCTCTAAAGTAGCGCGGGTCGATCGACTCCGCGAAGTGAAGCTCTGTCGAGAGACCTGGAAGTACCCGCTCTGACAGTATCTCGACCACGGTTTTCGTGAATCGGGGGCGGTCGAAGTTCCATCTGTCGAAGTTGCCGAGGTGGGGAACGGGCGCGAGTACGTAGTAGAGCTCGCCGTCGTCTGCCCTCATGCTTGGATCCGTTGCGGCCGGGCGGTGCAGGTAGAGGCTCGGGTCTGTGGGAAGGCTCTTCCCCTTGAAGATGTCTCTCAACAGCCCCTCCCACCGCTGAGAGAGTACTATCGTGTGGTGCGCCACGTCAGGATAGGATCTCTTCGTTTTGAAGTAGAGCACGAAGAGTCCCATCGAGGAGGTCGTGGTTCGGTCGCGAATCCGCTCCGTCAGCGAGAGGCGCTCTCGTCCAAGGGTGGCGTAGAGCGCTCGGGGATCGCCTCCCCACACCGCCATATCGCACGGGAAAACGACCTGCTCTCCATGGTGGGCAGCCTCAACTGAAGCGACACGCCCAGCTCCGTCAGTTGAGAGGCTCGCCACCTTGTGATCGAAATGAAATTGCACACCGTGTCTTTCGGCGAGGGCTACGAGTTGTGCAATCAACGCGGAGGTTCCACCTTTGGCGAACCAGATTCCTCCCTTTCGTTCCATGGCGTGAATGAGACCGTATATCGCGGTGGTAGTAAGTGGATTTCCACCGACTAAGAGAGGGGGCAGGGAGAAGGCCTGTCTCACTCGACGATCCGAGAAGTAGCGGGATGTGTGCCTCCACAACGTTGAGAAGCCTCCGAGCTTGAAGAGGCTTGGGACCATTTTGAGCATCGCTGTAATGCTGGAGAAATCAGCGTCTCCCAGTTGCTCATACCCCACTCGGTAGAGCTCTTTGCTGTGTTCTAGGTATGCCCGATAGCGAGAGGCGTCACAGGGGGAAAGGCGAGCGATCTCCTCCTCCTGTCGCTCAACTGAGGCGACGAGGTCCATCTGGCTGTCGTCGGCGAAGAGCAGTCGATACCACGGGTCACAGGGAAGGAACTCGACGTGGTCCGGACGCCGCTCGCCGAACAGCTCGAAGAGCTCGTCGAAAAGCCAGGGGGCGGTGATTACCGTTGGGCCAGCATCGAAGGAGTGGCCATGAAAGGAGAGCGTTCTCGCTCGCCCTCCCGGGTCGGGGCATGCCTCAAGAACGTCGACCTCGTGTCCCAGTGCGCGTAGTCGCAATGCACTGGCGAGGCTTCCGGCTCCACTTCCTATAACGACGGCTCTCATGACCTGAACTGTAGCAAGAAGCGGTCATGAACAACATTCTAAAAAGGCGGGGAGTGTGGGCAAAAAAAAGCAGCGCCTTTCGGCGCTGCTCGCGGCAGGTCATTTTTCAGACCGAACGACTTAGGCGTTAGCCTCAGACTTCCGAACCGCTACTACGTAGATGAACACACCGAACACCGCCTTAGCGAGGATGTCCGAAATCGTGTAGCCGATCTGAACATAGGTAGCAACCTCTGCGCTTCCAACGTTCGCTCCTGGGATGAAGTAGAGGGCATACACCACAGGGTAGAAGCACCACGACAACACCGTAAGGTTACGGGCTGTGGTGATAAGGTCACGAACCGACTCTGGTTGGGCGTTAATAGCCTTGGAGAGCCCTGAGAAGAGGTTCATCACGATGTAGAGGAACGGTATCATCGAAAGGAACCACCACTTGAACTTGGTTCCAACGTCAGCAGAGATCTCTCCAGGGTATCCGAGAAGGATCATGAGAGCTGCCGCGCCCGCAAGCTTCTGCGCCTTGGCGGTGGTCTCTTCACGGGAGAGCTTCATAACGAGGATGAGCTCAATGAGGAGGAGGGGAACGGTGAGAAGCCAGTCAACGTAGCGGTATGCATCGTTGAACTTGTGAGCGGTCGCCTCTAATCCGGTCTTGGTAACAGCGTACGCGCCCTGCCATGAGTCGAAGATCCTCCAGTAGTGGTAGAAGGCGATCAGGGTAACGATACCGCTGATCGTTACGGCTGTCTTGTAGTGGGAAGCCACTTGGCTGCGCCCGAGGAACAAAAAGATGGTTGCCGCGCCCATAACGGCGATCGCGAACGAGAAGGCGTTCGAAACGAGTTCAAACTGCCCAACATTTAACATTTCCATGTGTCTTCCCTATTAAGGAGGTTTATAGTCGAGGGAGCGGGACATTTTTCGGACCGCAGGCCACGCTGGGTCACCGACTTCCCTCCCTCAGGGCTTTAAATCTCTTGAGGCCTCTTGCCAACTGGGTAAGTTGTTATTCCGGAAAGTTTGCTAACAGCGAACATGGTCCCTTACTGCACCTCCTGCATGCCAATGGGAGGTGAATAGAGGTCATTGTTTCATGGAATCAATATGTTACGGATTGGGGCAGGGTATTTCGGCTTCGAGGTGCTCAAACAAGGTGCGAGCTGGAAAGATACCGATAAAGTGAGTGACGATGTTTAAAAATGACGCGTCGATAGGGTATGCACGCAACTTCTCAACGGGCTTTGCCGTGGAACCCCACCTATGGAGGGTCTCATGAGGATGTGTTGGCTCCTAGCGTCAATCCCCTTGCTCGTCAGTAGGACGGCTGTTGCGAACCCCGTCAGTTTTAAGGGGGGATACGGGATCATGCCGGCCTACAACAAGGACTGGTTTGATGTTCAACTCAACTATTCCGTCACGAATCGGTACGCCGTCGGGGCCTCCTCGTACTATCGACAAGGAAAGGACAGCACGGCTGAGTTCGGTATTGGGCAGTTCAACTATCTTATCAAGCGGTGGAACGAATTGGATTCTCAGGCCAACGTCAATGCGTCGGTCGGATTCGGTGGACGGCACGACTCCGTTAAAGATGATGCCGTCGCCTTGTATGGGGCGCTTGAGGCCGACTATGAGACCCGGCGCATCTACAGCCAGGTGTCGGCTGAGACGTTGCAGTCGGATGATAACGTTCAGTTTAGTCGTTATCGAGGGCGTTTGGGTGTGGCACCATACAGGGCTGAGTTTGATGCGCTCAATACGTGGCTTGTGATGCAGATTGATATCATGCCAGAGATGAATGAGAGCGTGCGAGTAACCCCGATGGTTCGGTTGTTTTATAGCAACTTCGTGCTGGAGCTGGGCGCGAGTTTAGAAGGGGGTACCCCGTTTATGGGTGGAGCGGCGCATTTTTAGGGAAGTGAGGCAAAACAAGGCATTCGCGTTGTTTTGCCTCTTATACTTAGAGGAGAAGGTTATGAAAAAGTGGATTGTATTGAGTGGATTGATTCTCGTGTCACTCTTCGTGCCTGTTGCGCACGCTGATACGATTACGGTCTCAGTAAAGGGGATGGTGTGCTCGTTCTGTGCGCAGGGGATCAAGAAGACCTTCACGCGGAAGGAGGCGGTTGAGAGCGTTGATGTAGATCTTGATAAGAAGATCGTCACTATCACTACAAAGCAAGGGGCAAGCCTGACCGATGCTGATGTGAAAGATAGTATCGTCGACGCTGGCTATGAGGTGCTCTCGATCGATCGCAAAGCGTAAGTATGAAAAAGGTTATCTCGCTCGCGACACTCTTTTTTTCTCTCAGTACGTTAATCTGTTGTGCCCTGCCAGCTCTCTTCGTGATGCTCGGCGCGGGGGCGGCGTTCGCCTCGCTCCTGGGTGTGTTCCCTCAATTGATCTGGTTCTCAGAGCACAAAGCGATCGTCTTTTTTGTTGCGGGCGTGCTCCTCCTTGCCAATCTCGCGATGCGCATCTTCGTGCCGCCGCAATGCCCCGCTGATCCGAAACTCGCGGCGGAGTGCGCTCGAGCTCAGAGGGTCTCCGGTATCGTTTTAAAGATCTCGTTAATTGCGTACCTCGTTGGAGGATTATTCGCGTTTGTTGCGCCTCTCTTAGACTGGTAGCGTTTTCTTCACCCTGCTAATCAACGGCGAAACGGTCATCCCTTGAACGATGATGGAAAATACCACCGCGTTGAATACGGCAGCGATGACGATCTCCCTGTCCGGAAAATCAGCCGGAAGGGCGAGCACTAAGGCAATGGAGAGTGCTCCCCGTAATCCTCCCCAGAAGAGCAGGTGTTGCACGATGCCGGGCACCGCGTCCTTCGTTCGCCTCATAGGTAGACACCATCCGTACACCGCAAAGGCCCGACCGATCAGCATGCTACCGATGGTGCACATGGTTACAAACGCCGCGTCCGAGACCTCCCATAAATTCAGGTCGAGACCGATCAGGATAAAGATGAAAGAGTTCGCTACAAAACAGGCGAACTCCCAAAACGAGTGCGCCTCGTGTAGTCCCTTCTCGGTAATCGCTCCAAATCGATCGAGATTGCCGATCACCATACCCGCCGCAAGGGTTGAGAGGATCCCGGAGGTGTGAAAGTTTTGAGCGATAAAGAACGAGGAAAACGCGGCTATAACGGTCATCGCTATCTCGACGAGGTGGTCGTTCGTTCGTCCCGCGATGAGCATGGCGGCGAAACCAACGAGCGCGCCGATACCGATTCCTCCAAGGACCTCGACGATTGAGATCGTGGCAATGCCGCTCACCGATGTAGCACCGACTAGGACGAGGGGGGTTATTGCGAAGAGTATCGATGCCGTCCCGTCGTTGAAGAGGCTCTCAGCCTCAAGGAGTTTGTGAATTCGTGTCGGAAGTTTGGCCTCCTTGAGGAGCGCGAGGACCGACACGGGGTCGGTCGCTGAGAGAACGATACCGATGATGAGACACGCTGAAAGGGACAACCCACTTATGAGAAACAGGAGGCCAGCGGCGATGGCGCTTGACACGAGAACTCCCGCTGTGGCCAGCAGAGTGACCGGGCGCAGGATCGGTTTGAGCTCGCGCCATTTGAGATGAAACGCGGCCTCGAAGATGAGGGGAGGGAGGAGCATGTCGAAGATGAGGTCGTAGGAGAGGTGTGTATCGGTGGTTATCCCGCCGTACGCAAGGAAGTATCCAACGATAACTAATCCCACAGTGTACGGTAACTTCGTGCGGCGGGCCATGATGGCCACAACGCACGAGATGAGGAGCAGCGCTAACTTAGAGAGTACCATAAGTCCTTCCTAGGGGAGATGATGCTCGGCGAGAATAGGGAGTTAGCGCCGTATTGTCAGCCGTTTTCTCTGAGAAACGATGCAAAACAAAGCATTCGCGTTGTTTTGCATCACTTCCCTGTGGAATACTCTCGGAAACCGGGTGTTGTTTGGGTTCTTGGCGAGAGGCTACCTTCAATGAATATAGTTACATCAGTTCGGTCCCCAAATTTTACCGATCTTGATATCCCGGTGGAGTTCGTGGTCCTGCACTTCACCGCGGCAACCTTGGAGCGAACGCTTGAGATCTTTAGGGACCCCGGGTCAGAGGCCTCTGCCCATATCGTGATCGATCGAGATGGAGCTATCTATGAGCTCGTTCCGTGTCTGGAGGGCTCTGCGAAGCGAGCGTGGCACGCCGGTAAGAGTCGAATAGAGATCTCCACGAACGGTGATTCGCAGATCGTCGAGTCTTTGAATGACCGCTCGATAGGGATTGAGCTGGTTAATCTTAACGGGAACCTAGTACCCTATACTGAGGCGCAGTACGCCTCGCTCTTCGGTCTGATAGAGCGGCTCAAGTCGCTCTATCCCGCCCTCGGGCGCCCAGAGGTTATCGTTGGTCACGAGCAGGTGGCAGGATTTCGGGGCAAGTCCGATCCCGGCCTGTGTTTCGAGTGGGAGAGATTGTTCGCAGTATGCTACCCGGATCTTGGGGCTCCGCGCCGCACTCCGATATGTCGGAGGAGCTTTGCCGAGAAGATGGCGACCTTGGTGCGGGGGCTTGGAGTGTCCGTCGACCGGCAGACAGGGGAGCTCCTTATCCCAAAGGGGCTCGACCTTACCTTTTTTGAGCACCTAAGTACCTTATCTGAAAGCGCTCTTTCTCGGGATGAGATGTAGGGTTCCAGGTTGACATCTGTCGCTTCCTGTTTAAGGATCGGGAAGTTTTGTAGCGTATTCACGCGCCACAACCTTTTAGTTTTATTCAGTTTGCTATGAAGACCACACTCTCCCGAATTATCTCCCTCATTATCTCGACATCTGCAGTTGTACTTGTAGCGGGGTGTGGTCCTCGTGGAGAGTCTCACACGGTTGAGCAGATCTTCTCCGATGCTCGCGCCGCCTACTCAAAGATGGCGTCGAAGGCGAGCCCCGATATGAACGGTGCCCTAGCGGGGATCTCGAGCTCGCTCGATAAGCTCGCCGGTCAGACAGGTGGCGGTGACGTTCGCCAGCTCGCCGCGAACGTCGCTGATAGTTTGACGGCGGTGCTTCCAAAGGCTGGATTCACACAACGCGCAGCGATGACCGAGCTCATCAAGCAGTATCGACAGCTCGCCAACGCATCTGGTGCGGATGTTGCCGCTGGAGCGGCAAATCTGAAGCTGGTAGCTGCGCGGACCTACTCTTTGCTTTCAGCTGAGATCACCTCGACGAACTTCCGCATCTCGTAATTGGGTTGTGTAAAGAGCGACGAGAGAGGGGGCCTTATGGGCTCCCTTTTTTTGTCTTCACGATTGAGTTCTCATCCTCGAGGAGGAAGATGAGAATGAGGATGAAGATAAGGATGGGCATAGAGACCAGGGGAGCGGCCGGGAGGAATACTCGTTCGGCGCAAACAACAGGTTTCCCCATCCCCCGAAAATACCGATACTTAACTGCACATGCATCCGGAGTACAGGGACCCCAGCGTGAAAAAGATTCAGATAGGATTCGTTATCTCGATAGTCGTACTCTTTTTGGGGTGGCTCCCTAAGTTGGGCGCAGATCGGGTGTTTTGGTACCTCGATAACGACTTCGCGCACTACTACCTGACCGGTGCGTTAGTGCGACGTGGTGTTAATCCCTACGTGGTTAATCTGAGTCCCCTCTACGGAGAGAACGAGTTCTCCCCGACTCGGGATATTCCGCAACCTTCCGCTCCACCTCCGCTCGCGGTTCTCATGGTGCCTTTTTCGGTACTCTCTCCGTTCGAATCGTTTTGCGTATGGACCGCGGTGCAGGTGGGGGCGCTCCTGCTCGGTGTCGTGCTCCTCCTGAAAACGTGTGGGGTCGCCCGTACAACTCGGGGCACGCTGCTCCTCATGCTCGCCTCCCTCGCGCCGCTTGGGATGTTCGCGCACCTTCGATACGGGCAGACACAGGCGCTCATGTTTGGTTCTGTCGCGGTCGGCCTCGTGTTGTTGCTTCGTGTGCAGGGTTGGGCATGGCGATTCGGGGCGTTTTTGTGGGGCGTTTCTGCTTCGCTCAAATTATTCACCGCGCCGCTTGGATGGGTCGCTCTTCGTCACCGTGGATGGGAGGGGCTATGCTGGTTTGTGCTGGGTTTCCTATCACTGTGGGGGATCTTTTGGGGGCAGTGTGGATGGGATGCCATTCGGATCTTCTTTCTCTCGACCCTTCCGTATCTGCGAGAGCTCTCGGTAGCCTTTCATGGAAATATCAGCCTCTCCGGCGCGTTTACCTACTCGCAACGGGTGCTCGCCGGCAGGGATGTGCTATCGGTTTCGCTCGTTCAAACTATCTCGGTTCTCCTCGTACTTCCTTTCCTCCTCTGGGAGAGGAAGGAGCGGACGGATCTTGTGGCCTCAACGATGATGGTGCTCGCGGTCTCGTGCCTTCTCTCCCCAACCGCGTGGCCTCACTACCTTCCGCTGCTTACGGGAGGATTTATATATCTCCTTGCAAAGGCGCAGCGCAGCGCCCAGCCAGAGGCGAGCCACGTCGTGACGCTCGTGCTCTATGTGTGTACGGGGGTAGCGATGGGCTATATATCGCGCGGCGATATGATGACGCAGGTGGTCTCGATATGGTGGGGGCCGATGTGCATTATCGCGCTCTTTGGGCTCCTGTGTGAGGCTCGGCGGGAGAGCGGATTCTTTCGACGTTAGGGGACTTCGGAGACGAGGAGGGGGACCGCGAACATCGAGCTTCCGCCCCCCGTTAGTCCGAGGGAGAGTCCGACTAAACTTCCAAGAAGGAGGGCTATCATACCAAAGCGAGGCTATTGAGGTTCACTCCCGAGTCCGCAATCGGCGTACTCGCCATCAACATGCACGGCCTTAAATCCATGTGCCCTGAGGAACGAAGCCGCAAGCGAAGCTCGTTTACCCGATGCGCAGTGTACAAAGAGGGGGCGATCTTTTGGTAGTCCGGCTAGGAGGTGCTTCATCCGTGTGTAGGGGAGGGAGTGTGCGCCCTCAAAGTGGCTCTGTTGATGCTCAGCGGTTGTCCGCACGTCAACGATCTCTCCCTCTCGTCGAGCCTGCTGTGGATCGAAGGATGCGAAGGGCGCTCTCAAGGTCCGTTCGGTGAGCATGCCGGCGGTCTGCGCCTCTTCAGTCGTAATCCATCCCAAGACCTTGTCGAAGCCGATCCGATAGAGCTGGGTGGTGGCGAGCTCCGCGTCCTCGCTCTTCTCGACGACGAGCGCTATCTTATCGTTCTGATCAAGGAAGCTTCCCGCAGCATTCGAAAAGAACGGTGTGCGGAGTGGTGCTGTGATGCTTCGAGCTGCATGTCCAGAGTCGTACTTCTCCCGATTGGCCCGTGTGTCTAGAATACACACCGTGCGATCGGAGATCATGCGTTTAAAATCGACGAGGGAGAGGTGTGGTGGGTGAGGAACCGCTCCGGTTACCGCGATGCCATCCCTGTTAACTCGTTTCATGGTAGCGAAGTAGAGTGGTGGATCCGGTTGCCCCTGAAGGATATCCTTCACGAACGCCTCCCCGTCCTGAATCGCCAATTTGAATGGAGCGTTGAAGCGTCGTTCGTAACCTAATGTGGTTGTCGGAACCGCGCCGAGCGATTTACCGCACGCACTGCCAGCCCCGTGAGCGGGAAGGATCTGAAGGAAGTCGGCGTAAGGAGCGAGGCGCTTCGTAAGTGACTCCCGTAACGTTCGAGCGGATGGCTCCATGACGTTCTTCATACCAGCCGCTGACTCAAGAAGATCCGGTCGGCCTACATCTCCCACGAAGAGGAAGTCTCCCGTTGCGAGCGCGATCGGTTCGTTCGCCCCACCACCGAGGTCGGTGATCAGAAAGCTGATGTGCTCAGGTGTGTGTCCAGGGGTGTGGACAACCTCGACGCGGATGTTTCCCACCATGAAGGTGTTTCCATCCTTAACGAAGTGAGTGTTGGGGCGAGACCCGGGCCACACGTAGGTCCAATCCGGTCCTCCCTCCGCGGAGAGGTAGAGGTGAATCGAGCCGTCTCGGGCGAACTCCTGTCCTCCACTCACGAAGTCGGCGTGTATGTGGGTCTCCGCTACCGCCGTTACTCGGAGGTTATTCTCCGCCGCAAGCTTCTTGTACTGCTCTATATCTCGCTCAGGGTCGATAACGAGCGCTTCTCCCGTCTTTTGGCATCCTACAAGGTAGGCGTATTGAGCGAGGTACGGATCAAACATCTGACGGAGTAGCATACGAGGTCCTCGATCCTTCCTTACATCGAACAGCAGCTTCGCTTCGCGCCTGGTGTGCGGTTGTTCCACGGCATTCGAGCCAAGATCATCGCCATACCGCACGTATCCGTGATGCCAGCGAACATCAAGCCGGCTCCCACGAAACCCGAAAGGGCGAACCATAAGGGGCTCACGAAATAGCCAAGTGCAGAACCGGTAAAGGCGAGTGCTCCAGCGGCAATTCGCACCTGTCGTTCAAGGGATATCGTCTTGCGTCCTCGGTTCACCGGTAATCCCTCACTTTCCCAAGCTTGCATCCCTCCGTCCATGACATGGAGCGCGGGAAGTCCATGGGCTGCGAGCTTTTCGGCAGCTTGTCGAGCCCGCCCACCGGAGCGACAGATGATGAAGCAGGCGCTCCTGCCCTCGGCGAGCTTCTTAACTTCAGCTGGATCGAGTTCTGTGAGGGGGTGAAGAACCGCTCCCTCAATGTGGACCTCCTCGAACTCGGCTGGGGTCCGGACGTCAAGAAGGAGTGCCGATGACCGTTGCTCCTGCGTTGTGCGAGGTGTTGCGACTTTGAAGGCTGAGTTGATGTGGCCCGTTACGTTCGTCATAGGATGCTCCTGTAAGAACTATATGCACGTAAGCTCTCTCACTCCCCCGGCTCGCCGATAAGGGTGCGTTGCACGAAGGCCGTCTTATTCTGGACGTGATCCGCGATCCAGGTATCGTCCCACCACTCATTCGGGGAAACGGGAACTCCGTGAAGTCGGAGCTCAAAGTAGACCTCCTCCGACTGGGCGAGCCCAGAGGTTCCAGTTTGCCCGATAGCTTGAGATTTAGTTACTTCGTCACCTGGCTTGACGTCGGCACTTGAGAGATGCGCGTAGACGGAGGCGAGGCCGAATCCGTGATCTATCACGATCGTCGTTCCGCTTAACGGAAGGGTGTCAACGAAGGACACGCGCCCGCTGTTGGTCGCGACAATCCTCTGTCGGCTCGATACCTGGAAGCGGGCTCCAACGGCTGGTCCCTTGATGAGCTCCTGACCGTCGAGTGCGATCGTGCGTTGATCGCCCGCCGAGTTCGAAGGATAGCCGGATACCGGACGAACGAAGGTTCCATTCCATAGCTTGCGCCCTTCGGTTTGACTCAGTGGATCGCTCAACACACTCTCATCGTGCCGCCCCGACGCCTTAATAAGGTACCGAAGGTCAGTTGCAAGATCGCCGGATAGTCGGGCTTTGATAGATTCGGTGGAAGGATGGGAGGCGAGGGAGTTCTTAAGCGCCTCGCCCCTTGCGGTATCCAGCGCAAAGGTGAAGGATCCCCATCGTCTCGATCTGGTCTTATAGTTGAAGTGCGCTGTAGCCACGTTGCCGATCGCGTCCCTGGCAAGCAGGGACATGGAATTCTTCGACTCGTCGAAATCGCGAGGGATGGGAAAAAAAGCTAGGTAGAGATCGTCGTAGCTCTTGAATGATTGGTCCCAATATTTAGCCGGGAATCCTGGATAGAGAGCTCCATCTGAGAACACCCCCTGCGAATCCGGCGCTTTGCCGATGACCTTGTAGTACACAAGCTCCGTTCCACCGATCACACCGTTCTGCTGGGGGGTGATAACCTCGATACGGGGCTTTAGGAAGTCTACGACGAGGCTCTTGGTTATGCGGGAGCCGTTGCTCCACAGGGATTGGTCGAACGCCACTATCTGCAGCTCTGCTTTGCCCTCACGGAGACCGAGCTCCTTTGGGTTGAGGTCTATCGTGATCTCTTGAGATTTGCTCCCGCGAAGGGCGCGCTTTCGAACAAGTTCCCGAGCTTGGTTGTTCTGCGAGATGCGCACCAGTACCTCGTCGAGGCCGCTGCCGCCGTCAGTTATCTTGAGAGCCATAGGTACCGGGTCCAGCCCGAGCCCCGCAGGCTCACGCTCCCACACAATGACCGGGGGCTCCTCCTCGAAGAACGCCACTTCAAAAGGATTGACCTTCATGTAGTGCGAGAAGGTGATGAGGCCACCAGCGACGATGGAGATAAAGAGGACCAACAGGAACGCTACGAAGACGCCGCCCCCTCTCTCTCGTTGATACCTCATGAGCGTCGCCCCTTACGAATTGTTGATGCGCTCCTTTACAACTTCGAGGGCTCGATCAACGCTGATACGTTCCTGCTTCGTGGTGTCACGATCTCGGATCGTCACAGTGTTGTCCTGAAGGGTCTGATGGTCAACGGTTAAACAGTATGGCGTGCCTACCTCGTCGTGACGAGCGTAGCGCTTCCCGATCGACTGAGCGTCGTCATAGCTGGCGTTGATTCCCGCTTTGAAGAAGTCCGCGACGATCTTTCGACCAACCTCTGGCATTCCTTCCTTCTTAAAGAGTGGGAGTACCGCCACCTTGAAAGGGGCGAGGCGAGGGTGGAGCTTTAAGAGTACCCGCGTCTTGGTCTCTCCCTCAGCATCGACACCTTCTTCCTCAGCGTATGCGTCGCACAGGTAGGCGAGGCAGGCTCGGGTAAGACCAGCGGCTGGCTCAATAACGTACGGAATGTACCGAACGCCTGGTTTGCCGGTTGCTGGATCGTTTTTCTGTTGATCGAAGTAGCTGAGCTTAACTCCCGATTCCTCGGCATGCTTGGTCAGGTCGTAGTCGGTGCGGGAAGCCACACCTTCAAGCTCGTCCCACCCCCATGGATACTGGTAATCGATGTCGTAGCAATCATCGGCGTAGTGCGCCAGCTCGTCCTCTTCGTGCTGTCGAAGTCGGAAGGCTGACTTGTTGTTCGCGTATTTTTGCCACCACGCCATACGGGTCTCGGTCCAATACTTGAGCCACTCCTTCTGGGTGCCTGGCTCGCAGAAGAATTCCATCTCCATCTGCTCGAACTCGCAGGTTCGGAAGATAAACTTCTCCGTCGTTACCTCGTTACGGAACGATTTGCCCTGCTGCGCGATACCGAACGGAACCTTCATCGACATCGTTTGCTGAACGTTGAGGAACTGAACGAACATCGCTTGCGCGGTCTCCGGTCGCAGGTAGATTGCGCTTGATTTTACAGCCTCCTCAAGTTTCTCTCTGAGCTGCGCTCGTGAGAGCTGCTTATCGTGAATCTCGTTGAGGAACTGATCGAGGGGATCGACGGGGCCGATGGATGTCTTGAACATCAAGTTGAACTGACGCTCATCGGAGAGTTGGGAGCTGCCGCAGTGGGGACAGATATATCCGCAGGTTCCGACGGTGCCACCGATCTTCTCACCGCTCGACTTGCCACCTCTCACCCAATTGATGACGGTGCCTGGCTCCATTTGAGGGGCCTTGTCAGCGCGGAAGCGCTCTTTGCAGTTGAGGCAATCGACGAGGGGATCTGAGAAACCAGCCAAGTGACCGCTCGCTTTCCAGACGCTTGGGTGCATCATGATAGAGGCGTCGATACCAACGACATCCTCTCGCTCGTGAACCATGTGCTTCCACCATTCAGCCGCGATGTTGCGCTTGAGTTCGACACCGAGGGGGCCGTAGTCGTAGGCGCTCTTGAGGCCACCGTAAATCTCACTGCTCTGGAAGATGAAGCCGCGACGTTTCGTGAGAGAGACAAGTTTTGGAAGGATATCGTTTGAGCTCATACAGTAACCCTGCGTCGACAAGTTGCTCGCGCAGCAGCGAGCGTTCAAAAATAACCCCTCTCAGACCCGTATCACGGCAAGCGGAGCTCGTGCTTGAGCGCGCTTAGGTATCGAGCATCTCAACTGGTTTACTCGAATGGTCGACCGCCGATCAGGGCTAAAAAGGGCTCCATGAGGGTAGCCCGGAACAGGGAGTGCCTCAAGGGGGATGGGTACTAAAAGCGTCCTGGACCTCTTGCTCTATTTGAGGCATAACGTGTCGGTACGATCACAACGATGAGGTTCTATGAGCTACGAATTCTACAAAATTCTCCACCTATTAGGATTGTCTTTGGTAGTGCTCTCCCTTGGAGGGGTGATTCACCACGTCATTAACGGTGGTACCAAGCAGTCCGACGTTTTCAGAAGATGCACCATGATTACCCACGGGGTGGGGCTCTTGCTCCTCGTCGTAGCGGGATTCGGTATGCTTGCCAAGCTCGGAATCTTCAGCCCTCCAGGCTGGGTTATCGGTAAGATCGTTATCTGGCTTGCGCTTGGGGCGTTCGTCGCACTCGCCTACAAAAAGGCGCAGTTGGCCAAGAAGTTCTGGGTCGCTGTCCCGGTGCTCGTCCTTCTATCGGCTGTCTTGGCGGTTTACAAGTAGGCTGGCTCGCGCCGGCTATCTGTATACGAGCTTTGCTGGTAGAGGACCTACGTGTACGCGGTCGCGCGCGTGCACGTGCTCGAAGGGGTGCGAGACTATAGGTGCTTACACACCACCATGACCGTTACAAAGAGAAGGTAGATACCGCCTGCCCCCCGCACCATGTCAGAGGGGATCTCGTTCCTCGTGTTCGCTATGTTGAGGATTCTTGTCGCGATGAGGAGTACGATGCTCGTCAGAGCGTAGGAGAGGGGGATCTGGTTTGTCATCCCCATGGTCGCGACGACGATAGGGCCCAGGCATAGGGTGATTCGATACAAGGGGAGGGCCCATCGAGCGAGGGACTCCCGTGTAAACACGTCAGCGTGCCACGATGCCTCAACTGCCGCAATCGAGGATCCGATCGCGATAGCCACCGCAGCGCTTTGCCAATCGACCTGCGAGGTGATGGCGAGGAGGGAGGAGAGTGTAAGAAGTGAATTGCCCAGGAGCGCGCCGACGAAGCCGGCCAGGGGTCGTCCATTCTCCCATCCGGTCCTCGACATTCCGCGAACCGAGAGGGTCGCGAGGGTAAGAAGAAAGATCCCCTGAGATGAGAGGGTCCGTCCGTATTGAAGGATCGCAACGGTGAGGGCTCCGCACAGGATGGTTACGATAAGGTATCCCTTCGCCCTCTCACTCGCCTGGCTCTTCGCTTTCATCCACAGGATGGCGGCCCCTTCGGTCATGTTCCAGAGGATGAGTATGGCAAACAGGATCAGCCATCGTTTCACGAGAAGTTCGTTGATCGTTGGATTATCTGCTAGCACGGTAACGATTGAGGTGGGTGCGATGATAGGGGAGAGGCGGATAAGGGAGTATATAACGCTCTCCCATAAGGCTCGTGATGCGATCATGCTCACGAACGTAGCGCTTCTTTGGGGGTGACAAAAGGGTCTATAGGGTGTGGATCGGTCGAGATCGGGTCGATTTGTTCCTCGGGCAGGTGAGAATATTATGAAATGCGACAAGTTACCGTATTGAAACAAGTGTGTCTTTCCGCATAGTGTACCCCTTATGGAAAATGTTTCGGACATGTCAAGCCTTTCGCACCCAGTTTCTGTGGGTGACGTCCGAAACATGTTCGACAATATCGCTCCGACGTACGACAAGCTGAATGGTGTTTTAAGCCTCGGCATTAATCGCCTATGGGAGCGACGGCTTGTAAGAAATCTTCCGAAGGTCTCCGGTGGCCTCTGTCTCGATGTATGCACCGGAACCGGAGCGCTCGTTCCCCGACTCTCACCTCACTATCGAGGGGTTGTTGCCGTCGATATCTCAACTGAGATGCTCTCCCGTGGTCGTAAACGGTGTCAGGATATTCCTCAGACGGCCTGGATAGAGTCAGATGCACAAGATATGCCATTCGCCGACGATTCATTCGACGTTATCTCGGTGTCGTACGGTGTACGGAATCTCCCATCCCCCGAAACGGGACTGCGAGAGATGTGCCGCGTGTGCCTTCCGGGTGGAACGATCGGAGTGCTTGAGTTCGGCCAGCCTACTAATAAGGTATGGAGTTCCCTGTATCAGTGGTACTCAAAGAACATTATCCCCCGGGTAGGCGCGTATATCTCAGGAGATGGTGGTGCATATCAGTACCTGCCACGCACCGCTGCGGCTTTTCCATGTGGCTCGGAGTTCGAGGATCTCCTGAAGGCGACCGGATGGGTGCCTCGTAAGACTATCTCGCTTTGCGGCGGGATCGCTTTTATCTACATCGCGGACAAGCCAGCGTAAGTTTGAAGTTCCTCAAAAGTTTCCACTTCTGGTTCTGGATTATCGCCGTGCTCGGTGTCTCCGTACGTCTGCGGGAATTCTTCGCGTTTCGCTCGTTGTGGCTTGATGAGGTTGCGCTTCTTCTGCAGATCCGAGGACGTTCCTATGAAGCCCTTCTGAGTCATGGGGTAGCGGGCAATCAGGGTGCTCCGGCGGCGTACCTTCTTCTCTCGAAGGCCGCCATGAGTCAGTTCCTCTCTTTTGAGATCGGCGCTCGGCTCGTGTCTTTTGGATGTGGAATTGGAGCTCTTTTTGTCGCGGCGAGGCTCATCATGGTAGCGTTTCAGGACACCTTTACCCGTAGCTCCTCGCTCTTGCTTGTCGCGACCTCTCCATGGCTGATCTTTTATTCCGCGGAGGGAAAGCACTACATGATGGAGACCCTTGTCGCGTTGGTGTTGGTAGGATGCGCGATGCGATATGAGCGGGAAAGGTTGCCGATGATCGCGGTGGTTCTCGTCGGTGCCATCGCGCCGTGGTTCTCGCATAACGCGCCCGTTGTGTTGTGCGCGTGTGGAACCCTCTTCATCTTTCGCGCGTGGTCACGGAGAGATCTGAGAAACGTCATGCTGCTTGTCGCGATGTGTGGAGTGTGGGTTGTAAGCTTCGCGCTTCACGCGGCGACAAACATGAGAGCGCTCTTCGGTAATAGCGAACTTTTTATGTATTGGCGTCACGGACTCGCTCCCTGGCACGATGGATTCTTTGCCGTGGTGTTATGGATAGGGTCGGTGTGGGGGCATTTGATGGAGTATGTCTTTATGCCACCGCACTATCATGCTTCGAGTGAGACGTCCGCCCCGTGGTGGGTTAGTGTGTGGGAGATCGTTCTCGTGGCCCTTGTCGTGCTGGGAATTATACGGATGTTTCGCGAACGTTCTCCGCTGGCCCCGTATGTTACCTTGATACTTGGGGTGTCCTTCTCGTTAGCAATCCTCCGAGTCTCTCCCTTCAGCTCCCGTCTCGTCCTCTATACCGTACCGTTTTTCCTCATGAGCGCCGCGAGTGGAGTCGCCGCTCTGGTGGAGCGCGCTCGCGGACGTGGTTCACTCCGTGCGATCGGCGCTATAGCGTGCGCTCTTCTCGTGATAGGTCCCTCTCTTGCGACCTCGGCCGAGCGATTCGTAAGGCCGATCAATCGAAGCAACATGAAAGCCGCTCTACGATATCTCGCTGAGGTTCGAAGTCCCGACGACCTCCTGCTGCTGCGCGGTGTGGATGCGACAGTAGCCGCCATGTACATACGACGGGATCCCTCCCTTGTGATGCCGGTGCTGGATTCTAAGTGGAAGATAGTGAGGCCCGAGGTGATGTGTGCCCGACTCAAAAAGCGCATGGCAACCTTTCCGGGGCGTGCGATCTGGGTTGTTGGAATTCTTCAAGCCGAGGAGGTATCACAGGCGCTCGATGAACTCGGGCGATCGTGTGTTGTGGTAACGCAACGGGTCGAGAACGACGGATTCGTCGCTGCTCGAATCGTTGCGAGAGAGGCTTCCGCTAATTGAGGATCTTCAGGATCTTCTTGCGCCATTCTTTTGGCCCGACCTCATGCACGGAAACTCCGCTGCTATCGACCGCTACCGTGACCGGCATATCCTTGACCTCAAACTCGTAGATCGCCTCCATTCCGAGATCTTCAAACGCCACTACTCGAGCCGAGGTGATAGCTTTTGAGACAAGGTACGCCGCGCCACCGACAGCCATAAGGTACACCGCCTTATACTTCTT
>Ga0214921_10005355_pt1 | contig 18169 bp, 16 predicted proteins | sample LL1505_MetaG_FD_177992 | JGI IMG/M metagenome (GOLD analysis project Ga0214921, IMG submission 177992) | Freshwater microbial communities from Lake Lanier, Atlanta, Georgia, United States - LL-1505 | ecosystem: Environmental > Aquatic > Freshwater > Lake | place: USA: Georgia | collected... | reverse complement strand
CTTTGTGGATGCCGTCGGGATGCTTCTTGAGGTAATCATCCATGAGGTTGCGGCATTTTTCGTATTGCTTGTCGAACGAGTAGCTCATTCCAAGCCAGTAGGAGCCGCTGTCGGCGAGATCGTGTTTCGGATATTGTGCCAAGAAGCTCTCAAAGGCTTTTGCCGCTTCGGGGTTTTTCTCTGCTTGGAGGAGTGAGAATCCTTGCAGGAAAAGAGCTCGCGGGGTGCATTCGGAGTTGGGAAAACGCTTGGCGATATCGGCAAAAACGGAGGCTGCTTGGTCGTAGTGGAGGTTCGACTGGAGGGCCTCGGCTTGCATGAGGTAAACCTGCGGTAGTTGCTGGGAGTCGGGAAACTTGACGGCAAACTCGTTGGCCGCTTCGACGGTTTCTGGCCAATCCTCGAGCGCGCTCCAGCAGCGCACGACATTGACGGCGGCTTGCTCGGTCAACTTATCCGCCGGAAGCTCTTTGAGCATGCTTTGCATGATCATCGCCGATTCCCGGTAGCGCTTCATTTTGAGATACGAAATCGCTAAGCGAAAACGCAGAGCGGTATCGAAATCCTGCACCTTTTCAAAATGCTCAGTTTCACGTTGGACCTCGGCGATCAGCGTGGAGTAGAGAAAGCTTTGGTAGGAATCTTCCGATGTTGGAGCCGCACGGCGCCGTTCCTCCAAGTTTGCAAGGCGCTCTTTTTGATGCTTGAGCAGGCGATCACGCGTCCACACTTTTTGGAGGCAGGCAATGGCCTTTCGGAACTCGCCGTTTTCCAAGTATTGGTTGCCAAGTTGGAGGATGAGAGTTTGAAAGGAGATCAGTTGCGGGATGTTCTCCATCCGGGGAAATTCCTCATTTACAACCGCCAGAGCCTCATCGTGATTGCCAAGCTGGAGTAGCGCATGGAGTTGAAGAATCACCGCCCGCCCTCGTGTTTCGGGGGGCAGTGAGGGCTTCAGCTTCACAAAGTAATCAGCGGCTTCGCGGTATTTTTGTTCGCGAATCCAGGAAGTTCCCAAAAGCATGCGGGCTTCGGGGAGGCGAGCTGCTATAGGATTTTGACGAATGTATAAGGGATTTTTTTCAACTTCAGCAGGGAAGAAGGAGATGAACTTTTCGAACGCTGCCCGAGCTGCAGCGTATTCCTGCTCTTGCATGTTCGCAATTCCAAGCCAGAAGGTTAGCTCTTGAATTTGCATGGCAGGCAGCGGCGGCTTGGCTTCGATCGCTTCGGCAATCGCCGGAATGGCCTCGTCAAACCGGGCCTGCTGCACGCAACACATTGCAATCGGATATAGTGAGCTATGCAATGCCTTGGCCGCTTCGGGGGATTCGCTGAATTCTGACTTAAATTGAAGGTATGCCGCTAGGGCCTCTTTGTAATTCTTCTGGTTGAATAAATTCCGGGCCCGCTCGAACAACTCATCCGCCGTAAGCCCGCTGCTGGCGACTGGCGTCTCTGGGGTTGTCTTTTTTGCAGAGTTCTGAGCCCAGATTGGCTGATGGAGAAATAATGATGCTACAAAACATGCTGCCAGTGGCGAAATGATGTGTCGCGTTTTCAATGACCCTAGAATCCAGCCTTTATCCCTACTACGTCGCTCCTCGCTCCCTCAAGCAATTACATGTTACATTTTCGTTGCAATTCTCGGCTTTGGTCGGGCAAGTCCCCATTTTGGAATTTTGGACATCGAGCCAAATTTGCTCCATGAAGATCCTAGCACTACTTCTTTTGGCCGTTGCCGGGGTGATGGTCTTGTCCGAAGCCTTTTTATGTAGTCCTCGCAAAGCATGAATATCCTTGCTGTGAAAAAAATCATTCTCATGGCGGGTTCGCTCCTCTTGGTTTCTTGCACAATGAGCGAGTATCCTTTTGGACAAATCTCTTCACCCAAGGGGGCGTCCACCGCACGCGACAACTATGCTGGGAATGCCTATTATTGGAATGATCGGTACTACACCGGTGGATGCTATGAAACTGGCCGATTTCAATACTTGGGTCGAAATTATAATAATCGTTATGTTATAAAAGGGCGATCTTTATACGGGGGAAGGCTGGAGTACCTTCCAGGTTTTAATCCCGCTCGCTCCTACGATTCCCGCCAGAGATATTCTAATAAACATCGCTACTCTCAGCCATTCCAGCACGATTATTTCTATTGAGCCATTCTTAAACGGGTGCTGCTTTCGGAAGTTTCAGCTTGAAAGCGCTGCGGACTAGGCGGCTGCGATTTTTCGAAATGATTCTGAGATATGTGCGGCGTCGGAGACGAGCCTCCAAAATTTTGTGGCGAGTTCGCGTTCCGGTGTCGCGGCAATCTCCGAGCGGGCCATAGCGAGCGCCTCATCGGAGAGTCCGGGTATCATGTTTTCAGCTCCGGGGCGATAGGCCATGGGCAACATGTCGTAAACGGCGGCAAGCCGGAGAGGTGGCCGCTCGCAGAGAATGAGGGCAGCGTTTCCAAAATGCATATCTGTATTTGCAATCAGACGGCCGAAGCGCCACAGCGAGGCTAGCCCGTCTGCATCCCTCCTTTGCAGCCAGCCCCCCGAGTGGAGCCGCTCGGCCGCATCGCTCCAAGGCGTGTTCATTTCTCCAAAAAAGCCGCGTCGTGCGCACTCAGAGACAACAAGACACGGAAAAAAGTTCTCGGCCGGAATGCCGATGTCCTCGTCCGCATCTTCACCTCAGAGCAAAACAAGACTGGCAACTCGGAAACTCGGCTAAAAATGCGTCAATACGCGGGACCGACCCTCTGATGAATGCTCTAGACCAGTTGTCATGGTTCCTTTGCGGAATCTTGGCTGATCCCGTCAGTGAAGGGCCTTTCTGTTCGTTTCCCGTGCCAAGAGGGATAGGAGGATGGTCACGATACTTGCAACCATCAGGAGAACTGCAGGAGCCATCAGGCTATGGAACCTCTCGATCAGAAGCCCAGCGATTAGTGGCGTGCTCCCCCCGAGAATCCCTGCCGCGATATTGTAGGTCACGCCCATCCAACTGGCTCTCAGGAAGCGGGGCCTCTCCTCGGCGAGCCATGTGCTGTAGGGAGCCATTCCTAATCCGACGCAGGCGGCGAATACGATCAGCAGAAGAAGTGAGAGATCATGATTTTCGGACCGGAGCGCCATGAAGAAGGGCCACGCCAGCACAAGGACACAACTTGTGGAGAAAATCACCATGGCTCGTCGTCCAAACCGATCCGAGAGATAACCTCCGACTGGCATCATCAGGATGGCCGTCGCCACACCCATCGTCTGCAACCCCAGAGCCCCGGAGGGTGACATGAGCCCGGATGTCACGAGGTAGGAGGAAAGGAAAACTGTGACGATATAGAACCCGGCCGAAGAAGCCCATCCACGCAGGGCTCCTCCGATCACAGCGATCGGGTGCTCCTTTACCACATGCAGGAGTGCGGAGCGATGATGTGACGAGCGGCGAAAAGTTGTCTCGGGTTCCGGCGGCAACGCCGTCCGCAGAAATGCAACTGCAGCACCCAAAGGAATAGAAAGAAGGAAGGGAATCCGCCAAGCCCAAGCATGAACAGTTTCCACGGGATAAAACGAAAAGAGAGCACTCCCGATCGCGGATCCCAGAAGAATCCCGAGACCGGCCGTCATCCCCGCAAGGCTTCCGACGAGGCCTCGCTTGTCGGGCGGAGCCTTCTCGACCATGAAGACCACCGAGGTGGTGAATTCCCCGCCGGTCGAAACTCCCTGCAAGATACGCAGAGCAAGGAAGGCGATCGGTGCCACGATTCCCACAGATTCATAGACAGGCAGGCAGCCCGCGATCGCAGTGGAACAGGCCATAGTCGTCGCCGAGAAGATCAGCGCCTTGCGGCGACTGGAATGATCCGCAAGATAACCGAAAAAAGCCCCCCCAGCCAATCGTGCCACATACCCGGCGGCAAAAACCCCAAACACCGCCAGGGTGGAGGCGAGCTTGTCTTTGCCGGGAAAGAAAAGAAGTCCGAGTGTCGGGGCCAGCACGCCGTACAGGGCAAAATCATACCACTCCATCAGGTTCCCGGCCATCGCGGCCAGTGCAGCAACAGGTGAGAGATGCAGGGAGGACTGCTTCGAGGGATTCATCCGGGTATCAGCGCTTCTCTACAAAAAACCTTAAAGCAGTTCCTCAGTCCCGTTCACCTAGACACTACCGGCTGCGCTTGGCACCGTAGCTTCATCCCTTGAGGGTGCAGGCACCGCGGAGATTCTTGAGAACCTCCTCATCCTCCTGGAACAGCATCCTGAAGAGAATGTGTCTTCTTTGAAAAGGAATCACGACCGGCATAAGGTTTTATCGGATAGTCACGGATTGAGTAGTCGTTCCGCCGGTGTGGTTGGCTGTAGGGGCCACCACTGCCGTAATCGTGACCTTTCCTCTCCTCAGCACGGTGGCCTTCTTGCCCACAATCTTGAGCACGGATTTATTGCTACTTTTGAAAAAGATCGCCCCATTGGAATCGGATTTTGCTGAAATGCGGAAGGTCTTTCCCTTTTTATAGGAGATGCGTGATTTCAGCGCACCAAAATTTACGATTGGTGATCTCGAGTTTCCGAGATCTGATTGAACGAGGGAAATCGTGACCTTACCGGCGCCAGTATTCCCGACAGACATGGAGACCGATGTCGCGGAAGGGGTAACGTAGGAGCCACCTCCTCCTCCAGCATAGGTTTGTCCCTTGGCTTGGGATGAACTGCCACCGCCTCCTCCTCCGCTGTAGCCTCCACCTCCACCGGGACCAGAAGCGTTATACCCTCCATAGATACCATTACCCCCTCCACCACTACCACCGTAGCAAAACGGGTTCCATGTATTACCAGGGTTAGCTTCAGTCCATAAACCTCCTGAAAGGTAACTGTTTCCTCCCGGAGCAAGTAATCCACCTTTCTTTATGATGTACCCCCCCTCTATTCCCCAAACATTGTAATCATTATTGGCATAGTGTGATTCTCCGGATGTATAGAACCCGCCGCCACCGCCACCCCCAGTCTGTGCGGAATCACTCCCAATGCTTCCCCCATTCCCGTTCGTCCCTCCAGCGCCTTCTTCATTACTTTTATCAGTGCCAGTAGCATTATTTCCTGAAGTGCTGGTAGAGGCATTCGATGCTCCAGTAGAGCCGCCGGAAACTCCTCCTCCACCCCCTGCTACCACAAGGGGTGTATTATTGTTGCTATCCACGACGAAACTCCCACCACCACCACCACCACCACCATAAGGATAACCGCTTTCCGTAGACCCCCCTTCTGCACCTGCTAGGATGTTTAAAATCTGCCCCACGGTGAGTTGTAAGTTACCACTGATGATCGCCCCCTGACCACCTCCAACGAGAACATAAGGTGCCTTTGAGTTGATGCCTCCTCCTTGAGCACCATAAGCCGTAACGGTGTAGAGGCCTGTCTGAGGTACCGTCCATTGAACGATAGGAGCACTATTATTAAAAGGTGGGGTAAATGTCCAATTGGTTTGCTGGGCTTGAAGCTGAGTAGCGGTGAGGAACCCTATCGTAAAGGCAAGCGTAAGGATAAGTTTTTTCATAAAAATCGTTTGCGCCCCATAATTCTATAGAAAACCCGAAAGGCAAGCCACAAATTTTAGTAATTCAGTTGCCAAATGCATTTCCTCCGGTTTTGCCCTGATCGGAGGAGGAAACTGCACCATGGTGACTAGTCCTGTGAAAAAATCTCACCTTGGAATGGCATTAAGACTTATAGAAAAAAACAGCCCCAACCTTCAAGAGGCTGGAGATAGGTCTTCTTTAAAGGGCCGTTGAGAATCTCCAGATTGCGCACCTAGGCGATCTTCCGACGATATGGGAAAAATGCCCGATGAGTTTTCCAATCGGAAATCATTGTCAATTCCCAGCCATCTGATACTCAACATGGACATCACTCATTTGAACCAAACCCAATGTTGTCTTTGATGAAATTTGTAATCTCTAGACGTTGTTCTCCGGTGTTGGTTGGTGTATTTCTGTCTCTCTTAGTGCTTCTGCAGGCTGACCTCAGAGCAGACGTGCCGAAGATGTTTGTAACATCCGAATTGCATTCCCTCGCTATTGATAGGACCCGTCTCGGTTCCTTCCAAGCTGAAATGGCAATGGAGTTTCGTTGGGATCCCAAGGAGTTACAAAACTTCAATTTCGATGAATTTGTCTTCCTCAACAATATAGGTGAAGTCTATCAACAAATCACGCTCTTGCCGGCGAGGCCGTCAGACGGCTATGTGGGTGCACTCCTGCTCTTGAGGGGATCTTTTGCGTCTGCAAATGACTTTGCAGCATTCCCGTTCAATCATGCCAATTTCTCCGTGGTGGTGCGAAAACTTAGGCAGGACTTCCAACTCGTGGAGAAAAAACATTCGGGAGTCGGCCTCTCCAATAATCAAAAACCGATGACCTACAATTTCAACATCTCAACGATGGGCTTCGTCAGGGGGGAGTACGTGACCATGTGGAATGGAAGCGCCGAATTAAATGAAGTTCAGGGTATTCCAGCGATATCCTACAACATTGAGACCGAGCACAGGCCAGAGCGGTGCCTGCTGATGATCTTCATGCCTCTGCTTCTCATCTGGGGAATCACCTACTCCTCCCAATGGTGGAAGGAGGAGAGCGCCTCCTCGCGGGCCATCATGGCATCCCTCTTTTCGGTCATCACCCTCAACTACTCGGCTATCAACCTGCAACCCGATGTCTCGTATTTCACCACGATGAACTGGGCCTTTGCGGCATATTACCTGAATCTGATAGCTTTAGGGACCCTAACTGTCCTCGCCTTCAGGGAGAACAAACGAGCTAACCCGGTCTCCTTCCGGTTTTATCGTAGAATCGGGAGAATCTTGGGTATCGTTATCCTTGCGATCTCGACGTTGGCAATCGCTATGTGGGTCATTCACAAACGAAATCTCCCTCCCCAACCTTGGCTCTTTCACGCCTCCGCCGAGTAGATTGAGTGATCGAGTAAATTTTCTGTTTTGTAGGTTTGATTTGGATTGGCTGGAATATCAGCTGGAAACATTCCCTTTTCAGGCATTTGACCTTGGAATCTCTCTGCCATGCGTCAGGGCTTTTGAGTTTTAGCGTGTGGACAATGCACGGGCTTGACCAAATCGCCTGTAAATTTTATTGAAATTTGTGATTATACCTGTTCCGAGTCTTCTGGACTTCACCTGCGACTTGGGCCGTGACTCGGGGATCCCGAGCAACGTATCCCGCAAACGCCGCTTCTCTGTGACCCGGAGGGCGGCTGAGAAATGGGGCATGCGAGACGATGCCCCCCCCCGTTGGAGGCGGCGCGCTCCCGCGCGTTTTGTTGTGAAGAGTGGGGGTGTGGCTCTGGCTTTCTACGACACCCGTTGCCTGATCTCCGCCAGCAAACGACGACCCCGCTCCGGATTCCCTCGCTTTTGACGCGATGCAAAGCGGGCTTCCAGTTGGCGCTCCGCAAGGACATGGGTCACAAAATTGTCAAAAAGCCTTTGCACACTAGTGCCCGACGCCTTGGCCGCGCCGAGAAGGGCTTTGTGCCGCGATTCATCGCAACGATAGGGAATAGTTTTCATCGATTTTATAAATGTTGCAGGGGAGTTACCACTTCGGGCAGGGAAAAATGAAGCTCGCCGCGTTGGAAGTCTCGCACATTGTGCGTCACCAAATGCTCGACCCCACAGGCCACGGCCAGGTCCATCACATGGTCATCCGAGGCATCTGGTAGATTCGGTCTCCATAGGAAATAAACTCTTTGCCATCGGGCTGCGGCACAAAAATCGTCGAACAACATCTCCCGCTCCTCGCGTGATACCGGAACGCCGACGTCCTCGTCGGCATCAGCACCTCATAGCGATGACACTGCGGCAACTCCGCGAAACCCAGTGCGTCAAAATGCGAGGCCAATTCTTGGGTTTGATGGATTCAAAAGCGTGATTAGCGTGATTAAATATCAAGAATTTATGCCTGACCCCTCTGACCTTTTTTAGCTTTTTTTAAACAAGCTCAAACGCTGCGGCGCAAGCCTCTCACGGAGACACCAAGCCACGGAGATAAGTTCTCGGCCGGAACGCCGACGTCCTCGTCGGCATCAGCACCTCATAGCAATGACACTGCGACAACTCCGCCAAACTCAATGCGTCAAATGCGAGGCCAATTCTTGCGCTTGCTGGATTCAAGCGCGTGATTAGCGTGATTAAATATCAAGAATTTGTGCTGACCCCTCCGACACCTTTCCTTTTGATGGCTGGGTCTTGGGAAATACACGAACTCCCAATGCGTCCAAGCCTTGAGAATCGTAAAGCTTACGTGTAATAATGTAGTGCGTGGAAGCAGCGACCGGGAGTTCTGGTTGGCACGACAAATAGCCGGTAATAGAGGAAAATCCCGGATTATGTGTTGGTATGAATACGAAGCGGTTTGAATAATCATTGTAAGCATTTCGGGTTAAATGTTCGAACTTTTTAGAAGGAATCCAATAAATTGCGGCTTTTTGGGTATCAATGTATTTAATCCTAACTTTGGATTGAACCAGATCTTTTGATGTTTGCCTCGTGGCATCTGTTAAAAGTTTTCTATAGGCATCATTTGATGATGAGGAACATGCTACCCAAAAGAGTGAGGGGATTAAAATTAGTATGGAGCATAATTTATTCATATGGTTATGTGATGTTAGAGAGACACATGCTGTCAGGTTTTTTAAGGATTAGGGTCTCATATAAAATGTTACTTTTTTTCATCCCGTGCAACGCCTCAGCGGTTTTGAAAGAAAAATCTCTATAAATTTACTAAATTGGTTAATATCTACTTGAACTTTTTCAAGCGCGGTTTTGATGTGAGCATCTTCCGCTTCCAGTAAGGCCAGTAAAAGATGGATCGGTAATACAGGGCTACTTGTCTTCAGAGCTAGAGTCTCGGCAGCACCAAAAACCACGCGAGTTGATTTTGCACGGCGGAGTCCACCGGGAGTAGGTTCCGCGCATCCTTCAGGAAGGATGCCACGAAGAAATCGGCGAGTGTAAGTCGTATCAAGAACAAATTCTCCTAGACAGCTTTTAAGATCAACTATGTCATACCTGATTTCGTCGGCAACTTCTTCGACTTGTTTTTCAAGAATCTTGAACAAATCAATATCAACGACTTTAAGTATTCCAAGAAGGAAATGAGCGGGTTTTATTGTATCCTGTTTCAGATTCAATGCTTCCAACTCTGCAAGCTGCCAAACTAATATCAGGGATTTTGAATGGCGAATCATTTTAGCAAGTGCATATAAGCGTAAAATGCTAAGGCTATGGTTAGAGTAAGACTAAGAACACTAGCGAAGAGCAAAAAAAAACTTTTTCTTTGTTGCAATGCTGTGATGTGAAAACTTAGGGAATCAAGCGCATCTTGATAGCATTTTTCTCCACTGGAGATATTTAAAGCCTCGTTCCACCTTTTTTGAGCTTCGGCATATCTTTTTTGCTTTACAAGGATTTTAGCGAGTAAATCAAGCTCCGCTGCTGTCTGCGGCAAACTACCATTCGGCATAAGCAGCTCCTCAGCTTTAAGAAGCCTGCCAGCCAATGCCATTTCAGCGGAACGGGCAAGCCTCAACCGAAGAGCGAAAACACGAATAGCCGCCTCGGCAAAATGTGCATCAGATTCAGACATATTTTCATCGAGTAAGTGTGGAGTCAACCCCCCTTTTCACGGCTTCCGCAACCTGGCGCGGCAACAATTCCCATAACTGGCCAACCACATTTCTGATACCATTTGGATTGTCTTCCTGCAAATAACGCTGGCCCATATCAAATAGGCGCTCTGCCTTGTTCAGATCCGTCATTTGCGAACGCTTATTTTCTAATTGACGGAATTGATTGACCCAGAAAGAGGAAAGCGAAAACAGTATTTGGTAATACAAGTCCTGAACTTGCTTGAGTTTTTTATTCAAGCGTTCCACTTCCTTGCGATTGATGATTTCATCCGTCTCCTTTCTTAGTTGATCATAACGATCTTGTTGCTCATCACTCCCGTGCTGAGCGACGAGCTTGTTCAAATCCTCCAGCCAGTCATTAATTTCAGCCACCAACGCAGGCCATTTCAATACGGCCTCAGCTGCGTCCAATTTGAGCTTAAACTCCAAAAGACGTTTTTCGGCCTTTTCTGCGGCATCGGGATCCCCATTGGAAGCAGCGACCGCCTCTTTGATTTCCTTAACCAGATCGGAAGAACGAAGATTGACCAGTTCATCCGATACTTTATCGTCCTGAGCATCTTGCGCCTGACTCATTAGAGAACGGAGACGTTTCAATTCACTTTCAAAATCATCGCTAATAACTGCAGGTGATATTTTTGCTTTACGCAAATCAAACTGATGCTCATACTCTTCATCCAAGTCTGACACATAGGCAACCACGGTAATCAGCCTTGATTCGTCAATTTTTAGGGTAATTTCTACTTCCGATCCAGCAGGCAAATCACGCTTAATCATTGAGGAGGTGATATGAAATGAACCGATAAGGCGGTTTCTATCTGCTAAATCATTTTCTCCTTCGATAAGAGGAATAATAATTGCTGCATCTGTTTCGCCGACTTTTATTGGCTTAGCAGTTCGATAATTTTTCTTAATCTTTAGCGGAAGTCCTGAACCTTTATGGGCAAGGCGATCCCACTCATTCCCAACCAAAGCTACCCCCATGGTGTTGATAAGAGGCTGTTCTTCAATCACCGCGCCGATGGTATAAACCAGATGGTCAGGCACCGTTTTTTGCTGTGAACCTGAAGCGTCAAATAATTCAATCGAAAAATTATTCCTTTCTCCTTTATCAGCATGCAAATTGAGCATGAAAGCACCATCACTTCGCAAAGTGATTCGCCCGCTACGCCATTGCGATTTCTTGTTCACCAATTCTATAGTAAATTCCGCAACGCTATCTCCCGATGGAGAGGAAACTTTTCCTCCAACGATTGGATCGGTTTCATGCCCCACAGGTTTATACTTCAGATCAATTTGAAATTCACCTGCTTGAGCGGGTTTAAGAAGTTTGGTATCCAGCTTCTGAGTTCCTGCAAAAACTGCTGCACCTTTTGCCACAACGGTTAATGGATCGACACTGTAGTCAATCGGAATGCCAAGACTGGCTTTCAGAATCTCACGAAAGTAGGGAGCTTTTGTCGGACCACCCACAAGAATCACTTTTTGCACCGCACTGGAATTTAGATTTTTATCATGCAAAACTTTTTGGCAGATTTCGATGGATCTTTTGATGATCGGTTCAGCAATGTTGACCACATCAGTGCGGGTCAATGCAATTTCCTCGCAATCGACTTCGTCTCCAGAATCATCTTCAAACGAGCATCCTAAAAGTGAAGCCGTTTCCTTGGTTGTTAGTTCTACTTTGGCGATTTCGATAAAATGCTTCAACTTTCGTAATTGAGCTTCCCACTTGGTATTTCCACGTTTGAAATCAGGTAGATCATAATTTTTTGCAAGTCTGGGGGCCACGATTCGCTCCAAAATGGCCCAGTCAATATCTGAACCTCCAAGAAAATTGTCACCTCCGTGATGGACGACATTAATCAACCCCTCATGCGCTTTAATGAGAGCTGCATCAAAAGTTCCGCCACCGAAATCATATACGAGCCAGTAGGCTTTTTCCGAGTCCACTTGAAATCCGTAAGCTAAAGCAGCGGCTACTGGCTCTTGAAGAAGCGGACTGCCTCTCAAGCCTGCCAATTCCGCCGCTTTGCGCGTGGCGTCACATTGATGAAGTTCAAAAGCTGCCGGAACTGTGATCACAGCAGACTGAATTTGCTCGCCAGTTTTTCTCTCGACATCACCTCTCAATGCTTTCAACACTTCGGCGGATAATTCTTCAGGCTTTTTACTCTGGCCACTTTCCGGAAATGAGTAAGAAAACTCAGTGCCCATCCTCCGCTTAAATTCAACATAAGCATCCTTCATTCCAACAAACATTCCCTTAGCAGACTCCCCTAATTGCAATGCGCCTTTTTTTGTAAAACCTACTGCAGAGGGTGTTATGTCTTGATCACGATTGTTTTTAATAATCTCCGGTGTGACATCTTTTAGGAGGGCGATGGCACTATTTGTTGTTCCGAGGTCAATTCCAATGTCAATGGTGGTGCGGTTCATGATTCTTGTTTGTTAGTTGTAGTTAATGGAGTAGCGATTTCAACTTCTCCAGGAAAAATTTGGTGTTTCCACTTAACAGTCGGTCTTAATGTTTCAAGCACGAGCTCTTTGATTATACCTTCCTGTGGTTTTGCTGTTATAACCTTTTCTGGCAAACCGTAATCAAAAGATTCGCCCGTTCGGTCGATGACTTCAATTCCAAGTTGCGTAAAACTGTCATTTATGGATTCCAAATATCGAATGATTTTTTTTACATCCTCCTTGGCAAGTTCATCTTTGTTTTCCTTTGAATGCGAGTCGATCAATCTGGATTTTATTCGCCAAATATTTATGACAACGGCCAAAATTTCCTTTACAAAAGATGCGGGCAGGGCTTCAACAATTTTTATTTCTGGGGACTTGTCGCTTCTGAGCTTGATTCCTTCCGATAAGATTTTTGATAAATCTTTAACAAGTTCCAAACCAGTTGGGAATTCTGGTTGAGTTATTTTTAGTTCGCGTGGTAATTCCATAGTTTAATTATTTTTTATTAGTCGTATTTTCCAGGTTTATCTCCAAATTTCCATCCCTGAACGAGAAGTTCCTGTATTCGTGGATGGTCACGGTCCAATTTCAAGCCTGAAGAACCGCGCATAACACTTTTTACTATCACAGATATGAGCCATCCAGCAAAGAAAGCAATAAATCCTCCTATGAACAAACCACCATCACCCGCAAAAACTCCTCCCCCGCCAATTCCGAGCAAAAGAAATACTACCCACAAAGCACAACCTGTGTGCTCCTGTTTATTGTGACACTCGTTACATTGGGCGCAGCGAGGGACTGAAATTTTTGTATGCCGATAATTTACCGAACCCCAATGCCGTGTTATATCCCCGAACATTGAAATCTTGTTTGCGCAACTAAGTTGAGCCATGTTTTTCCCACAGTAGTGACACATTGAATCTTTAAAGCTCTCTTCGACAACTTTTAAGTCATCTGAAATCCGCTTTTTCAACTCGCTATCTTTTGCAAGCTTGGCAGCAAGTCGAATTGCTTCGACTGCCGTCCTGAAGTCTTTTTCATTATTGTGGGCATCTATTGAAATGCTACGCGATGCAATGGCAATCGCGTCTGACATTTCGTCAATTAATTCTTTTTGATTTGCTTTTTTTTCCGAAAAGGCGAGCAAATTGGGCATACCTTTTAGTTTTAGCTGTTCAAAACGTTTTTGAGCCTTTTCTTTGCTATCTTGAATTTTTTTTATTTCTGCATAGAAGGGTTCAAGTTCCTTGTGTCTGAGGTTACCTTCACCAATGTGAATGTTTTTTTGGATCAACTGACGAAGGTCGATCGAAGTTGCAAATTGTAAAGTTTCCTTGAGGAGAATTACATTTTCGGAAAAATCATCAGTTTTTTTGCTGTATTGAATAAGGCATGAATTAAGAGTGGATGCCACATCGTCAAAAAGTTCCGTTTTATGATGGGATTCAGAACCGAAAAACAATTCAAACAAGTTTTGCAATGGGCGGCATTGTTCAATAAGCTTTCCCGCCACCAATGCGCCATTTTTTGGGTTATTAGAAACTTCCTCCTTGGCTGTCTGTATGTGCTGCAAAACCCTGTTTCGGGTTGGAGTTAAAACAAGCGTGGCTGTTTTTTCGACATCATCAAGCCCCCGATGTGTCTCGTTCATGAAGTCAATATGTATTTTTGCCCAATCTGTTCGCCCCTGTTCAGCAAACCGCAAGGCAATTTCCGCATTGATCTTATCTAGCGCCTCCGGGAAAGTGTCGCGCATCCTGCGAGCAAAACCAGTAGTTAATCTGGGGTCATCTAAGTCGCGGATGCGAGCTTTCAAGGCGTCCCAAATGCGGTCGTCTGCTGTTATTTTTTCCCATCGATCGAATGATTCCTTCCAATAGCGTTTAATTTTTCCTTCCCTTTCCTCATCCACTTCGGACGAAATATGGTAATCTGTCCAGTCCAGCGCGATGAGGTGACACATAATGGCGATATTATGCCAAGCTATGAAATCATGTTCTGGACTGCTTTCCATATGTGTCCAGATATCATAAGCTTTCCCGGAATCGCCATTTAGAATTGCCTGTATGGCCGGATCATTAGCACTTTTCCCAAATTCCAGCGGCCAAAACCAAAAAAATTCATCGACCAAACGGTGTTCCGGTTCCTTCAACCGCTGTATGGCTTCACGGATTTTATCAACTGAGGGCGGAGGATCGAGCGCAAAAGCTGCAGGGTTTGCTCCGTGCCCATAGCCGAGCTCTTCCAACATTTTAAGCTTGTCCGCGTGTTTTTTGATTTCCTTCTCTGATGCATCAACGGGCAGGCCAGTAATGCGAAAGGTGTTATCCCTGTAGAGATTAATATGAGCAGACTGGATCAGGGATAAGCACGCACCATATCCTCTCCTATTACCATCATGTTCAACTTTTGGAAGATTCATAATCACATGCTAATTCCGCACCTCCAAAGTTTTACATAGTTTTCATATCTACTTCGGAGATCAGGCCATTTATTAAAGGCTTCTTCCATTACATCTGCGGCATGAGCCAATTTCCCGGTTTTTTTTAGCTCGATGGCTTTTGTGGCCATTTTCTCTGCTTCATCCTTGTTTGGCGAAGTATGCTCAATACCCAGAGCCCTTTTCGACATTTCGTTTAAGCCAGGTTTTGAATTGTTCATGATTTTATCTAAACCTGGTCTCCACGAATCCAAAGCATCCAGCAATTCATCGGCATTTTTAAACCGTTTTTCCGCATTGTAATCAAGCGCCTTCGCAATAAGGCGATCGAGAGAATTATTGACATCAGGATTAACACTTGAGGCTGCCGGGAATTTTTCCTCAAACAAATTGCGACTGCCCCAGCCCAACGAGGCTGGCAAATCGAATGGCAGACGATCCGTAAGCATTAAATAGAGTGAGGTTCCGATGCTCCACACATCAGCAGCACAAGAGTCACCTTTCGCATCGGAAAATGCCTCAGGTGGTTTAAAAGCAGGGGTGCCTGCGGTTGTAGCGAGAAGGGTCAGGGGGTTAACCTTTTTAGCCAAGCCAAAATCGCTAATCCGAGCCCTCAATCCTTCCGCCTCGTAACCCACGAGAATATTTTGAGGTTTGATGTCGCGATGAATTATGGGAGGGCTTTGCCGGTGAGCTACGGAAAGGCCTCTGCAGACCTGTTTCATCAAATCAATCGTGGTTTCAATAGGAATAAACTTGGTTCCATGAGAATGCCAGAATTTTTCTAAGCTGCCGCCAGGAACATTTTCCATCGTAAAATAACCACAAAGTCCCTTATGAGTTTCCAGAACATTGGCATCGAACACGCGAACAATATTTGGGTGTCCGATGCGGGAGAGCATGATAGCTTCACCGAGCATTTCTTCGATTTCCGTTAAAGTCATGCCACCGCGCTTAAAAACTTTCATAGCCTGCCTGCCTAAGAATCGATGTTTTACTCGATAGACTTCGGCAAAAGCGCCTTCGCCCAGAAATCTTTCGACTTCGTAGGTTTCGCGGATAATTTGTCCTTCGGAAAGCAAAGCCATTTAGATCAGCGCACAGGTGTTCCGCACCTTGCTAGTTCAACGTTAAAAGCATCTACCGCAGAATTAAAAGAATCTATTTGAATTTGCAATTGGTCATTTTTATCATTGAAGGCTTTTACTTTTTTATTAAATGAATCAACTTGATACTGGCTGGTTCTATTGATTGTGGTTTTGAGCCGATTAAGTTCTGCACTTAAAGAATCAACAACTTCCTTATTCGAATTAATTAACCGCTGCTTGGCATCAAGTTCCGATCTTTTTATGATTAATCGCTGATAGGCACTATTTGGAACTCTATATGTCTGACCGTTCGCAGACCGGTATAACTTTGAATCTGAACTCTCTTTAGGTAAAATGTTTGTTGATTTCGCAGGCGTGTAACTGGAAGGTAAATTTGTTTTAGGTGGCGTGTAACTTGAGGTAGATGGCGTGTAAGTAGCTTTAGGTGATGTATAACTTGAAGCAGGAGGGGGGTATTCAGTTTTGGAAAAAGAATTCGAACCTGAATGGGATGGTTTTTCCTTGTTGAGTATGTTAGCACCTATGATTAGCACAACTAATGAACCAACTGCTATGAAAAGTATATTGGCTGCAGGAGCCCCCTTATTTTTTTTTGAGGGTATTGCAAACTCCCTACTCGGGAGAGCAGGGGGTAAACATCGAGAGTCAAGCGGAACCCATTCATCCGTCCCACACCTGCATATAGGCACATCAGCGGGAAAATGCCCGGCGAGTGCCATTGCTTCAATCATTTCCAGATCAAATGGACCACGCTTTTGCCCTTCATGGGTAACAAAATACATCGCGATATTTTGGTCGTTTTTTGGTTCGGCCATTTTGGTGTTCCTTAATTAATACAAACAGTGTGAAAAAGCGTCAACCAGCCACATTTCTCATTGTTTTGGAACTCGTTTTCTGAAGACCATAAGAATCAATTCCGTGAAAGCCTAAGGTTTCCAAATGGGAGCGCAGTTTGAGTAAAGCCGGAGCAGAAATTTTATGAACGGCCTGCTTGCTAATGCCCAGTTTTAGGCCAATTTCAGAAAGGGTAAACCCTAGGCGGATTCCCTCAATCACATTTCGCTCACGTAGAGAAAGCGTGTTCATTACTTCTTCAACTAAAGATGAAGATTCCCTCATCCCCACTTCTTTTCGAACATTTTGAGCGGAATCCTTGAAACTATGAGCAAAACTATCCGAGTTGGAGACACCTACTGGTTTCGAATAATTCCAATCAGGCATAGAATCTAAGCTCCTCGGAAACATTTTAGCCAAACGCAGTTGTTTGGCATAAAGGGTATTCAGGGCATTTCGGATGACCTTGGCGGCAAAACGCGTAAAATCCCCCCTGTTTGGATCATAGGCATTTACTGCCCGGTGAATTGCTTGATAGGCTTCTGAAATAGCCTCGTTTACATCTGAACTTGGTATTTTTGAGTATTCCAGCGCAATGACTTCTGCCAAGCCCAAGTTATCCTCTAAAAGTTGTTCTTTTTTTGTCACAATAGAGTATCTGTAAAAAAGGGGGGGGTGTTGACAAGTTTTTTTAAGTATTTTTTGCTAATTACACCTTTTGATTGGTTTTTTCACTGAGTTAAGAGGGAAACTGGGGGACAAGATTCATTTTCATTCATAGGTCAGCTTAGCTGATGCGATTGTTTCAGAAAAAATGCAATTAGTCAATATGGTCTGACATATTTATATTTTCCTCAATAAGTTTGTCACTTAGCTCCTTCTTGTAAAAGGAGCCTGGCATTAATTATTGATATTTAATAATCTGCAATTCGATTTCAGTATAAAAATTGAGCGCCATCTTGCATTGAGTTTTCGAATCAGAAAGCATTTTTTGACAAGATTTCAGGCTTTTTAGGGTGATGTATCCGCCTCCGCGCTACGCGGCTACGGAGTGACAATGGAAGGCAAATTTTGGATGATGGATTGTGGGTGGGGCTAATTTTGAAGGATGAAAAGTATGCGCTTTAACTCTTCACCGACTTGCGCGGTGACTCGGGCTGCGGCTCGGGGATGTATCCAAGCAGATTCCTATCTCATCCAACGCCGCTTTGCGGCTGAGAAATGGGTCATGCGAGACGATGACCCTCCCGTTGGATGCGTCGGGCTATCGCGCGGTTTTCGTGAAGTGGGGGGGCTCGTTTTCTTCGATGCACAAAAAAACCGCCCGCGGTCTTGCGACGCGCGGGCGGTGGGATTTTCGGGAAACCTTATTTGGTTTCTTCGAGGGCGGCCTGGGCGGCTGCGAGGCGTGCCACGGGGACGCGAAACGGTGAGCAGCTCACATAGTTGAGGCCGATCTGGTGGCAGAACTTGACGGAGTCGGGGTCTCCACCGTGTTCGCCGCAGATGCCGAGTTTGATGTCTTTTCTCGTTTTGCGGCCTTTTTCGATGGCGATCTTCATGAGTTCGCCGACGCCGGTTTGGTCGAGGCTGGCGAATGGGTTTTTCTTGAAGACTTCGTTCTCGGTGTA
>Ga0214921_10005354_pt1 | contig 18169 bp, 25 predicted proteins | sample LL1505_MetaG_FD_177992 | JGI IMG/M metagenome (GOLD analysis project Ga0214921, IMG submission 177992) | Freshwater microbial communities from Lake Lanier, Atlanta, Georgia, United States - LL-1505 | ecosystem: Environmental > Aquatic > Freshwater > Lake | place: USA: Georgia | collected... | reverse complement strand
GCACTCAACACGGGCTTCACCGTCTTTGTGCATACGACGCTGCTTCAGAATACCACGATTCCAACCGAATGGCTTACAGATATGCGGAGCAAGTCGGCGAATAGCAGCAGACTCACGCTCGGCTTCCATATCAAATCGGTCAAGGCATCTCTTAGGCATTAGTATAGTATACCCTATATTAAACCACAGTCAAGGCATAATTGAAATTTAAAATATTTAAATATTTTAAATTAAATAAAAACGGCGAGGTTAAACTCGCCGCTTTTACAAATTTAAATTTATGATATTTAGTTTGCCGCTGGTGGAATATAGATTCCTCCTAGTCCACCAGTACCAGTAAACAAACTATCGCCAGATCTTACAGAGTCAACTGAAGCAGCAGTTGAAGGAGTAAATGCTGGATTATTGGTGGGAGAGTAGAGAGTTGCTCTAGCATCAATTCCACCTATACCATCACTACCAACAACTTTACTGTTTGCAAATTGTGTACCCTTAGATGGTCTTATTGTGCAAGTATCATCTTCAACCAAGATACCGCCAATGATTTGTGTGTTTACACCTGTTCCTGTGAAACCACCTATGAATAAGGCATCCATATCAGGATTTCTAGTGAAATCCAAAGATGCTCCCTCACGCATTCTTAACGCTCCCACATAAACGGTTGCATTATTTAAACCACGAGACGAGTAATATACATTTGCACCATGAGCGAGCACATTACCTAACTGACAATTTCCTAAAAGTTCTAGAGAATAAGAGGTTACTGCTCCTAACTCCGAATCACTTCTTGTTTGATCCCAATCTGGTGTGCCGTCTCTAGTGTTTGAATACATTTCTATAGAAGGAACAAAGGTGTAGAATCCTGTCACCGAATCTGCTGTAGCATAAATTGGGCCAGCAGTTCCACCAAACTCACCAATTCCAATTAGAGGATTTGTTGTGGACCAAGTAAATCCTGCCATGCCTTTAGCGTAATTGGTGTTGTAGGTTGAAGGATTTGTATTTGCAATTATTCTGTTGTTCCAAGGTAAATCTATTTTTGTAGAAGCACTTCCGTATGTTACTTGTCTAGCACCAGCGGTTATTCCACCTGCAAAATATAGAACCCAAGGATGATAACGAGGATCATTATTCTCAGTATCAATAACCAATCCACCAACTCTTGATTGTGGGCCTACAGATGTGTAATTGTGATAATCGGTTTGAATGCTTCCTGCTGTGCAAGCCTCAAACATCATAGCCGCATCTCCTTGAGAAATGACGGAACGGAAAGTACCTGTTCTAAACACATAAGAGTGTAAAGGATTTCCACGACTTAGAATTTTCAAATCTGAAACAATCTGATTACTACCAGCAAGTTTGTCTCCAACCATGTTGATGTCTAAGTTAAAAATTCTGTTTTGTGGTGTTGCGTTATCTCCTGGAGAGAGTAAAAAGGCGGTTCTTGTGCCGATAGAATCCTTTCCGCCTACACGAATTCGCAAACCTGCTTTTGCTTCTGCTGAAATTGAAGCATCAGTTCCCGTCCATCCTCCGCCAACCCAAGAATTCTCTGCTCTAGTATTAATGTCTCCCGCAGTATAACCTTGGAGAGAAAGATTCCATACACTCTTCAAGTAACGAAGAATATCTCCTGTAATTCCTCCTCCCAGATAAGGGAATGGATATTTGCTACTTTCCGAATTACTGATTGCTTGAACGGGGGTTGCTATTCCGCTTCCGTGTGGGTTGATTGTCTGAAGCATTTGGAAATAAAATGCTTCAGGGTTAATTCCACTATATGATGCAGCATTATTGATATTTTCTGTGCTGAATATTTTATTTGGCTCGTTAACAGAAATAGTACTATTAATAAGTTTTAGACTAATTGCATTAGATACCGAATCCATGCCGCTAACAGAAAGATTATCGGTTGCAATCACCATCATTACGCCGCCGCCTGTAACACCAGCAGTATAGCCTGCGGAGCCGTGAGCATCGCCAGCGGTTTGACCTTGACACCAATTACCAAACAAGCCCGATTGACCGCTTGAACCTGTTCCGCCAGTATAGCCACCGTATAAAAGTGGACTGAAGCAGTGAAGATCAGTACCGATCTTTACGGTATCGTTTCCTTGTGGTAATCTGCCGTAGGTTGAAGCACGAATAATTCCTTGATTTGTGCTTACTGCCCAGTTATTAATATTGTTCCAATAAAATTTTGTTATATTGTTGCCTGTGGAACCGATCCAGTGGAATTCTGCCATTAGTGTTCTCCCTTTGAGAATTGGTAGTGGTTATAAAGTCTATACCTTGTGTTAGGTGTATTTATTATTAATCGTATTTTCATCCACCATTTTTTTTATTATTTGCTTTTTTATTGTTTTTTTACTTAAATATTGTATGCTTGAAACTATGGAAATGGTGATACCCCTACCCCCAAAATTCTCAAATATTGACCATTTTGTATGGTGGACAATCAAAACAACTCTTAGGAAAAAAGTTCCTGAACGAGCAATCAACGAAATGGGTCTTCACAAATGGTGGATTATGCGAGATTACTCTCGCGGTGTTAATTCTCCTGAAACTTATGTAATGTTTGTAAATATTGATGTAAACAACCCTCCGATATGTGAATTAAACACCGCTTTTGTGTGCTGGAACCCTAGATCATTTGGTTGGGGGTTGTGGGAAAGATGTTGGCGAACCCTAAAAAAGGCAAATTACCCTAAACAGGGGGATTTACTGCAAGTTATTCCTTTGATAGAAGGTATGAGTTTTAATTTGCGTCAAATGGTTCCTATTGCTTCTAAGCCTGAGGCATCTCGTAGACTTTGGTACAACATGCAGGGAATAGGTTGGACTCTCGTGGCTCAAGGCGAAACCTTACCTCATAAACCATAAATACTTTCAAAGGATTTTAATACTATGCATTCTTCTATACATAAAGTTCTACCGCCAAAAGGCGCAAAGGTTTGGAGTCTTGTGTCTCCTGAAACCCCACAGAACATAAAGAGAATCTTACAGTTTGCACAAGACCCAATAACAAATACAATTTACATTAGCAATCTTGGTGATACAGTATTGTCCTTGAGTATACATCATACTGAACATCTTGGTTCTCCTGTTAGTGGGAAATCCTCTTTGAGTTTGCGAGAAATGAACTCTTCCACTCCTGTTACTAGTGTCCATGATGTAACATTGTATCCTGTGGAACAATCTGGTTCTTATGTTACAAGTTCCGATTTTGCTCGTAAGATTTGGGAAAACTTAGTAAACGCTGGCTACAAGACTGTTTAAAAGGAGCCTAAAATGTCTAGAATCAAGGAATCAAAAACCCGTTTTGAAGCACGGGAAGACGGTGCTACTTTTGAAATTCAGCATGATGAAGACAGCAATCATCTATGCTTCACAGGACAGAATTATGTGTATTTGGATAAAGAACAGGCGGGAAGGCTTTACGATTGGTTAAAGAAGAATCTTCGTCGTATGAACTCGTATAAGCGCAATAGAGAAGCAGCATAACTACTTACTCACAACTTGTAAAGGAATGATACATGGCTAAAAAGACATCAAAGAAATCCAGTAAGAGCAAGAAGAAGCACGCAGTAAAGGTAAAGTTGAACAAGAATACTCCTTATGAAGTGGAGTGGCTTTTTGTTCCCAAGACACCAACAGGCAAGTTTAGTGCTTTTGGTGAATGGTTGATTGGAACTGCCAAGAGTGTTTGGAACAAGATTACCGGCAAGTAAAATGAAAACTTTTGGCGATCATCTAGATCAACACAGAGAATACGAACAAGAGATTGCGGAATTTACCTATCTCACTCAAAAAACACATAACGCAAGAATAATTGGTTATGTTGACGGTACTTCAATCTATTTGTTTGAAGCAAAAAGTCCTGATGGAGTTTTAATTACTTCTGGCTGGCAAGGCGATGAACCTGCTGGTTGGGGTGCTTCAAAGATTTTATGTCAAAGATTTCCAAACGCATCGTTTATTCCTTTTGTGTCGCCTGCTTGTTTCAAGAGCAGACAACACCGAAACGATTACGGGCAGAATGTAGATCGTAAGTGGCCTAATCCACAAAGTGGAGAAGGTAAAGTTCTCAAAGGAATAACCAAAGATTTAGTTCGTTTGGGAAACAGGTGTTTCATATCTCTGCAAGAAGACCCACATCGCTTCATATCGTATTATTATGGATGGGGTGTGGGAGCAGAAATGGACGAGTTGATTACTCGTAAACTTAAACAACATTTTCCTCTAACAGAGGAACCAAGATATACCGTACACGAAGGTATGTTTGGCGGTTACATGATTGATTGTGGTGGCAGAATGGCTATTCAATTAGAAACGCCTGGAGACGGTTCTTATACCATTTCCAAGCGTATTGATTGTCAGGTTGATACTGCTTCTGCGATTATCAAAGCAACCGCAGATTAACTTTTAACTTTAAAACCTAACGCTTTAGCAATCTTAGGAAACTTTTTAGGATACTTCTCTACCAATTTCTTGAGAGTTTCGTAGGCTAGTTGTTGCATGTTCAACATCTTTTTGCCCTCAGGAGAAACTTTATCCTTTGCTGGCTCTGCTGGCTTTTCAGCGGCTTCTTCCACATCACCCTTGGTTTGTGTAGCAGAGGTGTTACCGTGCTTTTTTAAAGTTTTAGGATTGGCTGTGGGAGGAGACTTTGGATCTTCCGTCTTGGGGGCTAGTTTCTTCTTGCCCTGTCCTGTTCCTGCGTGTTTGGCTAGACTTAAATCCTCTACGCCAGTAGCCGCTACATGGGTTCCCAGACTCTCTAGAATGACCTGTGTTGCGTTCTCGGTGAGAGTTCCCTCTACGACCACATATCCTGAGTGAGTGTGTCTTGCGGTGTATCCCTGATTCTGTAACCGCTCAACCACAAAACGGGCTGAAGATATGGTTGAAAATTTAAAAATAGAGTTGTTCATTTTCTCTCCCTGTTGCTTGTGTATTTAGTTAAATACCGATATGAGCATAACCGAACAAGAACTACAGACTATTATTCAAGAATTGAAAAACTACCGAGCAAATGTTGCTGCTAGCATGATGCGTATACGGGAAATTGAACAATTCTTAGAAAACCGACTACCACAGAAACAGCAACAGTCTTAAGCAATCTTACTGAAGTTATTCTTCTTAGTGAAAGTAAGATGGCTGGTGAACTTGGTTTCTAGCAATTCCTTTGGCTTATGTGAGATCACGAACGCATTGGTTCCGTCTCCAATAGCCCTAAGAATCTCAAGGAATGATTCCACCGAAGCATCATCAAGGCTACCGTCTAGCACCTCATCCATAATCAGTAGATTGGTGTCTAGACTATTCTTCAAGGTAGCAATGGTTCGCCACGCAAACAGCAGAGCCAAATCAATCTTACGCTTTTCACCTTCCGAGAATGAAGAGTATGTAAACACATCACGATGTCGGCTTTTGATAGTTTCGTTGAACTCTTCATCCAAGTTGAATGACACAAACAATCCCATCTGATTCAGATATCGGTTGATGATTTGATTGATTACAGGAATGTAATGCTTGATGATGCGACTCTTGATACCACTATCTTTCAATAAAGCAGAAGCAATACCAAAATAATATTGATCGTCCACCATCTCTTTTCGGGTGTCTTCAAGTTCTTGTAATCCTTCTTGCAGTTTAGTCAGTTCTTTTTCGTCTGCATCGCCTTGTGCCTTCTTTACGGTTTCAAGTTCAACCAAACGATTCTCAAGTTTCTTACGATTTATAATTGTGGTTTGTAGACTTGCTGATGCTTGCGAACGCTTCACTTCAAGCGAACGAATTTCGCCAAGCACAGAATGAATCTGCTCTACTCGTTCGTTGGCTTTACTCATAGAATCTTCAATATCGGTTATAGCCTCTTGAAGTTCCTTGCCCTTCTCGGTTTTAGTTTCCACAACAGCAGACTTAAAATGCGGATCAATCTTCTGTGAGCAGGTTGGACACGAATCGTTTTTGTTATAAAACTCTATCTCGTTAACAATAGTTTTTACTTTACCTTTTAGTTGTCGTTGAATGGTAGAGAGATCGGTGATACTTTTACTGACAGTATCATTGTCTTCAATCAAAGCGTGTTTGTTGTTAATGTCTTGATCTAGTTTTTCAATTGCTTGAATTAAAATCTCTTCATCTTCGTTGCACTTCAATACATCTGCACGACATTGATCTGCTGCAATATCGGTATTCTTGCCTCTATTCTCAAGATACTTTTGATTCAGACGAACTTTTTCTCGTTCCACACTCACATCCGCATCAGTAACTGCCAACTCTTCTTTGAGTTTAGACAGTTTGCCTTTCAGCAGTCCATTCATTACAGAAAAAACATTAATATCAAGAATTGATTCCACAACTGCTCTGCGCTCGGCTGCGGTTAAACGCATGAACGGAACATAATTGGCTGAACCTAAAATTACCACTTGACAAAATGCTTTGTAGGACATGCGAAGAACTTGTTCTTCAAACTGCTTTTGATAATCTTTGCTCTTGGCGTCCTGATCTACAAGTTTACCGTTCTTGTAAATCTCAAACACGGCAGGTTCAAGTCCACGCTTAATTAAGTAGACATCGGTTCCCACTTCCATATCAAGTTCAACAAGACAATCCTTTTCGTTTACCGAATTTACAAGTTGTGGTTTGTTGATGTTGCGATAAGGTTTACCAAAAAGAGCAAAGGTAAGAGCATCCAAAAGGGTACTCTTACCTGCTCCGTTTTCACCTGATATTAAAGTTGTATTTGAGGTACACAGGTCTACTTTCGTAGGATACTGTCCTGTAGAAAGGAAGTTAGACCAGCGTATCTGCTTAAATTTAATCATGGTATAAAAATCTCAGTTAAGGTGAAGTTACTTGTTCCAAGGCATCTTCACGGAAACCCACTTCCAGAGTGGTGCTCCAATTAGTGCGCCTGCAACAAACATCAATACACTCCACCATGCAGTTCCTAGTAGTTCGCTCATGTTAGTCTCCTCCTTTCCTACCTGTATTTAGGTCAGGGATAGTACGAAAGAAGAGCCTCTCTGATACGGTTTGGTATCTTTTTATCCGATTTTGCTTTAAAGGTGTCGGGCATCATGCTGATGAGTTTGCGTGAATTCATCGGATCTTTTGCGCCTCGGCGATAATTCCAAGAACGACGCTCTTGCATAATCCAGTGCATGTAGATGTAACAATTTGCTTGACGAATGTATTTTTCAATATCAACATTCAAGCCAAATCTTCTAATCAATTCAACTGTTCGTCTTTCGGCATCTCTCTCCATCACCATAACACGACAAAACGCTTTTTGAATTTCCTTATTATCGTAATTATTTTTATTTGTAAGCCATTCAAACACTAGAAGACTAGCCTTATCATCAGCGCGTATAATTTGTTGAGGCATTTCTAACCATTGCAAAAAGTGTGCGTATTCATGTGCAACAGTTGAAACTGGATCTCGTGATTTTTTCGCAACACGAATTTCTAAAGGTCTATCAGAAAAATAACCAACAGAACGACAACCATCTCCACAATTTACTTTTTTGCCTCTGCCAAAAACCAACTTACCACCATATTCAGATAGATGTTCACGGACATGCTTAAGAAAAGTCTTTGCGTTTTTGTCCATGTGATTTTTCCTTTAAATTACGGTATACTTACGATAAACTCTTCCCCGTATCTAAACTCAACTTGCTCTCCCATAATCTTATAAACTTTATTCTTCTCGTCTGTGTTCAAGTTTTTAAGGTCTTTAAATTCAGAAACCAAAACATCTTCATTTAATCCCTTTTTCTTGCAACTGCAAATATTGGGATCATACCAAAGTCTTGCTCGGTTTATCCAATTATGAAAAATGCCTCTATTTTCAAAAGCCTTAATTTGAATGTGGGCAAAGCGATCTTCAACGAGTCTTCTATCAATGTGCTGTAGAATTTCTGTTGGATTTCTTAGAATTTTAACATCACTCATTTTCGTCTCCTAATCGGTCAAACCAACTAATCATGGCAGATACTCCAAAGTATGTAGATAAACTACCCAAGTATACTACTGGAAGCCATTCTAGGCAAGAGAAAAGTGCAGAAAATCCCAAAGAAAGCCATGCCGACAAACAATAAGGGCAAGTCACTAATCTTGTAAAAAATGAGTCGTGTGTAGTCATCCAAAACATTTTATAAGAAAGAGTAAAGTTATATCTTTTTTCTATTTCGTATTCTTTAAGTTTTGTAATTCGTTCAGGTAAAGGTAAAACTTTAAAATACTCGTAAACAGCAGTCGTTTTAAACGCTACAAATAATGTTGCAGCGACCCAAGATATTGCAGCAAGTATGTTCATGGTGTAAATCTCCGTTTGTATTTATTGCTCGGGTTGAGCGTTTAGATACTTTTCTATTTCTTCTTTATCTGGCGTGTTTTTCAGAATCCATCGTAAAACAATATTTGATATTGCGGTAGATGGTTTGAATGGTTGACCCATATCTTTCACTTTAACATATTCAAATTTCTTAACAACTTTTGGTTTGAGCAAATCAATACCACCTGCAAATTGTTGTCTAGTTTTATCTCCACCAACAGGAGGCTTAAAGAAAACTGTATTTTCTTCTCCTCCAAGAATAACAAAAGCGTCCCCATTAATCAAGTTGGAAGGATAGTTTTTAAACAAGAAATGTTTCATTGTTTCTGCTGTACCGCTATGAGTTCCAATTAATACGGTAACAGGAACGGTTCTATCTCGTGTGGTGTTTGCTTGTATTGCGATACGATAATTAGTCAGTACCCAAACAAGATGCATATCTTCCTTTTTATATCCCATGCTTATCAGTTGCGGAACAAGTTCTTGAAACTCTTCAGTATCTTTAAATGTTTTATCAAAGATGATATTGGGAAGATTGTTTTTATCTGCTCGGTGTACCGCTAAAAAGTTAGTAAGAATTTTCTTATCCCACTTTAAACGATCACGAACAAATGTGTGAATAAAAGATACATCGTTAGGATTCTTTAAACTCTTTCCCAAGAGTTCAGGATAGTGTTTTGATGTTTCATTCCATCTGAGAATAGTTTTCTTCAGAGTATCAGGATCAAAAATCTTAAAGTCATTTGACTGTATAAAATGCTCTATGGCAAATCCTTTACCCGAACCTGTGCCACCTGCTAAAAATATAACTTGACCTGTTCGTTTGCCACCACCGACAACAACAAGTTTCTCTTCAAGATATCTTTTAAGCGTATTGAAGGTTTTCACTTGTGATGATTCTTTATTCTATCTGCGGTGTCTTTTGCCAAAGTTTGTGTAAACTTTTTATTGTCTTTCAGATACCACATATCTTCGGTATCATGTTCCTCTTTACTTTTGGTGTTTGAGGTTTTTACCTGAGTTGTGGTTGTTACTTTTGGAGTTGCTATAATTTTTGCACTAACCGAGCCTGGGGCTTTACCTTCAGAACCACTAATTCCCAATCCTTGACCGGATGCAGAATTTGAACTTTCTCTTAGTTTAAGCAGTAGGTTTTTAAATGTAATCATGGATTATTTTGGTCTAGTATCTGGAGGTCTAGTATCTGGAGGTAATGGTGGGCGACCGTCAGGAGGACGGGGTGGGCCGCCAGGGCGTGTTTTCGGATCATCAGGCCCATAAGGTTTTGGTTGCGGTGGTTGTCCAGTACCTGGTTGACTTTTATCACCTTTTACAAGAGAATTTTGTTGTGATTTAAATTCAATCTCATGCGCGTGCTTGTTTTGCCACATGTTGATAGTTTGTTTTATATTTTCTGTTTGCTTTATATTTTGTTGCGTATACCACATTTTTACGGGATCATCATTATCCTTGGTATTCATTTGACCTTGTGTGGGTGCATAACGAAGTGCTCCTGATCTTTCTGAGGGAGTAATAAGTTCTGCTTCTAATTGACCACCACCAATTAACCCCGCAGAATTACCAAAATTTTCTTTTAACTTGTTTATTAATTGCTTAAATGTTTTCATTTTAACATGTCTCCATCGTTTATTTATTCGTTTTAGAAGCCCCATTTTACTAAATACAATGGAGGGATGCCTATGTCGTGGGATTACCGAGTTTTGAGAAAGTACGAACGAGCGGTCGGCAAAACATTCGTTTTTTACGAAATCCACGAAGTCTATTATAACGAACAAGGTAAGGTTGCTTCCATAACGGAAGATGCTGTAGCCCCATACGGCGAGAACATCTCGGAACTAATGATTGAAATGAGCATGTTCTTGGATGCCTTCACCAAGCCTATCCTAGACTTTGATCTGATAGACAAAAAAGGCTACGAGGCGGAGATACAAGAATACCTCCGCCCCGAAAACCTTAGTTTTAAAAAAATGCTTGAAACTGCTCCCGACAAGAACGATTTAAAAAATCTTGAAATTGAACTACGCCGAGAACGCGATCTTGCTGAGGATGTCTACAACGAGGTGTGTGTAGATAAACCTAAGCAAACCGTAATGGACTTTATTGAAGTGTTACGGAAGAAGTGGCGACAAGTTTAGTCTGTAACCAACTTCAGTTCGGGGGTAGCAATCTTCTTGCTTGGAGTAACCAACTTGCTGATAAAGCCAGCACGATACTCTTCAGCCAAATCCTTTAGAGGCTTGAAAGTAAAGTAAGTTGCATCCTTTGTAATAAGGATACCATCCTCAGGCAGTTCTCCGTACATTAACCACGGCAACATGCCAAGGTTTCCCTTGCCAGCAGGCACAAGCATGGCAGGCTTCTTTAGCAGATAGCCTTCATCTGTGGTAATAACCTGCGAAATAACATCTTCACCGCTACGCATTCTAACAATCAAAATCTCTGGTTCCATAGTGTCTCCTATTGTTTAGATAAAAAGTGATTCCATGTAAAGTTCACGAATAATAGACTTGAGTTTGACGGGATTCGTCACCTCCAAATTATCTATTTCCTGATTGATGAGAGAAAGTGTATCTTTACTCACATCTACGGTTGCTGATAGTTCTGTTTCACTGCCTTTGTCTTCAAGAACAGTTACTCCGTGTGCTCCAACGCTATTAATTGCATCCATGAACAGATCAAACATGGCCGGATTGCGTTTACGATTAACGCGAACTCGCACAAAAGTTTCCTTGAATCTACTCATGTCGGGCATTGCTTTGGTGTAATCTGTAACAGCATCATCGTAACCCAATTCACCAAAAATGCGAAGTGGATTTTCAATATACTGTATAGAACGATCTTCCGTATCAAACACATGAAACCCCTTTGGTTCATTTAAATCGCCAAAGGTAATCTGATACGGAGTACCCAAGTAATGTACATTTCCTTTAGTATGCTTGCAATGAAAGTGTCCGCTGTATACTGCTTGAAACCTTTCAAGCGGAGCAGGATCCATTCCGTTAGTAAACTGTGTTCCACGAAGAACTTCATATCCTGTCAATTCAAGATGCCCCAAAACAATAGGAGCATCTGTTGTGGCAATCAGTTTTCGTGATGCCTCTTCATTACTGCGATTTATCCACGGCAGAAGAAGAAACTTTGTTCCACCTAAAGTTAATTCGGTTGGATCTTTATGAACAAAAATTCCTTGCTTATCCATACCACCAAAAAGTTCTTCAATTGAATTGATACTGCTGGTATTACGGAAATAGGTATCGTGATTACCAAGTAGAATGTTTGCACGAATTCCCTTTTCAAGCAATTTATTAATAAATCTCTCTCGGGTTTCGTGTAGTGTGGCAAAATTTACAAATTTACGCCTATCCATAAGATCACCAAGATGTAAAATTTCGGTGATACCCTCTCGTTCAAGATGTGGAAAAAACACTTCATCTAAAAAACGAAAGAAGTAGTGCAAGAAGATTGGGGAATCATTTCTAGCACCAAAATGAGTATCGCAAAGAATGGCTACTCGCATACCTTAGTATACTCTCATTTCATAAAGTTGTCAAGTCTTGTCTTCTCAGGTTTATCGCTTTTTTGAACCTCTGCCTTTTTAGATGTCTTTTTAGAAGTTTTCTTTTTGTTCTTAATTTTAAACTTCTTTTCAAAAACTTCCACATCTTCTTGCGACAACTGAAGTATATCAGAAAATGGATTTTGTTCAGGTTCAAACTTTTCCTTCAACCAGTTGCGAAACTTTCCTGTGGGATCATGTTCCTCAAACTGCTTCATCTTGATATACAACTGCTTCTTCTCCTTCTGAATGCGACGAAGAAAAGCATAAAAAATTATCTGCGTGAAGAATGCGAATGGGTTCTTTGATTTGGCTGGATCAAAGTTTGTAGTGTACATCATGCAGTTTTCCACCGCATCACCAATCATTTCTTCTTTAAACGGGTAGTTGGCAAAATTTGGCTTCTTTGCTAAGTTTTCTGCGATATCCATAAAGCATTGCCCGATGTAATTATTAACACCTGGTTTTGGGAGATTTTCTCGCTTTGCTTTCTTAACTTCCTTTTTATATTTTATAATCTCTTCTAAGAACTTCTTATTGTCTATGTAATGTGAATTTTTTGCCATGATCTAAAATCTCCATAAATCTATTTTAATTATTGTGTGGCTGTAACTTTGCTCGCATAAATCTCAGTGTCCGGTTTGATGAAAAGGACCATAAATTACTAGAGTACCTTAAGTAGGTTAATCAGAATCTTCTGGTCTACCTTCTTCATCTTCATCGTAGTACTCATCGTCCTCATCTTCATAATCCATTATATCTGAATTGTACTCCATGTCTGTATGTTTGTCATGGTTATTTTTACCATAATTCTTAGATATATCTTCAAAGTCTCTTTGAATTCTATGAAGTTCATTCTTCTCTAAAGCATCAAAGTACTCATCAATCATCTCGTCTTCAGGATTTGCAATAAGCATAATTACATCTTTTGGAATCTTGAAATGTTTATCCTTGCTGTATTCCATCCATTCTTGCATGAAAATAGTCATGCTTTGTATTCCCTTTTTTGATACTACAGGAAGCATGTTTATTTGCATGGGACTTTCTAGCAGATAACAATACTCTTGAAAGTTATTATCTACAGACAATGAGCAGATGATGGTGTCTCCATTTTTGAATCTTAGAATTTTTACATTGGTTCTAGATTTTTCGCTCATTTTGTGAACTCCTTATTAACGGTAGTTTAATCATCTTGTATGGAAATCCTTCTTCAGAGTATATTTTGATTCTTTCCACAAAATGCTTTAGTGTGTGATTTTTACGACTCTTCCATCGCAAGTCATCGGAAATATCATACAGTTTTGCAGTATCTTTCTTTTCGCTTTTACGCAACTGTCTGCCTATAGATTGAAGAACTCGTATTCTACTTTTTGACGGACTAGCAAAGATAATGTTTTTCAGACTACGAATATTTATGCCTGTAGAAAAAGTACCATACGAGGCTACAATAATGGCATTGTCATGTTCTTCGGTAACTAATCGTACACTTTCACGATAATCGGCTTCTGTTTCTCCGTGAACAAAGAATACTGGTCTTGATTTGGCTTTCTTCTTTATCATATCGTACAGAGGCTTACCGTGTTTTTCTACAAACTGAAACAGTACAAGAGTGTTTCCTTTTGTAGATAGGGCAAGGTTAGTTATAAAAGAATTTCTAGCACTATTGGATACTAAAAATTCTAATTCATCCTGATACGATGCTTCCTTGAGAGATTTACATACTTCAGGCGGATAGTTTAACACAACGCAGTCAATAGAAATGGTAGACAACAGATTGCTGTCAATCAAATCTTTGGTGGAAGTTACCTTAAGCGTTGAACCAAACAATCCCTCAATAGTTAGTTTATTGGTCTTGGTTCCATCAAGGGTTCCTGTTAGCGCGATACGATACGGACACTTAGTGAGTTTAGTCATTATGGAAGTTAATGACTGCGCTTTAAACAGATGTGCTTCATCACCTATCACCACTTCAAACTGATCAAAATACGACTTTGGTAGTTCGTAAATAGACTGCCATGTGGAAATCACAATTTGTCGTGAGTCCATTTTTTGCTGTCCACCAAATATTGTGTGACAATTTTCTTCTGCATCCCATCCCTCAAGTTTTGAGTAATCAGCAAAATCAGATTTCATTTGCGAAACCAGAGAAATTGTAGGAACCACAATTAGTATCTTACGATCAGGAGGGATGATATCCTGATACCATCTCAGTAATGAATAAATTATAAGAGATTTACCACTAGCAGTCGGTGACAGCAACAAACATCGTTCTCGGTTTATTGCTGCGTGAATAGCCTGCAACTGATGAGGATGCGGCTCAATAGTCTTTCCGTTGGCGTGTAGTTTAAGACCACCTAAGAATTCACTAAGAGATTCTTCGGTTACTTGCGGTGGAGTTTCTGTGAATCCCTTGTCAAATTGTAGTGTATAGTTTCGCTCTTTAGCAAACTGTGCAAGATAATCTAGCAGACCAATATACAGCAATCCGTTGAAAGGAGAAAACAAACGAATCTTTCCGTCCCAATATCGGTTTTTATACGCTGGTGTGAATTTTGCGTTTGGTACATCAAATGTGAAATACTCTTGTATCTCACGAGCAATACCTGGCTCGGTCATAATCCGAGCATGCACAGTATTAAAACATGTAATAGAAATCACAGACATCTCCCCTTTATTTAGGGAGGTCTGTATGATCGGTTTTACACCACGCCTTGAGTGAACTTTCGCCATTCTATTGCATTGCGAATAATCCAATGTCTCTGAGAAATGCCCTTTAACAGAGATTCTAGATATTCTACCTTTTCGGTTTGCAAAGCAAGTTTGCTTCCCATTTCATTCAGATGTGGATCAGCATCCATGTACAAACCGATATCTTGTCGCATAATTCGTGTTTGAAATGGTTCCCATCCAAGTGTAGTCAATTGTTCTTGACTCATCTTGCCTGTCATCCATTCCCACTTATTTTTATGAAGTATTTTGTACTCTGCGGTCAATTTGTTCAAAATTAACCGCTCGTCGTGAAATAGGTTTAGATACTTGTTATGTAATTGAGGAATACGAGTAGATTCGTCACCCAATTCGGTTTTATCTATACCGATATCTTTTTCTACCATTTCCCGAATTTGTTCAAATTTCATATGAAATATTGTAGCATCAATACTACGAAAGTCAAATTATAAATCTTCAACAAGATAATCGTTTAATGTGAATTTTGCTGTGGCAATGATAGGTTTATTTTCAGTATCGTTATAGTTAAATTCAATACCTGATAATTCTGTGGGAAATACACCACGCATTGATATTTTTTTATACGGAACTTTTTTGTTTGTAAGATAAATCAAGAAGGCTTCTTCCCAAACATCTTTTATAGGCTTCACTTCAGTAAAATCTTTATAAGGTGTGGCTTCTCTTAACCATTTTACTATCTCGTAGTAGTTTTGCATATTTTCATTTACCAAAAAGGTCACTGTAAAATATGTTATAGACGCAGAAACAGATGGTAGTTTTATATTAGGGCCTAAAAGTGAAGGCACATCCATAGGATCAGAACTCACCTCATTTAATGCCACAGTTTGTATAAAATATGAAAATGAGGGCATTCGTTTCATAGCAAATTGAAAATTTTGTGGTATTGCTATGTTAGTATTGTCTGATGGTCTGTTTATACCACCGACAGGTCTATCAGGTATTCCGTAATAATCCGAATTAGTCATTGAAGAATTCCATATTATAATAGGTGAATGACATTGAAGCGGTTGCAGTCATATTGTTTGCTTCAGGATCTGCGCTGTTTAAAGTCATACCTGAAAGTCTATTTGGAAATAATCCTCGGAAAGTTATTCTGAACTTTGGATTTTTCTTGGCAGATAAAACAATTAATTGTCCTTCTTCACTCATCCAATTTCTATATTTTAATACAGGATCATCATCAGTAAATGTTGTCATAGCACGAAACCATTTTTGAAGTTCTGTGTAATTTTTTAGTTTTTCATCTACAAGATAAGTGAACGACAACTCTCCATGTATAATCTCGCTACCTGGAACTTTAAGATTCATACCTTTTCCTCGTTTATACTTCAGTTCTTGGCAACTCATACCTGGCATGCTTACATTAGTGCAAAAGTAAACAGCATTTGGTACTTTGGGTAGAAAAAACACAAAGTTTGTGGCATATGCTAAATTTGTGTTTGATGGTTGGCTACCCAAAGCACCAGCGGTTATGTAATTTGGTATACCGTAGTCTTTTTCCATAAGAGTATTTAGAAAAGAAAGGACGGCTCTGAAGCCGTCCTCTCATAGGGTATAATGTATATTTTAATGTTTTATGGCAATGGAAGTTCTGCAACATCATCCGATCTAGGAAAAAATCGCCTTGTTGTTGATAGGATATTGTTGTTTGTATCAGCCACAAAGTTGTCGGAAGATACTGCGTTATTGATATTCTTGTTGAACAATACAATATCAGAACTTGTTCTAATTGTGCAAGTGTCGTCTGCGTAGATACCACCCAATATTTGAGTTGTTGTACCGGCAGCAGGAAGCAATCCAAAACTCCAAGAGTTTATATTGGGAGCCGCATTAAGCAACAATTCTGATTGTCTACTCATTCGCAAACTACCAATATCAATTGAACTGTTTTGAGCATCTCTCCAAGCACTTATTTTTGTATTAACTACTTTAGCATCTGCTATAGCAACAGTTCCCATGAACACGAGATTTGTTGGACTTAGTGATAAGTAGTTGTTAAAAATTTCTAAAGAAGAAATTTTAGCAGAACCTGTATAGCCTACACCGGTAACTCCTGAATAATTCAGGAAGTTTCCTATAGCCACATTAACTTGACTGCTTGTTATTCCTCTAGTAGTTTGAAAAACTTCTGGAGTTGTGTTTACTGACAATTTACCGTATTCAACACCAGTTAAACCACCCGTTAAGGTATATCCTAAAGTGGCAAGAGGTTTATCTGAAATTTCACCTAGAACGGTTAGTGGATATTCGGGTAATCCCAAATATTGCGTAGTGTTTGGGTAAGAATACAAAGTATTGATATTCATTTTTCCAACAGTAGAATTATTGTCTACAACAACAGTGCATAAATTGTATCCCACATATGAGCCTAGAGTGAGTCCAGAACTATTCCATCCTAGATTCACTTCAGGATAACCGTATAGACCTTGATTCAAATCGGTATAGTCTTGACGAATTTGTGTTACATCACCACTTGTTCGTATAAAATTATCGCTTGGTCGGGATTCGTCTCGGAATTCGTTTAAGAACCCTGTTAAATGAATTTTTGATCTGCTTGATGAGCCGTTGTTCCAAGAATTTCCACTACTACCCGATCCCTTTGTAAACAATCCAACAGGATATCCCGCAGAAGAAACCGCTTTAACAAGATTTAAGAAGATTGACTTATTGTTTGCTCTTGAAGATTCTTCTTTAAATGATTGTGCTTTAAGTTTTAACGACTGATAGTGTGGATTTGCAGAATATGCACCGAAGGTTGCGCCGTATGCAGCACTTGCACCAGTTATAGAACCTGAAGTGACTCCCATAGAATATAGTGAGTTTAATCCACCACCAACAACATTGAATGGATATTTTTGTTCGTATCCATATTCCCATTTAATGTTTACTTCTAGTATTGTATTTGTGGTTGTTGTTCCTGCATCAAATGTTAGTCCTGTGGAAGTTGCGTATCCACCTGTAGTGCTACTTCCTGAGAAACCTCCGTATAATAGAGGAGCATAAGCAGTTGGGCCAAAAGATAATCCGCCAACAAAAACTATATCGTTATAACCATTAACCGAACCAGGAACGCGAGTTGCTGTTGACCAAACACCACCATCTAATGGATTCCAAAATCTCCAATTGCTGGCATTGTTCCAATCGTATGCGTCTTTGCTTGTTCCTGTAGTTACACCAACACCATTTCCTCCAACCCACCAAAATTTATTAGTATACTGAAAATAATCAAAATTTGAGTCAGTAGTTTTTTGAGCGTTTAATGGATTGTATGGCATTTTACCCCTCTTTAAAGATGCGAATTAACAACTTACTTTAGCATATTTAGGAAAAATGAAAACTGTATTAAAAGAACAACCCCCTCTTTCAAGGGGGCTGCTCGGAGTGACTGAACTTCCGATTATGAATCAGAAGAGGTTTGTTACCTTAACAATGCGGTAGTACATGTTGCGACGAACTGTGTCGTCCAATGTACTGGTGACATTGCCGCTTGAGTTCAAGAC
>Ga0214921_10005353_pt1 | contig 18171 bp, 20 predicted proteins | sample LL1505_MetaG_FD_177992 | JGI IMG/M metagenome (GOLD analysis project Ga0214921, IMG submission 177992) | Freshwater microbial communities from Lake Lanier, Atlanta, Georgia, United States - LL-1505 | ecosystem: Environmental > Aquatic > Freshwater > Lake | place: USA: Georgia | collected... | reverse complement strand
GAATCCCCATATGAAATATACCACGGACACCGTAATTTATATCACTAATTTCCTATCCGTGATCCCCACCCTTGCCCTCCGTCGAAAACGCCGCATAAAATCCCGCCATTGCTACCAAATAATCCCCTTTTAATTTATTTCGTATGTCTTCTACGTCATTCCCGCACCGAATACTTTTATTAAGTCTTCGTTTAGTGCGAATAAATCCCAGTTTATGTTCTTTATTAGTTACTTTCTGGTGACAAGGAACACATAATAATTGGCATTTATTGATTTCGGCCAGTATTTCTTCCTTTGTACAACCACGGTAAGCTAACGCAGACACACTATCCACCTTTTCAAACATATTAATATGATCAAAATGCATATGTTCGGATTGTACTCCACAGAAACTACACGGATTTTTGTATAATTCCACCAACCACTCTGGAAATTCGTGTTTTATTGCCGGCGGGGGTGGTGGAGGTTCGATAACTATTAAATCTTCAAGAATAAATTCACCATTTTCGGGTATTCGTGTTAAATCCAATGTAAGACCTTCTACCTTTTTCTTCCGCCCCATAATAATACAAAATAATATTTTTCCGGTATCCTGTTCATTTTTTGTGAACTTTACAGCAGTCCGAATCCGCACTACGACGATTCAAACAACGGTCTCCACCATTTTTTAGAGCCACACATCGTACATCATCTGATACAGTCGTTTTCCCCTTCTCTTCCACGTCTTCCTCTCCACGGAATCCCGCTATGCTCTTCAGAATCTTACTGCGGACCTCCTTCATTGCTGTTACAGACTTCATTTGATCACGGATTGCTGTATCGATATCCTTCACAGAGACTAACAACGTGTCAATAAACTCATCCATCTTGTTGAGCATCTCCTGACGTGCGGCATCATCCCGCTCAAGAACAAACTCCGATAGAACCTGGACTCCCCAACACAGAATATCCTTCTGTGCGTCTGGTGAGACATCTTGAAAGCTCAAGAATAAAACCGGCTTCTGTTTGAGAGTACGACTGAAACAGAATTGCCGTTTCGTACAAATTCCAGAATCTATGGAAATCATTATGCCACAGTTGCACTCCTCATCGGCATCCATATCAACATACAGTTTGTTGATCTCATCCGAATTCACGGCCCTCTTGTATTTTTTTGAATCCACCAGAATCTTGAGTTTTTTACCAAGAGGTGTCATTATCCAAAGATGGAAGTCCGCGGCGTGAGGAGATGCAGTCATATCCTTGACCACCGAATGCGTGAATTGTTTGCACACCGTGTTTTCTAACAGATCTAACACAATCGTCTCTCCTTGTTTGCCGATGGCCTGACTACTCTTTGTGTTCGCAACCATCTGCATGGCCAACTGGGTCTCCAGGGCCGCAATTTTCTCCTTCATAAATACTTGGGAGTCTAACACCATCTGTACGAATCCCTCCTTTCCTTCAAATGCAGCGATCCGTTCCTTGAGTCCACTGATCTCTGCCATCTTCGAGATCTCAAAGTCCTTGCGATGGCCTTCTAGAGATTCGGTTAGCTTGCGGTTTACCTCAGCCTCCACAGAAGCCCGCAGTTGTTTAATTGTTCCTTCTGCAGAAATCAATCGGGCTGACACCTCCTCTGCAGAAACCAGTTTGGACCTAACAGAGTCTAACACAAGTTGTCGCTCCTCCGCACGCCAGGCTTCGGCTTTGGCAGATTCATCTCCTTCCATTGCGGCCGACCATTGTTCGTAGAGCTCCTTTTTAACGGCGCGGTAACTAACAGCTCCCAGATTGGCCATTGCTATTGCTTCTTCGTGGCTGACTCCGCGGTAATCTTCGTGGAGATCCGCGATCTTTAGAGAGGACATCTGGTTGGTTGAGGGTGGTCGGCTCCGAAGGTTCATCTTTCTGGTTGTTCCGGAATTTTATTTGATTTCTTGAATAAATTCGGAATTAATTCCAAAATATTTTAGAATTTTTCGAAGAATTTGGAGGATCCTTGGAAAATTTCGGGAAGAGGGGAGGAGGCCAGGAGGCCGGCCAAGGCCAGAGGTCCAAGGACTTTTCTTTTTGGGAATTATTTATTTGGATTTTGTTTTTCTTGAATTTTCTGAAATTAATTGCCGAATTTATTGGATTTGTTCGTTTTTGCAGGAGGCCGGGGCCGGACCGGGAGGAATACCGGGGATTCGGAACTTCCCTTACAAGGACGGAGATTATTTTAGCCGGGGGTGCGGACGCACCGGGGACTAACAATTGATCAGTTGGATATATGTTCGTTTCCCCGTCGGTATTCTGGAATCACCACAACGTTGTTGGTCATTTCAGAATAATCTGTTACTTTATTATGTCGCTTACTGCGTCGAGCCGGAATTGGCGCCATCCGCACCGTTCGTGCCCGCGCCAGGGTTCTCTCCCGCGGAGCTGGCGGCAGACTGCACGCGGAGCTTACCGGCTCCGACATCAAACGGCCCTGACGCATCGTTCGTCAGCTTAATGTTAAGCGCCACGCGACGGTTTGCGAGATTCAGCGAGAATTTCTGCACTCCATAATCCGTGCTCTGGTCGCCGGAAATAGGCACATCCTCCGCCGTGGAATTGGGGGCATTCGCACCCGCCGTGTTGACATCCATATCAAACACAAACGTAAGCGTATCACCCTTCAACATTGGGAGCGCATTCGTGTTAAGGTATGTCGTCGCCCAGCCAGACGCATCGTTGAGGTACTGAACCCACGAGGCGCGCGGGATCTGCCGGAAGATATTCGCAGGCGCAGACGAACTGTTCTCCGCGTGCTGCGTAACCAGGTTGGTCGCCGCCGTGGACGCATCCGTGAGCACATCGACCTTAAAACCAGTAATCGTCGTTGTAAGTGTTACGGCTACTGCACCCACCGTCGCGCGCGCGTCTTTCGCGGGGTCCGTCGTCGCATCTTCGACCTGGGTCGAATCAATGCCATTATCTTCGACGGCGTCGTCTTCATCGCCGGTAATGGTGCCCGTAGGAAGATACGAACCAAACGCCGCCCTGAACGCATTACGGAGCTCATTGGCAAGATACTTGTCAATCGTTTCTTTAGGGTTGGCCGAATTCTGTGCAGAGCCAATCGACGCTGCTACAACAGATTTGAAGTCATCTCCCGCAAGAGCAACCGCTAGTGCAGACATATTGGGGTCCTTCTTTCCGAGACGGCAGTCGACCGAAAATCCAGATACCGTAAAACCGTTCAGGAGCTTGATCGAGTCGGCCTCGTTCAACGAGATATCGAACTGGCTGTCAATCCCAGAAACCTCGACACCAGAAACAAGCGACGAGTCCACATTAATGAACGCATTGGGCTCGTACGATGTTACGCACGGTGACACCATATGATTCGAATTAGATGTAGCAGACGACATTGTTATACCTAGTGTCGGGGTTTTTTTGTCCGTTTTCGGATTTTTAATATTGGAATTCTTACATAGATTTTATATCACTATGAGATTTGGATATTTCGCAATGATTTCGGCCTTCAAATTGTCCATACGTTGTGTAGCAGTTGCCTTATCGTGGGACGATGATAATTGCCGAAGAATCTCCTTCATACGGTCCATATAATCCGATAGATCCTTATTCCCCTGAGGTGGTTCCGGGCATCCCGCCTGAACGCGGGGTTTTAGGATCGGCATACACTACTTGTTAGAAGAATTATATTATTTAAAATAGTTTATTTTTACGTGTTTAAGAATATTTAAACTTTAAGGAATGCCCCGATACGGCAGTTCGGTGTCTATCTATAATTTTGAACCCGTGTACTCCGCTCAAGGAGTCTCTATCTATAAAGGCGTTGAACCTACTAGCCAACAAACATATGATGATTTTGGTAATCCGTGTACCGCTGAAGATACCTGTATGACTGACATCTTACTCCAACAATTCTTGGATATTGTCGAGTCTGTTAAGTTGGTCGTTCAAGAATTCTTTCCTGCACAAAGCGTTACTTCTTCCACCATTACGAAAATTAAATCGTTGGCGTTCTTGAATGACTTCACTTATGTTCGTTTCCTTTGGATTTCACGGCATCCCGGTATGATTTTCGATGATAATAACTTGTCTCTGCGCTATGAAATTAAAGATATTTATCTGGAATTCGGTCTCACCTCTTGGAATACTGATCCTCTTGTTAATACTTTGTAGACAGACACAAGGCGGTGTATCCACAGTATATGATTCCGCGGCCATAACAGATGGCACTTTATTCAGAGGATATTCCCTTCGCTCTACACGCTAACGATATTGTCAAACATATTATCAATATCGATAGTCGCTTTCGTATTCCTATGGAAGGTTCCGACGCATCTAAATTCTATTTCCGTCTTCCCGCTCCCATCCGAAATGTTCTGCGGATTCGTGTTACCTCCATTGAGCTCGCCAATAATTATTTCGTCTTCAGCGCATATCGACGGAATGTTACTATCTGGGTGACATTTGGAGATCCCGTTGTTAGTGTTTCCGTCGTTATTCCCGATGGTAATTATTTCGTGATACAAATGTTGTCTACTCTTAATGATCTGTTCAAATATTCTGTTCTGTCGTTTTTATCCGTGACATTTAATTCCATTACCGGTGAGTTCACGTTCAATGGTACTCAGCCGTATACTATTAATACTGTATGTGGTTCCACTGATACGTGGAACCGTGAATACGATTACGGACTCGGTTATAATCTCGGATTCTCTAGAGGAATTTTCTCTCCTGATGCATCTGGTAATGTTGTTTCCAACCAATCTGCCCATTTCGCTGGTGATCCTTATGTTTTTCTCCGCGTTAATGATTTTGAATGTGTTCGACAAACCGTTAATGGTTATCAATTCGGCGCTCTGGCCAAAATCATTATTTCACAAGGAAAGGATTATATGAACTTTGACGATTATACGGGACATCACGCTAAAGAAGTTACCTTTCCGAATCCATATGATCTGACAAAATTCAAGATTCAATTGGTTGATCCTTATGGACAACATCTTCAAATGGATTCCTCACAGATCAGTTTCTCTCTTGAAGTTCTTGAGGTTCGCAATCTCAGTTTGTATAATACTATCCGCGATTCGTTTGCTACAAAATGGACTCTGTAAATATTCGTTGTTTGTTTGTAGAGGACTTACAATGTGTAGATGTAATCAGGCACAACAAGCGGCGCTGAGCCGAAACAATGGCGGTGATGGTGGTGGTGGTGGTGGTGTTGGTCTCGGTAATCGTATGATCCAACAAAGTGAACCTAGTATTCCCACGGTCGATACTTCTGTGTGGGGTCCGCCTACCTGGATCGCTCTTCATATTGCTTCCATCGCTTCTTCCCAGAATCTCTCCCTCTGGAAAGAGCTTCTGGATGCTCTCCAATATGATATTCCCTGCCCGGATTGCCGTGCTCATTATTCCGGATGGCTTCAGAGTCATCCGTTTCGCTCCACTAGTATGCTTCCTATCCGTCGGATGATGGGACAACGTACGACACATCCCAAGATTGTTCAGTGGCTTCTTAGCTTACATAATGACGTCAATTCACGCACTGGTCGCCCTCTGTGGAACGAACAACAGGTTATGGATCGTTATGGTGGCGCGCGCAATGCCGAAGGACGTGCCTTTCTCGAAACTGTCCGCGGGATCCTCGGTGGAGCTTCCTTCGATCTTCTGATGCGGCTTCTGGGCTGACAAGATATCTCCGTTAGGTTAGAATGGCGTGTAGACGTACCGTGTTGTCCATTGATAGTCGATTCGCCGATCAGTATTTCGACGGTACCGGTGAATTTATGATACGACTCCCGAGTATTATGCGCAATGTTAGTCGTATTGAACTCACCAGCGTGGAAGTTCCACAAGTCGCCTATGTGTTCTCCGCTAAACGATGTGGTAATACTGCTTTCTTCTATGATCTCTCTGGTGTTCGTCATACTGGGAGCATTGCGGATGGTAATTATTCCCCCGTTGAACTCGCTGCAGCTGTCACCGCCGCGTTTGCTTCCGATATTTCGGGTGTCTCCGTGACTTACAATTCCATCACTAATCGTTTCGCCATTTCCAATAAGTCGGGGACTCCGTTTGTTCTTACTATGGCGGATACCTATGCCGCGCGCTCACGCTATTGGGGTCTCGGCTACTGGATGGGATTCCGGGAACAAACGTTCTTCGTTGGTTCTTCGGGGGTGGTCGCCGTCGCGGCCCCGCTAACCGATCCTCCTGCTTATGCTTTGGTACAACTACAGTGTCCCGATATGGTTGAAAGTACTCTGCACCGGATAGAGTCTGGCTCCTATGTCCAGGCGTTGGCTAAAATTGTGTTGCGTTATGGAGTCTATCAAATTCAATTTGATGATACGGCGAATGATGTCGATAAAGAAAATGTCTATCCAACACCGACTGCCATCTCCGTGTTGCGCTTTCGTCTGGTTGATGCTTATGGTGTCACCGTCGATATGGGTGATACGGATTGGTCCTTGACATTGGAAATGACCGAAGTTGTTAGTTCTCTGGGACGGGGATGTTAGGAAGGGAGGGAGGTCCGGGGAAATTCTCAAACGAAGCCATTGGATGGTTTCCTTTGAGAAGGTGGATTTGGGTTTTGTTGGTTATTTACTGGCGGTTGCGGTTGCGGCGGCTCTGGCGATTGCGGCGGCTCTGGCGCTGCTTCTGGCTCTGGCGCTGCTTCTGGCTCTGGCGCTGCTTCTGGCTCTTGCGGTGGTGGCGGCGGCGGCGGCGGGCTCCTCCTGTCTTCATTGCTCCGGATGCGGATGCGGGGGCGGCGATTCCATTCATTGTTTCTAATTAACCGCGCGATTTTATTTACTGGAGTAGCCAAAAAAATGTGACTAACACCTTTGATCGTCGGGAATATGTACGATGCCCTTTTCTCTTACAGATGTTACCGTTGGTTCTACCTATATGAAGGGAAAGACCTCTTTGGATTCCGATGCACTTGGACGAGTTGTTGCGGTTCTGCCGGGAATCGGATTCCGTGTTCGCGATTGCGATGGACGGGGCTTTATGCTCTGGAGTGACTTACAGTTGGTCGATGAAGAGGCGTACGATCTCGCCGATGAGACTCGGGTCGACTGTCGGGGAATGCCGGGATTTCCGGATTGTGCGTTCTGGGAGTCTCAGGGTATTGAGCCTCTGTTCGTGGCTTCGTGGCATCATTATCATCCTGATCCTATGCCGCCGCCGCCGGGGTTTCTGACTTCGATTCTGTCGTCTTACCGCGATGAGGCTGAGGCTAAGGGTGGAGCATTCCTCCGCGCCTGGTCGCGACAGGCTACGGAGGCTCTGGGATATATTCTCACGCGCTCTTCTGATCCGGCACTTTCGCTCCGCGATTTCCCTTCTGCGTCGGGATCCAAGGCACAGGTAGTTGAGTCGTTGATTCCGACTTCTGGAACTATGTTTGAGACTCCTAAGCGGCTGCAGAGTACCGCTGCTGTTCCGGATGCGCCTGTTCGGATCCGGAAGGAGCCAGAGACAGAGACAGAGACAGAGGCAGAGCCAGAAGATGAGCTGCCCCCATCGGAGGAGGAGGCTGAGGAGGTCGATGAGGATGAGGATGAGGATGAGGAGGCGGTCGATGAGGATGACGAGGACCAAGAGGAGGAGGATCAGGAGGAGCCTGCGCCTGATAATACGTGGTCAAAGGTTGTTACGTTTCTGTCGGCCCCCAACACGATTCCCATTGCCGTTCTGGTTGGCTGGACGGCATATCTGACCGTACAGAACTATTGTTCGTGTCCTTGAACTGGTTTGTAGGCCAAAAAATGTGGAAATTGACTGGTGTTGACTGCCTTTAATGTCTTGATTGCCTTTAATGTCTTTAATGTTTTTGGTCTCAGAGATCAGAGAGCGACGGCCGCGCGGATAACGTCCATCTTCGCCTGGAGGGACATACACTGCTCCTGAAGTGAGGCGAACTTCAGACGGAGCTCCGCGATCTCCGCCTCCAGAGGTGCGGGGGCGGCCTTCTCCTTCTCCTTCTTCACCTTGGGCTCCGCGGCTTTCGCCTCGGCCTTCGCCGCCTTCTCCGCCTTCTTCGCCGCCTTTGCTGCCTCCTTCTCCGCCTGCTTCACCGCCTTTGCAGCTGCGACCTCCGCTTCCTTGACCGCCTTTGCTGCTGCCTTCTCTGCATCCTTGACCGCCTTTGCTGCTGCCTTCGATGCCTCCTTGGCCTCCTTCGCGACCTGCTTCTTGATCTCAGAATCCATCAGCTTGGACGATGAGGACTTGTCGGAATCGGAAATCACGGACATCTTTGGTCTGGTTTTCTTTGCTAGGTTGGTCACGTCTTTGTGGCTAACCTGGGGATCTGTTCGTTGGTTTGAGGCACCGTCAACTTTTTTGAGGCCAAAAATGGGTGTGACTGATTTACTGATTCTTTTCTGTTCGTCCTTACTGCCCATTGAAGCTGTTGATGATCGCGGACTGCCCATTGAAACTGGCGATGATCGCGGCCAACTCATACCGATCGATTTCCGTGCCAGTTGCCGTTGAGATATACGCCTGCAACTTCTCGATCAGGTCCTCTGCCTCTGGCTCTGCCTCTGGCTCTGGCTCTGGCTCTGGTGCCGGTGCCGGTGCCGGTGCTGGTGGATCCGGAATACGGTCGCAGACACAGCACGGCAGACGCCGCGTTCCGCCTAGTATCCACCAGTAGTTGATGCCGTTGTCGCCGATCATCGCCCGCGCGTCGTCCTCGTTCTTGGCCAGTTTCAGCCGCTGGAGCGCATCCAGCGGCTTCACGTGGAGGAACTCGTGGACTGACATATACATACTGTCCGCCAGCACCTCCAGCGCCTTGTCGTGCGTGAGACGGCCTATGTAATGCGGCGCGCTCCACGTGCGTTTCGCCAGCACCATCTTCGCGATGCGTGCCGCACGCGGCGACGGCCAGTACGGATGGTTGTAGTGCTGGCTCTTGCTCATTCTTGGTTCTTGGGATTGCGTCTTTGCTACCCCTGCGATGTTTCTGGGGCAGACTGGCGGTTTCAAGTTTTAGGCCAAAATTTTTTTTGGTTTTTCTGTGTTTGGTTTTCTGTGTTTGGTTTTCTGGATCTTGTTCGTCTTACAATACCCGTCCCTTGTACCGATTGACCAGCGCAGTCACGTAGCGCTGGTCGCCTGTCGTGACTATGCCGTTCATCTCCTTGAGAAACTCCATCAGAGTCTCGATCAGCTCGGCAGAAGCAGGAGCAGGAGCAGGAGCAGGAGCAGGAGCAGGAGCAGGAGCAGGAGCAGGAGCAGGAGCAGGAGCAGGAGCAGGAGCAGGAGCAGGAGCAACCGAAGACCGGCAAGCGACGGAGTCGCGAGGCCCCCATTGGGCAACGCTTCGCTTGCCAACGGGCCAGACCTCTCCAGGCCCTGTGACGAACCACAGGCGCCCAGATCCATCGTGCATTATTGGGAAACAACTACAGGTGCGACCGAGGCCGGTGCAGCTGCAAGGGTCGTCGCTTTCGGACCATAGTACGTAGCCCGGTGGCTGTGCAGAAGGCAACGGAGAAATGCTCAAAGCAGGCGGATCCCTGACAGGGACGACCGTAGATGGCTCTGGCGGTGTAGGAACGGACATCTCAGAACTCTGAAAACCTGGTGGTCAACAAATGCGTCTTTGCAAATGCTTCCTCCTGATGGATGTCTGGTATGGAGGGACTCCTTCAACTTTTTAAGGCCAAAATTTTTTTGGTTTTCTGTTCTGACTGTCTGTCTGATTAGACAGATTGTTTAGCAGAGCCCACGGGCATATTCGCGTGCCACGTCCTCAAAGGTGGGTGCACTGCCATACAACGCTCTCAACGTCTTTTCCCGCTTCACGTGGCGTACGCACAGCGGATCCGTGCAGACATACGCGACGACCGCCGCGAGCGGTGCAGTCTTGGTCCACTTTAGGCATACCGAACACTGTCGGTGCTTATCGTGTGCCGCCGCCGACGCCTGTGCCGCCTCGAGGGCCGCCCGTGCAACACTACGCTCCTCCTCCGTCTTGGCAGTCCGCAATGCCGTCGCCGCCGCCCACGCCATCTTGGTCTGCTCCATAAAGATTTCAAACTCGCGTTTCAGATCCATCTGAACTCTGAAAACCCGGTAGTCAACAAATGCGTCTTTGCAAGTGCCTTCCCCACTTGGCCTGATTTGGGAATGGGACTCCTTCAACTTTTATTTCCAGCTGGAAATAACAGTTTGTCCTGCGGACTGGCTTTAGTCCAGTCCAAAGTCCAACTTTTTTGCCCTGAGGCCAAAAATGATTTTTCTGGTTTTTTGGTTTTCTGCTTTCTGACTGATTTTACTGGTCCCGTTCTGTTCGATCGCTTAGACCGCATCAATGTCCACATCCCCACCCGCTCCCGCAACCGCCTCCACCTCCTCCGTCGTGACCGCCGTGTCGAACAGATCGTCCTCATCCGACGCTGCCGCTGTCGCCTCCGCAAAGATCACCGGACTCACCTTGATATTCAACTCCTCCAGACGGTGCTTCACCAGCCGGAACGCCTTCTGGGACAGCTTTCCCGCGGCGATTCCGCCCCGCACGACTATGACGTCTCCGACGCACATACAGTTCGCACGGTCCTCCTTCGTGGAGGCGCGACCCTTGATCGTGATCGCGCCTCCAATCCGGACTGAGGCCTCCTTCGTTCCGTCCTGGAGAGTTACCTCCAGACGTGCTCCGCCTGGACGCCGCGTCACGCGCGCGATTTCCAGGGCGTCTGCACGCATCTCCGACACTATCGTCGCGCTGTGCTGCGCGTCTGATACGTCCTTCGACTTCGCGCGGTAGAGAATCTTCACCAATTCCTCTACCGCCGCGTCGTTCTTCGCTACCGCCTTCTTCGCGGCCTTTCCGAGGGGCTTTACTGCTGGCATCTCTCTTTCGCTTGGCTTCAACAAATGCGTCTTTGCAAATGCTTCCCCCACTTGGTTGGGAGGTGGGATTCTTGTCTGTCAAGTTTTTCGTCCGTCGGAATGGAGTCGGAATCGCCGGTACATGGTGATTTTTCCCTCCCCTCAGAGCCTCTTAGCCAAAAATTTTTTTTTTTGGTTTTTTTTGGTTTCGTTGACATTACCCCTCTGACTGTTTTTGACTGCCTTACACCACCTCCGCCGCGTCCGTGTCGATCGACGGATCGTCGTCGTCGCCCGTCAGACGGCCGACGCAGTCACCGCGCTTCTCGGCATCTGCGTCCCACTCGTAGACGTTGCCGTTCTTGATCGCGTAGACTATGTCGCCGATCATCTTGAGCTCGAACTCCACCTCCGTGGGCTCCGCGACCTTGGCGACCTTGGCCTCCTTCTTGGCCTCCTTCTTGGCCTCCTTCTTGGCCTCCTTCTTGGCCTCTGGCTTGGATGCCTTGGCCGCCTTCTTGGCCTCGGCTGCCTCCTTCTTGGCTGCCTTCTCCGCATCGGCTGCCTCCTTCTTGGCCGCCGCTGCCTCCTTCTTGGCCGCCTTCTCCGCCTCTGCGGCCTCCTTCTTGGCCGCCGCTGCCTCCTTCTTGGCCGCGGTCTCCGCTTTCTTGGCCTCCTTGTCCGCCTTCGGCTTCTCGGACTTCTCGGACTTCTCGGACTCCTCCGACTCGGCGACCGACGCGGAATCAGAAGAGCCGTTGAAGGTCAGCTTTCCCTTCGCCTTGAGATCCTCCGCCCACTTCGTCCCGAGCATGTGGAGCCAATCCAGAGGCTTCTCACCGACGCGGCCCTTCCAGCCCGCCTTGGTGCTCGCCTCCTCCGCATAGGCCTCCTCCTTGCTCGTGCAGCTCTCGCAGAGGTCCGCTCCGTCCTCCACCTTCTTGCCGCACTGCTTCTCGCGGCTGATGTGCTTGCTCCACCGCTTGTCCACGTAGCCAACAGAGGGCGGCAGCACGCGCGCGATACACGTAGAGTGATCGATGTCCTCGTCCGCTACACGGTACGCTGACTCGTCCGGCTCACCGTCCTCGCCAGAAGGAAGAGAGACTTCTGTCTTCTCCTTCTTCTCCTTCTTCGGCTTCTCAGAAGCAGGTGCCTTCGCCTTCACCTCCTTCTTGGCCGCCTCTGGCTTCGGCGCCTCCGCCTTCGCTGGCGGCTTCGCCGCCGCCTCCAGCTCCGCGACACGAGCCTTCAGCGCCACGATTTCCTCGACAATGTTCATCTCAACACTTGCAGACATCTGGTTCAGGAATAGATACGTCTTAGTACTAATCCCTGAGAGTTCGTACTGGGGACAGACCCACCGTCAACTTTTTTCGGTAGCCAGAATGCTAACAAAATCTTGATGGTCTATGGTACTTGCTGGGTGGGACTAACATAACCAAAAGAATCCGTCATCTCAACCCATAGCCTCTCCTACCGTCCGTCTCGTCAGACATTCGGTTGTTAAGTAATGCCCCTCCTCGCAAGTACTAGTGAGTCTCTGCCCCTGCATCTTAGTCAGGACTAGGCTCCCTGGGGGGCCTAGCGAACCCCCTTCCGTTGAGATGAATGCCCCATACCTGCGCATCCACCCGTCGTAGCCATCCTCTATGGTTTGGTCTGCTACGCCCGGCTCTATACGGGCTACAGCGGATTGAGCTATCCGCTGACTAGTTTTCACCGCGCCCACTGCATACTACCTGGCTGTCTGGTCTGTCAACTTTTTTGTCTGTCAGAAAGAATGGAGTCGCGGCACTTGGGATTTTTTGTTTGGGCTTGTTCGTCTAACAAAAAGATCCCAGAAACCAAAAATGGTAATGACCAAAATAACCTCCTCTCCTTCTGTTCGTTACGAGGAACGATACAGACTATGGATGGCGCCCCTCCTCGCGGCCATCAGTGAGTCTCTTACCCCTATATATCCATTTAAGGAGGTAGGACTTGGCCGCTCCCCTTATCAGAGGACCGGCCAAGCGGTGATGTTTGTTTGCAGCTGCCCCAACCTCGCAGCACTTCGTCGCACTCTCCAACTCCTTTCGAAGTCACATTCGACGTGCGTCCGCCCATTTTACGGTGGGGCCCGTGTGTCCGTCTCTCCTCTTATCTCGGCCCTTGCGGGACCGAGACGGGTGTTTAAACCCTTCTTGGTACTGCCCCTCCTCGCAGATACCAGTGAGACGCCTCCTCTCCCTAACCGGTGTGACCGGCTACAAGGGCTCCGTGCTGGACGGGATGGATACCCAGCAAGTCGCGTTCTGTTGTATTGAACGCTGTAACCCACTGACTACTACCTGGCGTCCCTGGGTCGTCAACTTTTTCGTTCGTCAGAATGCCGGTACATGGCGATTTTTGTCTGGCCTATGGATCTAACATAATCGTGGATCCGAAACCAAAAAACCAAATTTAGGCGCTTACGCGCGCCAAGGAAGTAATTACTCCGTCTGTCCCTTCTCCCCTATAGACAGCAGAGGCCGTGTGGTCATCTTACTTAACATCTGTGTGCCCACACGAACACTACACACAGACGCCCTTCGTTAATCCGGACCGCTTCGAAGTTGGACAGATTAGAGCGCTCTTGCTCTACGCAGTCCAATAATGAGAAGTGATAGTAAGCCTGGGGGCTAATGGACTCACACTTCTTCATCTCCGCGGCACAGCAGGTATGCTCTTCGGGTTGGCTCGTCGCTACGCGACTGGCCAAGCACCCTTGCCGTTTGTGGGCCCCCACAGCCTACTACCCTGGCCTCCTCCTCCGTCAACTTTTTCAGAGCTTGGAGCGGATCTGGCTCTGGCCAAAAAGAACTAACAAAATGCCAAAATCCAGCCAAAATTTAGGCGCTTACGCGCGCCAAGGAAGTAATTACTCCATCTGTCCCTTCTCCCCTATAGACAGCGGATGCCCTCGATTCAGAAACCCGCTGTATCGTTGTCCAGACAATGCTCCGTGCGGATCGTCCTTTCAATACTGAGATGAGTTAGCTGGGGCGGCTCTCATCTTCGTTACGGCGGTAGCGGCTCGTATGCTCCTCGGGACGGAGCACCCTTACCACTGGGTATGCCCCACAGCCTACTACCCTGGGCTCCTCCTCCGTCAACTTTTTCGGAGCTTGGAGCGGATCTGGCTCTGGCCAAAAAAGGACTAACAAAAAGCCAAAATGTAGGCTCTTACGCGAGCCAGGGAGTAATAGCTCCGCTGTCCCTTCTCCCCTATAGACAGCGGATGCCGTGTGGATCCTTCCACTTATCGTCTGTATGCCCACACGGCCCTACACACAGACGCCCTCACGTTAAAACCCGCCGTATCGTTGTCCAGACAAATGCGGCTCGACTTGTCTGTCCAATACTGAGATGAGTTAGCTGGGGCGGCTCTCATCTTCGTTACGGCGGTAGCGGTTCGTATGCTCCTCGGGCCGGAACACCCTTACCACTGGGTATGCCCCACAGCCCACTACCCTGGGCTCTAGCCCCGTCAACTTTTTCTCTGCTGGGAGGCCAAAAGTGGAGGGTACCCTTCTGCCTTACAGATCTCTGTAGGCAGCCCAGGTGGACGGGAAGGTTGAAGTACTAGCCATTATCATCTTTTGTCTGCTGTGAGACCTCTGTCCATCGATGACCCCATGGCGGCTGTTTGCCTACTAACCCTATTCAACCCTGGCCTACCCTTTTCAAGTTTTATTCCCGTGAGATGGATTCGGAGCTTCTTGGAATAATACTTGACGCGCGGAGTCTGACCTGGATTTTTTTGATCCAACTTGACTGGATTTCCCTCTGTTTGTCCCTCTTGGCGGAATAAAACTTGACGGAGGAGGACCTGGGGTAGGTTGTGTCAAGCGGCGAGCACCAGATGGGTGGCTCGTCGGGGCAGGCACCCTTAGCAGTTACGCGCGCACACCAGAAGCGCACTTGATCCAGACGGGAGGCAAGGCGGGGCAGGCACCCTTAGCAGCGGCACACCAGTTGTATGTTTGCGTGTATTTTTGGCCTTACAATCTGGGCCGCCCTCTGGGCAGAAAAACTTGACATAGGAGGAGGCTGGGGTAGGTTGAGTCAGGGCCTGCCGCCGACGCTGTTCCCTCTGAAGCGATTAACACCAGGCGGTGTGGATCGGGGACCACGGTGGTTCCTTACATATTATGCGTTAGCGCCCCCCTCGACCACGAGGAACCGTGTGGCCCGCGTCTCTAATGTCTTTTGGCTCGGTTTTCTGGCTCCTAACAATCCCTCTGCCCCTGAAAAAAGTTGACAGAGGAGGAGGCCTGGTTGCTGGTATTCGGGCAGCCTGCCTGTGAGTGTCCAAAGATGCCGCCGTCGGCAGCCGTACGCTAACCCCGTCGAGCTGTAGGATCCGGTGTCCTCGTACGAGCAGGCTGCTAGCGCCGGACCAACTACTAATGTCTGAAAGTAGCGTCCGTGCCCGATAATTAATGTCTGTATTTTTGGCCCACTGGGCCCACTGGGCGGGTAGCCGGGTAGCCGGGTAGCCTCTAGCGCGACTAACATAATCTCTGGATCTATGTTCGTCCCTCTTGGCCGCCCTCTGGGCAGAAAAAACTTGACAGAGGAGGAGGCCTGGTTGTTGCTATTCGGGGCGGGTAGCCTGCCTGTGAGTAAAAGATGCCCCTGCCGAAAGCCGTACGCTAACCCCGTCGAAGCTCCGGTAGAAGGTGTCCTCGTACGAGCAGGCTACCTGGCTAGCGCCGGACCAACTACTAATGTCTCAAAGTAGCGTCCGTGCCCGAATATTAATGTCTACATTTTTGGCTAACAATGGGCTCTCTGGCGACTAACATAATCTCTGGATCTCTGGATCCCTCTGCCCCTGAAAAAAGTTGACAGAGGGGAGACCAGAGGGTAGGTATTCAGGCCGGCAGTTGGGACGTGTAGTCCTCTGGGATTCCATCGGTAAGTTGGACCTGCTCGAATAGTGGGGTCACCGTGCCGCTCTTACTTGGAAAGTTTGAGCATTAGCTACCACTTCTGTATCTTAGGCTGCGAAGGCAATCCGTGTCCAGTAGGCGGATAGATACAGTAACGATTACTAACCTGAAGAAAAGAATGCGCTCTTTTTGACTAACATAATCCATCTGATTCTGTTCGTCTCTCTGGATTCTGGTCGTCTCTCTGATTCTGGAAAAAGTTGACAGAGGGGTTGGGTTGAATAGGGTTATGTGAGCCGAGCGACAAACTGATTGTTCTGGAGGGGACCTCGGCTCCCGTCATTCTCTGCTGAGGGAGAGTGGCGGACATTACCTGACCCTTGTCTGTACGCTAACGTTGGGCGTACAGAGCTCGTAAAAGTTACACGGCTATTCTGGGCGGGACTCACTGCTATGTGCGTTGAGAGACGGGGCAATAGCCTGCTGAGATGAGGAGAGTCCAAACACCTTTTGGTCATTACCGTAGGCTCTGGCTCTCTGGCTCTTTCTGACTTTTTGGCTCTTTCTGTCTTTCTGGATTCTGTCCAACGGGAAAAAAGTTGACCGAGGTTTCGGCCTGACTGCCGACCAGTAGGATACAAGCATAAGACAGCAAATATCCTAACACCCCGAGATGTACACGCCCGCAAAGCGTTCTCGATGCGCGAACAAGAACCCACGGGCTCCTGCCAAATGCTCTCGTACTGCCGGTGGCGGTACGAAGGCGGCGGGGGTCAACAGGTTCTCTGCCCTCCTCGAGGAGGATGAGATGGTTGCTCCAACTGTCGCTCCTGTGGTCTCTCTGGCGATTGAGGACACGGGAAAGTGGGGGGAGGAGGACGAGCACGTCCTCCACCCCGCAATGGCCCGCTGGATCCGTGAGGTGGAGTCCACGTACTGGATCCACAAGCCCATCGTCTACGAGACGGTCGCGGCTGAGCCGGTCGAGGAGGTCGAGAAAGACTGGGCGGATCAGGAGGAGGAGCTCTGGTCTCAGCCCTTTGCCGCCGATCTCGAGATGATGGACCAGGCTCAGGAGGTCTACGACTGCCGCCGTCTCTCTGACGCCGCGTACGCCGACTTTATGACCTTCCTCTACGAGAAGGGCTGGGATGTCCGTCACGAGGAGCGCCGCTGGGTCCAGGCGTCTACGGGATCTGAGCCCGCACGCGTCTGGGTTCCTCCTGCGGTCAAGTACATTCCTCGCTTCTGCCGCGAGGGATCCGAGTGCTTTAAGCAGGACTGCAACTACGTCCACGGCGACACCATCCACAAGCTCAAGGAGGATTGTACCTTCGGAGCCAAGTGCGGCGCCTCTGATCCCACCGGCGCCAAGCGCGCCCTCTGCATCCGTATGCATCCTGGAGAGACCTGGACCGCCGATCTGTGTGTCCACCGCCACTAAATGTCTGTTTATGTATGTCTTTCTGTATGTCTTTCCACCTCCACCTTTTTGGCTGTCTGTCTTACATAAAAGTTGACAGAGTTTCTGATGGGATAACGCTCTGTGGGGAAGGCACTTGCAAAGACGCATTTGTTCGAACCAGGCTTTCTGAGGATGTCCGTAGAAAAGACACCCATGTCCGATTGGCAGACAAAGCTCTTGGATAAGTGGCGGGAGGATTTCCGTAAGCCTATCAAGCAGAGGGAGGCTGAGGCTGCCGCTGCTGCTGACGCGGCAGAAGCCAGGATGAAGGCGGCCGATGAGCGATTCTATACTATGTATCCGCAATTGCGCCCCACTCCTGAGCGTCTGGCGGCTTTCCGCGATGGTAAGTGCGCCCACTGTTCGACTGGGTATCCGGCGTGGGAACACGTTGCTCATTACTATTGTTCTCACCGTTGCGCTCTGGCTTCTCTGGCTTCTCTGGCTTCTCAGTCCAAGTGAATCTCATTCGCTAATGTTCGTTCCTATCAGTCTTTTTTGGCTAATAAAGTTGACGTTCTGACGGGCTCCTTGAGCCTTTCTCAGGAAGACATTTGCTAAGACGCAGTTGTTGACCTAAGAGAAGATGCCGTGGCGCGTTACCTACTATGAGCCTGGAGAGGCTCCGTACAGCGATGAGATGAGTCGCTTCGCCGATATCTGGCGTCTGGCTATGCCACTGACAGGTGAGATCGGCTGGACTACTCTCTCCCGCTATGATGTTGAGTCCAAGTTCGCCAATGGTCTCAACAATGTCTGCGTGTCTTGGATTGATCAGGATACGCGGACAGTGATTTCCAAGTTCTGATTCTGCTCCCTTTTCCGTTCTTTTCAGTCTTCTTTTGTTCGCTGCATAATAAAGTTGACGCACGATTCCCAGTGTTCCCAATCACTGGGAAGGTTGATATAAAGACGTATTAATCTCACCAAATGCCCGCCCTGCGTGAG